>Ga0210405_10001317_pt1 | contig 28619 bp, 24 predicted proteins | sample IncBWH11MmetaG_FD_155492 | JGI IMG/M metagenome (GOLD analysis project Ga0210405, IMG submission 155492) | Forest soil microbial communities from Barre Woods Harvard Forest LTER site, Petersham, Massachusetts, United States - Inc-BW-H-11-M | ecosystem: Environmental > Terrestrial > Soil >...
ATCGTGCCGATGAACAGCACGTCGCGGCACTGCTCGGAACGGGCGAGGCGGAAAAAACGTCCGGCCTGCCCGATGGCGATCCAGTGGTGCGCATAGCGCTCGACGACCTTGGGATCGGCCCAGCCCGTGACGCCGAACATCACCGGCCGCCGGCCGCGCCGCGCGATCGCTTCGGCGACGGCGCCGGGAAAGCTGCCACCGCCGCAGACGATCGCGATCGGCTCGCCGACGGAGGCTGCGCCGGGGGCCTGCGGGCCCGTCGCCGCTCGTTCCTCAGCCGGCATCGCCGCCCCGCTCATCGGCGGAATACTTCGCGCGCGGCCGCATCAAGGGCCGCCGGCCGCCGGCGCGGATGAATGCAATGATCTTTTCCACCAACGGATCGCCGGCGAATTCCCGCGCGACCGCCTCGATGCGCTCGACCAAGCGTCCTTCGACGAGAAACAGGCTGCGATAGGCGCGCCGCAGCTGATGCATTTGCGCCCGCGTCGCGCCGCGCCGGCGCAATCCGACCATGTTGAGCCCGACCAGCGCTCCGGTCTGGCCGTAGGCGAATCCAAACGGGATGATGTCATCGCGCGCGGCCGACATGCCGGCCATCATGACGCCCTCGCCGATACGGACGAATTGATGGATGGCGACATGGCCGCCGAGAAACGTGTGGTCGCCGATGCTGACATGGCCGCCGAGCACGACGTTGTTGGCAAGGGTCACGTCGCTGCCGACCGCGCAATCGTGCCCGACATGGGAGCCGACCATGAAGAAGCAGCGCTCACCGACGCGGGTGATGCCGCCGCCCTCCTCGGTGCCGGTATTCATGGTGACGCTCTCGCGCAGCTCGCAGCGCGCGCCGATGATCAGACGGGTCGCGCCGCCGTGATAGTGCACCGATTGCGGCGGCGTGCCGAGCGAGACGAACGGATAGACGACAACGCCTTCGCCGAGGGTGGTCGCGCCGGTGACGTGGACGTGGGCGAGGAGGCGCACCCCGCGCCCGAGCTCGACCTGCGGCCCGATCAGGCAATAGGGTCCGATCTCAACGCCCTCTCCAATGCGCGCGCCTTCGGCCACGCGCGCGGTCGGATCGATCGCCATCTAGGTCTCGGTGATGATGGCGCCGACTTCGGCCTCGGCTATCAGCACGCTGCCGACCTTCGCCTCAGCGCGGTACCACCACATGTTGCGGCGCTGGGCGATCTTGTCGACGTGATATTCGAGCGTATCGCCCGGCACGGCCGGCTTGCGAAATTTGGCTTTGTCGATGGTCAGGAAGAACAGGGCGCGCCGCCCATCCGCCGGCGGCATGTTGCGCAGGCACAACACGCCCGCGGTCTGCGCCATCCCCTCGATCATCAGCACGCCGGGCATGACCGGGTTCTCCGGGAAATGGCCGAGGAACTGCGGTTCGTTGGCGGTAATGTTCTTGATGCCGATCGCGTGCTCGTCACCGCGCATCTCGATGACGCGATCGATCATGAGGAACGGATAGCGATGCGGCAACAGCCGCAGGATGTCGTGAATGCCGGCAGTGCCGAGGCTCTCGCCGGTCATGCCTCCTCCCCATCGGGCTTGCCGGCGTTGCGCACGAGACGGCGCAGCACCGCCACTCCCTTCATGAAGTCGCGCACCGGCTGGGCCGGCGAGCCGATCCAGCGCGCTCCCGCCGGAACGTTCGACATGTAACCGCTCTGCGCGCCGAGCATGGCCCCGGCGCCGATCGTGACGTGGTCGGAAATGCCCACCTGACCACCCATCATGACGAAATCTCCGACCTGCGAGCTCCCTGAAATGCCGGTCTGCGAGGCGATCAGGCAGTGGCGTCCAAGCGAGACGTTGTGCGCAATCTGTACGAGATTGTCGATCTTGGTGCCCTCGCCAATCACCGTGTCGCGCGTCGAGCCGCGATCGATCGTGGTGTTGGCTCCGATCTCCACATCGTCCTGGATAATGACGCGCCGGGCCTGCGGAATCTTCTGGTGCCCCTTCGGCGAGGGGAGGTAGCCGAACCCGTCCTGGCCGATGCGGGCGCCGGGATGAATGATCACACGGTCGCCGATCATGGCGTGGAGGACGCTCGCACCCGCCCCGATCGCGCAATCTCTGCCGATACATACCCCCGGACCGATCACCGCGCCCGCCGCGATCAGCGTGCCGGCGCCGATCTCGGCTCGCGGCCCGATAACCGCCAGTGGATCGACAGTGACGCCGGACTCGAGCCGCGCGGTGGGGTGTACTTGCGCGCCCGCCGCACGCCCGCTCGCCGCAAACAGCGACGAAGGCCGCAACGCGGCCGGGAACAGCACCCGCGCCACCGTAATGAAGGCGCGATACGGCTCATCCGTCGTCAGCACGGCAAGCGCCGCCGGTGCCGTGGCCTCGAACTGCGGCGCCAGCAGGCAGACCCCGGCGCGCGTCGTGACCAGCTCCCCGAGATATTTCCGGTTCTCGAAGAAGCTGAGATCGCCGGGGCCGGCGGCGTCGAGGGGTGCGATGTTGCGGATGCGCCGGTCGAGCGGGGTATCGGCGCGCGGCTTGGCGCGCGTGAGGCCGGCGATGTCCCCGACCGTCAGCTCGCGGCTTGCTGGAAAGAAGTCCGGCACGGCTCCTCCCTACCCTCCCGCGCGTGCGAGGGAGAGTGGGGAGAGTGCCACCACGCGCGTGATCAGAACCGCGCTCCGCCGCCGAACTGGAACCACTGCACGCGATCGTAGCTCTGTTTCAGGATCGGGTACGCGAAATCAAAACGCAACGGGCCGAACGGCGAATCCCAGATCAGGCTGGCGCCGACAGAGGCGCGCACTGCGGCGGTGTCGGCGAATTGCATAGCGCAACCGGATCCATACACTGGATTGTTAGCGGCGCACACAAAAGGACCGCCCGTGCCGTTGATGACGCCGTTGATTTCTCCCGTCGCCGGATTCGATGTTTCTCCCTTGTAGTCCCAGACCGAACCGGAATCGAAGAACACCGCGCCGCGCAGGCCGGAATCCTTCGGCAAGAAGAAGAACGGGTATTGGAGTTCGACGCTGGCGCCCCAGTACAGCGTACCGCCGAGCGCGTCGCCCGTCGTACCCGGTGTCAAGTCTCGCGGACCGATGCCCGCGGGCTGGAATCCGCGCACCAGATTCGGCCCCATCTTGAAGTCGTCGAGCATCCGCACGGTTGGGCCGCTCAGGCCGATCATGTTGCCACCTTGCAGGTGCAGCACGCCAACGAGATCGGAGACGACCTCATAGTAGGTGCGGAAGTCGGCGACCGTGCGCATATAGGCCACGTCGCCGCCGAGGCCGGCGAAATCCTGGCCGAAGCTGAGCAGCATGCCGCCGGTGGGATGCTTGTTGTTATCGAGCGTGTTGTAGGTCAATCCGTAGCCGGCGAGCGACGTCAGGAAAGCCCCGTTTGCCAGCTCGAGGCGGATGGGCAGCGAGGCCTGGCTGGAGGCAAAGCAGCCGATGCTGCTGCCGTTAAAACCTGGCCACAGCTTGCCTTGCGCCGTCGCTCCGGAGATGGCGTTCGGGGTGGGGAAGGTGTTCACGAAATCCGGGTTGATGTTGTTGCAGTCGTTCAGGAACGACGGCAACGTGATCTTCTGCGAGAACAGCGAATAACGCAGTTGCAGCGACAGATCCTCGCGCAGGGGAACGCCGAGCTTGAGACTGCCGCCATACGTTTCCGTGCCGTAGGAGAGGTACGTGTTGGCGAGCGTCTGCCGGGCAAACAAGTCGATGCCCCCGGACATCCGCTGGTCGAGAAGATAGGGCTCGACGAAGCTCAGTTCGGCGGCGCGAATGAACTGCCCATAAGTGACCGAGGTCTTGGCGTAGCGGCCGGTGCCGAACAGGTTGTGCTCGGCGACCGAAGCCTGCGCCATCCAGCCGTTCGCGGTCGAAAAGCCGCCCATGACCGAGAACTCGCCGGTCGACTGCTCCTCGACGAGGACGTTGATCACCACCCGGTCGGGCGCCGAGCCCGGCTCGTTGGTGATCTTCACCGTCTTGAAAAAGCTGAGATTCCTGATCCGCCTCTCGGCGCGATCAATCAGGGCGCGGTTGTAGGCATCGCCCTCGGAGATATCGAACTCGCGCCGGATCACATAGTCGAGTGTGCGCGTGTTGCCGCGGATGTTGATGCGCTCGATGTAGGCACGCACGCCTTCATCCACGACGTAGACGACGCCGATGGTGCGTTGCTGTGGATTGCGATCGCCGCGCGGCCGCACCGTGGCGAACGGATAGCCGTGCCTGGCGATTTCGACGGTGACTTCTTCGACCGTCTTTTCGACCGCATCGCCGTTGTAGATTTCGCCTGCTCGCGTCCGCAGGACGGACCGCAGCGTCTGCGGGTCGACGGCGCGGATATTGGACTGCACGTCGACAACGCCGAAATGATAGAGCGACCCTTCCTCGATGGTGAAGGTGATGATGAAACCCTTCCTGGAAGGGTCGTATTCGCCGGTCGCGGAGACGACCTGCACGTCGGCATAGCCGTGGCTCAAATAGTAGCGGCGGATGAGGTCGCGGTCGGCTTCGATGCGGTCGGCGTCGTAGACATCGGTGGTCTGCAGGAAGCTGAGCCAGTTCGATTCAGAGGTCTTGATCACATCTCTGAGCCGGTAGTCGGAATAGGCGTGGTTGCCGACGAAGATGATGGACCTGATCCCGGTCTTCTCGCCTTCCTTGACCTCAAAGACCAGATCGACGCGATTGTTCGGCCGCTGGATGATCTTCGGCACCACCGTGACGTCGAAACGCCCGTTGCGATGATAGACCTCGATGATGCGCTGGACGTCCGCCTGCACCGTGGCGCGCGACAGGGTGCCGCGTGCCTTGGATTGAATCTCCTGCTGCAGCTGCTCGTCCTTGATGCGCGAGTTGCCCTCGAAGGCGAGCCGGTCGATGACCGGCGCTTCCACCACGGTGACGATGAGGCGGCCGCCGGATTGGGAGATGCGGACGTCTTCGAACAGGCCTGAGGCATAGAGCGCCTTGAGCGCAGCGTCGATCTTGGCCGCGTCAAGCCGCTCGCCAGGCACGACCCGGAAGTAGGAGCGTACCGTCTCGGCTTCGACGCGGCGATTGCCTTGCACGACGATGGCGGTCGCGGTCACGCCCGATTCCGGCTGCGCCGCAACGACGACGACGCCAGCGAGGCCAAAGAAAGCCACGCTGAAGAGCAAGCCGATCGCGACGAGCCCCCGCCTTACCCGCACACACATGCCCATGCGCAAAGCGCCCTTATCCCCTCGTGCCGTCCAGGGTAGTGCGATGCTTGGAGCTTTATGCGCTAAGGCTCGGCCCGGCGAAAGCTCGTTCCCGCATCCATACCCCGGATTGCCCTTATCCCCCACCCTTTACCCACACCCCAGCCGCGGTCGCTCTAAGACGTCGTCAAATGGATAATGTCATTAAACGTCGCAAATATCATCAACATCAGCACGATCGCGAGACCGATGCGGAAACCGACCTCCTGGGCCCGCTCGGAGAGCGGCCGGCCGCGCATGGCTTCAATTCCGTAGAACAAAAGGTGACCGCCATCGAGGAGCGGAATGGGAAAGAGATTGAGCAGCCCGATCGAGACCGAAAGCACCGCGGCCAGGTGAAGGAGCGCGACGAAGCCCATCGTCGCCACCTGTCCGGACATCTGCGCGATGCGGATCGGGCCGCCGAGCTGGTCCGCGGCCTCGCGCCCGACAACAACGCCGCCGATGTAGCTCAGCGTCCGCTCGACCACGAACCACGTTTCCTCGATGCCCATCCAGACGGCCCGCGGCGGCGGGACCGGTTGCAGCTTCATGTCCGCGGCCGCCATCGACCGGCTGATGCCGAGAATGCCGATGCGATGGACGTTGCCGAAGGTGTCCTTCACTTCCTTGAGCGCCGGGACGGCCTTGAGGGTAAGCGTGGCGCCGTTGCGTTCCACTGTGACGGCGAGGGTCTCGTCGGCGCTGGCACTGACGATGCGCTGCATATCGGCAAAGCTTTCGACGGAATGGCCGTCGATGGCTAAGACCAAATCGCCAGTCTGAAATCCCGCCGTCGCAGCGGCGCTGTCGGGCTGCACTGCATCGACACGCGCACTCATCGTCTGCTTGCCGTAGAGCATGAAAATCCCGGCGAAAATCGCTATCGCCAAAATGAAATTCGCCAGCGGCCCGGCGACGACAATGGCCGCGCGCTCGCGCACGGGCTGAAACACGAAGCATTCGGCGCGCGCGGCCTCGTCCATGCCGGCGAGACGCGCGCTGCTCGAAACGCTCGCGACGTTGTCATCGCCGAAAAACTTGACGAATCCGCCGAGCGGGATCGCGGAAATCTTCCAGCGCGTCCCATACCGATCGTTGAAGCCGATAATTTCCGGGCCGAATCCTATCGAAAACACGAGGATGCGCACGCCGCACCAGCGTCCAACCAGAAAGTGCCCGAGCTCATGGAAGAAGACCACGAGGCTCAGAACGAACAGGAAGGGGATGATGTATCCAACAACGCCACCGCCAAGCGTATGCAAATGCGAGAAAATATTGGACCCCATGATGCTGAATGCCCCGCCCAGATGATGGTCCCCGCCCGGTTCCGACGTTACGATGCCATTGCGGCAATTTCGGGCAAGAGGTGAGCCGCTATCCTTCTCGCATTATGGTCAATATCGAGCGCGTCTTCAATGGATTGCGGCTCATTGACCATGCCATCTTTTGCCGCTGCATCGAGCGTCGCCTCGACGAGCGCGGGGATGCCGCCGAAACCGAGCCGGCGGCCGACGAACTCTCGTACCGCGATCTCGTTCGCGGCATTGAGGATGGTCGGGAATGCGCCGCCGGCTGCCAGGGCCCGCCGCGCGAGCGCCAGCGCGGGAAAGCGGGCGAGGTCGGGCTCTTCGAAAGTCAGCGTGGCGATCCGGGCGAGATCGAGCCGTGGCGCTGGCGTACCCATGCGGACCGGCCAAGCCAGGCAGTGCGCGATCGGGATGCGCATATCGGGCGAGCCGAGCTGAGCGACCACGGAACCGTCGCGGAACTCGACCAGCCCGTGGACGACCGATTGCGGATGGACGACGACGTCGAGCGCCTCCGGTCCGAGCGCGAACAGGTGGTGCGCCTCGATCAGTTCGAGGCCTTTGTTCATCAGCGTCGCCGAGTCGATGGTGACTTTCGGCCCCATCGACCAAGTCGGATGCTTGAGAGCCTGCTCGACAGTTACCTTGCGCATCGCTTCGAGCGGCCAGGTGCGAAAGGGTCCGCCCGAGGCGGTCAGCATGATCCGGCGCACATCCTCCCGCCGGCCCGCGCCCAGCGCCTGGAAGATGGCATTGTGCTCGGAGTCGACCGGCAAGACCTTGGCACCGGCTGCGGCCGCCTGCCGCATGAACAGCGCGCCGGCGCAGACGAGGCATTCCTTGTTGGCAAGCGCAACGGTCGCGCCGCGTTTGGCGGCGGCCAGCGTCGGCTTGAGGCTTGTCGCGCCTGTGATCGCGGCCATGACCCAATCGGCCGGTCGCTCCGCCGCCTCGACGACGGCGTCGGCACCGGCGCCTGCTTCGATGCCGGAGCCGGAAAGTTCGGCCTTCAATTCGCCGTAGGCGTCCACATCGGCCACGACAGCAAAGCGCGCGCCAAGCTCGCGCGCGAGCAGCGCCAGCGCGGCGGCATTGCGATAGGCCGTCACCGCTTCGACGCGGTAGCGGGCCGGGTCCTGCCGCAACAGGTCGATCGTGCTCGACCCGATCGAGCCGGTGGCGCCGAGAAGCGAGATCGCCCGCGGAACAGGCGCGAGCTCCGCCCGCGCCAATGGCTGCGTCTGCATCATCGGCCTACCATAGCAGGAAGCCGCGCGCCGGGGCATCCATTCCCTGCCGCGCGATGCCGATGAGGAGGGCGGCAAAGGCAGCGACCAGGAAGCCATCGAGACGATCCATTAGACCCCCATGGCCCGGAATGAGCCGGCTTGCGTCCTTGGCGCCGAAGCGCCGCTTGACCGCCGATTCGAACAGGTCCCCGGCTTGCGCCAGGATCGAAAGCAAAAGCCCCATGAGGCCGGCCGCCGCCGCGAAGCGGACACCACTCGCGTAGGCGACCGCGACGGCAGCGGCAATCCCCCCGGCAAGACCCCCGATCGCCCCCGCCCAGGTCTTGTTCGGGCTCACGCTCGGCAAGAGCAGCGGACCGCCCACAGCCCGGCCGCAGAGGAAGGCGAAAATGTCAGTCGCCCAAACAGTTGCGAACAGGAACAGCAGCCCTATGAAACCCCATTGCGGGTCGCGGCGCAACAGCGCCGGGCTCAGGAAAGCAATCCCGGCATAGACCACCCCGCCGGCCGCCCAAAGGCCGCCGTTGCGCACGGCCGCGCCAAGCGACCGGGCGCCTAAAGCGCCGGCGAGCACCGCCCCGGCAGCGATCGCCGACACCGCCGCGCCGGGCTGGCCCGCACCGGTCAGCACGAATGCCGCTAGCAGTGCGGCCAAGCCCACCGCGAGAACGCGCGGCCCGCCGCGGTCGGCGATCAGATGTATCCACTCCCACAGGATACCGCCGGCGGCGACGGCGCAGAGGGCCAGAAACAGCCAACCGTCGGCATAGGTGAGAACGAGCACGATCGGCGCCAGCACGGCGGCGGAGAGCGTGCGCAGCGTGAGATTGCGGGCGCCGCTTCCGCCCGAAGGGCCCGCTCCGCGCCCGCGACCGTTGCCATGGTCTTGCGTGGTCACGATCCGGTCTGGGTGACCAATCCGCCAAACCGACGCTCGCGGCGGCGATATTCGGCAATCGCGCCTTCGAGCGCGGCGCGGTCGAAATCGGGCCAATTGATCGGAACGAAAACGAGTTCGCTGTAGGCCACTTGCCAGAGCAGGAAGTTCGAGAGCCGTTGCTCGCCACTGGTGCGGATGATCACGTCGGGATCGGGAATATCGGGGGCGTGGAAATAGCCGGCGAACAGCTCCGGCGAAATGTCGTCGGCCGACAGCCGCCCTTGCGCCACTTCGATCGCCAAGCGGCGCGCGGCACTAGCGATTTCCTGGCGTGCCCCGTAGTTGAAGGCGACGACGAGCGTCAGGCGGTCATTGCCGCGCGTCAAATCTTCCGCCTCCTGAAGAAGCAGGAGGACATCGCGCTCGAGGCCTTTGCGCTCGCCGATGATGCGTACGCGCACGTTGTTCTTGTGCAGGTCGGCGAGATCGTTGCGGATGAAACGGCGCAACAGGCCCATCAGATCGCGGATCTCCGAGAGCGGCCGCGACCAGTTCTCCGAGCTGAACGAAAAAATCGTCAGCACGGCGATGCCGAGGTCGCCGGCAGCGCGCACGGTACGCCGCAAGGCCTCGACGCCGCGCCGGTGCCCTTCCACGCGCGGCAGGCCATGCGCCGCGGCCCAGCGCCCGTTGCCATCCATGATGATGGCAACGTGCCGGGGCGCGGCGAAACCGTCGCCTCCCACCGGCGACGGCGGCGCCGCCTCGCTTCTCGATCGTGCAGGGTCGCTCAAACCGTCATGATCTCCTTTTCCTTGCCGGCGAGCAGCTTCTCGACCTCGCCGATACTGGCGTCGGTCGCCTTCTGTACCTCGCCGGCCTGGCGCTCCTGCTCGTCCTCGCTGATCTTGTGCTCCTTCTCCAGCTTCTTGAGCAGGTCGAGGCCGTCGCGGCGGACATGGCGCACCGCCACGCGCGCAGCCTCGGCGTATTTGTGTGCGACCTTCACGATTTCGCGCCGCCGCTCTTCATTGAGCTCGGGAATCCGCAGCTTGATGACTTGCCCGTCGGTCGAAGGGGTCAAGCCGAGATTGGCGGCGGAAATCGCCTTCTCGATCGGATGAATCATCGACCGGTCCCAGACCTGGACGTTGAGGAGCCGCGGCTCGGGTACGCTGATCGTCGCCAGCTGATTGAGCGGCATGTGGTTGCCATAGGCCTCCACCTGCACATGGTCGAGCAGCGCCGGCGAGGCGCGGCCGGTGCGCAACCCGGAAAGCTCGTGCTTGAGCGATTGGATCGCTCCCTGCATGCGGCGCTTGAGGTCATTGAGGTCGAATGTGGTCGCTGCCATGGCGTCCTCCGCAATCGCCGTTCCGGGCTTTCCAGGCGCCCGCCTCCACACGGTCATGCCGGCGCTTAGCCGACGGTGGTGAAGTGCCCCTTGCCGCGCAAGACCGTTTCGATGGCGCCGTGTTCCCGGATCGAAAAGACGATGATAGGCATCCGGTTCTCCCGGGCAAGCGCGAACGCCGTCGCATCCATGATCTTCAGGTTTCGATCCAGCGCCTCCTGATGATCGAGGCGTTCGTAGCGCTTCGCTGCCGGATCCCGCTTGGGATCAGCAGTATAGACGCCGTCGACGTCGGTCGCCTTGAGGACGGCGTCGCATCCCATCTCGGCGGCGCGCAGGATCGCCGTGGTGTCGGTGGTAAAGTACGGATTGCCGGTCCCGCCGGCAAAGACGATGACGCGGTCGTCCTCGAGGTGCCGCAGTGCCCGCTGGCGCTCGTAGGTCTCGCAGACCTGCGGCATGGCGAGCGCCGACATGGTGCGCGCGCCCACCCCCGCGCGCTCGATGGCCGCCTCGAGGACCAGCGCATTCATCACCGTCGCCAGCATTCCCATTGCGTCGGCCGTCGGCCGCGACAGGCCGTCTTCGGAGATCTGCGCTCCGCGCAGAATGTTGCCGCCGCCGACGACGATGCCGAGCCCGATCCCGAGCGCGTGCGAGGCGACAAGGTCGGCGGCGAAGCGGTCGATGGTCGGCTGATTGATCCCGAACTTTTCCGGACCGCTCAACGCTTCGCCGGAGAGCTTGACGATCACCCGTCGGTATTTCGGCGTGGCCATCGACGTTGCTTCGTTGCTTCGGTCCTGCCGCCGCCTGCGGTCACCGGCGGCGCGATTTGAGTACCGCTGTCAGTACGGCAACACGCCACAACCGTTCTGCGCGATCATGCGCTAATGCGCGCCGGCAAGAGCGGCGACTTCGCCGCCGAAATCGCCTCCAGGCCGGTCGATGCCTTCCCCGAGCGCATAGCGCACGAAACCGCGGACCACAATCGGAGCCCCCGCCCTGCCCTCGCTCTCCTTGAGCGCCTGCGCCACGCTCTTCTTGTCATCGAAAATGAACGGCTGATCGAGCAGACAGACTTCCTTGTAGAAGGTCTTCAATCCCGATTCGATGATCTTGTCGATGACTGCGGCGGGCTTGCCCTGTGCCTTGAACTTCTCCGCAAGCACATTGCGCTCCCGCTCGATCGTCGCGGCATCGAGCCCCGAGACGTCGACCGCCTGCGGATTCGACGAAGCGACATGCATCGCCAGCATGCGGCCGAAGGCCTTGAGTTCGTCGCCCGTGCCGGCGGATTCGAGCGCGACGATCACGCCGATCTTGCCCAGCCCATCGGCGACCGAATTATGCACGTAGCTCGCCACCACGCCCTTGCTGACCGAGAGGCCGGCGGCGCGGCGCAGCGTCATGTTCTCCCCGACCTTGGCGATGGTGTCGGCGATCGCCTCGGACACGGGCAGATCGCCCACGCGCGCGGCAAGGATTTTTGCCACGTCCGGGCCGACGTCGAGCGCGACGTCCGCGATCATCTTCACCAGGCCCTGAAACAGGTCGTTGCGGGCGACGAAGTCGGTTTCCGAGTTCACCTCGACCACGATGCCACTCGTTGGCGCAAGCGCGACGCCGATGAGCCCGTCGGCGGCGATCCGTCCCGCCTTCTTGGCGGCCTTCGCCAGCCCCTTCTTGCGCAGCCAATCGACCGCCGTTTCAAGGTCGCCGCCGCTCTCGCCGAGCGCCGCCTTGCAATCCATCATTCCGGCTCCGGTCTTGTCGCGGAGCTCCTTCACCATGCTCGCGGTGATGTTCGCCATAACTGTCGATCCTTGTTACCCAATGCCGCCACTGCGAGATGCGCAGCGCCCAAAGCGCACCGCGCCGAAGCCGCCCAGCCCGTGATGCCAGCCCTTGATCCCAGCCCTTGATCTAAGTGCTTCCGGATCGCTTCGCCGCTACGCCACTGGCGCGACGGAGCCATCACTCCTGGCTTTCGGTCGCCACCTGTTCCTTGGCCCGGGCAATCCACGCTTCGATGCGTCCGGGAAGGCCGACCTCCTCGCCGATATTATGGGCGGCGGTCGGCGAGAATTCCGCAATCTGCCAAGCGTGGAAAATACCGAGGTCGTTGAGCTTCTTCTCGACCGTCGGCGACACGCCCGGGAATTTTTTCAGGTCGTCCGCCGTGCCGCGCGGCCCGGAGAGCGCCTGGAAGCCGAGCCGGTCGGTCTCCGGCGGCAATTCCTCGACCACCTCCGGCTCGGCCAGCGCGCCGATGTCGAGGCGCTCGCCCTGGGCCCTGGAAATGCCGTCGATCACCGCCTTGGCGACAAGATCGCAATAGAGCGTGATGGCGCGGCTGGCGTCGTCATTGCCGGGCACGACGTAGGTGATGCCGTCCGGATCACAGTTGGTGTCGACCACGGCGGCGACCGGCACGTTGAGGCGGCGCGCTTCCTTGATCGCGATATCTTCCTTGTTGGTGTCGATCACGAACACAAGGTCGGGAAGCCCGCCCATGTCCTTGATGCCGCCGAGCGCTCGGTTGAGCTTGTCGCGCTCGCGCTGCAGCGTCAGCCGCTCCTTTTTGGTATAGCCCTGCGCTTCATTCGAGGCCAGCATCTCGTCGAGCGTGCGCAGCCGCCTGATCGAGTTCGAGACCGTCTTCCAGTTGGTCAGCGTGCCGCCGAGCCAGCGCGAATTGACGTAGTATTGCGCCGACTTCTTGGCCGCGTCGGCGATTGCGTCTTGCGCCTGGCGCTTGGTGCCGACGAACAGGATGCGTCCGCCTTGCGCCACGGTGTCGCTGATCGCCTGCAGCGCCCGGTGCAGCATCGGCACTGACTGCGTCAGGTCGATGATGTGGATGTTGTTGCGGGTGCCGAAGATGTACTCCGCCATCTTCGGGTTCCAGCGGTGGGACTGATGGCCGAAATGGACGCCAGCTTCCAAGAGCTGGCGCATGCTGAAGTCGGGCAGCGCCATAGAAGATTCTCCGGTTGATCCGCCGCGGACCGAAGAGCCTGCCCCTGGCTATCCTCCCGGTTGGGGAGACATTCGCGAGTGGCGGGCACCGGACGGCCCCTTCGGGCCAAGATCCGCGTGTGAAGTTGGTTGCCTTATATAGGCACATCCCCCGGCCACGCAACTTTGAACGTTGGCGCCTCTACCAGCGGCCATTGACTGCGCTCACAGGCCCCGGCGCCGGCGCTTTTTTGCCGCCTTCCTGGCGGCAACGCGCGCCGCGGCGGTGCTGTCTTGGTCCCCTGGTATCGGGCCCGACGGCGCTAAATCGACCTCCGGCGAGAGCGAAACCGCAAGCTTCGCACGCTCCAGAATGAAGCGGGCATAGTCGTCCATATCGCCGGCGAAGGGCTTGATGCGACCGTCCGCGGTCAGCCACAACCGGTCGGCGACGAGCTCGATCAGGGAGCGGTCGTGGGTAATGAGGATGACGGCGCCCTCATAGTCATTGAGCGCATCGAGGAGCGCGCGGCGGCTGTCGATATCGAGGTGGTTGGTTGGCTCATCGAGGATGAGCAGATGCGGCGCCGCCATCGCCACGAGGTTGAGCAACAGCCGGGCGCGCTCGCCACCGGATAGATTTGCGACGGTGGTTTCCTGCTTGTCGAACGAGAGCCCGAACTGCGCGAGCCGCGATCGCCTTGAGGATTCGTCGTCATCCGGCCGTTCGCGCCGCAGAATGTCCAACGGCGTATCGGCGGGATCCAGCGCCTCGATTTGATGCTGATGAAACCAGCCGACGCGGATGCGCTGCTCGCGCTTCATCTGGCCAGCCAGCAACGGCAGCGCACCGGCCACCATCTTGGCGAACGTCGTTTTGCCCGCGCCGTTGACGCCAAGGAGCCCGATGCGGTCGTCGACGTCGAGCCGCAGATTGAGGTTGCGCAGTACCGGAGCGCCGTCGTAGCCGACCGCCGCCCCTTCAAGCTGGAGCAAAGGCGGCGCCAGCGGCCGCGTCGGCGACGGCAGCACGAAAGGCGCGACGCGCGCCTCGACCACCTCGGCGATTGGTTCGAGTTTTGCGAGGCGCTTGATGCGCGACTGCGCCTGCGTCGCCTTGCTGGCCTTGGCCCTGAACCGGTCGATGAACCGCTGCAAATGGGCGCGCTCGGCATCCTGCTTGGCTTTGGTCGCGGCTTGCAGGCGCGACTTCTCCGCGCGCCGGGTTTCGAAATCATCGTAACCGCCCGTATAAAGTTCGAGCTTGGCCGCGTTCAAGTGCAGGATCGCCTCGACCGAATTGTTGAGAAGCTCGCGATCGTGGCTGATGATCAGAGTGGTGTGCGGATATTTCTTGAGCCGCGCTTCCAGCCACAACGCGCCTTCGAGGTCGAGGTAGTTCGTCGGCTCGTCAAGCAGGAGCAAATCGGGTTGCGCGAACAGCGCCGCCGCCAGTGCCACCCGCGTGCGCCAGCCGCCGGAGAACTCCGCGAGCGGGCGGTCGAGATCGGCGTTGGCAAAACCGAGCCCGCTGAGGATTTCGGCCGCGCGTGCCGGCGCACGGTCCGCGTCGATCGCATTCAGGTGCTGGTAGATATCGGCAAGCTGTTCGGGCTCGGCGGTTTCCAGCTCGGCGTTGAGTTGCTCGCGCCGCGCATCGGCGGCGAGAATCGTGTCCAAAAGCGAGACGGGCGTCGCCGGGTGTTCCTGATCGACCGATCCGATCGTGGCGTTTTTCGGCAGCAGGATTTCACCGCCCAGCGGCACAAGGTCGCCGAGGATCAGCCGGAACAGGGTCGATTTCCCGACCCCGTTGCGTCCCACCACACCGACTTTCGTTCCCGCCGGTATGGCGACACTGGCAGCGTCGAAAAATCGCCGGCCCCAGGCGTCAAAGACAAGATTGTCGATCCGAAGCATATCGCGGCCGCTCAAGTCGGACTGTCGGGAAGGCGAAGGGCCGGTTGTTTAACGCGCGACGCCTGAGATGGCGAGAGTGATGTAGTCGGTGTCGTCACGATTGCGAGGATCGCAACGACTACGCCGATTAAACCGCTTCCACCGTCACCACGCCGGAGACGGCCTTAATGGCGCCGGCGATCTGCGGGGACACCTTGAAGCGGCCCGGCAGCTTCACCTCGACCTCGTTGCCGTTCTCGAGCATCAAGACCATGCTCACTTCGCCGTCGCCGTGGTCCGCCCCGTTGCGTCCGGACCGGCTCGGCATCGGCTCGAGCCGCCGCGCCACGCCCTCGATCGGGGCCTGATTGCGCAAGAACACGCGCAATCCCTTATGCATCTTCGCCGCCGCCTCATCGAGGGGCTCGACCGACTGGATGCGGGCGCGCACTTCGTCGCCCTGCACCTCGGCGGTGAGGAAGAGCAGCACCGCGCTTCCCGGCTCGAGCAGATCGCGGTATTGCGCCAGGCCTTCCGCGAACAGCACCGCCTCATATTGGCCGCTCGGATCGGAGAGGCCGATAATGCCCATCTTGGTACCGTTCTTGGTCCGCCGCTCGGTGCGCGCCACGACCGTGCCGGCGACGCGGCCGGCGCCGGCGCCGCCCTTCACGGCGCGCGCGAACTCGGCCCAGGGCTGCACGCGCAGCCGCTTGAGCGCGGCGGCATAGTCGTCGAGCGGATGGCCGCTGAGGAAGAAGCCGACCGCATCGTATTCGCGCTGCAAGCGCTCGGCCGGCAGCCACGGCTCGAGCGCCACCAGAACGATCGGCTCGCGCGCCGCCGGGCCGCCGAACAGTTCCGATTGGCCGAGCGCGGCATCCTCGTGCGCGCGCTGCGCGGTGGCGAGCATGGCATCGACGGCGGCGAAAACGCGCGCCCGGTTCGCTTCCATGCCGTCGAAGGCGCCGGCGGCAGCCAGGCTTTCGACCACCCGCTTGTTGACGGCGCGCGGGTTGATGCGGCGCGCGAAGTCGGCAAGGTCGGCGAAAGGCTCTTCGCCGCGCGCGGCAACGATCGCCTCGACCGCCTGCCGGCCGACGCCGCGCAGCGCCGCCAGGGCATAGTGGATGGTGTTGCCGGCAACCTCGAACTCGACGCCGGAACGGTTGATCGAGGGAGACTCGACCTTGATCGCCAGCCGCTCCGCCTCGGCGCGGAATTCCGCGAGCTTGTCGGTGTTGCCCATGCTGAGCGTCATTGACGCGGCGAGGAATTCGACGGGGTAGTTCGCCTTCATGTACGCCGTCTGATAGGCGACCAGCGCGTAGGCTGCGGCGTGGCTCTTGTTGAAGCCGTAGTCGGCAAACCGCTCCAACAGCTCGAAGATCGCGGCCGCTTGAGCCTGTTCGACGCCGCGCTCGACCGCGCCGGACACGAAGCGGTTGCGCTGCGCCTGCATCTCGCTGCGGATCTTCTTGCCCATGGCGCGGCGCAGCAGGTCGGCCTCGCCGAGCGAATAGCCCGACAGCACCTGCGCCGCCTGCATCACCTGCTCCTGGTAGACGATCACGCCATACGTCTCGCGCAGGATCGGCTCGAGTTTCGGGTGAAAATAGTCCGGTTGCTCCAGCCCGTGCTTGCGCGCGCAGTAGGTCGGAATGTTCGCCATCGGCCCCGGCCGATAGAGAGCGACGAGCGCAACGATGTCCTCAAAGCGGTCCGGCCGCATGTCGATGAGCGCGCGGCGCATCCCCGAACTTTCCACCTGAAACACGCCGACGGTTTCGCCCCGCGCCATGAGGTCGTAGGACTTGGCGTCATCGAGCGGCAGATTGGAGAGGTCGATCTCGACGCCGCGCCGCCGCACCATTTTGGCGGCAAGATCGAGCACGGTCAGCGTGGTCAGGCCGAGAAAATCGAACTTTACGAGCCCCGCCGGCTCGACCCATTTCATGTTGAATTGCGTAACCGGCATCAGCGATTTCGGATCGCGGTAGAGCGGCACCAGCTCAGTCAGCGGCCGGTCGCCGATGACGATGCCGGCGGCATGGGTCGAGGCATGCCGGGTGAGGCCTTCGAGCTTTTGCGCAATATCGAAGGCGCGCCGCACCACCGGATCGCTGTCGCGCGCCGCCTGCAGGCGCGGCTCGCCCTCAATCGCGCGGCCGAGCGAGACCGGATTGAGCGCGTTCTGCGGCACGAGCTTGCACAGCTTGTCGACCTGCCCATAGGGCATCTGCAACACGCGTCCGACGTCGCGCAGCACGCCGCGCGCCTGCAGCGTGCCGAAGGTGATGATCTGCGCGACCTGGTCGCGGCCGTATTTTTCCTGCACGTAGCGGATCACCTCGTCGCGCCGGTTCTGGCAGAAATCGATGTCGAAGTCCGGCATCGAGATGCGCTCGGGATTGAGGAAGCGTTCGAACAGAAGCCCGAAGCGGATCGGATCGAGATCGGTGATGGTGAGCGCGTAGGCAACGAGCGAGCCGGCGCCGGAGCCGCGGCCCGGCCCGACCGGAATGCCCTGCGCCTTGGCCCACTGAATGAAATCCGCGACGATAAGGAAGTAGCCGGCGTATTTCATGCTCTCGATCACGCCGAGTTCGAAGGCGAGCCGCTCGTGATAGGCCTCGCCGCTGTGACCGGACGCGAGCGGATGCCCGGCCAGACGGTACTCGAGCCCTGTTAGCGCGGCGCGGCGCAGCTCCTGCGCCTCCTCGGCCTCGCGAGCGGCCTGCGCCGCTTCGGTCGCACCGGGATCGCTTCCGCTGCGGCCGGCGGAAAAACGCGGCAGGATCGGCGCCAACGTTCGCGGCCGAAAGGCGCAGCGCTCGGCGATCTCCACGGTCGCCGCGAGCGCCTCCGGCAGGTCGGCGAACAATTCGGCCATTTCAGCGCGGGTCTTGAAGCGGTGCTCCACCGTCAGCTGGCGGCGTTCGCCGTCGGCAATGAGGCGGCCTTCGGCGATGCAGAGCAGCGCGTCGTGGGCCTCGTAGTCGTCACGGGCGGCGAAGAACGGCTCGTTGGCGGCGACAAGCGCGATGCCGCGCGCATAGGCGAGCCCGATCAAGGCCGGCTCGGCCAGCCGTTCCGCCGGCATCCCGTGGCGTTGCAATTCGACGTACAGGCGATCACCGAACAGACCCTGCAACGCTTCGCAGCGCGACAGCGCGAGCGCGCTTTGGCCGCTGCCGATCGCGACGTCGAGCGGCCCGCCCGGACCGCCAGTGAGCGCGATCAGGCCATCCGCTTCGGCCGCCACCCAGGCGAGCTTGATGTGCGGCTGCTCGGTCGGCGCCGTTTCCAGATAGGCGCGCGAACTCAACCGCATCAGGCTCCGATAGCCCCCCTCGCGCGCGGCCAAAAGCACGAGACGCGGCCATGCCTCAGCCGCTGCGCCGCGCTTTTCCTGGTCGCCGAAATCGATGCCGAACGCACAGCCGATGATTGGCTGGATGCCGGCGCTCGCCATCTTCTCGGAGAATTCGAGCGCCCCGAACATGTTGTCGGTGTCGGTCAACGCCAATGCCGGCTGGCGGTCCTTTTTAGCGAGCTCCGCCAGCCGCGCGATGGTCAGCGCGCCTTCCAGCAGCGAATAGGAGGAGTGCACGTGCAGGTGCACGAAGCCGGGTTCGGATACGGCGGGCATGCCCATAGATACTCGCGTGTGGCGATTCCGAAAGGAGCGAGCATGCGTGAGCGCCCGCGCTGCTGTCCATTGCCCGGCGAGCTTCGGGCGCCCGCCACGCACAGGAAGTTTGCTTCGCCGTCCGACCCACACCACGGCCTCGGGGACGGCGCAGGGTCGGGGGCGGCGAAGCCGCCAAGCAGCTCGGTCAGATCACTCCAAGCACCTGCGCCCAGACCGCGACCATAGCCATGAACAAGGCGATAGAGGCGAGCGCACCGGCCTCCTCGACGACTGCGCGAACCATGATGCTTCCCCATTTCTCTAGGAACGAAAAAGGAACATAGTTCACTTAATGTTCCGGAGTCAACGGGGGGTAATGGGTCAGACCCACTACCCAACTGGGGGGTACTGGGTCCGCCCGGAAACGCGTCCCATGATCCCGACGACGGCTAAGAAACAGGGCGGCTTCCGACGATAGGCCCGGCCGCCGTGCGGGAAGCGAGGGCGCACGTTCGACCGACTGCACAGCGAGGATCGAGCACCCGCCAGAGCGACCGCGGCATGAAAGCAGCCTGCTCTACAGATGAGAATTGCTAAAACCCAGAATTGCTAAGACGGGCGTGAGAAGACTGCGAACGTTTGGCGCGCGCGGCCAAGCGACCGATTCGCTCCCTGCGCAACCGCCACGCTACAGCTTGCGTGGCGAGTTTCTCGATCTGGTCGACCGTTGGGTCGGCATTGTTGCAGGGACGTCGAACCCTCTGCGCGACCTTTCATTGCTCGACGTCGAAGATCGGCTTGGCCGCGCGCTTGCGCTTCTCCCGGCCGCGAACGGTCGCTTCACCCTTTAGCTCGCCACGATCCAAAACGGCGTGATTTGTCGCACCCGGCAACTGCCGCGGCAAAACGCCGTCGCTCGGAGCGCCGGAACAGTCCATAATGCTTCGCGTCGTTGTCGTGCTGCAATGTTTTTCATTGTATCTCCGCGTCCGATCCGAAACGAGGAAGGTCTTATGAGGAGCCTCACGATCACCTTGACCGCCATAGCGTTCGCGCTCGGCACGACGGCTCTGGCATTGACCGCCCACGCGCAAACGCAGGGCGCGGCCACGATCCAAGCGCAAGCGCAGAACGCCACGCCAACCCATCAGGTGGCGTGCGGCGGCTGGGGCCGCTGGTGCCCGCCTGGAAGCCACCGCGTCTGCAGCCCGATGCGCTGCTGGTGCGCCCCCTGCTGATCACCGGCGCGTCCCCTTCGCGACGATGCCGCAGGGCCGCCTCTTCGGGCGGCCTCTTGCTTTTGCACGCAGCCGTCACGGCGCATGCAGCGGCTTCGCCGCCTCCGCGGGGCGGGCTTGATCGTGGCGCTGCGCCAGCGGCGACGCCCTTCGGCCGTCGCGTTCAGGCGACCTCGACGACGGCGCCGTCGCGAATGGTCACCCGCCGGTCCATCTGCGCGGCAATGTCGAGGTTGTGGGTGGCGACGATGGCGGCGAGGCCGGAGGCGCGCACCAATTGGTTGAGCGTGGCAAAGACGTGCGCGGAGGTGCGCACGTCGAGATTGCCGGTCGGCTCGTCGGCCAGGAGGATGCGCGGAGCGTTGGCGACCGCCCGGGCAATGGCGACGCGCTGCTGTTCGCCGCCGGAAAGCTCCGCCGGGCGGTGCACCAGACGCTCCTTGAGCCCGAGATAGGTCAACAGCTCCACGGCGCGCGCCCGCGCTCCACGCCGCCCCAGGCCGCGGATCATCTGCGGCAGCATCACGTTTTCCAGGGCCGAGAACTCGGGCAGCAGGTGGTGAAACTGGTAGACGAAGCCGATGTCGGCGCGGCGGATTCGGGTGCGCTGCATGTCGGAGAGATGCGAGGTCGCGACCGCATCGATGTAGACTTCACCGGCGTCGGCGTGCTCCAGGAGCCCGGCGATGTGCAGGAGGGTCGATTTCCCGGCGCCGGATGGGGCGACCAGCGCCACCGACTGCCCCGCCCACAACGCAAGCTCGGCGCCCTTGAGAATGTCGAGCGTGGTGTCGCCCTGGCGAAAGCGCCGGCTGACGCCGTGCAGGAAGACGATCGGATGATCGTCAGTGGCGGCGCTCGACGCGGCGGGCTCCTTTTTTGTCGTGGTGTCGTCCATCGCGCGCGGTCACTCGTAGCGCAACGCTTCGACCGGATCGAGCCGCGCCGCGCGCCACGAGGGATAGAGCGTCGCCAGCAGCGAAAGCGCCAGCGCCATCACCACGACCGCCGTCGTTTCACCGCCGTTCATGTCGGCGGGCAGCCGCGACAGGAAATAAAGCTCGGGCGAAAACAGCTCGGTGTTGGTGAGCCACGACAGGAAGTGCCGGATCGATTCGATGTTGAGGCAGATGATCGTGCCGAGCAGGAAGCCGACCAGCGTGCCGACCACACCGATCGAGGCGCCGGTGATGAGAAAGACGCGCATGATCGCGCCCTGCGTGGCGCCCATGGTGCGCAGAATGGCGATGTCGCTGCCTTTGTCCTTCACCAGCATGATCAGGCCGGACACGATATTGAGCGCCGCCACCAGCACGATCAGCGTCAGGATCAGGAACATCACGTTGCGTTCGACCTGCAGTGCATTGAAGAAGGTGGCGTTGCGCTGGCGCCAGTCGATCATGTAGATCGGCCGCGCCGCGGCGGTAGCCACGAGCGCCCGGTAGCGGTCGACCCGGTCCGGATCGTCGGTATAGACCTCGATCGCGGTCACGTCGCCGGCGCGATTGAAATAGGCCTGCGCCTCGGTCAGCGGCATGAAGACGAAAGATGCGTCGTACTCCGACATGCCGATCTCGAAGACGGCCGCGATCTTGTAGGCCTTGATGCGCGGCGTGGTGCCCATCGGCGTCACCGCGCCGCGCGGCGCCACGAGCGTGAGATTGTCGCCGGCGCGCAGCGACAGCTGCTCGGCGAGACGGCTGCCGATGGCGATGCCCTGCGACTGGTCGAAGCCTTCGAGCGTGCCCTGCTTGATGTTTCGGGCCACCGAGGTGAGCTTTTCGAGGTCGCTCGCGCGCACGCCGCGCACCAGGACGCCGGAGGCGTTGAACGGCGACGACGCCAGCGCCTGTCCCTCGACGATCGGCGCCGCCAGGCGCACGCCGTTAAGCTTGGCGACGCGGTCGGCCACGGCATCCCAGTCGGTCAGCGGCGATTCGAGCGGCTGGATGAGCAGGTGGCCGTTGAGGCCGAGAATCTTTTCCAGAAGCTCCTGGCGGAACCCGTTCATCACCGCCATCACGATGATGAGCGTGGCGACACCGAGCATGATGCCGAGAAAGGAGAAGCCGGCGATGACCGAGATGAATCCTTCCCTGCGCCGCGCCCGCAGATAGCGCAGCGACAGCATCCATTCGAACGGCGCGAACGGATGGGTGCCGGACGGCTGTGGCATCAACGTGTGGTCCCCACGGATACCCGAGTTTCACACGATTCTGGCGGTTTCAAGCCCCCAAAAATCTAGCGGCAACGCGGCCCGCACAGGTTAGGCGTCTGGCTTGGCGCCGAGCCGCGCTAGCGCATCCGCCGGGCTGAGGAGTTCCCGCGCCCCGTCGGAACGGCGTTTCAGCTCGACCTTGCCTTCGGCTAGCCCGCGCGGCCCGACCAGGATCTGCCAGGGAATTCCGATCAGGTCGGCGGTAGCGAACTTCGAACCGGGCCGCTCGTCGAGGTCGTGGTAGAGCACGTCGATGCCCTTGGCGGCGAGCGCGGCATAGAGCCGCTCGCTCACCTGATCGGTGTCGCTCGCCCCCTGCTTGAGATTGAGGATCGCGACCGAGAATGGCGCGACCGCTTCCGGCCAGCGGATCCCCGCTTCGTCATGGAAGGCTTCGATGATGGCGGCGACCAGCCGGCTCGGGCCGATGCCGTAGGAGCCCATGTGTACCGGCTGCTCCACCCCATCCGGACCGGAGACCAGCGCCTTCATCGGCGCCGAATATTTGGTGCCGAAATAGAAGATGTGGCCGACCTCGATGCCGCGCGCCGAGACGCGCTTTTCTGGCGCAAGCTCGGCGAAGCTCGCCTCCTCGTGCTTGTCCGAGGTCGCCGCGTAGAGGTACGTCCATTTGTCGACGATCGCCTGCAGGCCAGCGACGCTCGTGAAATCCACGTCGGCGCCCGGGACTTCAAAATCGAGGTAGTCGCGATGGCAGAACACTTCGCTTTCGCCGGTGTCGGCGAGGATGATGAATTCGTGCGAGAGATTGCCGCCGATCGGCCCGCTTTCCGCCACCATCGGGATGGAACGCAGTCCCATGCGGGCGAAGGTCCGCAGATAGGCGACGAACATGCGGTTGTACGCATGCTTGGCGCCGCCGTAGTCAAGGTCGAAGGAATAGGCGTCCTTCATCAGGAATTCGCGTCCGCGCATCAGGCCGAAACGGGGCCGCACCTCGTCGCGGAATTTCCATTGGATATGGTAGAGATTGAGCGGAAGGTCCTTGTAGGAACGGACATACGAACGAAAGATCGCGGTAATCATTTCCTCGTTGGTCGGACCGTAGAGCATGTCGCGCCCATGGCGGTCCTTGATGCGCAGCATCTCCTTGCCGTAGGCCTCATAGCGGCTGCTTTCCCGCCACAAATCGGCCGGCTGAATCGTCGGCATCAGCAACTCGACCGCGCCGGAGCGGTCCTGCTCCTCGCGCACAATGCGGCATACCTTTTCCAGGACGCGCAAGCCGAGCGGCAGGAAGCTGTAGATGCCGGCGGCCTCCTGACGCATCATGCCGGCGCGCAGCATGAAGCGATGCGAGGCGATCTCCGCCTCCTTGGGTATTTCGCGCAGGAGGGGCAGGAAATAGCGGGAAAGGCGCATGAAACTTGGCTCGGCGGGCCGTCAGGGTCGGACGCAGTGAAGCCGCAAGAGCGGCGGAAATACAAGGGGTCGGCCGCGGGCTGCCGGAGGGGACAAAAGCTGCGATTGGGGGCAAAAACGCGGGCGCCACAAAATTTTTTTGTCATCTACGGGCGGTAAGATGATGACATCGGCTGTAAGATCGAGTACGACCGATAAGTCCGATCCCACCGCCGCGTATTGTTGTTGTTGGCGTCCGGGAGAGCGGTCCAAGTCTTGGGAGGATGGTCTAACGGCGCACGCAACGCCGCCGCCACGCCGACAAGCAAATCCCATAGGGACGAAGGCGCGGATCGGGGACCACGACAAGTTTTCGGCAGGGCCGTTGCCCTGCTCTTTTTTTGCGGCAATCGGCCTCGACGTCGCCTGAGGTCGATCTCACGGTCCGCCTCTAAGATATTGACTCATCAATACTTTTTAGCGCGCGCCGAACGGCGCCATAAGGCCTTCAAGCGTGACCAGATGATGGACGTAGACCTCGTAGCAAGCGGCAAAGATCAGGGCCGAGACGAGTGTCGTCCATAGGAGCTTGCGCTTGAGGTGCGGGATCGCCGGAGCGCCGGGATCGGTGCCCGGGCTGATCTCACCGCCCTCGTGCTGACTGCGGACGCCCCACGGCAGCACCGCGAACAGCACCACCCACCAAATGAGAAAGAAGATCGCAACGGCCGTCGTTATCGGCATGTCAACGCTGTTCGAGCTCGACCAGGGTGCCGGAGAAATCCTTGGGGTGCAGGAAGAGCACCGGCTTGCCATGCGCGCCGTTGCGCGGCTCGCCGTCGCCCAGCACGCGGGCGCCGGCCGCCTTGAGCGCGTTGCGGGCGGCACGGATGTCTTCGACCTCGTAGCACACGTGGTGCATGCCGCCGTCCGGGTTGCGTTCGAGAAACTTGGCGATCGGCGACCCCTCGCCGAGCGGCTCGAGCAGTTCGATCTTGGTGTTCGGCAAGGTGATGAAGACGGTAGTCACGCCGTGGTCCGGCTGCGGCACCGCCGCTGAGACCTCCGCGCCCAGAACATCCCGGTAGAGCGCCGCCGCCTTGCCGATGTCGCGCACCGCGATCGCTACGTGATTGAGCCTGCCGATCATGTGTTCGGTCTCCATTGCCCAGCGCCACCCGTTTCCGGGAGGGGACTGTTCGCGGCCACGCTGCGCGCCGAATGAGGGCCAGGGGTGAAGCCGACCGCCCGCGCCCGCGTCGGTTGGCTCGCCGCCTGGCGCAGAACGGCGGACGTGACGTTACACCGAAAGCACGTGAACATGGCAGATCGGCTTCTTATTCCAGCGCTCGGCGATGGCCGAGCGGACGGCGCGCCGCACCGCCTCGGCCACACTTTCGGGATCACGGCGGCGCGGTTTTGGCAGCGCGGCGAAAGCCTCCTCGACCGCCGCAAGCGCGATCTCTGCCATGGGCTCGCCGGACGCGTCGCTCTCCGGAATGCCGATCAGTTCAAGCTCGGGGTCGGCCGCGAGCACACCATTGTCATCGACGGCCAATGCGACCGAGACCATGCCGGAGAAACCGAGCCGCCGGCGCGAGGCGACCGTGCGCGCCGCCGCATCGACGAGGAGCGCGCCGTCCTTGTACAGGCGGCCCGATGGCAGCTCGTCGATGATTTCCGGTCCTTCCGCGCCGAGACGGACGAGATCGCCGTTGCGGCACACCAGCACGTGCGGGACCCCGGCGCTGCGGGCAAGCTTGGCGTGCTCGGCAAGGTGCAGGGCTTCGCCGTGGACCGGAATCACGATCTTTGGCCTGACCCAGCCGATCATGTCGATGAGTTCGGCGCGGCGGGGATGTCCTGATACGTGAACCAGATGGGAGCGGTCGGTGATCACCTCGACGCCCTGGGCCACGAGCCCATTGATCACCCGACCCACGGCCTTCTCGTTGCCGGGGATCGCGCGGGAGGAGAACACCACGCGGTCGCCCTTGCCGAGCGCGACCTCAGGGTGCTCGTTCTCGGCGATGCGCGCCAGTGCGGCGCGCGGCTCGCCCTGGCTCCCGGTGCACAGTGCCAGCACCTTGTCCGGCGGCAGGTAGCCGTAGGTCTCGGCGCCGCGAAACTCCTGCACGCCGTCGAAGTAGCCAGTCTCGCGCGCAACCTGGACCACGCGATCCATAGCACGGCCGATCACCACTACCTCGCGGCCGGCAGCGAGCGCCGCACCGGCCACTGCGCGCAGGCGTCCCACATGGGAAGCAAATGTCGTGACGGCGACGCGGGCCGGCGCGGAGAGGATAAGCTCGGCCAGCGTCTTTGCCACCTCCGCTTCCGAGGGTGAGCGGCCGTCGCGGATCGCATTGGTGGAATCGCCGACGAGCGCCAGCACGCCGGCGTCGCCCAGCGCGGTAAGCCGCGCCGCGTCGGTCGGCGCGCCGATCACCGGCGTCGGATCGATCTTCCAGTCGCCGGTGTGCAACACGGTGCCGTGCGGCGTGCGGATCGCCAGCGCATTCGATTCTGGAATCGAATGAGCGACGTTGATGAAGTCGATCGCGAACGGACCGAGCGTCAGACTGCCGCCGAGCGGCACCACGTTCACCGGGATCTTCGGCGCGCCCGGCTCGGACAGGCGGCGTGCTTCGAACAGAGCCGCCGTGAACGGCGTGGCATAGATGGGCGCCTTAAGCCGCGGCCACAAGTCGATGAGCGCGCCCATGTGGTCCTCGTGGGCATGGGTGAGCACGAGGCCGACGATGTTGCGCCGCTCCGCGATCAGATGGCGGATGTCCGGAAGAATGCGATCGACGCCGGGGAGGTGCTCCTCGGCGGCAAAGGAGACGCCGCAATCGACAATGAGCCACTCGCGCCGGCGCTCGTCACCGACGCCGTAGAGCGAAAGATTCATTCCGATCTCGCCGACGCCGCCGAGCGACGCGAAAACGAGTTCGCCGCGCGCCATCAGTCGGCCCGCCCCGTCGCCGGCGCCTGGCCGGCCGGCTCGTTGCCGAGCGGGAATACGTCGCCGGCGGTGACCGTTCGCAGGCTACCGTCGGCTAGGCGAACGAGCAGCCGCCCGCGTTCGTCCATTCCCTCGCCGCGCCCGGAAAATTCGCCGCTCGGAAGCCGCACCCGCAGCTCGCCGCCGATCCCGGTCGCCCGTTCGAGCCAGTCGGCGCGAATCAGGTCGAAGCCGCCGCCGCGACGCCATTGCGCGAGCCGCCGCAGCATCATGCCAGACAACGCCGTGAACAGGCCTTCGGCCGACACATCGGCGCCGGCGGCGGCGAGATCGGTGGTCGGATGGTTCACCGGCGGCGGATGATGCCGGCAGTTCACGCCGATGCCGACCACGACGACCAGCCTTCCCTCGATGCTCTCCCCTTCGATCAGGATACCGGTGAGCTTGGCATCGCCGCAGAGGATGTCATTCGGCCATTTCAGCGCCAGTTTTCTGCGCAGCGCGGGAGCGCAATCGAGGATCGCATCATACGTGGCCAATGCGGCGACGAACGACAATTCGGGCGCATGGTCCGGCGGCGCCGGCTCGTCGAGGAGAAGCGTAGCGTAGAGATTGCCTGGCAGCGACGTCCATTCGTTGCCGCGGCGGCCGCGCCCCGCGGTCTGCTGCCGCGCCGTGACCCAGAACGGGCCGCGCTCGCCGCGGCGTGCCGCCGCCAGCGCTTCGGTGTTGGTCGAAGCAAGCGTCTCGTGCGCCGCCAGGCGAACGCCCGCCGCGACCGCCGCGGGATGAAGCCGCATCAGAACAGCGAATGGGCCGCCGCGCTCGCGACTCCGACGAGCGGTGCCGGGTAGAGGAAGAAGAGTATATTGAATAGTCCGCAAACGGCGAGCACCACCTTGAGCTCATCGGGCATGCCGACGAAGCCTTCCGCCGGCTCGTCGAAATACATGACCTTGACGATCGACAGATAGTAGTAGGCGCCGACGACGCTTGCGAGCACCCCGATCACCGCAAGCACGTAGAACCCGGCCTTGATGGCGGCAAGAAACACGTAAAACTTGGCGAAGAAGCCGGCGAGCGGCGGTACGCCGGCCATCGAGAATAGCAGCATCGCCAGGAAGAACGCCATCGTCGGATGGGTGCGGGCAAGGCCGGCGAGCTGGTCGATCGATTCCACCATTCCGCTCTTGCGCCGCATCGACAGGATCACGGCGAACACGCCGAGAGTCATCGTGACGTAGATCGCCATATAGACGAGGACGCCCTGCACGCCTTCGGCGGTGCCGGCGGCAAGCCCGATCAACGCAAATCCCATGTGGCCGATCGACGAATAGGCCATCAGCCGCTTGATGTTGCGCTGGCCGATGGCGGCGAAGGCGCCCAGCAGCATCGAGGCGATGGCGACGAAGACGACGATCTCCTGCCATTGCCCGGCGATGCCAGGGAAGGCGGCAACCGCGGCGCGGACGAACATGGCCATGCCGGCGACCTTCGGCGCGGCGGCGAAGAACGCCGTCACCGGCGTCGGCGCGCCTTCATAGACGTCCGGCGTCCACATATGGAACGGCACGGCCGAGACCTTGAAGCAGAAGCCGGCGAACAGAAAGACGAGGCCGAAGATCAATCCAGGGCCGCCTTCGGCGGCCGATTGCGCGATGCCGGCAAAGTTCACCGTGCCGGTGAAGCCGTAGACCAGCGAGGCGCCGTAAAGCAGCATTCCCGACGAGAGCGCGCCGAGGACGAAATACTTCAGCCCGGCTTCGGTCGAGCGCAGCGAAGACCTATGGCTTGCCGCCACCACGTAAAGCGGCAGGCTCATCAATTCGAGGCCGAGATAAAGCGCAATGAGATCGGCGGCCGAGATCAGCATCAGCATGCCGAGCGTCGACAGCAGGATGAGCACCGAGTATTCGAACCGCTCCTCCCGCTCGCGCCGCGCGTAGTCGAGCGACATGACGATGGCGGCGGCGGATCCGAACATTGCCAGGATCTTGAGGAAGCGGGCAAAGTCGTCGACAACGAAACTGCCGTTGAAGGCGACCAGCCTGCCCTCTGGCAGCACCAGCACGATGAGGCCGGCGATCACCAGGAGCGCGACCGACGCCGCATCGATCAGCCGCCCCGCCTCCTCGCTGCGGTAGACGCCGAGGATCAGGAGCGTCATGGCGCCGACGCCAAGCAGCAACTCGGGCAGCAGGGGAACGAGCGCCGACGCGGTCAAGTCAGGATTCATCGCCTCACCTCGCCAGCGCCGCCGAGTGAACGCTGCCGACCGCATGATTGAAATTGTCGATCAGCTGCGC
>Ga0210405_10001318_pt1 | contig 28586 bp, 33 predicted proteins | sample IncBWH11MmetaG_FD_155492 | JGI IMG/M metagenome (GOLD analysis project Ga0210405, IMG submission 155492) | Forest soil microbial communities from Barre Woods Harvard Forest LTER site, Petersham, Massachusetts, United States - Inc-BW-H-11-M | ecosystem: Environmental > Terrestrial > Soil >...
CCGACGTCGGAACGGGACTCATGCCGCTCATGTCGGCTTCGACAGTTTCCTTGGACACCCAGGCTAACTGCGTGTTTTGGTTGCAGTCGATTTTCGACGGATTCGCGGAGACCGATCCGCTGACAGGCGCCACAACGACGGTGGCACTTGCGATGCCGGCCTTAAAGCGTTGCGCCGATGCGGGCAGCCCGTTGGTCGCCGAACCACGCGGCCAGGGCTTGATCTTTTCTTTTCCATTCGAGATATCAACAATCACGCGTTGGTCCGCCGCGACCGTGAGCGCGCCGGACCACAGTTCCTTGCCATCCCGAGTGACCGTCACTTGGTGCGTTCCAGGTGGCACGACCAATTCCTGGTGCCAAATGATGTCGTGATTGAACTCATCCACGTGCCCTACGAAGTAGTCGGTTTTTTTGCCATTTAGAAGAACGGCGGCGGCTGTTGCCCCGTGAAGATGCCCTACTTCAATCTGAATTCGTCCCCGCGGGCCTTGCACCGAGGCGCCAACAGGTTCCAGCTTTATATCCACGGGCACCGTCTTATCCGAATCGATGGAGACATTTTGCTCGACAAATTTGTACCCATAGTTGGCGACGATCAAGTGGTGTGAACCGACTTCGAGCTTGATGGTCCGATTGCCCGGACCAATAGCCTTGTCATCGACAAATGTGTAAGCCTGCTTGGGAGTGACGGATATCTTCAATTTTCCCGGCTTCGCGTTTTGGGCAAATGCTACAGAGCTGAGCAACACGGTCGCTGCAAGCACCAGGGAAAAGGTTCGGATTCTTTGAGCGCGCATAAGCCATCTCCTTCAGACTCTTCTAACGCCGTTTCGTGAAATCGGCTGTGGAGCAAAGCATAGATGTCCAGTGGCGGTCGTGCATATTGGCAATTGTGACAGATACAGGAATGGCTTCGTGCACCGAGCCTGGTAACAGAACAGGGATTTTTTACGGGGCAATACGACGGCCTGCCGTAGGGTCAAATGAGGCATGCGGTTGGCAAGTCTGGGGACGCACAACACCGTTATGCCTGACCGGAACGCTTGCCTCTCTGGACAATTCCATAGTCGGAATCACCGATAACTAATTGTGTAAACTTGAGATTGCTAAAATGGCCAGGAAGTGGAAGCGCTGGTATTCTAAATATAGTTCTAGTACGTATAGAACTATAAGAATATGCTTCGTAACCGCTTTTTGGGCCCCGTGGTCGGGCTCCTAATTCTAGCCCTTGCCACCTCATTGCTTGCCCGGGGGCAGACTTGGGCTTTCTTGGGACACACCCAAGTGGACCGAAGTCAGGATCACGGTAGGGTCCAAATCACCCGTCGTGATCGGCTCTTTCGCGCCGTTCAGTTGCGGGTCAGCGATGTCATTTTCTTTGATCGCATCGTCGTTCACTTTAGTAATGGCACCTCGCGGGAGGTTGCCGTTAACGAGCGAATCTCACCCGAGGGAAGAAACTATGTCATCGACCTACCTGGTGAACGTCGCCCACTCGAAAGCGTCGAGCTTTGGTATTACAAAGAACCCTGGGAACACAATCCAAGCGTGAGTCTGTACGGTATCCCTTTGGGATACATCGACCGCGAAGATACCCCCAAAGAGTATTAGATTCGGCCAAACGGAAATTATTAGGAAAGAGGCACCAGCAAACTGGCACATCCCACCCGCTCCGCCAACATTGCCAGGTTGCTGACGAAACAGATCCCGACCGCCAGTTTACGGCAGGCCGAGGACCCGAGGGATAGTCTTAATTACTCCTCCACGACGCCTTTGGCTCTGCGATCAACTACGGCTGAACCAACGGAATCGAACTCGCCAGTTGCAGGTCGATCATCATTTGAACGCGCCGGTCGAGTTGGAAGAACATCGCCGTGCCTTTCGCTGACAGCACCTTTCGGACTATAGGAATGTATCTGAGCCGGAGTTGGACGACGGACGCATCCACCTCGACCCACCTCTTCGAGAGGCTATCGGCCTGCTCATCCGTCATGTTCGTGTTTTGCAGATACTCTTTGATGAGAGCGTACTTCGCGTTGTTGATGTCCACCAACTCCTTGACGTATTGGTCGTAGACCGGCCAGAACTTTTCCGCTTCCGCGTCCGTCAACTTCATATTGGCGGCGACAACTTGCTTTCGGGTGGATCGCAAATCCGTCCTCAGCATGGCGATCTGTTCATCTATGGATGGTGCCCTCTCGCGGTCGGCGACAGGTTGCGCGGTCTGGGCTGCGCCGTTCTGAGCGAATAGCGGCTCACCGGCTAAAAGAACCCCGATCAGCACAAGAGCGGGTACTATGCTCTTCTTGATCATACGGCCTCCAGTTCTGCAATGATGGAAACCACGCTTAGAACCAATCGAACTTCCCTTGCGGGAATTCATCGACGTTCGTGACGGCATGGTCCCAGCAAACGGAGCTGAATCGCCAACGAACTGCGTGAGTGTGACGGCAGTCCTAGCTAGCGACAATTGTCAATTGTGACAGTCAATGCCTGCCTGTTTCGAGAGCTGTGAAACGCTGTATCTGGTGAACCACGGTATCGACGAAGCAGTCGGGGGCGTTCAACGAACATGCCAACAGCCGGATCACGCTCGACACATGCACCCAGGCATTGACGCCAGCAAAGAGGGAAGCACCAAACTAAAGTTGTCCGAATGATCTTGCCGGGCGGAGTCAAAGTGCTGCGGCTGGAGAAGAGAAGTGAGCCTTCTTATTGTTCCTTTTTGTTCCCACGCCGGGAAGCCAAACTTTCCGCAACTGCTTGAAAAGAATGGCGGGGACGACGAGACTCGAACTCGCGACCTCTGCCGTGACAGGGCAGCGTTCTAACCAACTGAACTACGTCCCCGCAGTGGTGCATGTCACTAGCGGATGGTGGGCAGTGCAGGGCTCGAACCTGCGACCTCCTGCTTGTAAGGCAGGCGCTCTAACCAACTGAGCTAACCGCCCTCTGCTCACATTTCCCCATGCTACAGGAAGCAGGCCACATCGTCAACGAAACGCGAAACTTTTCCCGTTTTGGCGGCCATTCGCGCAAATTTCGTGCGCCCGCGTTGGTTGCGAAATTTCCGTGCAGCCAGTAAACTCAATGTCTTGCTATCCATTAAAGGAACACCCCAGAGATGCTGCTGAACCGCGATTATGTGGGCCACATGGCCTCGCAGGTGGTCAAGAAACTCGTCGAAGACGAGCAAATCGCTATCAAGGAAAAAGACGTTGAGCCGGTGGTCCTCAAGGTGCGCACCCGCATGATGGAAGAGATCACCATCGAGGACAAAATCAACGAGGAAGTCCGCACCATCCTGACTCAGCACCAGGACGAGATGCGCCGCGCCGGAATTTCCTACCAGGAAATGTTCAAGAAGGTGAAGGGCCAGTTGGCGCGGGACCGCAAACTGATTTTGCGCTAAGGCGCCAGCGAATTTGCAGTGGCACGGAGATAGGGGCGAAAGAACAGAATGCGATTGAGCCGGGAAAAAATCGTGCGGATCTCGCACCAGATCGTGGACCTGCTGGTGCAGACCAACGAAGTGGAATTTGTGGAAGACCGCGACACCATCCGTCAGCACATGGTCCAGACCATGACCAACATCCTCCGCGAGGAAGAAAAAATCGAAGTCGAAGTCCGCAAAAAAATCTCCTCGCAGAAAAAAGAAATTCTCGAAGGCAGCGAAGAGTGGGACCTCCTTTTCCGCAAATATTATTCCGACGAGTTGCGCCGTGCCGGCATCGCCGCCGCTCCCGAAGAGCACCAGAAAGCCGGCCACGGCGGCCACCGCTAGCCCTGGGAGCGCCAATCCTGCTCCATCCTGCGGCTTTTGCGGGATGATTCTCCCGAATGGCGTTATCAATCTGCTTCAATCCGATTTGTAGGGGCCGGGTTGCCCGGCCCGCATTATTGTGGGCCCCCACCACCCGCAAGGATGGTGCACCTCGCTAGCTGAGATTTTTTTCTCCTCGGGGATGCTCGGCGCACACGTGAGATTTGAACTCCGCGTCGCGCTGCTTTTCGTAGCGGCTTTTCATCTCCTCAAAGGATTGGTCAACCACTGGCCCTAACGGGTTGAACTCCCATGCGCATTCGGTGCAAGCCCACCCTTGAAAATTCTCCCTTTCCGCCCATACCATCTTGCGATGCATCGCTTCCATGGCACACCTCGGGACTTGCGGCGGTTATGCTTCTTCGAAAGTCAGTAGTGCAGCTCTTTTCGTCGGCCCTAGGACGCTATAAGCTGCTCTTTTCATCGGCCTGAGCGAGGTTCAGCCCACATCAACGTTTCTTGAACACACCTCAAAATCGAACTGAATTCACGATGCCGGAACATTAGCGATAGAAAGAGCTTTCTGTCTGTGGGGTATTCAACACTAAATAGAACCCCTAGCGCAATCCGAGGTCATCGGAGTAGAGTTCGGCACCTGACGAACCACAAAACCCACCCTTGCATGAACCAACCCGCAAGGATTGGGGCACGCGGCTTTGGGTTGAGCGTTGTCCCCTTTCGCACAGATTGTTAGACCCCTCTTGTGGTTGAATTGACGTGGAATCCCAGAGCACATGAAGTTTCACACTATGGATAGAAGGCACTCCGGTGCCGTTCAGGATTGACATGAGTGGGAAGAACTCTCGAGACGCAAAGGCAGACCAGCGGACCAACGGTGAGGGAAAACAAGTCACCAACAAAGTGCTGCTGGCAGCTCCTGACAATGAATACGACTTGATGCGTGCTGACTTGAAGTATATCGACCTGCCGAATCATCTCAGCCTTCATGAGCCGACGCAAAAGATCGAGTTCGTCTATTTCCCGAACCGGGGAATGGTTTCTCAAGTTGTAGTGACTAAGGACGGTCGAACCGTGGAAGTGGGTGTCGTGGGGAACGAGGGGTACGCTGGGGCGGGACTGGCAGCCGGCTTGAGTAGAAGTTCAGTCCGCGAAGTCATCCAAATCGCCGGCGATGGCTTCCGAATGATGGGCAATGCCCTGGAACGCATTCTGCGGTCGGCTCCGCAGTTACAGGTGATATTGAACAGGCATACGGGGCTTCAAGGAATGCAAGTCGCACAGACCGCGGCGTGCAATCGACTCCACGACATACAGCAGCGTCTCTCGAGGTGGCTGCTGATGACTCAGGATCGGGTGCATTCCGGAGTGCTTCCGATCACCCACGATTTCATTGCGACCATGATGGGTACCGACAGGTCCACGGTGAGCCTGGCGGCGTCCGTACTGCAAAAAAAAGGAATTATAGATTACGTGCGAGGCGCAGTGAAGATTGTGAGCCGCAGGAAACTGGAGAAATCCGCCTGTGAGTGCTACGACGTCATTCAACAGTGCGAGGATGAACTCGGACTGAGATAGCAATTCTCGTCAGTGTTGGATACCCCACAGACAGCACCCCTTCCTATCGCTAAGTTTAGGCCTTGTGCATTCAGCTCGAAATTGATGTGCGTTCAAAAAGAGGTAACTCGCGCAGAACCCCGCTCAGCGCAAGGAAGAGTGCAGTTTTTGTCGTCGCAGTGGCGCGGGAGACTGTTGCCACACAGTCATTTATATGAGCTTAACTGCACCAAATCGCGAGGTGGCCATGGCGCCGGTGCGTCGCAAACTAATATGGGTCGAAAGACCGAATTTTCAGGGTTGGGCTTGTTCCGAATGCGCTTGGGTTTTCAAGCCTTCATGGCCGTTGGTTGGCAATTCCATCGAAGAGATGAAGACGAAGTTCGGAGAGGAACGCGACAACGAGTTCGCATCTCATGTCTGTGCCGAGCACCCGAGAGCCACAAGAGATCCCCATTAGCCAAACCATTGACGAGTCGGTTGAAGTCGTTCCAGACTTTCGGGCCCGAGGCGCGCAGCCGAAGCTATTTGCTAAGAGCCTTAGCCAAAAGGAAGGTGTTAATCTGCATCTCGCCGTTCTGGTCAGGACGGCCGTGGTACTTGATGAAGCCAAGCTTTCTGAACTTGTTCATAAAGAGGTTCACGCGCGGGCGTGTCGTGCCGATCAACGTTGCCAGGGTCTCTTGCGATATTCCCCTAAATCTGTGCAGCTTGCGCCGATTCCCGCTACCTGAGAGCAGCAGAAGAGCGCGGGCGAGTCGCCGCTCGCTGGTATGAGAAACTTGGTCGATTAAATCCTCCTCAAGCCGAATATTGCGCGAAAGCAGATAAGATAGAAAGGCGTACGAAAGCGCATAGTCAGCGTGTAGCGCTCGAATCATTTCGTCCCTCGCAATGACTTGTAGACTCGTGGGCGCGATTGTGGTGGCGGTCCTCAGACGAATTTTCTGACTGCCAAGGCACATTTCGCCAAGAAATTCGCACGGCCCCAGAATGGAGACAATTGCCTCCTTGCGAGTCGTGGAAGCCACGGAGAGTTTCACGCGGCCTTTTTGAATGTACATGAGCGTCTCGGCGGTTTCGCCTTGAGAGAAAATAGTCTCTCCTGTTGCGAAACTTTTTTTCAGTGTGGCGACTGCCCCCAAATCGAATGAAATTTTGGGTAGGGCCTCTATGTTCGATTTCATGGGTTGATTGGGCCTCCGATTCCGCTGGGATGTTGGATGCCGCGTTTCTATGGCCTCAATCGCGGAAAGCTTCCGGTCCACGTGTGGTTCTAAACGCAGGTCACCTGAATGCAGTACACAGCGCTGCCCTGCAGCGACACCACACGAAGAGCAAGGAACGGAGAGCAACTGTCTTGTGCTCAGTTCCTTCTTTTTCACTCGAAAATGGTGCTATAACACGCTGGCGTAAATCTATCCTATTTGGAACACTTTTGGCATTAGCCGGTCATCCTTGCGGGGTTGGTTTAGGCAAGGTGGGTCTTGGGTTAAATTCTGCGGCCGTTGGAGGGATGGCGGCTGGCCCAGGTTCCGAAGTTGGTACCTGGGTCCTGGGGCCCTCTTTCTTCTCCGTTTCTACAGCAGGGTGAAGGGTCTCGCGCGGGCGCGTGCTGTCCTTGCGCCGCCCAGCCAATTTCTATATTTGCCTGTTGTTCGCCCGCCGCTAGATTCTCGTCCGCAGGGAATAGGCTGACGCGTCATTCGGTGGCGGATGAAGTTGCAGGAAGGCGGCTGCGGCCTCGCGGGCACGTCCCGCGATTTGGCGGGTGCTCGGTCGCTCGGCGACGCCGAGCAGGAGGCTGACCAGCAAATCGCGCCAGAGCAGGCCGGCGAACTGCGCGGCAAGTTCGGCAGGACGTCCTGTGAGGAGTCCGGATGCCTGGGCTTCGGCCATGATTTTACGCAAGGCGGCGCGGCCTGCCTCGCGCCCTATAGAGTCAAGCGCACGCGCCACTTCTGGGGCCTGGACGACCTCGGCGATTGCCAGCCGGAATACGGCAATGACCGTGGGATCGCTTACCTCGCGGACGAACTTCGTCCCGAAGGAACTCAGCACAAGCGCCAAGGTCTCACGATCGCTCAGTACGGGCAGGTTAGCAGGCGCGCTGAATCGCTTGGCACGCGCGCTGATGCAGGCGATCAGCATTTCCTGTTTGTTGCCAACCAGCGCGTAAAGCTCTCGCTTCGAAACGCGGGCGCGCGTCGCGATCTCCAGCATGCTGGCAGGTGCGTAGCCGCTCTTCATGAACGCGGCAAAGGCCGCGTCGAGGATGCGTTCGCGCACCGCGGTTTCGTCCCCCTCTTTCTGGTGGCGTTTTGACAGCGATCCCGTAGCCATCACACTCTCCTTGATGATGCTGGTACCCTATAGTACCACCCTTTTCAATTAGCTTCCGTGAGCTTTTTTGCCGGGGGGAGGGTAACCTTTTCTCCTCGCAAGCGTCTAAACGAGTGGTGGTACCCGTAGGTACCACACAATATCCAAATTCCGTGAGGAATCAAAGGAGATGAACAATGAAGATTGAAATGTTTTACGGGCTGCTGGCGTTCGCAACGGTCCTGGCGCCCCTGGCGCAAGGTCAGTCCACACCGCCGCAGCCCACGATCACCGGTGTGCTGACAATCCTTACGCCAAAACCGGGGGTTACGGTCGAGCAAGTAATGAAAATCATGCCCGCCGAAATTCGCGCGACCGTTCCCCTGTATCTCGACGGGAAGATTCAGCAGTGGTTCACCCGCGGCGACGGCAAGGGCGTCATCTTCCTACTGAACTGCAAGGACGCGGCGGAGGCTCGGGCCCTCATCGAAAGCCTGCCTCTCTCGAAGGAAAACCTCATGGACGAGCAGTTCATTCCGGTCGGGCCACTCTTGCCGCTCGGGATACTCCTGAGAGACAACTCAACCAATAAGTGAATAGGAGGCTAAATGTCACCGGAAACCATCTTCAATCTGCATCTCATTCTAGGTTACGTCGCCTGGCTGCTTTGCTTCGGCGTGTACGTCATGCCCAAGCTAAAGTCGATGGACCTGATCGCAGCACAGCGCGCCATTGCTACGCTGCACAGCTTCCGCTTCTTCGGGCTCGTCTTTATACTTCCAGGCGTGATCGGCCCGAATCTGCCCGCCGCTGGCTTCGCCACGTTCGCCGCCTACTGGGACCTGGCAACTGGGGTTCTAGCCATGCTGGCGCTTCTCACGGTAAGGATACGCCCGCTCTTTTGGTTGTTCGTCGTCGCCTTCAATCTCGTTGGGACGATTGACCTCATCCTCGACTATTACCACGCCATCCGCGTTGGCCTTCCTGCGCTGGCGGGGCAGTTGGGCGCCACGTACGCGATCCCGATCCTCTACGTGCCCGTGCTGATGATCACGCACGTCGTCGCATTCTATTTGCTGCTGCGTTCTCAGCCGAAGGCGGTTCGAGCCCTCGCCGGCGATGCGGCGGCATCTTAGAGTCCTCCGCGTGTGTGCTCAGAAGCAGTTGAAGCTACTGCTTGTCGTAGACGGCGGTGGCGGTAATTTTTTTGCCGCTTGAGTCGGTGCCCTCCGTGGTGACGGTGCGGGATTTGCCGTCGGCGGAGAGGACGATGCGGCCGGTGAAGAGAACCTTGTCGCCCTTCTTGGCGGTGAACGTCAGCGTGTGATCATCGATTTTCTTGACGGAGCGCGCGTCGGAAGTGGAATCGCCAGTGACCGGGTAGTCTTTGCCGTCGTACTTGCCCATCCACTCGGTGTGCGTCGGTTTGCCGGCGGCGTCGGTGCCGTCGATGGTGACCATGATGTTGTCGCCCATGGTCGAGTAGACAACCGTGGAGTTCTTCGCCGTCCCTGGGGCGAGCTTCGACTTGGCCTCGTTCAACTTCCAGGTGCCCTGGAATCCGTCCGCGGCAAGGCAGAGTGTCGCACCGACCAAGCCCAGCGCCAGAGTCATAACGATAGCTCTTGCTTTCATATTCCCTCCTGAATGTGAATTGTGAAAAGGTTGTGGGCGCAACTATTGGGGGGATTCTAGCGCGGGAACGCGCTGGGAGCAACCTACAATGCGTCCCAAGCAAGGGACATAGAACAGAGAAAGCTAACGCAGAGGCGCTGAGAGCGCAGAGGTACGCAGAGAAGAGTGGAAAAAAAAGAGCGCTGGCAGGGAAGCCAGCGCTACATGGATTTTTCTAATCGGGTTTCGTGCAGCAGCGGGCTATTGCGAGTCGGGACGGCGCTTCAGGGTGGGGCGATCGTCGTCGGAGCCATCGCCACTCGAGGTGGCGTTGGGATCGCCGTTTTTCTGCTTGTCGGTCTGCTCGGTCTTGGTGCGCAGGCTGGGCTTGCCGGGCTGGTTGTCCTGCACCTTCTTCGCGAACATGACGTTGCGGAGCCGGCCCTTCACGGAATCGAATTCCGAGGTGGTGACGATGTACTCGTCCTTATCGGGCAGGATGCGCGCGATCTCTTTTTGCGCCAGCTCGATGCGCTCCGGCGTCGGCGGATGCGTGGAAAAGAATTTCGGGATGGTGCCGGGGCGGCGCTTCTCGTCGGCTTGGATGCGCTCGAAGAAAGTCACGTAGGCGTTGGGATCGTAGCCGGCTTTGTACATGTACTGGATGCCGAGGAAGTCGGCTTCGCGTTCGGCGTCGCGCGAGAATTTCAGGAACGTGAGCGGAATGGCGAGGTTCATGCCCTGGTAGATGCCGTAGCCGGCCCAGCCGTAGGGCACGACGATCATGGCGGCCATGGCGCCGAGCTGGATCAGTTCACCCTTGGTGGCTTGCTTGGTGCCGTGGCGTGCGGTGACGTGCGAAATTTCGTGCGCCATCACGCCGGCGAGTTCAGACTCTTCCTGCGCACGAAGGATCAGGCCGCTATTGACGTAGAAGAATCCGCCGGGAAGCGCGAAGGCGTTGACTTCATCGGAGTCGATGACCTTGATGGTGAAGGGCACCTGGGCGTCGGAATTGCGGACCAGGTTCTGGCCGACGCGATTGACGTATTCGGTGACGACGGGGTCGTCAATCAGCTTGGAGCTGCGCTCGACTTCCTGAGCCAGGGCCTTGCCGAGGGCGATTTCGCGCTCGAGCGAATAGAAGTTCATGCCCTTGCCGACGCTGCGATTGCCGATGGCGTCCACGTCTTCCTTGGAATTTTTCGGGTGGACCGTCTTGGGCTGATCGACGGGCGCATCAGCGGTGGCAGCGGGCTGCGGCGCGGCGGCCGGGGCCGGAGTGGTGGTTTTGTCCGGCGGGGGCGGAGGCGGAGGCGGCTGCTTGCTGAGCGGGATCGGCGTAGCCTGCTGAGTCTGATCGGGAGTCTGCGTTTGGCCAGCCTGTGGCTGCGATTGCGGCTGAGTCTGCGTCTGGCTCGGCGGATTAGAAGACGGATTTTGCGCGGAGGTGATGGCCGGCCAAGAGACAAGGCTCGCGGCAAGCAAAAGGGCCAAAAGGAACTGCGAAGATTTACGCATATTGCTTACCTCCCGGGTCCAAAGCTGAGTATACACCCATGCGCGGGGTGGGGGTTCTCTTTGTTCTAGGATGTCAGATGGGTTGGGAAGGTTTCCTCGGGAGAGGAGGAAGCTGGAGTCGGCTGGATGTTGGACAGACAGTTGACAGGGTGGGACGGGGTACATAGAGTCAATGGCGGGAATATGAGCGCACGGAAAATTCAGATTGGGCAGCTGTGGAAGAAAAAAGAGACCGGGGACACGTTCTTGGTGACCCGGGTATACAACGAGGCCCTGAGCACGTTTGTGGTGCTGCGAAAATCGGGGTCGGAAGGCGAGGACCTGGTGCGGGTGAAGGTCGAACGGACGCCGCAAGGGCAGGGGCTGCCGGGCTTTGTACCGGCCGTGGAGGATGATTCGTCGTAGTGCCCCTGATTTTAATTGAACTTGGTTGGACGGGCTCCGCGAAGCGGGGCCCTGTTTTTTTCAGGCCGATTAGATGGAGCGGACCGGCAGGGTGACGATATCGTCGGTGGACATGGGTTCTTTTTGCAGGAACGGCTCGCCGTATTTCACGCCGATGAGCTGGCCGTGGTGGCGGGCTAAGAGGTCCATGCGGTGGTCGAGTTCGTCGATGGCGAGGAAGACGCGCTGCTTGCGTTCACTTTTGGCGGGGCGGAATTGTGAGCCGTAGGCGAGGACGGCTTTGCGGCGCTGCGCGTATTGCTTGGTGATGTCCACGATGAAGGTGGGCGGCATGCCCTCGAAGGAAGTGGCGTAGAGAATTTTGAACGGGCGGTGAGGCTCTCCGGTGAGAGGGAGTTGCTTGAGGCCGGCCAGGAAGCAGCCTTCGTAGCCGAGCGTGGAGGCGTGGTAGTGGTCGGGATGACGCGCTTCCCAGTAAGGAAGGATGACGGTCTGCGGGCGCAGATCGCGGATCACTTGTGCGAGGCGCATTTTGTTTTGGCGGGTGGGCTGTACATCGGAGTCGGGGACGCCGAGGTTTCCGCGCCAGGAAACTTTCAGAATTTTAGCGGCGAGGGCGGCCTCTTTCGCGCGGGTTTCGGGAGTGCCACGCGTGCCCATTTCGCCGGCAGTGAGATCGAGGATGCCGGTCTTGTAGCCTTTCTGGGCCATTTTGATCAGGGTGCCGCCGCAGGTAAGTTCGACGTCGTCGGGATGCGCGGCGATGGCGAGAATGTCGAGTTTCATGGAGAGGCCTCGGATGAATCCCGGGAATTGTAGCATCGGAGGGACGGAGGCGAGGTTGGCAGCGTTAGTTTGGCGGGCCAGGTTGACGACGCAAAAGCGGTGGCAGAGCCACCGCACTCCAAAGGGGGAGTGTGTTAAGTTGGCGGGATGAGCGAAGAGAAGGAATTGGCGGGGCGGGTGGCGCTGGTTACGGGCGCGGGGAAGCGGTTGGGGCGGGCGGTGGCGCTGCGGTTGGCGAGCGAGGGCGCGGATGTGGCGGTGCATTATGGGAAGTCGGAGGCGGCGGCGCGGGAGGTTGTGGCAGAGATCGAGAAGATGGGGCGACGCGCGGCGGCGTTTTCGGCGGAGTTGACGGATGTGGCCGCGATACAGAAGTTGGTGCAGAGTGTGGCGTCGCGATTCGCGCGGCTGGATATTCTGGTGAATTGCGCGGCGAATTTCCTGGAGACGAAGTTTGGCGAAACGAACGAGGCGACCTGGGATGCTTCGCTGGACACTAATCTGAAGGCGCCGTTTTTTTGCGCACAGGCAGCGGCGCCGCACCTGGCGAAGAGCGGGCGCGGCGTGATTATCAATTTTGCGGATATTGGCGGGCTGTTGGGGTGGACAGAGTTTTTGCCGCATTCGATTTCAAAGGCCGGCGTGATCATGCTGACGCGGATTCTGGCGAAAGAGTTGGGACCGGCCGTACGTGTGAATGCGATCGCGCCGGGGACGATTACGATGCCGGGTGACCCGCCGGAATGGCAGGCGGATTTTATTCGGCGCGCGCCGTTGAAGAGGACTGGCAGGCCGGAAGAGATTGCGGATGCCGTGATGTATCTCATCGGAGCGGAGTTCGTGACCGGGCAGGTTTTGGTGGTGGATGGAGGGAGGACGCTTTGATGGGAGAGCTGGAAGCTGACAGTCAACAGTCAACAGTCAACAGTCAACAGCTTACAGCCAAGAGCAGAGAGAAGAGCACAGCCAGGAATGGCTGTGCCACAGGAAGTTGCTAAGAAAAAATTGGGGCGGCAGGATGCGAGGGGTGCGGGTAGGGTGTATTCTAGATACTCAGACGCAAACTAAAATGAATGTGCCGGCGGCGAGTGAGCCCCGGCGGGAAGAAGAGAAAGGCCATCCCTCTCATGGACCAGGAAACATTCGCACAGCGAAATATGGAAGACGTCGAGATTCAGGAGTGGCTGGAGTCGCTGGACTCCGTGCTGGAGTCGAGCGGGCCGGAAGTGGCGCGGGAGATCTTGGAACGGTTGCGGGCGCATGCGACAGTGAACGGGATTGATTTGCCGTTCACGGCGAACACGCCGTATGCGAACACGATTCCAGTGCGGCTGGAGCCGCTGTTTCCCGGGGACCAGCAACTGGAGCGGCGGATCAAGTCGCTGATCCGGTGGAACGCGCTGGCGATGGTGGTGCGCGCCAACAAGGTGGAGCACAACATCGGCGGGCACATTTCCACGTACGCTTCGGCGGCGACGTTGTACGAGGTGGGGTTCAATCACTTTTTCCGGGCGAGAAACGAGAATTTTGAAGGCGACACTGTGTACTTCCAGGGACACGCCGCGCCAGGCATCTATGCCCGCGCATTTCTGGAAGGGCGGCTGAGCACCGAGAAACTGGAAAACTTCCGGCGGGAATTGAAGCCGGGCGGCGGGCTGTCTTCGTACCCGCACCCGTGGCTGATGCCGGATTTCTGGGAATATCCGACGGTGTCCATGGGCTTGAGCCCGCTAATGGCGATTTACCAGGCGCGCTACAACCGTTACCTCGAAAATCGCGGGCTGAAGCCGGTGACGGATGCGAAGGTTTGGGCGTTTCTGGGCGACGGCGAAACGGATGAGCCGGAATCGCTGGGCGCAATCACGCTGGCTTCGCGGGAAAAACTGGACAACCTGATATTCGTGATCAACTGTAATTTGCAGCGGCTAGATGGGCCAGTGCGCGGAAACGGGCAGATTATTCAGGAACTGGAGTCGGCGTTCCGCGGCGCGCGGTGGAACGTCATCAAAGTCCTGTGGGGCAGCGAGTGGGATCCCATTCTGGAGCGCGACACCGAAGGCTTGCTGGTGAAGCGCATGGGCGAGATGGTGGACGGCGAGTACCAGAAGCTGGTGGTTTCGAGCGGCGAGTATGTGCGGCAATTTTTCTTTGGCAGCGATCCGCGGTTGCTAAAGCTGGTGGAACCGCTGCCGGACGAGGCGCTGCGGCGTTTGCGGCTGGGCGGGCACGATCCGCGCAAGGTGTTCGCGGCGTACAAGGCGGCGACGGAGTTCAAGGGCGGGCCGACGGTGATTCTGGCGCGCACGATTAAGGGATATGGATTGGGCGAGGCGGGAGAAGGGAAGAACGTCACGCACCAGCAGAAGAAACTGAACGAGGAAGAGTTGCGAGAGTTCCGTTCACGCTTTGGGATTCCGATGGGCGACGAGGAAATCGCGAAGGTGCCGTTTTACCGGCCGGCGGAAGACAGCGAGGAGATTCGCTATCTGCGGGCGCGGCGCGAGGCGCTGGGCGGGTATGTGCCTCAACGCAAGGCGCGGTCGGTGGCGATTTCAGGTGCGCACACGGAGCTGTTCAAGGAATTTCTGGAGGGCAGCGAAGGCCGAGAAGTTTCGACGACGATGGCGTTTGTGGCCATGCTGCGGAAGATGTTGAAGGATCCGGAGATTGGCAAGCTGGTGGTGCCGATCGTGCCGGACGAAGCGCGAACGTTCGGCATGGAATCGCTTTTCCGGACGGTGGGAATATATTCGAGCGTGGGGCAGAAGTACGAGCCGGTGGATGTGAACACGCTGCTCTATTACAAGGAAGCGCAGGACGGGCAGATTCTGGAAGAGGGAATCACCGAAGCGGGCTCCATGGCGTCGTTCATCGCGGCGGGCTCGGCTTATGCGACGCACGGAATCAACACCATTCCGTTTTTCATTTACTACTCGATGTTCGGGTTCCAGCGGATTGCGGATTTCATCTGGGCCGCGGCGGACATGCGCACGCGCGGATTCCTGCTGGGCGGCACGTCGGGGCGCACAACGCTTTCGGGCGAAGGCTTGCAGCACCAGGACGGCAACAGCCACGTGCTGGCGATGCCGGTGCCGAACCTGCTGGCGTACGATCCCGCGTTTGCTTATGAGATTGCGGTGATCGTTGATGAAGGAATTCGCCGGATGTACAAAGAGGGCGAGAGCATTTTTTATTACATTACGGTGATGAACGAGCCGTACGTGATGCCGCACATGCCGGGCGACGTGAAAGACGGCATTTTGAAGGGCTTGTACAAGTACAAACCGGCTTCGAACAAGAAAGCGAAGTTGCGAGCGCAGTTGCTGGGCAGCGGCGCGATTTTGAACGAAGTGCTGCAAGCGCAGGAAATTCTGGAGAAGAATTACGGTGTGGCGGCGGACGTGTGGAGCGTGACGAGCTACAAATGCCTGTACACCGACGGGATCGAGACGGAGCGGTGGAACCGGCTACATCCCGACGAAACGCCGCGGGTGCCGTACGTGAAGCGGTGCCTGGGAGAAGAGCAGGGCGTGTTTGTGGCGGCTTCGGATTACTTGAAGACGCTTCCGGCGATGATTTCGAAGTGGCTGCCACGACGGATGGCGATTCTGGGCACGGATGGATTCGGCCGCAGCGAAGGGCGCACCTCGCTGCGCGATTTCTTTGAGGTGGATTCGCGCTTCGTGGTGCTCGCGACGCTGCATGAACTTGCGCAGGAGGGTTTGGTAGGCGAGGCGACGGTGCAGAACGCAATGAAGGATTTGGCGATTAATCCGGAGAAGCCGAATCCGGTGATTTCGTAAGGAAGTTGCGCGCGTCCTTGTCGGATGCTCTCTCTCCCCCAACTTGCAGGGAGGGTGACAAGTTTGTGCGGCGGGTTAGGTGGACACGAAATGTTATTTCGAAGTCGCTTTAGCCTTGCGCTTGTGTTTTTGACGATTGTTGCAGGATTCGTGGCCCGGGCGTGTTTCGTTCAGACGAGCCAGGTTAACCAATCCAGCCAGCAGGTATTTTTGGAAAAGCTGTCCGCCGCGGCTATGGAGCGGACGCATCACATCGTTCGTTACGCTCCCAAATATGTGCGAATCCCGTATCCGGGAGGAGATGTTCCCGCGGATACGGGTGTGTGTAGCGACGAAGTGATTCGCGCTTATCGTGCGCTAGGCATCGACCTTCAGAAAGAAGTGCATGAGGATGTAGCCGGGAATTTCTCCGCGTATCCAAACCACATCCGATGGATGTTGTTTCATCCCGACCCGAATATTGATCACCGGCGGGTGCCGAATCTGATGGTTTTCTTCAGCCGGAAGGGAACGTCGCTACCCGTTTCGACGCGTACCGAGGACTATGAGCCGGGGGAGTTGGTGACGTGGGATTTGGGCGGTGGGGTGCCGCACATTGGCATCGTGGTAGACCGGCAAGCGGCGCAGAGCGGAAGGTACATGGTAGTTCATAACATCGGAGCGGGGCCGAAGATGGAAGATGTTTTGTTTAGTTGGAAGATTACGGGGCATTACCGGTATTTTGGGCCGGCGCAACGGCAAAATTGAAATGGGTGGGCGGTGGGTTATTTGTGAGCGCGGGTTGAGTTTGTCTGCCGCGCCTCTGGCGCTATTCGAGGCTGCTTCCACGTTGTCGGCGGGAACAATATCCAAACGCTCTCCAATGATTCAGATGGTGGCAAGGAGTTCGGCGGGCTTGATGCGGCCGGTGGCCAGGTTCGCGATGAGTTCGCGATTGGCCAGGAGGAAGTCGTAGGCGGAGAGTTCGCGGGGGAGGACCCAGGCGATTTGCTCGAAGACGCGGGGGGAGACGTCGGGCTCGGCGTATTGGGCGGCGAAGAAATGGATTTCGAGTTCTTCGGGAGTGTTGGCGTACTGGTGGCGGACGCTGGTGATTTCGACAGACTTGGTGAGAGTGACGCCGAGTTCCTCGCGCAGTTCGCGGGAGAGGGCTTGCTCAAAGGTTTCGCCGGGGCGAACTTTGCCGCCCGGGAATTCCCATTTGAGGGGAGAGGTGTCGCCGCGGCGGCGCTGGCCGATCAGTAGGCGGCGGTCGTGACGTTCGAGGACGGCGGCGACGACGTGGAGCATGGGGGAAATGATTTTAGAAGCAAGGAAGTAATGAAGCAATGATGTGGCGGCGTAAAGTGAGTTGACCTTGGGTGGTGGGTGTGATGGAGTTTGTAACCGAGGATGGGAGGATACGCGTGAAGATTCTTGGGATTGTGGCTGGAATGGTGTTGGCACTTTGGCCTGTGGGGATTTGGGCGCAGGCGGGCGATGGCGACGTGGTGCGCTTCAAAGGCACGATGGAGAACGTGAAGGCTACATTTGGGCCGGCGGAGCCAGTGGCGCACGTTAAGACCGGCGGCGTGCTGGAGGCGAATTCGCTGGATTGCTTTGGGAACGCGCTGCAGAAGCCGGGCGATCCGTTTTCGTTGATCAAGATTGATAACCCGCTGACCGGGCCGTTTTTTATTGATGGCGCGGAGCCGGGCGACACGCTGGTGGTGCACATTCTGGATTTGCAGGTAGACAGCAAGCAGGGGGTGGGGACGTTTGCGCCGGGGTTCGGCGCAGCGAATGCCACGCATTATACGCCGATGCTGGCGACAAAGCCGCTGCTGGAGCGGGCCTGGTATTACCCGATTGATGCGGAGAAAAGGCTGATTACGTTTCAGGCGACGGATTCGGATTTTAAGGTGCAGTTTCCTCTGAAGCCGTTTTTGGGGTGCATCGGCGTAGCTCCCGCGAGTGGTGAAGTGCGGAGTTCACTGGTGCCTGCGGAGTTTGGCGGGAACATGGACGCGCCGGAAGTGTCGCCAGGGAACACGCTGTATTTGCCGGTAAACGTCAAGGGCGCGCTGTTTTATTTTGGCGACGGGCATGCGGCGATGGGCGATGGAGAAGTGGCGGGTAGCGCGGTGGAAGTGCCGATGCGGGCGAAGTTCCGGTTTGAATTGGTGAAGGGAAAGAGCACCGGCTGGCCCCGGTTCGAGAACGACCGGGAGATCATGACTGCCGGGATTTACCGGCCGGTGGACGACGCGGTGCGGATCGCGGTGGTGGAGATAGTGCACTGGATGCACCGCGAGTACGGATTGTCGGAGCTGGATGCGTATGAACTGTTTTCGAAGGTGGGGAAGCTGCATCTCACCGAAATGGTAGACCCGAACTATGTGGTGGTGGCGTCGGTGGAGAAGAAGTATCTGCCGGCGAAGAAGTAGGACAGGAGTGTGTAGCGCCGGCGTCCTGCCGGCGCTGATAGTTTTGTGGGAGCGCTTGCCGGCTGGAAGCCGGCGCTACCGGGAATGGGGCCCATGTTCAGCGAGATGGTGTTGGAGCATTTTCAGCGGCCGCGGAATGCCGGGGAATTGGCGGGGGCTACGGCGGTGGTTGAGGTGAGTAATCCCGTGTGCGGGGATGTGTTGCGGCTGGCGGTAATTGTGGAGGGCGGCGTGGTGCGGGAGGCTCGATTTTTGTGCCGGGGATGCACGGCTTCGATTGCCGGCGCGTCGGTGTTGACGGAGAAGATGAAGGGACGGGCGGTTAGCGAGTTGAAGGAAATGCATGCGGCGGAGATTGCGGCGGAGTTGGGAGGGTTGCCGCCGGCGTCGTTTCATGCGGCGCAGCTAGCGGAGGATGGGGTGAAGGCGATTTTGGAGAAGATTTAGAGGAAAGCCTACCGTGGGGCAAATCTGTCCATCGTTCCGACAAAAAATAATTTGTCATCCTGAGAGACGCGTTGTTTGCGCCTCGAAGGATCTCAACGTTCGATTTGTGCGACGACCTAAAGTTGAGGTCCTTCGCCTATCCTTGTCGGATAGGCTCAGGATGACACCGCTCGCGTGGGGCGGATTGTGGCGCGCAACTCTGTCCCAAAATAATGTCAGTCTGCGGAGCGGGTTACGCGGGCGAAGGTTTCGGGGTCGTTGAGGTTGAGGACGCAGCCTTCTTCGTTGGTGGGGATTTGGCTGATTTCGGCGCGGTGCGCCCAGACGACGGCGCGGGCGCCGACGTCGAGCGGGGCGGCTTGCAGTTCGGGAAACAGTTTTGCGGAAAAGATGACCGGGTGGCCGCGGCGGCCTTCGAAGACCGGGAGAACGATAGGCGCATTGGAAGAGTAAAACGTGGCGATGAGATCGCCGACTAAATTGGCACTGATAAGAGGATGATCCACGAGGCAGAGAAGCATGCCGTCGAGGCCGGCAGGCAGGCTTTTGAGCGCCGCTTGAATCGAGGAGAGCTGGCCCTTTTCCCAATCGGCGTTGATGACCACTTCGTCCCCAGGCAGGTGGATCGCTTTGGCGATGGGTTCGGCGTGGACGCCGAGGACGACGCGGCGGGTGGTGATTTTCGGGTGGCGGGTGACGTCGAGCAGATGCTCGAGGAACGGGCGGCCCTGGTAGGGAAGAAGGGCCTTTGGCGAGCCCATGCGTTGAGAGGCTCCGCCGGAGAGGATGACAGCGGCAAGCATGAAAACTCCGGAAGCTACTTGGTCTCGACCGGGTCCGGGGCAGCTACCTTGACTTTTTTGTGAGCGGCGGATTCCACATTGCGGCGCACGGCCACAAGTTCCGCGACGATGCTGACCGCGATTTCTTCAGGGGAGAGCGCGCCAATGTCGATTCCCATCGGAGCGTAGACGCGCTCGAACTCTTCCGTGGCGTAGCCCTCTTTCTCGAGAGCCTTGTAAACGCTGAGAACTTTGCGGCGGCTGCCGATCATCCCGACGTAACGTGCTGGTGTACGCACGGCCCAGGCGAGGACGCGCATGTCTTCCTTGTGGCCGCGTGTGACGATGACGAGATACGAGGAGGAGTTGGGCTGAAGTTTCGCGAAGGCATCGTCGTAGCTCGTGAAAATTTCCAACGCCATCGGGAAGCGCTGCGAGTTTGCAAAGGCTTCGCGGTCGTCAATGACGCCGACGCCGAAGCCGACGGCCTGCGCTGCCTTGGCCACCGCGGTGGAGACGTGGCCGCCGCCAAAAAGATAAAGGATCGGCTGGGGGAGAATCGGCTCGATGAAGATTTCGACGGTGCCGCCGCAGATCAGGCCGTTGTCGTAGGTGGCTTCGTTGTTCAGATGGAAGACGATTTTGCGCGGGGCTTCCTTGTGCATCACTTCGCGGGCCGCGGCCCAGACGTCGGCTTCGACGCAGCCACCACCGACCGTGCCGAGCGAAGAGCCATCCTCGCGGACGAGCATGCGGGAGCTTTCATAACTGGGGATGGAGCCGTTGGTGTGCACGATGGTGGCGAGGGCGCCGCGCTGTCCGGCGCGCCGCATGCGCACGATTTCTTCGAAGAGGTCCATAATGGGTCCGAAAAACAAGCGTACGGCGCAAGCAGGGCGAAGTCAATTCGGGGTAAAGTGGGTTATAGGTCAGCTTCCGTCCCCGGAGTTACGCGTCGAGATGAGAGGCGTCTGTCGCAGGTAAAAGGGGATCTGCCATCGCGGGGTCGAAGCCGTCTTCCCGGAGATCGAGGACGAGAGCGTATGGACTATCGGCCGCGAACTCCTTTTGAATAACGACAGTCGAACCGGGATGCGCTGTGGCGATCTTGGCCTCGATGAGTTTCGCGAGACGCATCAAATCCGTCAGCGGGCCGCGAATTGCGTGTTCATCTAACCCGGCTTCTGGCCAAGTCATAACCTCAAGGTACGCGTACGGGCCATAATGGCTGTGTTCCGAATTCGATGCATTGCGAGGGTCGGCGGCGTATGAGAGAAGGGCGTCTCGAAAACACAATAAGCCTGCACGAGAACCCGTCAACTTCCAAATCCTGGCCCGGTCATCCCGGTCGTAGAAGAAGCCCAATTCGCGCCATTCTCGCTTCGTTGCTTCGTTTGTAGCGTTACTCGGCATGGCGACATTTTAACCGCATTTTCCCTACACCACTTTGAAAAACAGTCCCCACCTACGCCTGAGTGGACGTACAGTCGGGAAGTCCGAGAGCTGCCCACTTCCGAAAGCGGAGACAGCTAGACAGCGAAGAGGAGCACACCTAAGGTGACAAGCAACGCGGTAATGAATGTGGTAATAAAACGTATCGTGATGCGATATAGTTGAGGAACGAGCACAAGGTGCGCCCTGGAGGAAGGTTATGAAAGCAGTTGTGATTCACCAGCATGGAGATCCATCGGTTTTACATTACACGGAGGTGGCGGAGCCGCACGTGAGGGCGAACGAGGTGCTGGTGCTCGTGCATGCGTGCGCGCTGAACCACCTGGATTTGTGGGTGCGGCAGGGGATTCCCGGCGTGCCGTTTCCGCTGCCGCATATTTTGGGGAGCGACGTGGCGGGTGAGGTGGCGAAGATTGGCTCCGAAGTGACGACGGTGCACGTGGGGCAGAAAGTGGTTCTGGCGCCCGGGGTGAGTTGCGGGAAATGCGCGGCGTGCATTTCGGGGAACGACAACCGCTGCCGGGACTTTACGAATCTGGGTTACATGATTGACGGCGGATGCGCCGAGTTTGTGCGCGCCCCGGAAGTGAACGTCATGCCCTATCCGGAGAATCTGGATTGGGTGCACGCGGCGGCGGTGCCGCTGGTGTTTCAGACGGCGTGGCACATGCTGGTGACTCGCGCGCAATTGCAGCCGGGGGAAGAGGTGCTGGTGCTGGCGGCGGGAAGCGGCGTGGGAAGCGCGGCGATCCAGATCGCGAAGTTTTTTGGCGCGCGCGTGATCGCGACGGCGGGAAACGATGAAAAGCTGGCGAAGGCGAGGGAGTTGGGCGCCGACGAGGTGATCCATCACGGCATCATGCCGATTGCGAAAGAGGTGCGGCGGCTGACGAACAACCGCGGCGTGGACGTCGTGGTGGAGCACGTGGGCGTGGCGACGTGGGAGAACAGCGTGAAGAGCCTGGCGACGGGCGGGCGGCTGGTGACGTGCGGCGCGACGACGGGCTACGACGCGAAACTCGATTTGCGGTTTTTGTTTACGCGACAGCTTTCGATTATGGGGTCGTATATGGGGACGAAGTCGGAGTTGCGGACGGTGCTGAAGCTGGTGGCGCAGGGACGGCTGAAACCCACGGTGGACAAGGTGTTTGATTTGAGCGATTGCATGGCGGCGCACAATTATCTGGAGAAGGCCAAGCAGTTTGGGAAAGTAGTTTTGCGGGTGGAGTGAGGAGAAGAAAAGGATTTAACACAGAGGACGCAGAGGGAAGAGCACAGAGAGCGCGGAAAAGCGTTGCTACTTCGCGGTGCGGCCGATGCCGGCGAGGACGCGGAGTTCGCCGAGAACGACGACTTCGAGATTGGCGCGCTGGTTGTTGCGGGAGATATCCGCTTCCGTCCCGCCGTTGTAGCCGTGGATGAAAAAAGTGGAGTCGCCCTCGTGCTCGGGGCGGGCGGTGTTCCGCAAAATCACCCGAAGTTTTTTGGAATCGTAGTGGACGGTGATGATATCGGGCTTGCCGGCGCAGCGGATGCGGAGATCGCCGAGGATGGTTTCCTTGCAGGTGAGCGATTCTGTCTTTGTGATGGCATTCCAGGCTTCGCATTGGGCGATGAACGTCTCGGCAACGCGCTTCCACACTTTGGGCGCGAGCGCGATGGCGGCCTCGTTGTTGAGCCGGTCCTCCTCGATTTGAACCGCCTCAGTGAATTGTGCGGCGAGGAATTCCTGCGCCGCGCGCTTGGTTTCGTCCGTGGCCATGGGTCCCGTGCTCTCCAAGAAGAATTCGCAGACACACCATCGTAGCGGCAGGGGTGTCGGTGGTGTCAAGTAGCTTGACGGTGCAAAGTTCGGCGAAGGAACGATTGCTCCTGTTTTGTGCGAGGTGGGCGCTGTTTCTATTGAATAGCGATTGGGCTCGCCTCTAATTTGGCTGCCTCGGACGCGCTTAGCTTGCCTTGGGCCACCATCTCCTCCAACACTTTATTGCGGCGTTCAAGAGCTCTCTCAGGATGCCTGTGGGGAGAGTAGATACCGGGTGCGCGAAGCAATCCGGCCAAAAGGGCGGCCTCCCCCGCGCTCAAAGCATCCGGCTCCTTGTGAAAAAACTCCTGGGAAGCCCTTTCAATGCCCGTTATTCCTTCGCCGAAATATGCTCGATTTGCGTAGATGGTGAGTATTTGGTGTTCGGAAAAATGGGTTCGGATGTGCCAACTCAACCGGATTGCGTTCAAGTGGTACTTACCCATCCCTACTGAGTGGTTGCACATCAGAGAGCGTGCAATCTGATCCGGCAATGACCGGGCCGGTTCCGCGGCATCGAAGGCGTTCTTCAATGGTTCACCAATCCGTTCGAAGGGAATGGATGTGGAAGGGCCGGCGAGACAAGGATCCGAGACAACGGATTGAGTGTTTGGCGCAAACTGCGATAGACGAACAAAGTCAGGCAGATCACCCGTGTATAGAAACAACCAACTACCGATTCCGACTACCGGAAGCAACGCCAAGATCACTGTTGCGAGCAACATTTTGTGCAGCAGTTTCATACGACAATATTCGCACGCGGTCCTGCGCTTTATTTTCCGGTTCCCTCGAAAGTCGCGGAAGTGCCAACTCCTGTGTGGTAGCAGAATCCAAAGCTGACGCACTACCGGGGAAGTGGGCGGATTGTGCGGGTATGGTGGATATGCGAATATAGGAAGGAAGACGAGGGACCATGGAAACCACTCTGGCGAAACACGTCACGCTCACCAAACCGGACGATTTCGGAAAGCTGCTGCAGGATGAAGGAATCATCTTCACGCAGCTGGATAAGGCCGTGAACTGGGCGCGGCGGAGTTCGATCTGGCCGCTGGGATTTGGATTGGCGTGCTGCGCGATTGAGATGATGTCCATGGCAGCTTCGCGGTTTGACATTGCGCGGTTTGGCGCGGAAGTGTTCCGGCCATCGCCGCGGCAGGCGGACCTGATGATCGTGGCGGGGCGGCTCTCGCAGAAGATGGCGCCGGTGATCCGGCAGCTCTACGATCAAATGCCGGAGCCGAAGTGGGTGATTTCGATGGGCGCGTGCGCCACGTCGGGCGGTGTGTTTAACAATTACGCGATTGTGCAGGGTTGCAACCAGGTGATTCCCGTGGACGTGTACGTGCCGGGATGCCCGCCGCGGCCGGAAGCGGTGCTATACGCGATTTTGCAACTGCAGAAGAAGATTGATGCGGAGAAGGGCTCGTTCAAGCGGGCGTTGAATCTCGCCTGAGTCTCGTCGTTTGTTGCAAGTGGTGGTAGCGCCGCCATCTTGGCGGCGAGCGCGCTGGCCGGCAGGATGCCGGCGCTACGGGAGTTTCCCATGGCCTCACCGATTCCAGAAACTGTCAGCGCGCGCGATTTGCTGAGGCATTGCCTGGCTACGATTGCCTATCGCGCAGGGAAAGTGCTGCGCGACGTCCCTGAGTCGTTCGCCAAGTTCCAACCACCTGAAAAAGCCCGCACCCCGGAGCAAATCCTGGTGCATATGGGCGACCTGTTTGACTGGGCGCTCTCAATGGCCAAGGGCGAACAGGCGTGGAAGGATTCGCAGTCGCTGCCGTGGGCCAGGGAAGTGGAGCGGTTTTTCGCGGCGCTGGGGCGCTTTGATGCGTACCTGGAAGGGAATGAAGCGTTGCATGCTTCGCCGGAGAAACTGTTCCAGGGCCCGGTGGCGGACGCGCTGAACCACGTGGGGCAAATCGCCATGCTGCGGCGGCTGGCAGGCTTCCCGATGAAGGGCGAAAACTACTTCAAGGCCGATATTGCCGCCGGGCGCGTGGGGCCCGAGCAGACCCCTCCAAAACGCGAATTTGATTGAAATTTATCTGGACGTAGACCCCCAGCCGCGAGTAAACTTCCCGCCTCTGTAAGGACGGGGCCTATGCTCGCTGAACAAAGGGCCTACCCGCGGATCAAGCCGCCAACCAGTGTGCTGGGTGCATGGCGGTCGGGGTTGCAGCGTGACGTTTCGTATGTGGAGAGCCTCGCGATCGGCGGGGTTTTTTTGCGCACCAAGAAAAAAGTGGCGATTCGCAGCCTCGTGCAGATCCTGCTTGATATGCCGGTGGGACAGGTGCGCGGACGCGCGGTGGTGCGGCGGCATCACGAGCACTACGGAATCGCGGTGCAGTTCATCGCGATGGACCCGGAAGACCGCGGCAGACTGCTGCGCCAGATCCGCGATTTGACGGTGACGGCCGGGTAAGAATCCAAACAACAGATTGTGGCATAAGCCCAAAAAAAGGTTACGGAATTGGTGTCGCTATGACTGTTGCGGAGCCGCAGGCGTCGGGCAGTTCGACAGTCGAGCCGGGAGTAGATTTTTCACGGCGGAGGTAGGCCATGCCGATCGGGGCGTTGACCGCGGGTGAAAAGGCGGCGCGGGTGGTGTGGCCGGCTTCTTTGCCTTCGGAGAGGAGCGGGGTGTTGGGGGCCGGGATTTGCCCTGGCTCAGGAGCACAGCCAGGAATGGCTGTGCCACCCTTGGTGCTAACACCGTATTTGAGAGTGACGCGGACGCGATTGACCTGGCCGCGGGAGCGCACGCGCTCGACGATCTCCTGGCCGGTGTAACAGCCCTTGGTATAGCTGATGTGGGAGTCCTGCAGGCCGGCTTCGTGGGGAATTTGCTTCTCGCCGAAGTCGTAGCTGAACCAGGGAGCGCCTAGTTCCAGACGCAAAGCGCTGAGTGCCTGGTAGCCAGCGGCACCACCGCCATGTTTGCGTGCAGCTTCAAGAAGAATGTGCCAAAGAGATTCTGCGTGCTGGCGGTCAACCAGAAATTCGGCGCTGGCGACGCCCCCGGGGGAGCGCTTGCCGAGACGGCAGGGAATACGTTGCACGGAGACGAGGCGCGTTTCGAGTTCGGCGAGATCGGCGGGATCGACTCCGGTGAGTTCTTCGGCGACGAGCGCCGCCTTTGGGCCTTCGAGGGCGAGGGTGGTGAAGTCAGCGGTGCGGTCGGTGAGGGTCACGTCGTCCATGATGATGTATTTGTCGAGGGCCACGACGAGCGGCTCGCGGATGCTGGCGTAAGAGACGCAGAAGAGTTTGTCGGGGAGGTTGTAGGTTTCGATTTCGGCGAGGATACGGCCTTGCGGGTTGAGAAAGAGCGAGATGATGCCGTGATTTTCGCGCAGGTCCTTGATGTTGTTGGTGAGGATGGCGTTGAGGTAGCGGACGCGGTCGGGGCCGATGAAATCGAGATAGGCGCGGTAGTTCTTGTCGAGCAAAGCGACGCTTTCGCGGAGATGGTGGTATTCGGCGAGCCAGTCCCCGAAGTGGTCGGGCAGGGAGCAGCCGAACCAGGTGCCCAGTTGCGCGCCGGATTGGGCGTGGAGCGCGGCGAGAGGCGTGGGGAGGGGTCCGGCTGGGGAATTTGATGGGCTGCTCATTACCTCCTCAGTGTAGCAGACGCGTTTTGAGTGCGGAGGCGAAGCTCCGCTTTTGAGGTTTAACCGGCGAGACAAAATTCAAAGATGAGGGCGCCTCGGACTCCTCAAAAGCGGCAGCCTCGCTGTCCTCCGGCGGGCTCAGGACAAGCCGTACTCAAAAAGGGTACCGGAGGAAATTTAGGAGAAAGTGGTTATACTGCAGGCATGGACGCGACACACAAAATGGCACAGACGTCGGATGCGGCGCACCCTGACATGATTTACATGAAGATTCCGGTGGGGCTGCTGCAGTGCAACTGCCAGATCATCGGGGACCCGAAAACGCTGGAAGCGATTGTGATCGACCCCGGCGATGAGGTGGAGCGCATCCTGAGCATGCTGGGGCGGTACAAGCTGACCGTGAAGGCAATCATCAGCACGCACGCACACATTGATCACGTGGGCGGGCTGGCGAAGCTGCACATGTATACGGGCGCGCCGGTGATGATGCACGGCGAAGATTTGCCGCTGTATCACGGCATGGAAGAGCAGGCGGCGTTTATCGGGATGGCCACGCCGGAGCTGACCGAGGTTGATCAACTTTTGAAGGACGGCGATACGCTGCCGTGGGGAGGATTTCACGCCAGCGTGATTCATACGCCGGGGCATACGCCGGGGAGCGTATCGCTCTATATGCCGAAGGACGGCGGGAGTGTGAAGTTGGCACAACCGCAACTATTTGCGGGAGACACGCTGTTTGCGGGAAGCATCGGGCGCACGGATTTGTGGGGCGGTTCGATGGAGCAGATTATGGAGTCGCTGCGCGAAAAATTGATGCAGCTTCCGGATGACACGCTAGTCCACCCCGGCCATGGCGGATCGACGACGATCGGGCTGGAGAAGGAAATGAATCCGTTTTTGAAGTAGGCGCGCCGTCGGGGGTGGGTTTTTTGTGCAGCGAAAACGTCCCTAATTGTCATCCCGAACCCGCGTCCTTTGCGGGTGAGGGATCTGCTTTTTGCAGGTGAGAAGGACAAGCAGGTTCCTCACCCCGTTCAAAAGACGAACGGGATTCGGAATGACAAGGTTGGGTTTTGGCGAGCGTGAGAGAGCACGGTAGGAATCCACAACAATTTAGCGAGGAGGGCCGGCCATGGGGCAAGAGGTCGTTTGCACGGCGCGTTGGGGCGGGAAAAGTGTGCGCGGAAAGGCGTTGCTAGAGACGGCCGAGATCATTTTTCGTGGTGAAGAGCGGCTGAAGATTCCGTTTTCGTCGATACGCGGTCTGGAGGCGAAGGATGGCGAACTGCGGTTGAAGACGGATGAGGGATTGGTGGATTTCGAACTGGGCAAGCACGCGGAGATGTGGCGAGAGAAGATCGCCAATCCGAAATCGGTGATGGAGAAACTGGGGGTGAAGCCGGGTCAACCGGTCGCGGTGCTTGGAAAGCTGGAGGGCGAGTTTTTGAAGAAATTGAAAGAGCAGAAGTCAGCGGTGGCGCCAGGGAAGATTGTGGATGGAGTCGGCTGGATTTTCTTCGGCGCTGAGACTCGCGAGGGGTTGGGAGAAGTAACGAAAATTGCGGGGAAGATGGAGGGAAGCGCAGCGCTGTGGGTCGTTTATCCAAAAGGGCAGAAGAACATTACGGAAACCGAGGTGATTGGTGCCGGACGCAAGGCGGGATTGAAGGATGTGAAGGTGGTGGGATTCAGTGCGACGCACACGGCGCTGAAGTTTGTGATTCCGGTCGAGAAGCGGTGAGGCGCGGCCGGGCCGCCCCGGCGGGCGGGCCCTGCGCAGTCAGAGGGGCTATTAGTTGGTTTCGCGGAGCTTCCGGAGTTCTTCCATTACGGATTGGATGAGTTCTTTGGCGTGGGTGAGTTCCTGTGTGACCATGCGCAGGTCCATGGCGGGGACGGTGGGGTTGCGCTGGCTAGTGCAGTAGACGCCGTGCTGGCCGACGAGGACGAGGGCGTTGGTGATGCGGTCGAGGGAGACGGCGAGGCGGCCGCGGTCGCGCCCAAAGCGCCGCTCGAAGTGCTCGAGTTCGTCGTGATGCTCCTTGAAAGCCGACATGGGGGTTCCTTTTCTCGCGGGCCACAATGGCCCAAATCTCGCGAATTGACGGGCGTTGCACATCGGGCACAGGCCAGAGGCGCTAATCTTTACCCTACCGCAGCGCCGGAAGATAATCCAATTGAGCCGCAGCCAGGACCAGAAAGCAGCGCCATTTAATGAGCCTTCAAAAGCAGGCCGGCAAAGAATTCGTTCCTTTCGGTGACAGGCC
>Ga0210405_10001319_pt1 | contig 28578 bp, 20 predicted proteins | sample IncBWH11MmetaG_FD_155492 | JGI IMG/M metagenome (GOLD analysis project Ga0210405, IMG submission 155492) | Forest soil microbial communities from Barre Woods Harvard Forest LTER site, Petersham, Massachusetts, United States - Inc-BW-H-11-M | ecosystem: Environmental > Terrestrial > Soil >...
AGGCCATCGCAAAGCGGTGCGGGAAGGGAGCGAGGTGCTGCTTGAGTTTGTGCGGCGGCCGGCTCGCAGGGATGAAATGAATTTCGTCGAAATTGAAGCGGCGGTCGGCGGCGCGGGCCACAGCGAGGTGGCCATTGTGAATGGGGTCGAAGGAGCCGCCGAACAGGGCGATACGACGCGGATGATGCCTGGCGGCGGTGCGATGCGCCTGCGCAGTGGTCAATGCGCCTCCGAGGGAGAAGATGAAGTCAATTTTCTCACGAATTCTTGATTTGCGCAGGCAGGGAATCGGGACCCGGCGCGTTCTCGTCAATTTCTCCTGGAGTGGCAGCCAAGTCCAAAGTGGTTTCGTGCGCCGGGCGCGGAATCTTGTCCAGCGCATCGGCGATGGAACGGACAAGATCTTTCACGCCATCACCGGCAACCGCGGAAATAGAGTGGAATTCAAGACTGCGCTCCTCGCAGAATTCCTGAAGCGCTTCGAGCCGCGTGCGGTCGGTGGTGGCATCCAGTTTGGTGGCGACGACGATCATCGGTTTTTCAACAAGAGAAGGGCTAAAGGCTTCCAGCTCTCCGTTGATGACTTGAAAGGAGTGGACCGGATCATCGACGTTGGAGTCGCTCGTGTCGATTAGATGCACGATAAGGCGAGTGCGCTCGACGTGGCGAAGAAAACGGATGCCGAGGCCGGCACCCAGGTGCGCGCCTTCGATGAGGCCCGGAAGATCGGCGACGACAAAGGTGCGGCCGAGTTCGGTGCCGTGGCCACCGGTGCCGCCGTCGGCATTGACGACGCCGAGATTGGGCTCGAGCGTGGTGAACGGATAGTTTGCGATTTTCGGACGGGCCGCGGAAATTACGGAAATCAGCGTGGATTTGCCGGCATTCGGAAAACCGACCAGGCCAACATCGGCGAGCAGTTTCAGTTCGAGGCGAAGATGGCGCTCTTCTCCGGGGAACCCATCTTCGTGTTCGCGCGGGGCTTGATGCCAGGGCTTGGCAAAGTGTTGATTGCCGCGGCCGCCGCGGCCACCTTGGACAATCAGCACGCGTTGTCCGGGCACGCTCAGGTCAGCGATGGTTTCGCCCGTCTGTTCGTCGTAAGCGAGCGTGCCGACGGGAACGAGAAGGTTCATGTCCGAGCCAGAATGGCCGCTGCAGTTGGAGCCTTCGCCATGGCGGCCGCGATCGGCTTTGAATTCGCGATTGTAGCGGTAGCGCAGAAGCGTGTTGTCGTTGGGATTCGCTTCGAGATAAATGCTGCCGCCGTGTCCGCCGTCGCCTCCGGACGGGCCGCCGCGGGGTACGAATTTTTCCCGGCGAAATGCGACGCAGCCGTTGCCGCCGCTGCCGGCCTTCACCAGGATTTTAGCTTCGTCAACAAACACGGGAATCACACTCCAAAAAGGCGGCCGCTAGGCGGCTGGCATTAAAAACGATAGCATAAGCGAACGGTCGATACTGCATTTGCCCAAGTCCTGGCGTTGATCGAGCGAGGGCACAAAGTGACTGGTGACTCGGGACTGGTGACTGGTGAAAACTCGGCTAAATGAAAAATATCACGCTCCTCAGGTTCATGCCATTCGAGATTCCGAATAGGCGAAGTAGAGCTGCGAAAAACTAATGTCCATCGCAAGCAAATGGCTGAAGCGAGTGCTGCTTCTCTTCGTGATCGCCGTTGTAGCGATTGGCGCGGCTTTTTATGTTCTCTACTTTCGACGAACATCCTTGCCGCCGGCTACGCCGCATCTGCTTGTCGCGCCTTCCATCGCGTCTTTGCCTGGAATCTCCGTTTGCTGGCTCGAAACTGGAAAAACTTTCAGCAATTTTTCGTTTGGCTCGACGGCCGGAAGCATTCTGGTGCGCCACCCCGCTGGCGATTTGCTGATCGATACGGGGAACTCGAGCCATTTCGACGATGAGATTCGCGGCTATCCTTTCAGAACCTGGTTCAAACTCAGATTTCTTGCCGGGCAATTGAAACCCGAAGTTCCACTGCCAGAATTGCTGCGACGGGTGAAAGAAGACCCTGCAAAATTGCGCTGGGTGATTCTTTCGCACGCGCATCTCGATCATTCCGGCGGGTTGATGGACTTGCCCCGCTTGCCCGTTCTCCTTTCGGAGCAAGAATTCCAATTCGCCGCCGAACCGAGCGTGCAAGCAAAGGGATTCGTTATTGCCGGGCACGTCCAAAAACTCCCTGCGCTTGGCGCGCCTACTTTGCGCTTTGATCCTCAGCCTTACGAAACATTCGACGAAAGCGCCGACCTTTACAAGGACGGATCGGTGGTCGTTGTGCCGCTCCGCGGACATACGCCGGGAAGCGTGGGCATCTTCGTAAATCTGTCGCCCAACAAGCGCCTGTTTTACGTAGGCGACGCCGTCGATGATGCACGCGGATTTGAAGAGCGCGTCGGCAAATCGCTTATTCTGCGGGACAGCGACAACGACGAGGCCCTTGCCAATCAAATCGTCGCCCGGCTCAACGATCTGCACGAAAAGTCGCCGGACCTTGCGATCATTCCCGCGCATGGCCGAAGCGCGTACAAAAAGTTCTTTACCGGCGGACCGCTGAGCTGCATCTCGACCCAGTAAATACGCCGTGAAGAAAAATGCCGCCCGCAGAAGCCGGACGGCACGCGAAAGACTACCGGATGGAACATCGCCCGATGAAAGCGGGCTACTAGTTGACGGCTTGCGCGGGCTCGGCTGGTTGGGACGGCTGGACGCTGATGAAACGGCCGTGCCGGCCCCGGTCCGTAAACTTCACGACGCCGGTGACGAGGGCGAAGAGCGTGTCGTCCTTGCCCTGGCCGACGTTTTCGCCTGCTTGGTGGCGCGTGCCCCGCTGGCGCACGAGAATCGTGCCTGCGTTGACCAGCTGGCCGCCGAAGCGCTTTACGCCTAGCCGTTGTCCGTGAGAATCGCGGCCGTTTGTAGAGGAGCCGCCGCCTTTCTTATGTGCCATGACTTATTCCTTATCTCGGATGGGCGCAGCATGCTGCGCCACTACAAGTTTTAATTTTGCGCACTGACAAGGGCACGATGAATCGTGCCCCTACAATTTTATCAGCGGATTTCCATTGTAGAAATCAAAGCTTGATTTCGCTGACTTCGACGGCCGTGAAATTCTGACGGTGGCCGCGAGAAATTTTGTATTGATTGCCCTTCTTGAACTTGAGCACGGTGATCTTCTTGGCGCGGCCTTGTGTGACGATCTTGCCGCTCACGCTGGCTTTGGAAGCATCGTTGCCCAGAACGATTTTCTTTTCGTCGGTGTGCACGGCGAGAACCTTGCCAAACGTCACTTTTTCGCCGACTTCGCCCGCGACGCGCTCGATACGAATGGTGTCGCCGGGTGCGACGCGGTACTGCTTACCCCCGGTTTGAATAACGGCGTACATCTGCCCTCCAAGCTGTAAAGACAAACACCGATTATAACGGTGAAGCGGGCATGCGGTCAACGAAGTAACGTGAACGGAAGGGGAAATCATCACGAGTCAACGCGATGAGCACAATGCCCTTGGGGAAAGAGGACGGGAAGACAAATGGGTGCGGTCGCTTCCCTGGGGAAGCAAGATCGCTCTCTCTGAGTACCTGTCTTGGCGTTGGTTAACCATCATCCTCTCCGCCTCCCCCTTTTTCCGTAAGTGTTATTGTAAGAGAGATAAAGCCGTTTGTTTTGAAGGGTTTATACAAGTGTTCATTCTAAGGCAGTTAGATGGGATAACATGCTACAAAATGCAGCAGGCTTTGTAAGTGTTGTAAGCAAAGCATTTAGGCGCTGAGAGCGGCCAGAATGCGAAAACGCCAGCAGAAGTGCTGGCGTTAGAAGTGAGCCGCAGTGTTATCCGAAGTTACTTATTCACTTAAGGTAAACGTTTGTCGAGCGGAATTTTGCGGGGCGAACGCGTGGGCGTGATTGGCAGATGATTGGCCGTGACGCTAAGAAACGAAAGGGGTTAGGAATGGGCGGAAAGAGCTCGGGGCAGGAGCATGAGGGCTCACCGCAACTTTTGTTCGATTTTGGAGTTATACTAAGCAGGTGCTTCGGCATCAGATCAGGTGAGAGACCTGAAGGCACTTAGGTCCGAGGCGTTTGGGACAAGGTAGTTCGGATCTAGCTAGGACAAGACAATGAGATATCTAAAATATTTGGCGTTATTGGCTGTTTGCGTTTTTGCGGCAGCGGCGCCGTCCCAGGCACAGGTTGCGGTTGGCGTTGGAGTTGGGCCGGCATATGGCGGCTACTATGGCGCAGCACCGGTTTGCTCGTATGGATATTACGATTATTACCCGTATGCCTGCGCACCTTACGGCTACTACGGACCGGATTGGTTTGTTGGCGGCGTGTTTATTGGCGCTGGCCCGTGGTTTTACGGGCGCGGCGGTTATTGGGGCCGAGGATGGGGCGGGCGTGGTTGGGATCGCCGGGGCGGTTGGGGCCGAGGCGGATTCAACGGCGGGCGCGGTGGATTTAACGGTGGACGAGGCGGATTCAACGGCGGGCGTGGTGGATTCAGCGGCGGCCGTGGCGGCTTTGGCGGGGCACGAGGCGGCCCGATTTACCAACACGGTGGGATGGGCGGTGGAGGTGGATTTCACGGCGGAGCTGCACGCGGTGGATTTGGCGGCGGTGGCGGAGGCGGATTCCACGGTGGCGGCGGTGGCGGGTTCCATGGTGGAGGCGGAGGCCATGGCGGCGGCCACAGGTAATTGATCTAGACGATTCTCAATCGGAGAAATGGAACGGCTGGCAGCGAGCGCTGTCAGCCGTTTTTATTTTTGGGGCGATTCGATGGATTGATCCAAACTGATTCTTGAGGTGCTTAGAGTAAGAACATGGAAAGACGGGCACGGCCCTTCGAAAACTCAGGGTAAACGTGCCGTGCCCCTACGGCGTAGATTCTTGAGCGGCGCGTCTTGAGTCCGGGAATTTCCTGTCGTAATGTACAGCGCGTGAATCCATCGGTGAACTGGTCGGACTGGCGCGGGTCTGACTGGCTTCGGCTTGAGAGGCGGACTTAGGTGCCAACGCTCGAATTGGTTGACTCACCCCACGCGCCGGACCTTAGCCCCATCACGATTTACTATCGGGAGTTTGGTAGAGGGAAGCCCCTGGTTTTTCTCCATGGCGGTTGGGGGTATGGGTTGTATCCGTTTGATCAGCAGATTGAGGCGTTTCAGAGCGATTACCGGATCTTGATCCCCGACCGGTCGGGGTATGGACACTCGACACGAGTTGCAGGAGAGATGCCGCTCGATTTTCACCGGCGAGCGGCAGAGGAGACGATCGCTTTTCTTGATGCGCTGGGGATCGAGAGGGCCGTTTTTTGGGGGCACAGCGACGGATCCGTGATTAGCGCGATGCTCGGGTTGGAAGCGCCGGAGCGGTGTGAATGCTTGATTTTGGAAGCGTTCCACTTGCTGCGAAGAAAACCGGGGTCGCGGGCGTTCTTCGAGCGATTCGCTGCGCAGCCGGAAGACTTAGGTGAGGAGACGAAGAAGCTCCTGGCGCAAGACCACGGAGAAGAGCAATGGCCGACCGTTTTGCGGCGGAATTGCACGGCTTGGTTCCGGATTGCGGATCAGGTGAAACGTGCGGATGAAGATTTGTATGGCGGCCGTTTGAGGGAGATCACAGGGCCGACGCTATTTCTGCAGGGGAGCCTTGATCCGCGAACGGAGCCGGGGGAGATGGAGCGGGTTCGCCAGGAGATGCCTCAAGCTGCGATGAGGTTCGTCACTAGCGGCAAGCACAGCCCGCATAGCGAGCTGGGCGCCTTTGCAGAGAGCAACACGATTGCCAGGGAGTTTCTCGAGAGCCAGGCGTAGGCGCTTGGACCGTTTGCCGGTGAAGGTCAAAAGTCGAAACGGTAACCGAGGATCATTTTTGCAATGAGATGATCGGTGGAGCGGGTGACGCCGACGCCGAGGCCGAAGTTGACTTCCCACTTCGGAGATAAGTTCAGATCGATAACAGGAAAAATCTGGTGTTGTTCGAGGCGCGTGGGCAGAAAGTCCGTGGCTGGGCCCACTGAACCGTAGTATTCGAAGCCCCCCGTGATTTTCTTGGTGAAGTCGTAGCTAAATTTAAAGTTGGGGGAGAAAACGAAACCCTGGCCCACCGATTGGCCGTGAAACGATCTGTCGAAAGTGGGATTGAGACTGAGATACCAGCGGCCGAGCTGCTTATCGATGATGGGGCGCATCTCCCAGGTCCAAGTGTCGGTAGAGAATTGGCGGCGCTGGTAGCCGACCTCATTGGAGAGGCTAAGGCCAACGGGCCATTTCCATTTTTTGGGGATGGCGATGCGGGGACGAATGTGGTCACCGACCCATTGAATGCCCTGGCCGCTGCGCTCGGAAGTAAAGATGTAGAAGCCGACTTCGAGCCAGTCGGTGAAACCGTGAGTGATCTCGATGGTTTCGTGCTCGGCGTGGTTCGTGGGATAGAGGCCGTCGACGCTGGTTTTGGTGCCGTCGATCGTGAAATTGCTGTGGAGTTCGACCATGGTGTGGTGAGGCTCGACGAGGTCGTAGCTGTAGACCTGAATTTCGTAGTTGTCTTGCGCCTTCGCGGCTGCGGGCGAAAGGCAAATTGCGGCGAGAAGCGCTAAGAAATGACCGACTCTTCTCAAATTCACTCGGCTCCAATTCTCCAACGAGAGAGACAGTAACGCCTTTTCATTGATGCAGCAAATCGTCGAATGGATAGCCCGGATTAACCCACTGATAGTGGAGCCAGCGGCTGAAATTCACAGGATCCGCCTGTTGAATGTGCCTGATCTCGTCCTCAACTGACGCGGATGTCCCCGCACGAACTAAATGGCTAAAAGAAAAGCGCCGGGAAGCATGGTGAAGACCTTTCCGGCACTTTTCCTTTTAAGACGATGGAAATTGAGAGATTACTGGGCTCTGTTCACGCGTGCGGCGAGCCAGTTCGTATAATCCACCAAAGCATTGGCTTCGAGAACCAAAAGGTGCTCATCGCCGTTGCTGACGTGCTTGCCGTGGAATTCCGCATCGGTGAGGCGGTCGAGCATCTTGGCAGCAAGGTCGTCGCGGAGATCGGTGATGAACTGCAACCGGCTTTCGAGGTCGTTGTAAGTTGCTTCATCACCGGAGAGAGCGGCGGTGGAGATTTTCAAGCTGGCGAGGCCGAGTTCACCGACGGGAGCGTTGATGCGCTTGAAGGCATTCGCGAGCTCGACGAATTCGTCTCCGCTGTCCTGCACTCCCTCGGGCAATGCCCAGTGGTGCAAGTGCTCGGCGAGAACGCGGCCCTCGCTCTGGTAGTCGTCCTTGAGGCCGACCAGGCTGAGGATTGTGGGGCGGATGTCGGTGTGGTCGGACCAGACGGAGTCCGTAATCCCTTTATTTTGGACGCCGGGACCGGCAAGCGCGAGGTACGTGTTGTTGATTTCGGGAGCTACCCCACCATGGTTCCAAGCGAAGCCCGGGTTGACACCGACATTCGGGGAACCCTTGGGAACGAATGTTTGGAAGAAATAGTCTGGGTCACCAAACATCACAAAGGTCGGTGTACGGAGAGGATCGCCGGTGATCATGTGCAGCAGTTTCAATTCGATAGGGTCGGCGAGGTAGCGAGTCAGGGTATCCGTGTTTCCGGTTCTGGGATTGACGGCGGTGAGTGCGGCAGCGTCGTGTTCAAATTGGCGGGCCTCGGCGGAGTCGCGAGCTGGCTGGCCGCTGATATAGAAGACCGGCGCCATGTCAAAGTGGATGTCGAATGGGGTCTTTGTGAAATCCAGAGTAGGATCTTCCTGGCCGAGGAGGAACTGAATGTTGGTCAGGATTTCGCCGATGGTATTTGGACCCGATGAGCCAACCGTGTAATTGCACGCAATGGTGACGCCGTCGCAATTGCCGTTAATTGGAGGCCCCCCTGCGTAATGATCATTCTCATCAGCCGTGAGGATGAAGAGGGTGTTGTTGGGGGTGATGCCGTCGCTAGCGAGGCGGTTTAAGAACGTGGCGAAGGCGGCGTCATAGGCAGCAAGCTGCGCGACGTAGCCTGCTTGGCCAGGACCAAAAGCGCCGAAAGGGAAGGAGTGGTTGTCGTGGGCGTCGGAGATATAGGTATAGGTGACGGGCACGTTGTGCTCCTGCATGGCGGCGGTGTAGGCGAGGGATTGCGCCGCGGAAATGCCGCCGAAGCCAGGGAAGCCGGTGAGCGGTTTGCCATTCAAGTCAGGCAGAGTTGTGGTGCCGTCCGGACTGATGAGGGGAACAACATGCTTGTGGCCAAAGAGTCCGTTGAAGCCGGAATAGCCGCCGGGTTCTTGCGGAAGCAAATCAGGCCTGCCGGAGGCGCAGAGCAAGTCGCCGGCAGCGCAGTGAATGGCGATGCCCTCGAAGTCCGCGACGGCCGGAGAGTGGGGTGTGGCGGCCTCGATCGCTTCGGGCGAGCCAGCACCGAAGACGTTGATGATGTCGCTTCCTGTGTTCTCAATTTCCATATTGGCGATGGAAACCGCTCCGACGTTGCAGCCGGCGCGGGTGAATGGCACCCAAGGGGCCGGGGCGTTTTTACCGTCAGCGGTAAGGAGGCTGAAGGTGGGGTCCGCGCTAGAAGTACGGGAATCGACGGCATCGGTCCAGTAGGTGAACGAACTGGTGAAGGTCGAGCCGAGTCCGTCGGAGGCGTTGGGATTAAAGTAGTTGTAGCTGTTGGCAACCGGTTGGCCGTGGCGGTCGCCGTAGACACCGGTGAGGGAAGTAATGATGTCGTCGGCAGTGTGGGAGATTAGCGGGGTATGGTGGTTGGAAGACAAGGTGCCATTGCTTACGAAGAAATTGAGCAGGTGGGGCATTTGTTCGAGGTCGGAAGGAACATTCGGGTTATCGCGTGTGAAGTGAACGTTGTCGAACTGTATGTAAATGACGTGCTTAATGTCGCCGTGCGCCGATTGCAAGGTGCACGTGCCGATGGCGCTTGCTTGTGCTTGGGGCGCTGGAGGAAAGGACCTGGCTTCGGCGGCGGTGGGAAACAAACCCGATGCCGCAGGTGCGAGTGCGAATGCAACTGACACCACTGCGGCGACAGCCTTTCGCACGCCCAAAACTGTGCTGCGCGAATTTCTGCGTGTGAATCCCCGAGACTCTAAACTCGTTCGGTGCATAGGCATACCTTCTCGGCAAAGCTGCGTCTGAGGTTCTATTCCCGCGAAGCGCGCTGTAGGTTACTGGACTGGTAAAATTTGCTAAACAGTTCGCAACAATTCGAAGACACATTTCCCCGATTCCATGCCGCTCTTTTTTTGCTTTGTGAGAGAACGAAGTTACGCATGGGGGTGGGCTTTGTCGTAGATGTCCATGAGTTGGCGGATGGAGGCGTGGGTGTATTTTTGGGTGGTGGAGAGGGATTGGTGGCCGAGGAGTTCCTGGATGGCCCGGAGGTCGGCGCCGTCGGCGAGGAGATGCGTGGCAAAGGCGTGGCGCAGGGAGTGAGGGTGAAGATCCCAATTCACATTGACGATGCGGACGTATTTCTTGACGATGCGGCCAACGGAGCGTTGCGTGAGGCGGCGCCCGGCGTAATTGAGGAATACAGCTTCGGTGTGAGGGGCGTCGCGATGGCGGCCGCGGGTGCTGGAGGCTTGTAGAAGCAAATGCTCGCGCAGAGGCCAATACTTTTCGAGCGCTTCTTGCGCTTTGGAACCGTAGGGGACGATGCGCTCTTTGTCGCCCTTGCCGCGGACGCGCAGTACGCGCTCTTTTTGGTCCATGTCGGGGAGGTTGAGGCCGGTAAGTTCGCTGACGCGAAGTCCCGCGGCGTAGAGCAATTCCAGAAGGGCGCGGTCGCGGCGCAGCATCAGGCCTTCGTCCAGAAGTTTGGCAGGATTGTCAGGAGAAGCATTTGCGAGGCGACGGGCGCTTTTTTTGGGAGCTTCGCTGCCGTGGTCTGGAGCTGGCCCCATCTCCGCAAGCTGGTTCAGAAAGCCGTTCATCTCTTCGGCGGAAAGCACGGAGGGGATGCGCTTGGGGAGCTTGGGAGTGGGCACCAGGCGCGCGGGATTTTCCTTCAAATGGCCTTCGCGGACGCAGTATTTGAAAAAGGAGCGAAGCGCGGCAAGCTTGCGAGCGATGGAGCTTTTCTGCAGGCCGTGGTCATGCAAGTGTCCGACGAATTCGCGGATGGTGTTGTGGGTGACGGCGTCTAGAGCAGGCGGCTCGAGACCGGGTGGGGATAGATAGGCGACGAATTGGCCGAGATCCTTGCCGTAGTTGGAAATCGTGTGGGGAGAGGAATTCTTCACTGCGCGAAGATATTCGAGATATTTGGCGATAGCCGTTTTCATTTTGTGCCGCGGATTCTGGTGGGCTTAGATGATTGATTATAGGACAGCATCGGGCGAGGAGTGTGTGCAATCGGCGCATCAGTAACGAGAACGAGCCGAGGGCCGACGGCGAGAGCGGCTTTGTTTATCTCTCGGATGCTTGCACGTCGTTCGTTTGCCTACCGAGGAGGAGACGGTGATACCCTCGTTTCACTCAACGGATACCTGGATGGCAGGTGGTCGGCGCCCGTAGGAATGACGATGGCTCAAACACACTTCAGGAGAGAAAACAGGAGGACTTTATGCGATTGAAGAATTTGGCAGTGGGCGTTGCTCTCGCACTGTGCTTCGGCGTAACACTTTTGGCACAAGAAGCCCAACAGCCGGCCCCCGATGCCAGCAAGACTGCTGCGCCCGTGGCGGCTCCGGAAAAGCTGATTCTCAAGGAGGGCGCGGACGTAAATCTGAAATTCGCGCAGGACCTGAGTTCGAAAACCGCGAACGACGACGACCCCGTCAGTCTGGTGCTCGATCAAGACGTTAAGGTGGGCGACGTTGTTGTGGTCAAGGCTGGAGCGAAAGCAGTAGGAACCATTACGCATGCGAAGAAGGCAGGGATGATGGGTAAGGCCGGTGAGTTGAACATGCGATTGGATTACCTGATCACGGACGGAGGCCGGCTGCGATTGCGCGGAACCAAAGGGAAAGAAGGCGAAGGAAAAGTAGGCGCGACTGTTGCGCTAACGGTTTTGTTTGGCCCGATCGGATTAATTAAGCATGGAAAGAACGTGGAGATTAAGCAAGGGACGGCATTGCTGGTGTACACAGACGAAAATTACGACGCTCCCACGCCAAAATAAGCCGAGGCGAAAGATCGGAATTTCCTAAAAATATGATGAGGAGATTTCTGCACCGAGACGCATCCGTGCGCGTAGAGTCTTAGAATTACGGCTTTGCGCCAACCGGCGCGGCTTCTTCCGGCTGAACCTGCGGCCGCGGGGCGGGTTCGGGAGCGAGCTGTTCCCAGTCGCAACCTTCCTTCAAACACGCGTGGACCATGCCTATTTTTGTTTTCTTTTCGACGATAAAGGGCGCGCCGCACTTGGGGCACGGCTCGGCCATGGGCATGAACGGCGTTGTGAAATCGCAATCGGGATAGCGCGAGCAGCCGTAGAAGATGCGCGGACGGCCGCGGCCGCCTCTTCCGGCGCTGCCGCGTCGGACAAATTCGCCCTGATTGCACTTGGGACACTTGATGCCCATGGTGATGGGGCGCGTGTATTTGCATTTGGGATAGCCGGTGCAGCCGATGAATTCGCCGAAGCGGCCGTGTTTTTTGACGAGGCCGTTGCCGCAGAGCGTGCATTTTTCGTCGAGCAGCTCGTCGGGCTGCATGGATTTGCGTGTGCCCTCGACGAGGCGGCGCGTGGTCTGGCAATCCGGATACGCGGAGCACGCCAGGAACGGTCCGAACCTTCCCGCCTTGATGACCATTTCTTTGCCGCAGTTGTGGCAATACTCGACTTTTATTTCGCCCGGAGCGGCGTCCGGCAGAGCCGGAGACAGGTCCTGAATAAAATCGCAGTCCGGATAGCGCGAACAGCCTAAAAAGAAACCCAAGCGGCTGATGCGCTCGAGCAGTTCGCCTTCACCACACTTTTCGCACTTTTTGCCGGTGGGGATGCCCGCTTTGTAGGAGAGCATTTCGTCGTCGGCGCGATCGAGATCGACGATGAACTTTTCCCAGAATTCTTTTACGGCTTCGCGCCAAGGGAGCTTGCCTTCCTCGATTTCGTCGAGTTCTTCTTCGAGACGAGCGGTGAAGGTGACATCGAAAATATCTTCAAAGCTTTTGACCAGCAGCAGGCTGACACGCTCGCCAAGCATGGTGGGCGAGAAACGGCCCTGCTCTTTTGTAACGTATTCGCGCTCGACGACGACGGAAATGATCGAGGCATAGGTCGAAGGGCGCCCGATGCCTTTTTCTTCCAGTTCTTTGACGAGCGTCGCATCGTTGTAGCGAGGCGGAGGTTGCGTGAAGTGCTGATCGGGGCGGATTTTGTCCAGCTTGAGCGTCTGGCCTTCGGTTACGCGAGGAAGCGCATTGCCCTCGCCTTCGTCGCTCTTTTCGTCGTCGGCCGTATCCACGACCTCGGACTGATACACGGCCAGATAGCCAGCGAATTTCTGAACCATTCCCGTCGCGCGGAACGTATAATCCGCCGCCGAAATGTCGATCGTCGTTTGATCGAAGACGGCCGGCATCATTTGGGAAGCCACGAACCTCTGCCAAATCAATTGATACAGCTTGAATTGATCTTCTTTCAGGTACTTGCGGACGTCTTCGGGCGTGCGCGTCACGTCCGTCGGGCGGACGGCTTCGTGCGCCTCTTGCGCGTCTTTCTTGGATTTATAGTAGTTGGGCTTCTCGGGCAAATAGGCGGACCCGAATTTTTCAGGGATAAGTTCGCGCACTTGCGCCAGCGCATCCTGCGAAACGTTTACAGAGTCCGTGCGCATGTAAGTGATCAGCGCAACGGAGCCTTCGTTGCCCAGTTCGACGCCTTCATAAAGGCCCTGGGCCACGCGCATCGTGTTCTTTGCCGAGTAACGCAGCCGGTTATAGGAGGCCTGTTGCAGCTTTGATGTCGTGAAGGGCGGAGGCGGATTTCTTTTCTTTTCTCTTTGCGTGACGCTGGCAACTTGCCATTTGGCTTTGCTCACCGCGGCGACAATCTCATCGGCCGCTTCTTGGTTTTTGACTTCGATGTCCTCGCCGTTGCGCTTGAACAGTTTGGCTTCGAAGAGCGGCGGCTGGCTGGCATCGAGCATGGCGTGGATAGTCCAATACTCCTGCGGAACGAAGGCGCGAATTTCCTGTTCGCGTTCGACGATCAGGCGAAGAGCGACGGTCTGGACGCGGCCGGCGGAAAGACCGCGGCGGACTTTGTTCCAGAGCAGTGGAGAAACCTTGTAGCCCACGATGCGGTCGAGGACGCGACGCGCTTGCTGTGCATCCACGAGATTGGTGTCAACCTTCCTGGGATGCTCGAAGGCGGCACGAATCGCTTTGGGCGTAATCTCGTTGAAAGTGACGCGGAAAATTTTCTTAGGATCTATGGCTGGAATTTCTTTCTTCGCTTCGTCCTTCGGCTCCTCTTGCACCACTTCGGGCTTGGCGTTCTTTTTCTTGAAGCGAGAAACGGTGGGTTCCTGTTCGGGGTATTTGGAAGGTTTGGACAAAACCATCGCGAGGTGCGCGGAGATGGCTTCTCCTTCGCGGTCGGGGTCCCCTGCGAGATAGACGGCGTCCGCGGCGTTGGCCGCTTTGCGCAGATCGTTGATGATTTTGCCTTTGCCGGCGATGATTTGAAGCGTAGGCTCGAAAATCTTCTCGTCGTCTAGCGATATGGGCGGACGAACCGGCTTCTCTTTTACTTTCTTGCTTCCTTTTTTGGCGCGCTTCTTTTTCTTTCCGTTATTTTCCTCTTCGCCAGGCAGACGGATGCCGATTGTTTTCTTGGGGAGATCCATCACGTGGCCAATGGAGGCCTTGACGAGGTAATTCCGCCCCAGGTACTTATTAATTGTCTTCGCCTTTGCAGGCGACTCAACGATCACAAGCGAACGTGCCATCTTTTCTTTGTAACCCCGTAGTGTTCAGCAGGGAGAGCCGGAGAACGTGGCGTGTGTCCTTCTCGCTAACTTACAGCTAGATGCTTCGATCCGCCTTCGGGATACTCTCAGGCTTTAGATGCGGGATCAGGAGCAGATGATTCGCGCCGTATCTGCTGCTAAAACAAGACCTTACTGAATTGTTTCCCCGGAGATTGCCGCACGATGCCTTTCATCTCCAAGTCAAAAAGCGTAGCGAGAACTTCGGAAGAGTGCAAGCGGGGTCCACGATTAACGCGGTTGAGCGGCGTCCTCGGAGAGGACCGCGTCGAGAGTGGTCGCAAAAAGATCGGCGTCAGCTTGCGAGAAAATCAGCGGGGGGCGCAGCTTGAGGACGTTGTGATGGGGGCCGTCGGTGCCGGTAAGGATGCCGCGTTCGCGCAGGCGGTTGACGACGTAAGAAGCTTGCTGGGGTGCGGGTTCGCGAGTCTCGCGATCGAGAGCCAAGTCCACGCCGAGGAAGAGTCCTGCGCCTCGCACATCGCCAATCAGTGCGTGCTTTTCGCGCAGTGCTTTGAGCCGCGCGATCAGGTAATTGCCAACGCGTAGTGCGTTTTCCTGGAGATGCTCTTCTTCGAGGACATCTAGAACGGCGAGTCCCGCGGCGCATGCTACCGGATTGCCGCCAAAGGTGCTGAAGAATTCCATTCCATTGTTGAAACTTGCGGCGATTTCTGGAGTAGTGATGACTGCTGCGAGCGGGAACGCATTTCCGATGGGCTTTCCCAGCACCACAATATCGGGGACGACGCCTTGCGTCTCGAATCCCCAGAAGTGCGTGCCGAGGCGGCCGAAGCCGACTTGCACTTCGTCGGCAATGCAGACACCGCTTGCGGCGCGAACATGCTTGTAGGCTTCGGCGAGATATCCGGGCGGAAAAACAATTTGGCCGGCAACACTGGGCAGCGTTTCAGCGATGTAGGCAGCTGGACCGCGGCCTTGCACGCGCATATTCTCCAAGAGGTGCGCCACGTGCTGCGCGTATTTAGTCCCCGCGGCCGCAACGTCCCGCCGGTAAGGGCCGCGATAATCGTCGGGAATGGGCGCGACGTGGACCCACGGTTTGCGGCCACGGCCTCCAGGCCCGTCAAACTTGTACGGGCTGATTTCGATCAGCGTGGTGGTATGGCCGTGGTAAGCGTGTTCGAGGACGATGAGCTCTTCGCGGCCGGTGTGGGCGCGGGCAAGCCGCAGGGCAAGTTCGTTCGCTTCGCTGCCGGAGTTCACGAAATAGCAGACACGCAGCGGCTCAGGCAGAAGTTGCGTAAGCCGCTGCGCGTAGCGGTTCACATTGTCGTGGAGGTAGCGCGTATTGGTGTTGAGGAGGGCGAGCTGCTGCTGCGCGGCTTGCACTACGCGCGGATGGCTGTGGCCGACGAGGGGCACGTTGTTGTAAACGTCGAGGAAGGCGCGGCCTGTGTCGTCGTAAAGGTATTGCATCCAACCGCGAACGATCTTCAGGGGCTGCTGATAAGAAATGCTGAGATTTTTTCCGAGCAGATCGCGGCGAGCAGAAAGAGTTGCGGTGGAGGTTTCCTCTTGCCGCGGGAAGTGTTCAGCAGGAATGCCGAGCAGTAAATTGGGGTCGGGCGAGAGAGAAGTCCACACGCTTCGCTGCGATGCATGGGCGACGCCGGGAAAATCGGAACGGTGATCCAGCAAGTCCAGAATGATTTGGAAATGAAGGTGAGGCGCCCAGCCGCCGTTTTCGTGGACGTCACCGATGCGGGCGAAGAGCTGTCCGCGCTTGATGTGTTGCCCGGGTTGCAGTGCGTCAAACGTATTTCGCGCGAGGTGGCCGTAGAGCGTGAAAAATTCCAAGCCGTCGCCGGTAGTGTGACGAAGAATCGTGAGGGGACCATAGTCGAGCGGGGCCGTATTGATGGCGACGGCGTGCACTATGCCGTCGTGAGGAGCATGGATAGGTGTGCTGGGAGCAGCGAATAGATCAATCCCGAGATGAATCGTGCGCCGCTCATCGGTGGGATTTTCGCTGGCTCCAAAGAGCGGTGACGTGTAGAGCAGGCGCGCCTCGTTATATCGGCCGACTCCCACCGAAACATTCGCGCTCTTCAATTTACCAATGATCGCCTCGCTGAGGTTTTCCGTTGCTGACGCGCCTGGATCGGCGCCAAGAAATGTGCTGCCAACGCTCAAATCGAAGACAACGCTCGGAGCTGTGCGCGGATCCGTATCCAGGATGGATGCAGCGCGACCTGCGTTGGAGACGAGCCACTGCTGCAGCCGTTCGCTCTGCGGGACGGCGGGAAAACCGCAGGCATCGCGAAATGTGTAGTGCGCGAATCTCGGATGAACCGACGCAAGCTTCTCGAGCGCTTGCCAAGCTGGAGCTTCGCTGATTGTCACGTAAGGATCATCTGGCACCAAAGATTTGCGGTGTGCGGAGTTGGTGACGCTGACGGCGAGCCGCATCCCAATGAGCATGTAGAGGACGCTGATCTCTGCTTCGTTGAGAGGAAAAGCGCGGTGATATCCGGCAACGACGGCGCTCGCCGCGGCCAGCGGGTCTTGCTTGCCGAGCATCGCGTAGGCTGATGCGATCGCCACTTCAGAGACAGTGAGACCATCGTGCATGTCCCCGAAATCGATCACGCTGACTACTTTTCGCGGTTGCGGCCAGGGCGCGCTGACCAACACGTTGTAATCGTTGGCGTCGCCGTAAATGACGCTGCGGCCGAACGAGGGCAGTGCCGGAAGCACTTCCGATTCGTACAGCCCAAGAAACCGCTCGACGAGCGTGCGCCGTGAAGAATCCTCGATGTGCCGCAGATAATCACGAATCCAGCCAGCGCGAGAGAGGTCCCACTTCAATTCTCGATGCGTAGCCGGATGAGAAAAATCTGCCAGTGCCGTATCCATCTCTCCGAGAAATTGGCCGAGACTGCGAAGCAACTCCGGGCTGTGCGGATTGGCTTCGGCGAGAACCGTTCCGGGAACAAAAGTGAGCAGCCATAGGAGCCTCTTTGTTCCGTCGCTGAGCGTCGCAATCGTGAACGCTTCGCCGCGCTGCGTTGCGAAAACGCGAGGAAGCGCAAGACGAGGCGCGCGCTGGGCCAGGTGTTGTAGCGCTTGACATTGCATCTCGACGAAAGACTGCTCCCTCGACGGATGCATGACTTTCAGGACAAATTCGCGTCCGTCAGCCAAGGAAAGATAAAAATTGTCGTCGTACTCGCCGGGAAGCGACTTGGCGGAGACAATGAGACTGAAAATTTCGCGCGCCAGCCGCACGGCTTCCGATTCACTGACCGGCTGGGCTACGCGCGCTTCGGGAATCATGCGGTGAATCTTATCCGCAAGGGATGGAGCGCGTCCATTCTTGAGGGACACGAACTCACCTAAAGCGGCCTCTTGATGCGAAAGCCGCGTGAAACGCGGCGCCAAGCCGGCGGCTGGGTTCAATGTCTGCGAGCAAAAAAGCCCGCGTTACATTTCTCCGTGTGCGGATTGAATCGAAACAGGGCCGTTCACGGTCGAAAGCCGGATCATCGCGGGCGTGCCGCCAAATTCGATGCGGCGGTTGTTGTCGTCCCAGGTTTTCCGAGCGTTATCGCAGATGCTTGCATGGCAGCTCATCGGGGAATAGTTGCGGGATTCCACACTGAAGCTGGACTGATAGTCGGACGGAACGGAAAGTGTCATGGGACCGTTCTGCGCGTCGGCAGTCAGGCCTTCACCGCTCCAGGTCTTCCCTTTCAGACTGATAGAGATCGGGCCATTCTCGGTGTGAATTCGCACGTTACCGCTGCTTCCCGATATGGTGATGGGGCCGTTGGACGCCTTGATATCCGCATCGCCCGAAAAATCACGCAGCGTGATGGGACCGTTCGTGGCACGCGCGGTCAATTTGCCGTCCACGCTGTAAAGAGAAAGCGGGCCGTTAGCGGTCTCGAGATCGATGGCCGACGCCTTCGGTGCCCGGATGAGCAGGTACACGGTCCAATCGTCCTCATCCCTCGGCCCGTTTGTCGCGACCTCGCCATTCTGGACGGAAAGCTTCATTTGGGCCAGCATTCGCTGTGCGTCGCCGTCGTAGTTTGCGGCGAATTTGCAGAACGTTACGGAATAAGAGTCTTTATCCCAGCCCTGCACCTGAACTCCTCCATTCGCGTGCGGACGAATGCGAAGAGTGGGCGCTTCGGCTTTCGTTACCGTGCGCTCTTCTGATTCCATCACGGCATCTCGGTCGTCGAAACGCACATGGAGGTCGGAGCAATCCGTTGCGGGCTCATGGTGGCGGCCGGACATGCTTACCGAGCGTCGATGATCCCAATCGGTCCAATCTGGCGCGGCGGGAATCGCCGGGACAGCAGGAGCGGCCGGCATTGCTGGCATGGGAGGCATTGCCGGAGCCGCAGGTGCGGGAGGCTCGCTTGGTGCCGCGGCGTAGACCGGAACACTCGGCGGCAAAGGAGGAACTGGCGGGACAAGGACACCAGATGGAGGCGCGGGCGGAGTTGGAGGTGTCGGCGCGTCCTGAGCGCCAGCCAAAACAGTCACAGCATAGAATCCGCACACGGCGGTCACAAGCAGGAGAACAACCCTAAAGAGCGATTTCATGGACATACCCTCCCTGCTACATAGACGAACAAGACCCCCATCGGTTTGATGAATTCTTGAGAAATGCCGGCCAGAAGAACAGAGCGCCGGCAGTCAGCAAAACCACCTCCTACTGGCCGTTCGGGAGACGGAGGGTTCGTCTTTGATTTGAAAGGACTTGCCTCGTTGCCGATTGCGCCGGGAAGCCGACGGGCGTAGATTACGAGCGAAAGACGGGCAGAGTCACGGAATGGGCTTCGCCCGGCGGGCCGCGCTCCAGGCCCTACGCCATCACCGTTATCGGAGACATCATCTGGTACAGCGAATCGAACACCAAGCCGAATGCGGTCGTGCGTTTTGATCCCCAGACGGAGAAGTTTCAAGCGTGGATTATTCCGTCCGGCGGAGGCGTGGTGCGGAACATGGTGCCCACTCCCGATGGAAATTTGTGGCTCGCGTGTAGCGGCGTGAACGGCATTGCATTCGTCGAAGTCAAAAATGGCCGAAAGATATCTTCGTTGCATTGAAACCAGACGTAGAAAGTTTCCGCCCAAACTGAACACCGCGATCGAGAACTAGGGCTGCCAATCGCAGTCCAGCACGCCCCTACTGCCGATGGGCGGGCCGTCAGGCGGCTCGAAGGGCGGCGTGAGGTCGATGCGTTTCGGATCTTTTTCAAAGAGCTCGATACGTTGTGTGGTGAAGAGGATGTGCGCCTTGTCAGAGATGACCACGCCGCTAGGCTGCCGGGCGATGAGCCAGTCGTGCAGTTCGTGAAGCTTGAGGGAGGCTATGGCGCGGACTTCATCGGATGCGTGATCGTTGGCAGCGAGGGTCATCAAGTCATAAAGAACGACGTTGTCCACGGCCATAGCGATCTGTTCGTTATAGCCGGAGCCGTGCGGGGATTTCCAAGTGGCGGCAAGAATGGCTTCCAGGACGTCGTAAAGGCTGGGATTTTCGCGGTTGCGCGCGTGGAACTCGACAAGGCGAGCGGCGCGCTCCGGATTAAACAGAAACTGTAGGGTGTGCTGGGCTGCGGACTCCGCGGGAGCAAGCGCGTCAAACGCCGGGCTGGTGTGAATCTTAAAATCCTCGCGATCGCGAGGATATTCCGGCGGTCGCGGCGGAATAGTCTTTAATAGCGATTCCGGGAGGGCCAGTGTTTCCGGTTTGAGCGTGGCCAGCACGGCAGCGAGGGCGCGCCGCTGCTCGGCGGGCGCGACGATTTGTGTGGGTACCCCTCCATCCCCGCGCAGGGTGAAGGTGTAGTCCATTCCTCCGACGAGCTTGCTGGCGGCTTCCACCTGGTAACGATGGAACAGGTAGATGGGCGCCAAAACGTCTTCGATGGTTGCCAGTGGCGCGCCTTCGCGAACATTGTTTTCGCCAAAGCGGCGTAACGCCGCGGCGCGAACCTGCATGATGCGGTTCAGCTCGTCCACCGCATTCGAGCCGCTGTCCCAAAGATGCGCAACGCTGCTGGAAGAACCCGCGGGGCGGGCGTCCTGGTCCGTGAGATAGCGAAGTCCGCGGCCGAATGCATCGATCAGGATTTTATCGAGCGCGGCGTGCTCATCGGTGCCGGGCGCGAAGTCGCTGTATCCCCAGGTAATCGAGACTTTATCCCCTTCGCCGATGCCCGTGGCGTAAGCGTCAGATAAATCCGGCGTGCCGTCGGTTGCAAGTTTCACGAGCGGCGGCGGGTAGTCCATCACGGATGAACGATTGACCGTGCTTGCCGAGTAGTTGTGCATCAGGCCAAGCGTGTGGCCGACTTCGTGCGCGGCGAGCTGGCGGAGGCGTGCGAGCGCCATCTCCATCATTTTTGGCGAAACGGGCTTGCCCTTTTCGTAGGGAGCAAGGAGTCCTTCGGCGATCAGATAGTCCTGACGCACGCGAAGCGAACCTAGCGTGACGTGCCCTTTGATGATCTCGCCGGTGCGTGGGTCGATGACGCTGGCGCCATACGACCAACCGCGCGTGGCGCGATGCACCCACTGGATGACGTTGTAGCGCAGATCCATCAAGTCCGCGTCTTCGGGCAGCATCTTGACGAGGAAGGCGTTCTTGTATCCGGCGGCTTCAAACGCTTGGTTCCACCAGCGCGCGCCCTCGAGCAGTGCGGAGCGAATCGGTTCCGGTGCGCCGCGATCGAGGTAATAGATGATGGGCTGAACTGGCTCGCTCATGGCAGCGTTGGGATCTTTTTTCTCGAGGCGGTGCCGAGCACTAAAGCGCTTCACGATGGGTTCGCGAACAGGAGTCGCGTAGTCCATGTATGTGATTCCGAAAAAACTGGAGCGCGGATCATAAGCGCGCGCCTTGTAACCCGGAGGCGGAAGCTGCACGAAAGAATGATGCTCGCGAACGGTGACGGATTCGGGCGAAGGCGTAACTTCGCGTACCCAGGGGCCGGGTTCGTCACCTGCGAAAGTTAGCGTGGCTTCCACCTCGGTATTGAGAGGGAAGTTCTTCGTCTGCGGGAGATAGATGGCGCAGCGGGTGGGGTCGAGCCTGTAAGCACCCTGCTTTGTACGTCGAAGCGTCGCGGGAATGCCGTGAGCGTCGCGCAGGAAAAAATCGGTGGCGTCCACGAGCGCGTGGCCGTTTTCCTCGGCGGCCAGCGTGAAACCCCAAAGCGCCGACTCCGCGAAAGAGTCGTGCACGGCGCGGCGCTCGTCCGCGTCACTGGTGACCGCCCGATAGCCGAAATTCTCCTCGATGAGCAGAATTTTGGGCCCGCTGCGTTCGAACCGAACAATGCCCGTTTTCCCGAGCTGGCCGCGGTCGAGGCCGATGTCGTTTGAACCGATGCCCGCTGGGAGCCCACTCTGGTAGAGGAATTCCGTGCTCCACTTGTCGATTTCGAGCCATAGCTTGCCCTGCTTGGCGTCCCAATAAAGATTGAAATAGCCGGGCAGTTTTTGTGCGCCCGCGACTTTCTCGGCAATGGTTGGCGTCTGAGCAGTATCGGGATGCGCTGCGAGACAATCCGAGGGCAGAAACAGGAAGCAGAGCACAAACAAGGGAAGAAAAGCTTTCAGCATTTTCAGAGCCTCCGAATGGAAGGAACGTTTTACAACAAAAGAAGCTTGGCGCGGAGGAAATTCCTGTCTGCTATACTTGGATGAAATCGCGAGAATCTCAACTTGCAAAAACTTCGCATATCGATAGTGCAGTACTTAAACACGGCGCCGCTCGTTTGGGGCTTTACAAACGGGCCGCTCGCCGGAAAATACGATTTATCTTTTACGGTTCCGTCGCAATGCGCCGAGGCGCTGTGTACCGGCGCTGCCGACATCGCCATCATTCCCGCGATTGAGTACCAGCGTATTCCAAACCTGGTCGTTTTGCCCGACTTGGCGATCGCCTCGCAAAATTGTGTGCGCAGCCTGCTGATTCTCGCAAAGAAACCCATCGAGCAGGTGCGCAGCATCGCCCTGGACCGCAGTTCACGCAGCACCCAAGCGCTGACGCGAATTCTGGCCGCGGAACACTGGAAGATCGATCCTGAGTTTTTTGAAACTGAGCCTGATCTAGGCGCGATGCTGGAGAAAGCGGACGCAGCGATGCTCATCGGCGACCCCGCACTGCGAATCTCTATCGCCATCGAGAAAAAGAGCACGGTCAGCCCGCAAGGTCGCGCCGTGTGCCAGGCGGCAACTCTGGGAATCGCGAGTAGGGAGATTCTTCATGTCTACGATGTGGTCGGAGAATGGCGCAAATTTTCGAATCTGCCTGCGGTGATGGCCCTCTGGGCCGCAAGGCCGGAAGTCGTTACGCTGGAAGGACTTGCGGATTTTGCGGCCTCGCGCAGGTTCGGGATTGCGCAGATCGCAGCCATCAGTCTTGAGGCTGCTCGCGAACTGGAGTTGCCGCAACAAGCGCTCGAATCCTACTTGCGCCATAACATTGACTACTCTCTGGGAGAAGAAAACCGCCGAGGCCTCGAACGCTATTTTCACGAAGCCGCAAAACTGGGTTTAATCCCCAGAGAAGAAAAGATTGCCTGGGCGTCGCCGGTGAAGGAAGCCGTTTCGGCGCAGTAGGGGCACGGCATGCCGTGCCCGTCTGCCCGTTGCAATTAGAGTTTAGGGCACCGCATCCGCTAGAATGAGAGCGCAACGAAACGAAGGAAAAACGTGGGACTGACGAAACAAGAAGCTCTGGACATGCTGCAATCCGACGACCTGGTAGGCGTTGGCATGGCCGCGCACCAACTACGCCTGAAAAAAAATGACCCTCGCGTCGTGACCTACCAGATCGACCGCAACATCAACTACACGAATTTCTGCACCGAATACTGTTCGTTCTGCGCCTTCTACCGTCCGCTAGGCGCAAAAGACGGCTACATCCTTTCCTTCGAAACCATCTACGAGAAAATCGAGGAGATGCTCGGGCTCGGCGGCACCGGAATCTTGCTGCAAGGCGGTCTGCACCCCGACCTGCAAATCGGCTACTACGAAAACCTGCTGCGTTCGCTGAAGGCGCGCTTTCCGCAAGTGCATCTGCACTGTTTTTCCGCGCCCGAGATTCTGTGCATTGCGGAAGTCAGCGAGCTAAGCGTCCGGGAAACGATTCAGCGCCTGATGGATGCCGGCTTGCAATCCATTCCCGGCGGCGGCGCGGAAATTCTCGACGACGAAATTCGCGGCAAAATCGCCCGCTTGAAGTGCACCAGCGACGATTGGGAAGAGGTCCACCGCGTCGCGCACTCGCTCGGCCTGCGCACCACCGCGACCATGATGTTTGGCTGTGGCGAAGAACTCCGCCACCGCGTGAATCATTTGGAACGCTTGCGCCGCATTCAGGAAGACACCGGCGGGTTCACGGCATTCATCCCGTGGATGTTCGCGGCAGAAAACACGGCTCTCGGAAAAAAGGTCCAGGAAACGACCGCGGTCGATTACTTGAAGACGCTGGCCGTGAGCCGTCTGTACCTCGACAACATCGACCATATTCAATCGAGCTGGCTGACGCCTGGCATCAAAGTCTGCCAGGTTGGTTTGCAGTTCGGCGCCGACGATGTCGGCAGCATCCTCATTGAAGAAAACGTGGTGTTCGCCGCCGGCGTGAAAAACCGCACCAACGAAAACGAACTCCGCCGCATCATCTCCGATGCAGGTTTCGTCCCCGCACAACGCGATACCCTCTATCGCTCGTATGCGCTGAAATAATTCGAAAGAAATTCAACTGCTATTTTTGCGGAGCCGGGCGCTTTAGGGGGCGAAGCACGATCTGCACCTCGGTGCCGTCAGGGAGATCGATATCTTCCAGCGGATAAAGAATACCGCTGCGGAATCGCGCCTGAATCCAGCGAGGACCGGGCTTGGCGTCAGGCACTGCTGCCTTTGCAGGCGCACCCGCGGCGCTGGGGACACCGGAAGTTTCGTCCAGCGCTTCATTAGCAAGCGCATCCGCTTCGCGGTTTTGCTCGCGGTAGACGTGATCGATGCGGAACGATTCGAAACCCTGCGACATTTTCTTCGCTCGTTCGAAAAGTGGCCGCAAGTCTTCGCTCTTCACTTTGTACTGCCCTTGCATCTGCTTGACCATCAGCTCCGAGTCGCTCTCCACACGCAACGCGCGAATGCCATGGGATTGCGCGTAATCGAGCGCCGCAATCAGTCCGTAATACTCGGCGACATTGTTCGTCATCCGGCCAATATATTTCTTTAGCTTGGCGACAAGCTCGCCGCTTCCATCGCGAACAACCACGCCATAGGAAGCCGGTCCAGGATTTCCGCGCGCGGCTCCATCGATATTCGCTCGATGCGCCGGCGTCGCGTTTTTCTGCCCCTCGGCCGAGTCTCCAAAGAGGTCGTCGCCGGCACCGCGAGTAGATTTTGGAAGGCGTGGCATCAGGAATGGTTAGCGGCGGAGGTAGCAGCGCGCTCCGAGCCGGAAGCAGTATCCGGGACCGGAATCGGCTCCAAAGTATAAAGGATCAAGCCACAGGATTCGCAGCGGTAGATCTCTTCGTTGGGATCACGGCGAAGCTCCTGCAAAGTGTGCGGCAGGACGCGCATGCCACACCCGCGGCATTGTCCATCGCGGGCTTCTGCGAGGCCAGCTCCATGATGGCGCTTGGCGATGCGTGCATAAAGCTCGCGCAAATCTTCGGGAATCGGAGCGAAGGCCCGCTCGCGTTCGGCAAGCAACGAATCGAGCAGCTTCTTTTTCTCGGCTTGTTGCGACTCGATCTCTTTTCTCTCTTTGGTAACCGCCGCTTCGTCTTCCTTGAGATTCGCTTCAGCGTGCCGCACGCGGCGTTCGGCTTCTTCGCCTGCCATCATCACATTGAGCTGCGCGTCCTCGGCCTTTGCGACTTCGGCTTCGGCGTTGGCGATTTCGTGCTGCAACGCTTTGTAAGCTTCGTTGGTTTTGACGGCGCCGCTCTGATCGCGGTATTTCTTCGCGCGGTCTTTCCATTGCTGTACGTCCAGCTCGAATTTCTTGCGTTCTTTCTGGCTGTTGACGAGACCCTCTTTAGCGGCGGCGACGGCTGCTCGCGCGCCGTTCAGCTTGGCGTCGGCATCGCGCACGCGCTTGGGAAATGCCTCAATCTCGGTACGCACCGCGGCAATCAGGTGGTCGACACGCTGCAGCTCGATTAGGTGAGGAATGGCGGAATGCATCGGTCTCTAATACTAACACAGGGTGCGGCATGCTTTGCCCGCCGCGGCTGGGCCGTCCGGGGCGCCCGTGAACCGCACGGCTCTGCAGAATCCCGCAGTTTTGTGTCGTAGTGCGCACGCAGCTTTACCCTTCTCCAAATCAAGTAACAAACACGAGGATCTGGCTGCGACGCCAGGCAACTAGCCGGGCTAGAAGGTCACTGAACCTCGAGAATCTGCATGGTCTGATCAGTCGCCAGCGCGGGATATCGTATGGGCGAACCATCAGGCGCCGGAGCGTGACGCGCGGAAACGCTGAAATTGCCGTTAGAACACTCGATCGCATAGGTGTAGCCGTCCCGCCCGGGACGCGACATCGCCAGGGAGTTCGAGGAAATGAGCTCGTCGAGCGTCACGCAATGGCCGTTTTGCGCGATGTAGCCGCTCTCCGCCTGTGCAATCTGCAAAAGATCGGTGCGGACTCCAGTGAGACTGATGGCCTGCGTCGGTGCCGTGCCTTTGTCGGTCACCGGCATTTTTTTCAGATAGTATTCATAGACTCCAAACAAAAGAGCGCAAGCGACGAGAATAGCGACAAGGGCACGCATAATCTGATTGTCGACCCGCTTCGGGCAGCCTGCAAGAACGTTGTGCTGGATCGTGCGGAAGGAGGCACCGGGTGGGCATTCCCATCGGGTGCTCAAACGGGGATGTAGTGACTGCGCAATCTCCTTAGGCTTTCCAATTGACAGGCTGAGCGCTCTCCAGTAACAACAATAGATAACGCATATCACGGCAATCTTTCTAGGAGAGTCCCCGATGAAAACAAAATCCCCCTGTGTGTTTGCCCTTGCCTTTTTGCTTTCGCTGACGATCGCCATACCCGCAGACATTTCCGCCGAGCCTCAGGCCGCCGGGCAGCATGCTGGCGAAATCTCGCGTCTTATCCCCGCGGTGAGCATCGCCCGCGGCACCAAAACCATTACCGCTTCCGTGAAATCTGTCGTCGAATGGCAGGACTTGGTGAATACCAAGGCCGATGGAAGAGCGCGCATCTCTTTGGAAGATGGCTCGGTTCTGAACGTGGGTTCGGATTCCTCGATCAAAGTGGTGAAGCACGACGCTGGCGCGCAGCAAACCAATCTTGAGCTGGCCTACGGTAAGCTCCGAACGCAGGCACAAAAAATCGCCAAACCCGATGGCAAGTTTGAAGTTCACACCGCAGCCGGTGTTGCTGGTGTGGTGGGAACGGATTTCTATGTCGGTTATGAAAACAACGTGATGAACGTAATCGCCTACGAAGGCTCCGTGCGCGTCTGCAATCTGGCGGGAGTTTGCGAGGTATTGAAGGCCGGCCAACTGACTAGCCTGCGCAACGGCGACAACTCCGCGCCCGCGCCGCCAACGCAAGCGCCGCTCGACCTGCTGGTCTCGGCGAGCAAGGACACCACCGTGGAACCTCGGCCGGGCAGCGGCCTCGAAAACGCGGGCCACATTGGCAAGGGCTTGGGCTTTACGGTTGGCGTCATTGCTGTGGTTCCGGTAGTGGTCTTTTCGGTGCTCGCGACACGTCACACGCCCGCTCCCGTCCCGCCGAATCCCTGCAAAATTAATCCCACCTCTTGCGGTTAGATTCTAGGAACGCCGCGGGGCATCGTTCATTCCTCGGCCCAGGCTGCGAGTTGCAGCCGGGGCTCTGTACTTTTGAGCGTATGCAACTGGTTGGCTCTGGCGACCGTCAAACTAATTGTCATCCGATTTTAGAAACGCAGGGAGTCCGGCATTTTGTGCCGTTACCCGCGGTAGCGTACACTGGATGTTTGACAGCTCCGTCTAACTGCAAGTGAGGCAATCCTTGATCATTCCCGTTCGGTACCACCTGAGTTTTATTTTGTGCGCCTTGGGTTTTGCGGTATCTCTGACGCCCATCGCGGCGCCCGTGGCGCAAGCTGCACCCGCACCTGATGCCCAGGCCAAGAAGTCTCCACTGCTCGCGGCGCTGCAGGCTGAACTCGAGCGCTCCATGAAGACGCTCAAAGCACAGGACCCGCCCGCGTACTACCTCGGCTACACCATTACGGATACGCAGCGCGCGGATGTCTCTGGCTCAAACGGCGCGCTCCTTAACAGCAGCGAAGCGCGCAATCGCTGGCTGGAAGTTTCCGTTCGCACGGGGAGCTACGAAACCGATGACACCCATAAGGTTGGCGAGCGGACGCAGACAAGCGCCGGCCCAGGCAAGGCTGTTCCACTCGATGATGATCCCGGCGTTCTCCGGCGCACCGTGTGGCTCGAAACCGACAGCCAATACCGAGCCGCAGCGGAAGCCCTGATCAAGATCAAAACGGGCAAAGAAGTGAAAGTGGATTCCGTCGAAAACCGCGCACCGGACTTTTCGCACGAGCAGCCGCACACCTATGTTGGCCCGCAGGTTTCTTTCACGCTCGACCGCAAGCCGTGGGAAGAAAAAGTCCGCACCTACACGCGCGCGTTCCGTGAATCCGCCGCGATCATTAATTCCATTGTGACTTTCACCGCCCAGGCCCAAAACGTCTTCCAGGTCACCAGCGAAGGAACCCAGCTGCAATTCGGCCAGATCCGCTACCGCCTTGAATTGTTCATTCAAGGCAAAGCGCCGGATGGAATGGACATCGACCGTTATTACAATTTCGACTGGGTCAATCCTTCCGACGCGCCGGACGATAAGGCCGTTTCCGCGGCGCAGGCCTCGATGCGTAAGGAACTTGAAGGACTGGTTGCCGCCCCGATTAACGAGCCGTCAGTAGGGCCGGCGCTTTTGACCGGCCGCGCGGCGGCCGTCTTTTTCCACGAAGTTTTTGGCCACCGCGCCGAAGGCCACCGTCAAAAAGACGCCGCCGAAGGCCAGACCTTCGCGAAAAAGGTCGGCGAACCTATCCTGCCTGCTTTCCTGAGCATCGTGGATGACACCACGAGGAAGAAACTCGGGTCGGAGGACCTGCTGGGCTATTACCAGTTCGATGACGAAGGCGTTCCAGCGCAACGTGTCACCCTTGTGGATCATGGAATCCTGAAAAATTTCGAGATGGGGCGTTCACCGCTCGTGGGTTTCCCCACTTCCAACGGCCACGGACGCCGCCAGCTCGGCGCTACTCCTGTTTCGCGGCAAGGCAACCTGATCGTGGAAAGCAGCAAGACCGTCACGAACGCGCAACTCCGCGCAAAACTGATCGAGCTCATCAAGGCGCAGGGAAAACCTTTCGGTCTGTTGATTGACGACATCGCTGGCGGTTTTACCTTCACAGGGCGCGGACAGCCGCAAGCTTTTCAAGTCCTCCCGCTTGTCGTTTACAAAGTGTTCCCCGATGGCCGCCCCGATGAATTAGTCCGCGGCGTCGATATCGTCGGCACGCCGCTCGCCGCGCTCACGAAAATCGTCG
>Ga0210405_10001320_pt1 | contig 28562 bp, 27 predicted proteins | sample IncBWH11MmetaG_FD_155492 | JGI IMG/M metagenome (GOLD analysis project Ga0210405, IMG submission 155492) | Forest soil microbial communities from Barre Woods Harvard Forest LTER site, Petersham, Massachusetts, United States - Inc-BW-H-11-M | ecosystem: Environmental > Terrestrial > Soil >...
CACCAGCAGCCGTGTTTTCATCTCGTCGCTCATGGTTTTCCGAAAGTTTTCTCCACCATTGAAATCAATTGCTGGACCCGAAATGGCTTCTCGATGCACGGCGTCCCGCTTTGCGCCAGAAACGCTTGCGTGTCGCTATTCGCCGTGTCGCCGCTGATTAAAATAATGCGCTTCTTCAGTTCCGGACGGTTTTTTTGAATCCACCCGTGAACTTCCGCCCCATTCACCGCTCCCGGCATGCGAATGTCCGAAATCACGCCCGCGTACCGTCCATTCGAAAGATGCTCGAGGCCCTCCGCTCCCGACGATGCGTTTACCACCGCGTAGCCTTTGCGCTCCAGCGCCGCCCGCAAAAACGCAATTACCGACGGCTCGTCTTCGATGAGCAGGATCGGCCCGCCCGTCCACAACGCCTGTTGCGCTTTCATCGCCCGGCTTCTTTCGAGGCCGCGGCCGCCAGCGCCGCTTCCGTGGCCACCGGAATGCGCACCACAAACGTGCTCCCCGGCCCTGCTTCATTGTTCCAGCATTGAATTTCCCCGCCGTGAGCGCGGACAATCCCGTAACAAATGCTCAGTCCCAGCCCGGTGCCTTTGCCCACCTGCTTGGTGGTGTAAAAAGGATCGAAAATGCGTTGCGCGTCGATAATCCCCGTGCCATTGTCGGTGATGGCCACCTCAATCATTTCCGATTGCCGCCGCGTCTGAATGCAGATGCGCCCGCGCTGCCCTGCGTCCTGCACGGCATCATAAGCATTATTCAAAATGTTCAGGAAAACCTGCTGCAGTTGCTGCGAATCGCCCAAAGCCGCCGCCAGCGTTTCCTCGAAATCTTCTACTACTTCGACTCCATGACTCGCAAAATCGTAACTTCGCAGCTTGATCGTCTGCCGCAACACGCTGTTCACCTGCACGAGTTCCCGCTGTACCGGCCTCTGTCTCGCGAAACTCAGCAGATCCTGCACGATGTCTTTCGTCCGCTGCGTCTCCTGCAAAATAATCTGCAAATCTTCGCGCGCCGCTGACGGCACTTCGGGATTCTCCAGCAGCAAATCCGTAAAGCCGAGTATCGCCGCCAGCGGATTATTCACCTCATGTGCGACGCCGGAAACCAGCCGCCCAATCGTGGCCATCTTCTCGCTGTGCGCCAACTTGGCCTGCAGCAGCGCGGCGTCCGTGATGTCCGTCATCACTACCACCACGCTGTTCACCGCATTCTGCTCATCCCTCATCGGGCTTAGGCTGATGGAAAAATGCCCCATCGAGCCGTCGCTCCGCCGCACCCGCAGCTCCAGGTTCTCGACCTGATGTCCGTTCGCCGTGGTTTCCAGCGCCGCATCGAAATCCTCCCGATGCGAACTCTCCACCCAGTCTACGAGCCGGTGCCCGATCAATTCGCCTTCCTGGTATCCCGCCTCATAACAACGCCGGTTCGCATAGCTGATCAGTCCCGCGGTATCCAGCACCAGGATCATGCTCTGCGTGGTATTCAGGATCTTCTGGTTGAAATCGCGTTCGCGCTGCAATTGCGATTGAAAGGTCTTCTGCTCCGTGACGTCCAGCATCAGCCCGCGGATCTGCGCGATGTTCCCGCGCGCGTCCCGCACGGCAGTGATATTTTGCAGCGTGTGCAGCAGCGTCCCGTCCTTTCGCCGCAGCGTCTCCTCGTAATTGCGCAACACGCCTCTCTCCGAAAGCGCCCTCAAAAATTGTTCCCTCGCTTCGGGCGCCGGATACAAGTGCGGCCCCACGTCCGCCCTCAGCAATTCCTCCCTTGACGCGTACCCCAGCATGCGAACCATCGCATCATTCACGTCTAGGAATCTCCCGTCCGGCGTGGCAAAAAACAATCCTTCCTGGATGCTGTCAAACAACTCGCGATACCGCCGCTCCGCCTCTCGCCGGTCAGTAATGTCTTTCAGTACGTGAATGGTGCGCGTATCGTCATCGGAAACGCCCGGCGTTCGTGAAGTGGACACGAGAAATATGCGCTGCGCCGACGCCGCCACGTATTCTTCCCGTGTTCGCTGCGTATCCTGGCAGAACGGGCAAGGCAGATCGCTTCCCGTTTCCGCGATTTGCCGCAGGCTGCTCATCGCTTCGCCCACCAGCGCCACCGGCGGCACGCCCACATGCGACGCCAGCGACCGGTTCGTGCGCACGATATTCCAAGCCCGGTCGTGTACCACGATGTAATCGCTGATCGCGTCGATATCCTCGACCCACTGCCGCTTGGACCGCTCCAGTTGCGAGAAGCGCCGGAAATTTTCCAGCGAAAGCGCCGCATGACTCGCCAGCGCATGTAGCAATCGTTTCTCCTCCGCCCCCAGTGTTTTTCCGTTGCGAATCAGGCAAAGTGTTCCCAACTTCTCGCTATCGCTCGCAGCGATGCGCACGAACACCGCCGCCCCCGGCTCATCAGCGAGGGCCACGCTCGCGGCAGTTCCCTTCGGTAGCGCCCGCGTTTCCACATCGTTCTCGCTGTCGCGCGCGCACAAAATCAGCCAGTCTCCGGCAGCCTCCGCCGTAGCCGTCCCTCCCGGCATCGCGTGCAATTCCGTTTCGCGTCCCCGGTAAACGGCTACGCCTCCCCAAACGGCATCCAGCATGCGCGTGGCGCGCAGCGCAAACTGTTCCAGAAAACTCGGCAGATGCCGCGATTGCGCCGCCTCCACCGCCAGTTCCATCAACTCTTCCGCATGCCTCGACATCACCGCGCGAGGCTCCGCGCTTCCACGCTTTCGCGCTACATGCGGCGACGGCTTTGTCCTCATTCTTCGCATCGACGAGAGGGAGGCACGCGCGTCTCAAATTGCGAGCCGCTTGCCCACTCCCACCCTACCGGGGAGTCTCAATGTGAGTCAATCGCCCGCCTCCCGCCTGTAGCGTAATTGCCTACACCGGCGCTCTTCTCGATTCGTCCTCGTCTCAGGCTGAGACCTCGACCTCTCTGCTCCCCTCCGCCTGAGACAAATGCAACGCCGCTCCATGTTGATCGCCTTATTCCGAATCTTCCCTAACTTGCTGCTCTTCTGTCACTTACCAGTGTCTCCGCGCTCGCGATTCGTTTCCTTCCGCGGCTCTCCACCATGGCACCCGACGTGCCTTCTCTTATGCGGGGCATCTTTGAATCCTCTGAGGAGTAGTGTCGATGAGAACTAGCCGGTGGAGAAAGCGTGCGGTGGCTGCAACTGCGGCAATCGCACTTTCAAGCGTTTTTGGATTTGCACAGTCGGGTTCGACCGACGAATCCAGACGCAAGGTCAAGACGAAGACGGCTCCCATCTATCCGGAACTCGCAAAACGGATGAACGTTGCCGGCAAAGTCAAAATCGAAGTGGTCATTACGCCGGACGGACGCGTGAAGAGCACGCGCGTCGTCGGGGGACATCCCTTGCTGGTGCAGGCTTGCCAGGACGCCGTGAAGGAATGGAAATTTGTGGCCGCGCCGGAAGAGACCACGCAGGTAGTTGAGTTTGAGTTTCATGCCAACTGACGGAAAACGTTGAGGAAGGGTTGTTCCGGCGGACGCGGCCATCTGCATGCCGGCCTGCCGAGCTGAGCGGAGGCATTTTGCAATGACCATCGGAAAGAAACTTTACGCCGGGTTCGGGCTGATTTTGGGGATTTTGTCCCTGCTGTTCTTCGTCAACATCATCGCCGGGTTCAAGGAAAGATCGGCGCGCAGCGACGCCAGCGTGGCGCTGGAAGGTGTTCGCACCGTCGAATCCGTGCGCTACCAGATCATGCTGAACCGCCTCAACATGAATAATTTCCTTCTCAGCGGCGATCCCCGCGATGAAGACAAAGTGAACAAAGGCCTGACCGATATCGTGGATTTGATCAAGCGAGGCGAATCGAACGCTTCCAGCGAAGCCGTTCGCACCGCCCTCATCCAGGTTGAGAGTACGGAAGCAAGCTGGTCGGACAATTTTGCCAAGCCGCTCATCGCCAAGCGCCATCAAGTTGATTCCGGCGATGCTACGGTTTCCGACCTGCAGATTTTCTACCTCCAAAAAGATCCCTCTTCGTGGCTCACAAAATCATCGGTCGTGCTGGACCAAAGCAACGCCGATATCACCAAGTTCCAGGACCAGACCGCAAAGTCGGCTAGCACCGCGAGTTCCCTCAGCACCTGGGTGACCGGCGGCGGTACCTTCATCGCTCTTCTTGCCGGCGTTCTCATCGCCTTCCTGACTGCCAAGTCCATCACCGAGCCTTTGACCCACCTCATCACCGTGGCTCGCGAAATCGGCGACTCCGGCGACCTCGATCAGAACATCGACATTCATCGCAACGACGAAATTGGTGCTCTCGCCACCACTTTCAATAATATGGTCGCCTATCTCAAGGAAATGGCCAGCGTCTCCATGTCCGTCGCCGAAGGCGACTTGACCGTCGAAGTCGTGCCGCGCTCCAAGCGCGACACCCTCGGCAATGCCTTCCTGCGCATGTCTCACGGGTTGCAGGAACTGGTTCGTACCACCCGCGATTCCGCCGGCCAGGTTTCCGCCGGCTCCAATCAAGTCGCTGGCGCCGCCGATGAATCCGCCAAGGTTAGCGTCCAAGCTTCTTCCGCCATCGAGGAAGTCACCAGCACCATGCACGAGATGAGCATCAACGTCCAGAACGTGGTGAAGAACACGCAAGTCCAGGCTTCCAGCGTCGCGGAAACTTCCGCTTCCATCGATCAAATGGTCACTTCCATTCAGCGCGTCGCCGATACCGCTAAAGTTTTGCTCGATATCGCCAACCGCTCCCGCGAGGAAGTTGTCTCCGGCATCCAGACCATGGAAAAGGCCACCGACGGCTTGAATCGCACCAACAAGGCCATTCAGTCTTCCGCCGAGATCATCAATATCCTCGGCCATCGCGCCGATGACATCGGCAAAATTATTGAAGTCATCGACGACCTTGCGGAGCAGACCAATTTGCTCGCGCTCAACGCCGCCATCGAAGCGGCCCGCGCCGGCGAGCACGGCCTTGGTTTCGCCGTTGTCGCCGACGAAGTCCGCAAACTGGCGGAGAAGTCCACGCAATCAACGAAGGAAATTGCCGACCTCATCCAAAGCATTCAGCGCGAAGCTCGCCAGGCCGTCGAAAATATGGAGCGCAGCACGCGCATCGTCGAGGAAGGCCTTACGCTCGGCAACGATCTCGGTTCCGCGTTGCACAAGATTTCCAACGTGGTCACCGAGGTCTACAAGTTCTCCCAGGAAATCGGCGCCGCCACCAACGAACAGTCCGTGGGCTCGTCGCAAATCGCCAAGGCCACCAGCCGCCTCACGGAAATCACCCAGGAAATCAATTCCGCCGTTGAAGAGCAGGCTTCCGGCGCACAGGCCGTCGTCCGCGCCATGGATAAGATGCGCGAACTGGTGCAGCAATCCGCCTCCAGTTCCACCGAGCTTTCCGCCGCCGCTGAACAGATGCTCAAGCTGTCCCGCAACTTGCTCGACGGCATGGACAAATTCGTGCTGGACCGCTCCGCTCAAAAGCAACCGCGCCGCGGGGAGTCCTACGGCAGCCGCCGCCGCGGTTCGGAATCGGATCGCGAGCACGAACACGAATACGCCGAGCTGGCCCGTTCCTAGCGCGCCGGAGACCTCTCCATGGAAAAAGACCTCCAAGTCGTCGGCTTCCGCATCGGCAATGAAACGTACGGCGTTCGCATCGGCAGCGTGCGCGAGATTGTCCGCGTTCCGGAGATTACCGCCGTTCCAAGCGCTCCCGATCTGATCGAGGGCGTCATCAATCTGCGCGGGAAAATTATTCCCGTCATGGACCTCCGCAAACGATTCGGCCAGGCCGAGATTCAGCCCGATAAGAAGAACCGCATTCTCGTCGTCGAGCTGGACAACAAATTGATCGGCTTGATCGTCAACGCTGCTTCCGAAGTCCTTAAGATTCCTCCCTCCGAGATCGAAGCCCCGGGCAGCGTCTTTGCCGAAGGCGAATCCGGATATGTCACTGGGGTTGGCAAACTGAAGGGGCGCCTCATTATTCTGCTGGATATTTCCAAGCTCTTGCATCGCCCGGAATACAAACGACTCGAGGAGGCTGCGGAACCCGTCGCTACCGTAAGGTAAAGCTCTTTCCGGCTTGCCAGCAGCGCCGCCGGACTGCGGGTCGCTCCACAAATACACCATGGGAACGATTACCGCCCAGGTCCAACTCACTGAAGCAGAGCTCAAGCTTCTCCAGACGCTCGTCTATCAGGAATGCGGCATGTTTTTCGATGAGCGCCGCTCGCACTTCCTCAAAGATCGCCTCCAGCGCCGCCTGAAGGCTTGCCAGCTTGAGTCTTTCTATGCGTATTACCGGCTGCTCACCAGCAGGGAAGGACGCGCGGAACTCGCTCTGCTGCTCGAGAACCTCACCGTCAACGAAACCAGTTTCTTTCGCAATCGTCCGCAGCTCGAGCTGCTGCAAAAATCCGTCCTCGAGGAGATTCTCCGCCGCAAGCAGGAGCGCCGCGATTACACACTGCGCGTCTGGAGCGCCGGCTGTTCCGCCGGCCAGGAGCCATATACCGTCGCCATTTTGATTTGCGACGCGCTGGCTTACTACTACCTGCGCAATCCGCTTCCCTTCGACATGCCTTCTCCCAAGCCGCTCATTCCGCCTCCCTGGAAAGTGGAAATCGTGGCTTCGGACATCAGCTACGCCAGCCTGCGCACCGGTCAGGAAGGCCTGTACACCGAGCAGCAGATGGAACCCGTGGATTACACCTGCCGCCTGCGCTATTTCGAGAAAGCCGCTGACAAGTACAAGGTCAAGCCGCAATTGAAGGACCTCATCCAGTTCGACTTTCACAACCTGAAAACCGAATTCTTGCCTCGCCGCAACGACATCATCCTCTGCCGCAACGTGATGATCTATTTCGACGAAGCCGAACAGAAGCGCTTGATTGAAAAGTTTTGGCATTGCTTGAACCCTTTCGGCTATCTCTTCGTTGGCCACGCGGAAAGTTTGTTCGGGTTGAGCCAGAAATTCCGCATGGTGCACGAAAACAACGGCACCGCCTACCAGCGCAACGAGGTCAATCCGTGAGCCGTCCTCCCGAGGATCGCGGCGGCGAGTTGCGCGCTCTCTTCTTTGAGACCGCCGCCGAACTGCTTCAATCCCTCAACGAGGCGGGGCTCGAACTCGAGTCGCGCCCCGCGGATGAGGATGTGATCCGCCGCGTCCGCCGCGCCGTGCACACTTTGAAAGGCGATTCGGCAGCCAGTGGATTCCACAAGCTGAGCGAGCTGGCGCACGAACTTGAGGATGTGCTCACTCCGGAGGTCGCTCGCGCGCATGGCGCGGACCTCGCGGAGTTGGTCCTTGCTGCTGCGGATGGTTTTGGCGCGATGCTCGCGGCCTATCAGCGCAAGGCTGAACCGCCCGCCGTCGAGGCGCTCCACGCTATGATTCGTAATTTGCTCCAGGAACCCGCCTCCGCCAGCCCGGCGGACTCGCCGGCGCCTCCCTTGCTCGCTCAATTTGCCTGGACGGAATACGAACAGCTCATGATTTCCGAAGCCGTGCATCGCGGCGAAGTTGTTTACAACGTCGCTCTGCGCATCGATCCCAACAGCTTGATGCGCGCCGCCGCTTTCCAGCTCATTCGCAACGTTCTTCACGGCAGCGGCACCGTCATCGCCTTGCGTCCGGAAGACAACGCCGCCGCCGCCAACGTGGAAATCGTCGAAGCCGCGCTGGCCAGTTCCCAGCCGCGGGAGAAACTTCTCCAGCGCTGCCGCATTCCCTCGATTGTTTCTGATGTTCGCCTCGATCGCGCCGCCGCCGCGCATACTCCCGAGCATGAAATGCTTGGCGACTTGCTCGAGGCGCAGGCGGAGAAACTTGGCGCTGCGTCCGCCGAGACCGCCGAAAGCGCCTCGGCCATCAATCCGACTACCTCCGGCTCTGCCGCCACCGCCGTTGCGGAAAGCACGCTTCGCGTGGATGCCGCTCGCATCGATGCGGTCATGAATCTTGTCGGCGAATTGATCATCGGAAAGTCCATGCTCAATCGCACCCTTACCGAGTTTGACCAGAAGCACGCGCGCGATCCCTTGCGCGCCAAGCTGGCCGACGCCATGGCCTTTCAGGCGCGCATCCTCGATGAGCTTCACAAGTGTGTGCTGAAAATCCGCATGGTTCCCGTCGAGCAGCTCTTCCGCCGCTTTCCCCGCGTCGTCCGCGACGTCGCCAAGCAGTGTGGCAAGGATGTGGCCCTGGATCTTTCCGGGCAGAACACCGACCTCGATAAAGGCATTCTGGATGCTCTTGCCGAGCCGCTCATGCATCTCGTTCGCAATTCGGTGGACCATGGCATCGAGCCCGCCGACGAGCGTTTGACCGCCGGAAAGCCCGCGCGCGGCACCGTCTACCTCAAGGCCTATCACCAGGGCACCCAGGTGGTAATTGAAGTCCGCGACGATGGCCGCGGCATCGACCCCGAACGATTGCGCGCGCACGCGGTCGAAAAGGGAATCTTGAAGGCTGAAGAAGCCAAGCGCCTGACCGATCAGGAAACGCTCAATCTTGTTTTTGAATCGGGATTCAGCACAGCTTCCGAAATTACCGAAGTATCTGGCCGGGGCATCGGCATGGATGTCGTTCGAACCGTCCTCGACCGCCTCAAGGGCACCGTTCACGTTTCTTCGCAAAAAGGCCGCGGCACGACCATCCAGCTTCGCGCCCCGCTCACTCTCGCTAGCATTCAGACCTTGTTGTTCCGCGTGGGTGGCCGTTTATTTGCCGTGCCGCTCTCCTCGGTTGTCGAAATCACGCGCATCAGCGATCCCGAAATTCATCGCATCGATCAACGCGAAGTCCTTCGTCTTCGCGATCAGATTCTCACCCTCGTTCGGCTGGATCATCTCAGCCGTCTCCGCAGCATCGACACCCAGCCCGTTCGAAAGAAGCATTTCGTCATCGTCATCGGCGCCGCGGAAAAGCGTTTTGGCCTGCTGGTGGACAGCCTCGTCGGCGAGGAAGAACTCGTCATCAAGGCCCTCCCGAGCGATATCGTTTCCTCCGACTTGGTCAGCGGCGCTTCCATTCTTGGTGACGGCACCGTTGTTCTTATCCTGAATGTTCCCGCGGTCCTCTCGCGCCTGGTTCGTTCTACTCCCCTTGGAGCCATCGCATGAGCGAACGCATTCGTGTCCTGGTCGTTGATGATTCCGCCCTGATGCGGAAACTGATTCCCGCGATTCTCGCGCGCGAGCCTTCCATCGAAGTCGTCGGCACCGCCATGGACGGTGCGTTCGCGTTGAAAAAAATTGAGGAGCTCCAGCCCGATGTCGTTACCCTGGACCTCGAAATGCCGCGCATGGATGGCATTGAAACGTTGCGCCTTATCATGCGCCGCGCTCCTTTGCCCGTCATTCTTTTCAGCACGCATTCGAAAGAGGGCGGTTACGCCACCTTCAAGGCCCTCGCGCTCGGCGCCGTCGATTTTCTTGCCAAGCCGAAAGACGCCGCCGCCGGCCGCCTCGACGAAATCGCCGGCCAGCTCATCGCCAAAATAAAAGTTGCCAAGCGCGCCGCTGGCCGCAAACTTCCGCCTGCTGTCATCGTGGAAGCTCCCGCGCCGAAAAAAGGAACCCGCGCCGCGCTGCCTCCGCGCCGCGTCATCGCCATCGGAATTTCCACCGGCGGCCCAAACGCGTTGCAATTTGTTTTGTCGCAGATTCCCGCGGATTTTCTTTCCACCATTTTGATTGTCCAGCACATGCCCGAGGGTTTCACCGAAATGTTCGCCAAGCGCCTCGATGAATGCTGCGCTCTCGAAGTTCACGAAGCGCGGTCCGGCGATCTACTCCTCGCTGGCCGCGTTCTGATTTGTCCCGGAAATCGTCACATGATGGTTCGCAGGATGCCGCGCGGCGATATGGTAATTCTCTCCGATGGGCCGCCCGTGAATGGCCATCGTCCGTCCGCCGATGTTTTATTTCATTCTGTGGCGCAGGAATTTGGGCTTGTTGCGGTGGGAATTTTGATGACCGGCATGGGGGATGATGGCGCGGAGGGACTCGGCGCGGTGAAGGCCGCGGGCGGCATGACCATCGCGCAAAGTGAGGATACCTGCGTGGTCAGCGGAATGCCGCGCGCCGCAATTCTCAAAGGATATGCCAGCAAAATTATTCCGCTCGATGGACTCGCTGCGTATTTGATTGGCAATTACGGCGCGGAACGCAGTGGCGCCGACAAGAGCGAGAAGCTTGAGAAGCACGACAAGAAAAGTATAAACGAAAAGAACGAAAAGTTTGAGAAGAACGAGAAGAACGAAAAAAACGAACGGACATCCGTACCATCCCAGCGCTCGTGAAAGCGAGCGCGGGGACAAGGAGAAGGCCATGAAACAATTTGCCGCTCTACTTCGCAAGGACAATCAGCCGGTTCGCTACCTGGTGGTGGACGATTCCGTCTTTGCCCGCAAGAATCTCATCAAGATGATCGAGATGTTCGGCGGGGAAGTCGCCGGCGAGGCCGGCGACGGCCTGACCGCCATCGCGGAATTCAACCGCATCAGCCCGGACATCGTGCTCATGGACATCACCATGCCGCAGATGGAGGGCATCGAAGCGGTGGAGCGCATCGTGCGGCAGCACGCCAGCGCGCGCATTGTGATGGTCTCCTCCGTGGGATACCAGGAGAACATCCTGGCGGCGCTGCAGAAGGGCGCGAAACACTTCGTGCAGAAGCCGGTGAAGCCGGAAGTTTTGTACGAAATTCTCCGGTACGTGCTCAGCGACGATCCCAACGCCGTCGGCTCGCCGGTGGCCATGGCAGGAGAACAGCGCTCATGAGAATGGAACTGATCCAGCCGTTTATCAATGCCGCGGACGCGGTTTTCGCCGAATCGCTGCAGGCGCCGACGAAAATCGTGGACCTTTCGATGGATGAGGACACCTATCGGCGCAAAGGCGTTGCGGCGCTCATCGCCATCAAAGGCGACATCGAAGGCCGCGTGATTCTCGACCTCTCGCCGGAAGTGGCCATGAAGGTCGCCAGCTTGCTGGCCGGCACGGAAGTGGAAGCCAGCGAGCAGGTGGTTCGTGAAACCGTTTGCGAAATGGCCAACATGGTCATCGGGAATTCCGTGACGCTGCTGAACGACCAGGGATTTCGCTTCAAAGTGTTTCCGCCGGAAATTCACATGGACGACACGGGGCTGGGGGGCAGCGCCGACACCGAAGCGCTGGTGATTTGCATTGAGACGCCGTGCGGGAGCGTGTATCTGAACATTGCCATGCACTATTTGCATCGGCGGCGGCAGGAGCGCAAGGAAGTTCCGGCGCTGGACTGAAGATTTACAAGAAATCGAAGAGTTCCTGCACTTTGTAAGAAACGAGCTTCCCCTTGTTGTCAAAGTTCAATTCTATGTTGATACGCCCTTTCATCATCCCAATGGGGCTTCTGTCGATTCCCGCGTAGATTCGGTGGACTGCCGGGTACTAACCTGAGTGAGGTATATGCTGAGCGTCCAGGAAACGCAGAACTGCGCTCTGGTCCACTCCAAGTGGCAATCCCTGAGCGATACCCATCTCTACACGCTTCGGGTTAACTCGATGGATTCCGTGGACGAACACAACGACGCAGAGGAGCATCAGACCGCCAACTGCGATCTTCAATGGCGGCCTCTTGGCTCCCTTTTTTGCTTCAGGGCCGATATTCTCGTTCATTTTGGAATTGGAGTGGGACGGGTGGCCCAGGCTCATTTGTGCGCTTTGCACTGTAAAGGAGCCCGGGCCGCGTGTCGGTCTATTTTTGGTCGGCGTAAAGAATCTGCGCAAATCCTGTGGTGTTGATGTCGCGGAACATGGGTGTGCGCGGCGGCAACAGGGAGGGGTCGAGGAAATCGGTGTCGAAGTTGTAGCCGCGCGTGGGCGGCGAGTAGACCGTCTTGCAGCACTTGAAAGTACCCACGGCCTGGCGGTTGTAAAACATGCTGACAATCGAGCCTCGATAGTTAAGGGTCTGTCCGCCCCAGTTCTCAATGTAGCGGAGGAAGTTATGCATGCCGCCATCGCTGCCGAAATCACTGGCGGTGCCGGGTATCCACGGGAAACCAGGCCCCTTGCCCGCAAGGACGGCCACGCGGTACCACGTCGTCGTAGCGTTCCTTTGGCCCAAATTGTAGGGGGAAGAGAAGCTGTTCAAATCATTGAATTTGTTGGAAAGGAGTGTTACGGCATCCGCGATAACAGCGGAGCCGACGTGTGGATCAGCGAATCCCAAGCCGGCTGAGTTGGCGTTGTAATCGCCTTGGACATAAACCGGGTTCTCGGAAGAGATCGTCAGACCGCAGACGGTGTTCCCCGGGCAGGGAACGGCGCTCAAAAACTGTTTGAGGTTGCTACCATTGACGACTTTCAGAGCCCTCCGGAAAAAGAGCGGAGGATTCATGCGCGCGTCCTGCGCATTGTTCACAAAGGAGCCCGGCCACACTCCGGCGACAGTGGCGCAGAGGCCGGGCGACAGGGCTTTGCCTAAGGCATCCGCGAACATGGCGTTGGTTACCGAAGGAGTGGGCTTCATGCCGTAAGTGTAAAGGACACCGTTCTCGTCAAGATCTTCGGCTGGTTTTTCGGCCAGTCCGTCGGGGCAGCCGTTGACGGGATCATTGGAATTCACAAAGTCATTGAAGCCGTATTCACCGGTTTCATTTCCTGACGGAGATACCGGGGGCCACGCGCTCTTCAGGCCACCGGTTGGGAGATAGTTTCCCCGCCGATCGGAGAAATAGAGCACGTAGTCGTACGGTTGGTTCTGGGGGTCAAAGGCTCCCGGGCCGCTCTTGCCAATCTGCCCGGTGAGCCAGCGCCCCAGATTCCTGGCGTCAAGCTCGACATAATGAATCACGCCGCCGAGCGTCACAGCGCCATTGAAAGGCGCAACGTCGCGAACGAGCCCTTCCCGGGTGTCGAAGAGCACGTTCGGCCAATAGTCGTTGGAACTCGTGGGGACGGGCGCAACGCTCGCCAGGTTCACTCCGCAGACGCCGTTCGCGGCAGCATTTGAGGGATTGTCGCGAACGCGTTCCAATCGAATGACGGCGTCGGGATTGGGATCGGGGCAGGTCGAGGGAGCAATTTGCGCGCCGGGAAGAGGCGGCTCATTGGGGAATTGCGTCGTGGGCGTGATCAGGAGGCCTGGATTCAAGTTGCGCCCGGCGATACCGAGCTTCAGGATTTCCTGAGTGACGTCCTGCCATTTGCCGCAGGGAGGGTTGTACCCAATTTGGATTTCAATCTTGATGAAGCCGGTGATGAGGGGATCCCACTTCGGAACCCAGTAACCATTGCCGGTAGAATAACCCTTGTCTGGTACGGCGCCCGCCGCCCCACCGGGCCTGGCGTTTGAAGCCGCCGACGTCGCGATGGGCACCGGCACTGGATTGGGGTTGGAGATTGTATACCAACTGGCGAGACTGCCGGGGTTGCTGGCCGGATATGAGGCAGGCATCGAAGGATCCCAGGCCAGCGTGGTCAGGTCCACAGCCGGAGTTGTTGGGTCAATGCAGGGCAACAGCATAATATCCTGCAAGTTGTCGGAAAGAAGAACCTTCATGCTGGCCTGTGAAAAATAACGCTCTCCGAGAAGGACAGGATCGTCGGCCTGCAAGGGGCGGCGGGTAATGTCGACGGGCTGTCCGGGGACCAGGTTGTTCTTGGTCAGCAGCTCAATGGGCAAACTGAGCTTTTTGGCGCCGGTCAGGCCGTTGATGAGATTGGAGTTGTAACTCGTTTTGGAAATGTTGGGCCAGTTGCCGTTTTTGTTTGGCGGGGCTACGTAAGGCACAGGCGGAATGGGGGGCGGCATGCCGTTGACGCTGCCCTCGCCGACGCCCAAGGCACGGTAGGAATTAGCACCGGGTGAGGTGTTCGCGTTTACTGTCCCCGTCCAGCCGCCAGCAGCAAGCGGCTGTCCATTCATAATGTTGGTGCGAACCACTTCGCCGTAGACCGTGACTTTGTCTGATAGGGTGAGGGTGCTGCCACCACCCTCCGCGAGGAATAGATTTCGATTGGAGTGAATGCGCCCGCCGAAGTTGAAATCGGGACCGGCATGGAAACCGCAGTCCTTGTCACAGAAGACACCGAACTCAAATGCTGGAATACCAACCGTTTGGGTGGTGCGCCGGAGCATGACCTCCGCACCAGAAGCGGTGCGCGCGGTGACGGTTAGCGTATAGGGGGTGATCAGACCGGTCATACCTGCGTAGGGGCCGGACTTGACCTGGGCGTTGTTGGCCAGGGGCTTACCGAAGGAATCCGTTGGGTAGGAGAGCACGTAACCGGAAGTCCCGTCGGCCGCCGTAAAGTTCACGTCTCCAAGGTTGGGGGGAGGATTCGAGCTGATGTTGTTCAGTTCGGCAGCCGTCGGAGAGTAAGTGTTGTCGAATAGGGTGCCAAGGTCCGCGGTCATTTTTTCCAGTCCGGCTTCCGCACCGTAGAAGGCGCGCGTTTCCTGTTTTGCTCCACCGGTAAGCTGCTGGCCCGTGGTAATCAATACGAAGAAACCCACCAGCAAGCTGGAGAGCAACACCAGGAGAAGCAGCGTGGTGATCAGCGCCATTCCGGAATCGGGTTTAGTCCGTCTATTGTTGGCTTTCATTTGGCGTACTCCGCTATTGGTACCTATTAAAGTAAGACAGGCTGCGAAGGCTGACCTGCATGGACATATTGTCCCTAAGGTATTTGGAGGTCCTGCTCTGGGGCCGATTGGACCTCGCGCCCAAGAAAATGTTCACAGAGCGAATGTTGCCTTCGCTCAGTCCGGGCGGGACAGTGGATTGCATTGGGTAGAACGTCGGCGGGGTGCTGGCATCCACAAAGTTGTAGCGAACTGTCAAAGCTTCCACAACGTCCCCGACGGGCTGAGGAGTATAAAAGTTGACCTGCCGCATGAGACGCGGACGAAGCGGGTCGGCAACATTGTCCAGGTAATAGGTGACCATAAAGATGCGCGTGGCGCTGATGGATGGCCAGGTACCGTTAGGGCTCTGCAACTGGAGGATGGTGCCTTGAGGAGCGCCAGTTTGGTTGAAGCCAAATACGTCGATGGAAGGGTTCTTCGCAAAGCTGAGTTGTTGACCATTCACAGCGGTGACGGTTTGAATCGCAGTCGCGCCCGCGGTATTCGTGAACAGGATGAGGTCTCCTGCCTGAATTGGCACCCTGGCCTTGGATAGATCGTTGCAGGCGGCGTCGAAGGTGACCGAATCGCCGGTGGGACTAATCGTGCCATTGCATGCCGGAGTGGCGCCAACGGCAGCGCGGATAATGGGAGATGAATCCATGGACTCCCCGTTGTTCCAGGTGTTGTCCTGATAGAGAAGCGTCAGAATATCCGAGGGTGTGCCGGGATTGGCGGAGGCGGAAGTGTCGGAGACCTGAACTGCGGGCCCAAGGCCGGTGCCCAAACTGACGGCGGGAAGTGTTGTGCCCGCAAAAGTGAGCGGGTTCAGATCCGGGCGGTTGATGGTGACGCCAGCCCCGGAAGGAATGCCGATGCCTGAAGCCGGTATGCCTGTCCCGGCAAAGAGCAGGTCTCTTGAGATTAGGTCTATGGACGCGCGCAGGTTGTCGTTCATGTCCGCTGTGAGCGTTACCACTTCGTTGCTGCGGAGAGCATCGGAGAATGCGCCCACGGCCGCAGCAATAAGTACGAGGCTTATGGCCGTCGCCACCAGGAACTCAACCATGGTGAAACCAATTTGCTTCCTCAAGATCGGCTCCTTCATCAGCAGCTCAGGCAAAAGGCGAAATGTAAGAGATGAATGTCTGGGTCTTCTGCCCACCTACAGCCAGGTAGCGCATGATCACGGTAATCTGGCGCAAATTCAGGAGTGTCTTGCCGGTATTGTCAACAACTGTGGTGATTTGGATCTCCCTGGTCATGCCCGCCAAAGGCACGACCAGGTCATCGCTGGTACCCATGATGCCGTCAGGTCCGGGTCCGAGGATCACCACATCGGGATGGGTAATATCGTCGTTAACGGTTCCCACTAAACCGTCGTTGCCCGGGGCGTATAACGGCTGAGGGCCGTCCTTGAAGATTCCCCCTTGCGAGATGTTCTGAATCTGATCCCAGGACTTCTCCATGGAGTTCCGGGCGGTAAAAATAGCTTCGATGGCCTCTTCCGCTTTCTTCTTGGCAATGTAGTCGTATTGGGTTGTCGCAGAGACCCTGAGTCCTTGCGCCATAACGTCAATCATGGACAGAATTCCAATCGCCAGGATGAGCATGGCGACTAGAGTCTCGAGCAACGTAAACCCTGCTTGGTGTTTGCGAAGAAGAGCGTGATTGCGGGATTTCATGATCGGCCCCCTCACTCCTGCCATGCAGAGCCATCCCAATGATAGGGACGGACACGCCCGGTTGCGCCGAGAATGGTCACCGCCCGGGCGGACTGCTTATTTCCAGGAATACAGGTGAAGATGGTGCCGTTAACGGGTACCCCCACGGCCCCCCCAAAACTTCCATCGGTGAGGAATTCGGTGACTGCCACCACGGCGCCTGGATTGCCTGCGTTCACGAAAGTTACCGGCTGAGCGTTTCCAAAGCCCATGGGCGTATCCGGCACGCCCTGCACCAGGCAGAACTGGGCCCCGGTCAGAAGCGTTGTCGTTAGCGTGACTGGCGGTCCCCCATTTGGCGGCACCTGCTGCAACTGCACCGTGCCGTTGGCCACCGAGATGTTAACGATCACGGCGCGCCGGTCGGTAATCGCCGTGTTTCGAGCAAACCGCATTTGTTGAATCACTTGATCCATGGCCGAGTTGGATTTGAAGGACGGCAGGACGTTCACGGCACGTATGAACAAGTACCCGGAAATGACGCCGACGCAAGAAAGAACAATAAGAAGCTCTATAAGCGAGTATCCGCTTTGGTTCCGAGGATCCAGTTTTTTGTGTGAGCGAACATTCATCTTTAGTCCCAAGCTAGGCTCTTAGGAGATCTCCTGCTCACGTGACGGTGTGTTCTTCCATCATCGCGGTGACGGAACTTCCATGCGACCAGCTTCGGTGGCAACCTAAGTCCATCTGTAGGTCTTGCAATTCGCATGCTCAGCATGGTGTTTTGTTAAGTCTTTCTTTTGCAACAAGTTGCAGTAGAATGCGTGCCTGCTAGCCAGTGTTCCATAATGGTGCTGGTCACAAAAGGTTACAAACCGAGTCCAGGCTGTTGCCCGGTCTGTCCCCCCCCATAATGTGTAGATAAAGCAACAGTTAAAGTAAACTGGCCTCCGGCCCAGGTTTGGTCCAGTGGTCGGAAGCCCCTATATTTCTCCGCCAGCTAGCATTTGTGCTTCTACGGACACAGCGAGTTGCGGCGCTGCGGTCGCCTACGGCTCTCTGCGAGCGGCAATTCGAGGAACGGAACGAGGCAAGAGTCATGAGTTCAGGATATTTGGGTGTCTTATGATCCTGTGCGCGGAGCCAGGGGGCAGATCAAAACCCGGCGTGATGGGCACCCCAATTCGTCTTGCGACTTATCGCCCAGGCCACCCGTCACCCAAATTCGTATTGGGATTTATCGTCCGGGCCACCCGGCCAGCGCCGCCCGCCGCAGGAAAATCCAGGCCGCGCAAAGCAGGAAAGCGGCGCCTATCAATAGAAAGAGTCGGATATACCAGGGCGCATGGATAGCTTCCTTTCTTTCATAGCTAAAGTGCCCGGGAATCCAAGTCCCCTTAAAGAAATCCAATAGAGCGATAAGTCCTAAGAGGGCCGAAACTAGGCCCACGACTGTGTTGGCTGCACGTCCGCCGACCCGTACGAACGTAAGAAGGCGCCTGGGCTCATTCGTGACAGTCAGCAACGCTAGTAATCGTTCCATAAGGACGGGTGGCCCGGAGGCACCTCTTTCGCTTTTCCTGAAGGGTGCATGCGATGAGAGGATATCACTGTCGTGAGTTATCGGGGGAGTAGTATGACGGGGGTGCCTCACCCTCGGGTTTGGAACCCGGGTCTTGCAGTTGACGTTTCTTTCCGTGGAGTTGGCCATGCCGGCGAGACTGAAGCGCTACTATGGCAAGGGTCATCTACATTTTATTACCTTCAGTTGCTATCGGCGGCTGCCGCTGCCACGCACTTCTGGAAGGACAAGTGGAAATCGTTGTTGGGCGCAACCAAATCCAAATTAGGACACTACCGGAATTTCTCTCGAATATACGCGATTGCGGTTAGAATGCTACTGGTGGTGATTTGACGGGAAGTTGGATCGTACCCAGGCGGTTCGAAATCCTAAAATCGTGCTTACCTGGGGGTTGAAAATGAAAGTCATTAAACGGTTCTGCAACTGTGTACTTTTTCTTGGTTCTACCCTGCTGATCATTCCTTCCGCGACGCCGGCGCAAAATCAGGTTCTGGGCGAAGTGAAACTCGTTGGCAAGACCAAGGCGGACAAAACATCGGGCGTGTGGATTGACGGCCAGTACGTGGGCTACGTCAGCGAGCTGAAGGACGACAATAAACTCTTACTTTTGCCCGGTGAACATGAAATCTCTGTTCGCCAGTCCGGATACACAGACTTCACGCAGAAGGTGGTCATCGAGCCGAAAAAAAGAGTTATCTTGCAGGTGGTGATGCTCAGGGCTCCGGGGACCGCCTTGCCCAAAGTCACATCGCAGATCAAGCTGTACGTTAGTCCCGAGCGCGCGGCGGTGTTCGTGGACGATGCGTTTGTGGGGAACGTCAGCGAATTCAGCGGCATTGGTCATGGCATGCTGGTGAGCGCGGGAAAACATCGCATCAAGATAGCGCTTCCGGGATACCAGGCGTTCGAGACGGAAGTCAGCCTGCTGGCCCGCCAGAAAATTACCATTAAGACCGACCTACTCCCAACAAGCGTTTCGCAGGCAGGGGCCTCAATAAAACCAGAGTAGCGCCGACCCACATGGAGCAGGGAATTCGGATTGGCCGCGGCGCAGGCGCTTAGCGGCGATGGGGAAAAAGTGTGAAGGTGGAACGTTGAACGGCCGCCGAGCAGGGAGAAGAGCGGAAGAGCGTTGAAGCTGGGGGATTGGGAATAGAATCTCTGCGGGTAGGGGATCAGGGAAACTAGAAAGTTGAAACTGGAAATTAGAAAGGCAAAAAAGGAGTCAGCGCGTTGGGGAGACGGAAACGCCGAGTTCTTTGAGTTTGGCGCGGGCGCGGCGGTCTTCTTCGGTGCCGGGGTAGCGCTTGACGACTTCGCGGAGTTCGCGGACGCCGGCGGGTTTCTGGTTGAGTTCGATGAGGGCCATGCCTTTCTTGAGGCGGGCGGGGGCGAGCTTGAAGCTCTTGGGATAATTGGTGAGAACTTTTTCGTATTCGGCGACGGCGACGTCGAAGGTTTTCTGGGAGTAGGCGATTTCGCCGAGATAGAACTGGGCGTTGGAGGCGAGGTCGGTGTCTCCGTAAAACTTGAGGTAGTCCTGGAATTCGGAGCGGGCGAGATCGTATTTGCCGCTGGTGATGTCGCGGAGGCCGTTGGAATACAGCGTGTCGGCGGAGGGCGCGCCCGGGGGAAGGACGGAGGAGCCTGGCGGAGAGCCGGCGGAAGCGATGGGCTTGCCGGAACCGGAGCCGGCGGCGCCGTTGGCCGGTGCGGGCGTGCCGCCGCCGGAAATTTTGGCGTCGAGGCTTTGGACGGTGTTCTGGAGATCGACGAGCTGCTGGTTGAGCTTGCCGAGGCGCGATTTGATTTCCTCAAGATTGTCGGAGAGGCCCTGGACCTGGGTGGACATGGTGTCGAGGCGCGCGCCGGAATTGGCTTGCACGTCCTGGACGGATTTTTGGAGCGAGCCCATGGTGGCGGCGAGCTTGTTGACGTTGTCGCTGGATTGCTCGACCAGCGTCTTCATCACGGTGTGGTCCTGGGTCACCTGGGTAGAAAGATCCTTCTGACCCTGAAGAAGGGAAGTAACGTCGTGCTGAAGCTCGAGCAATTCACGGTTGACGGCTTCGGCGGGGCGAGGGCCGACCACACTTCCAGCGAGGGCGCCGGCGAGAACGGCGGCACCAAAAACGGCGATATGGCGAATACGCATGAACAATCCTCCTAAGGGACTCCAAAGGGCTGCGAGCGACGGATGGCCGCGGAGCAACCAACAGAAATCATACAGGCCTGGGGAACTGCTTTCACTCTAATTAGAGAGCCGCGAGGTGGCAAGAGTTTGCCTGGCCCCGCGGCTCTGTTAATCAACAATCGTTTGCTTCGGCGAACCGGGTTAAGCGGCTCAGTTGGCTTTCACGAAATGGCCGCGGCGGTTCTGCTGCCAGCAGGCTTCGTTGCTCTCCATGCAGAAGGGCTTTTCCTTGCCGAAGCTGACGGTGCTGACGCGGTCGGCGGAGACGCCGAGAGAAACAATGTACTCCTTCACCGCGTTGGCACGGCGAACGCCAAGGGCTAGGTTGTATTCCGTGGAGCCGCGCTCGTCGCAATGGCCTTCGATGGTGACTTTGAAGCGCGGATAGTTTTTCAGGAAGTCCGCAGTCTTGGAAAGGGCGGCGCGGGTGTCGGCACGAATGTCGGCCTTGTCGTAATCGAAATAAGCGTCGCGCACTTCGCGCATGAAAAGTTCGTCATCCGTGGGCCCTGCCGGCGGAGGCGGCGGCGGTGGAGGCGCGTTCACGGTGACGCTGGCGGTGGCAGTAGCAGAGCCGCCGGGTCCGGAGGCGGTAATGGTGTAGGTGGTGGAGTCGGAAGGCGAGACCGTGGTGGTGCCCTGAGCGGTGACATCGCCGACGCCGGGAGAAATGCTCAGCTGGGTTGCGTCGGTGGAATTCCAGGTCAACGTGGCCGATTCGCCTTTGTTGATGGAAGCTGGGCTCGCCTGCAACGTCACAGTGGGACGCGCAGCCGCGGGAGGCGGCGGTGGCGGGGGTGGCGGCGCGGCAACTTTCTTTTTGGCGCAACCAACAGTGAAGACTGCGGCGGCCATGACCACGAGCCAGCCGGCGCGATAGAGCGAGCGTGAAACCAATTTCATGCGAATCCTCCTCAGCGAGTAGAATCCCGTGTTCGTCCCACCAGCGGGCCTATCGTATCACCAGTGGGCTGGGTCCGGGTAATATCTCGTATCACGATATATTATATATCGTGGCGGGACAACGTTGCAAAACGTTCATGAGCCGCGAGCACCAAGAATACAAGATAACCGAAGCACAAGGCACCTTCTCGTGAGATGTCGGAACAGAGTGTGCGGTTCCATGAAAATCTCACTTCGTCGACCAGTTGGGGGACTCATTGTGGCCGGTGGTGGTCAACTGATGGGGCTGCGAGCCATCGGCGAGCATGGTCCAGATCTGGCGGGTGCCGCCGCGGGTGGATTCAAAGACGAGGTGGCGGCCATCGGGGGCCCAACTGGGGCGCTCGTTGCGGTTCTGGTCGCGGGTCAACTCGACGATCTGGCGGGTGGCGGCGTCCATAATGTAAATGTCGTAGTTGTCGTTGGGGCGGCGCCAACTGAAGGCCAGCAATTGGCCATTGGGCGCCCACGCGGGGTCGATGACGTAGCCTTTGTCCGGAAGGTCGAGTTTGGTTTCGCTGGTGCCATCGGAATTCATCAAGTAGAGCTGGGGAGTGCCGCCGCGGTCGCTGACGAAAGCGATGGTCTGGCCGGTTTTGGGATTCCAACTGGGGGACATGCTGGCACCGTTGGCGATGGTCAGGCGCTTGGGGCGGCCGCCGTTGAGGTCGGTGACATAAAGCTCGGGATTGCCCTGCATGGAAGATGAAAAAATGATCTGCGTGCCGTCGGGCGACCAGGCGGGAGTGATATTGGTGCCGCGGAAGGGCGGAAACGAAACAAGCTTGCCGGTGTCCATCGAGAACATGCAGATTTGCGCGCTAGTGAGGCCGTAAGATGGTCTGAAACAAGTGAAGGCGATGCGCGAGGCGTCGGGCGACCAGCGCGGAGTGAGAGAAATGGATCTCAAATTCGTGAGTTGACGCTGGTTGGATCCGTCGTAGTCCATGACCCAGATTTCCTTGGTGCCACTGCGGGAGCTGACGAAGGCGATTTGCGTGGAGGCAACGCCAGGAAGGCCTCCGGAGAGTTTGCCGATGATTTCGTCGGCGAATTGATGGGCGAATTTGCGGACTTGGAGGTCGGTGGGAGCGCCGCGATAAACTTTGCCTACAACAGGCTGGGACGAAGGGCTGCGGACGTCATAGAGCCAGGCTTCGATGGCCACCTCGGTGGTGGATTCGGAGAGATTGCCGAAGCCGAGGAAATTGGCGTTGGTGGGGGGATCGATCCACATAGCAGGTTTCAGTTCGGCGGGGAGGCTGGGGGCTTGAGGAGGGTAGAAGCTGGGGCTGGCGAGCTCGACGATACCGCTGAATTGAAGGTCATCGCGGACGACCTGGGTGAAAAGGGAAGCGTGCGATTTGGCGGCATCGGAGCGCGCCGCGAAATCGGCGATGGCGAGGCGGGGCTTATTGGCATCCATGCCGATAGCGGTACGAAACCAATCTTGCGCCGCAGCTGATCCCCCCGAGAACGCGAGAACCACCACGAGCAGGAAAAAATTAAAGCCTTTGAACTTTGTTTGCACCCTCACCTCCGAGAATACGGCAAATGCTGGGACCTGAAAGTTCGTCCTTAACGAATGGACGGGGGATTGAAATCCAGAGTGGCGACTACGTAAGCGCCGGAATAGTCGCTGGGCAATTTGGTGACGGGAGTGGAGCTAAGCACGGCGCGCAGCGCCGAATTGTCATAGGAAGTATTTCCGCTGGATTCGGAAATGTGGGCGTCCTTGAGAGAGCCGTCACGATTGATGGTGAAGGTGATGGCGCAGTGCATGGTGCTGGAGGCGCGCGCGGCAGCGTCGATGGTCCATTGCTGCCAGTTGCCGTAAATTCTGTTCTTCACAGCTTCGATGTACCAGCCGTAACGGGAAGCAAAGTCGGCTCCCCCCTGGCCCTGGACGGTAACGCCGCTGGAACCGCCGCCAGGAGTCTGAGAGTAGCCGGTGGGGAGATCGGGATTGCCACCTTTGCCGTAGGGCACGGCGTTACCGGGAGTGGGGGTCTTGTTTTCGAGAGTTCTGGATTTGGGCGACGGGGGCAGAGGCTTTTCTTTCGTGAATTTTGGAATTTTGGTGGCGTCGGTCTTCGGCTCGGGCAGTTTCGGGGGTTCTTCTTTGTGAAGGCCTTTGGTTGGATCGACCGCTTTGCTTTCGGTGACGACCGCTTCTTTCGGCATCGGTATTCCAGCGGCGCTGACCAGAGTTACTTTGGTGCCGCCGAGCTTTCCGCCGACGCCGCCCCAGGCGGTTCCGCGATATTGAATATAAGCAGAGACGGCAATCACGAAGGCCAGGCTCAGGTGCATGATGACGGAGTAGATGAGGAACTGGCGAAGGCTTTGCTCCTCGGGGGGCGCGCCCCCGATATGGCTCATCGAATTGGCGACAGTTGTGGTCATCAATAATTATTGGGTGCGGGCGCGGGCGGTGATGGGCTCGGTGACGATGCTGATGTTGTTGATGCCGGACTGGCGGAGGGCGTCGACGACGGCGGCGAAACTGCCGAAGGGGACGGTTTCGTCGCAACGGAGGAAGACGCCCTGCTGCTGCGAGTTTTTCAACTGCGCTTTGATTCTGGGGCCGAGCTGGTGAATGTTGATGGACTCATTGCCGAGATAGATGCGCTGGGCCTTGTCCACGGTGACGACCAGTCGCTCCTGGTTGATTTCCTTCACGGTGCGCGTCTTGGGGACATCGACTTCGATGCCGGACTGGAGAATGGGGGCGGTGATCATAAAGATGATGAGCAGGACGAGCACCACGTCCACGAAGGGGACCATGTTGATCTCGGAGAGCGAAGTCTGCGTCGATTTGGAGAGTTGCGGCATGGTTAGAGGAAGTTGACAGTCGACAGTTGACAGTCGACAGTAAGAAAAAGATTCAACCCACAGTGGCCCAGACTAAGCAGCGGCCGGGCAGAAAGACTACGCCGAGATAATATCTCTAATTTGGATTGTGGCGCACGGCCCATAGGGTTCGCTCAAAAAAAGGATCAATCAAAAGTTTTTTCGACCTGCGCGGTGAATTCCAGGGCGAAGGTGTCCAGGCGCTGGGCGAGGTCGCGAATATTCTGCAAAAAGTGGTTGTAGAAAATGACCGCGGGGATGGCCGCGAAAAGACCGGCGGCGGTGGTGACGAGAGCTTCGGCGATGCCCGGTGCGACCGCGCGCAAGCTGGCGGCGCCAGCGCTGCCCAGGCCGGAGAAGGCGTCGATGATGCCCCACACGGTTCCGAAGAGGCCGATGAAGGGCGTTACCGAGCCGGTGGTGGCCAGCCAGGACATGCCTTTTTCGACGCGGCGAACTTCGTCGGCAGAGGCGAGTTGCATGCTGACGGTGACGGCGGACAAGCTTTTCAGCTTGGGCGGATGCGGATTGGCCGGGGCACCGCCGACCTGGCTCTGCAGCTCGCGATAGCCCGCGGCATAGACGTTGGCGAAGGGCGAGCCCACGGTCACTAGCGACTGCGGGTTGGCGACGCCGCGGGTGGCTCGAAAAATGCGCAGGAACTCATCGCTCTTCCGGCGGATGCGGCCGAAAAGGCCGAGCTTCTGGAGAATGATGGCCCAGGAAATAATCGAGAATAAGAGAAGAAGCAAAAGGACGCCGCGGGCGACCCAGCCGGTTTGCGTAAGGATATTTCCAATATCGGTGACAAAAATCGTGGTGAACAGAAAAATGATGTACCCCTCAGTGAGAGCAAACGATTTGTGACCGCGCGGCGGTCAACATTTTTCTGGGCCTAAGAAACGTAGCACACGCATCCAGAGCACGCAACCAGTAGGATGCGGAAGTTTCTGATTTTGCTGCTTATCGTGCACGGGTGGAGCAGCGGGGAATTTTCGGCGATCCGGCAGCAGAGAATTGAGGTCGGGCGTGAGCGCAACAGTTAGGGCGCACCGGGCATCAGGAATAGTCCCACGAGGCCGGCCATTAGAATGAGCACCGGCTCCGGGACTTTTTTCAGGAGCAAGAGAATGCACAGAGACGCGGCGGCAATGAGGACGGAGTTTCGATCAACCAAGGTGCGGGAGCCTAGTATGAAAACTGCGCCGACGATCGCGCCGACGGCCGCGGCAGTGACCCCTTTTACAAAGGCATTGACGTAGGGATTCTTAGTGAAGCGGCGATACAGCGGGGCGGCGATCAAAACAATGAAATAAGGAGGCGCGAAAACCGCGAACGCCGCGAGTGCCGCACCGACCGGACCGGCAACCAGATAACCAATAAATCCGGCGGTGATGACCACCGGCCCGGGAGTGATCATGGCGACGGCCACGGCGTCCAGGAATTGGCGTTCCGTGAGCCAGTGCGAGTGGACCACGAGGCCGCCGTAAAGGAACGGCACGATGGCCAGACCGCTGCCGAAGACAAAAGCGCCTGCTTTCAGGAAGAAAGTAAACAATCCCAAGCCTGTGTTCAGACTTGCAGGGCCGTGGATTCCCGTGATGAGCCAGGTGAGGCCGGCCGGAAGCACAGCAGGTATGGATGAACGCACTCGCGTTTCGACCACCATGGCAACGATACCGCAAAGCACAAACAGCCAGATGATTTCCGACTTGGTCCATGCAGTGGCGACCGCAGTTACCGTAAACAAAGCCCAAAGCAGGTAGTCGGTTTTCAATGTCGTCCGCGTCAGTTTGTAGGCGCTGCGGGCCAAGATAGCGACGACGGCCGCGCCTACTCCGTAAAAGATGGATTGAATCGATGACAAGCTTCCAAAGTGGAGGTAAAGGGCGGCAATCCCTAAAACCATGAGGAACGAAGGCAAAATGAAGAATGCGCCGGCCAAGGTGGCGCCCCAAGCGCCGTAGCGGACCCATCCGAGGTACATGGCGAGTTGCGCGGCGAGCGGGCCGGGGGAGAGCTGAGAAAACGCCAGCCCTTCGGTGTAGTCCTCTTGGGAGAGCCAGGCGCGTTCTTCGACAAGGTCCTTTTGCACGCGGGCGGCGAGCGCGATCGGTCCGCCAAAGCCAAAGGTGCCCAGCTGCAAGAAATAGAAAACGAATTGCGATAGGGTGCCCTTGGCGCTCACTCCGCGCGGGATTTCGGCATCAAGTTCGGGATTTTGGTTCAAGTTCCCGCGCGCTTACTTTCCCTGTGACTTGGCTGTACCTAGTTGATCGAGGGCCGCGCGGAAGCCCAGGGCAAGTTCTTCCGCGGAGCCGTGGCCCCAGTAGTGGAGAAAAATGACCGTGGGCTGAGTGCCAAGCATGTGATGGTGAATGGCGACGACATTCAGCTTATGAGCGCGAAGCGCCTTCAGCACCGGCGTAACTTCGGTCTCGCGCATGGCGATGTCACCGGCAATTTGCGCGTCGGCGTCGTTTCCAGCGAAAGCGGCCCAGGTGTTCAGGCCCATGCGAGCATTGATGGGCGCCCCGTGCTCTTTGAGATTAAGGTCGTCGCGGCCCAAGGTGAATTTGTAGACGGAACCGAGAGCTTCACCCTTGCTGCCTACGATGTTGTCAAGGGCGACGATATGAAAGGCCGGCCCGGCGGGGGGAGTTGCCTGTGGAGTGGCCGCAGAAGGGCGAGGGATGAGATCCAGCGCGGGCTTAAGGCGCTTGGCAAGATCGAGCGCTTTGCCATGACCGTGTACGTGCATGAAGAAGATTCGGGGCTCCTCCCAAAAGAAATGGTTGTGAAGTGCCGTCACTTCCAGGCCGTTTTCGAGCAGCGCGGACATGACCGGGTTGACCTCCTCCTGCAAGAGCACCAGGTCGCCCATCATCACGTCGTTGCCATCGTCGCTCTTCGTTAGTGCCACCCAGCCCCCGAAGCCGAAGGGCGTGGGCGCGGCAACGCCGGAGATAGTCACATGCAAATCGCTTCGCGGCACGTTCACCTTCAAAACGTTTGCTTTGTAATCTCCGCTGCGGCCAAGGATGGTGAGAACTTCCTGATAGTCCTTGGGCACGTCCTGCGCAGGAAGGGAAGCCGCGCTGAGCAGCAGGACAAGCAAGATCGACGGGAAAATAGTACGGACCAGTTTCATTGCGATGCTCCTCAAATCTACTTTACTGCGGAGCGGGCCAAATTCGAAACGCAAAGCGCCGCGCCAACAGAGGAAAGCAGGTGTGATAGACTGCGATTTGAGCATGGGCAAACCGTTCGACATCGAATTAGAAAGACTGACCGGGCAGCCGCCTTATTCCGAGGCAACTCGTTGTGCGGGTGCAGGGCAGCGCGGAACATTTTTTCTGGAGACGTTTGGCTGCCAGATGAACGACCACGACTCGGAAAAGGTGGCGGGGCTGCTGCATGCGCGCGGGTATCAACAGGTGGAGACTCCGGAAGCCGCATCGCTGATCCTTTACAACACTTGCAGCATTCGCGAGAAAGCCGCGCAAAAGGTTTTTTCGCGCCTGGGAGAGTACCGGGAGAAACAGGGCGAGGGCAAGGTCATTGGAGTGCTCGGCTGCGTGGCGCAACAGGAAGGCGAAGACATTTTCAAGCGCGCGCCGTGGGTGAGCCTGGTGTGTGGTTCGGCAAGCTACAGCAAACTGCCGGGGATGCTGGCGCAACTGGAAGCTGGAAACCAGCGCGTCACCGGGTTGGATACGGACACCGACGCAACATTTGAGACAGAGGTGACGCGCAGGGACAATCCGTGGCGCGCGTACTTGACGATTATCGAAGGCTGCGACAAGGCGTGCTCGTACTGCGTGGTGCCGTTCACGCGCGGGCCGGAACGCAGCCGCGCGAGCGATTCCATTCTCAGGGAGGTGCGGCAGCTTGCGGAACTGGGCTATTCCGAGGTTCAGCTTCTGGGGCAAACCGTGAATTCTTACGCGGATCCGACGGCGCGAAGGATGCGCTTTTCGGAATTGCTGCTGGCGGTGGCGGAAGTGCGGGGAATTCGCCGCGTGCGGTTCACTACGTCGCATCCGAGTGATTTCACGCTGGACATCGTGGAAGCGATCGAGCGGGAGCCGAAGATCTGCGACCACGTGCACCTGCCGGTGCAGTCGGGGTCGACAAGAGTGCTGCGCGCGATGCAGCGCACGTATTCGCGCGAGGAGTATCTGGAAAAGATTGCTCTGATGCGAGGGGCGAGCAGGCCGATCGGCATCACCACGGACATCATCGTAGGCTTTCCGGGCGAGACGGAAGCGGAGTTCGAAGAGACGCTGAGTTTGCTGGAGGAAGTGCAGTACGACAGCATGTTCTCTTTTAAGTACTCGCCCAGGCCGAACACGCCGTCGCTGTCCATGAGCGATTCCATTTCCGAGGAAGAAAAGAGCCGGCGGCTCGCGGTACTGCAGGACAAACAGCGCGAAATTCAAGCGGCGAAGAATGCGCGTTTGGTTGGCGAACAATTCGAAGTGCTGGTGAGCGGAAAATCGCGGCGCGAGAACCAGTGGAGCGGGTATACAACCTCGCACCGGATGATAAATTTCGCTTCACAAGAGAGAGAGCTTCTGGGAACCTACGTGCAGGTTCGCGTTACAGGAGCAGGTCCAAACAGTTTGGCGGGTGAGCACGCGGTCTAGCTCCGGGAGGCCTCGATGGAAGTAGAGATGAAGATCCGT
>Ga0210405_10001322_pt1 | contig 28545 bp, 33 predicted proteins | sample IncBWH11MmetaG_FD_155492 | JGI IMG/M metagenome (GOLD analysis project Ga0210405, IMG submission 155492) | Forest soil microbial communities from Barre Woods Harvard Forest LTER site, Petersham, Massachusetts, United States - Inc-BW-H-11-M | ecosystem: Environmental > Terrestrial > Soil >...
ATGGGGAACAACAAAGCTGAGTTAGAAAAAATCGTCAACTCCTGACCACTGGGACTCTCTGTTCCGGGTCTTCAAACCCGATGAGATTAGCTGCCTTGATTTGTTCGGCCTCCAGCTGCTGAATCGTCACGCGGAGCCATGCGGCGAGGGCATCTTCGATCTCTTGCTGCGTCCCAGTCGCATAGAGAGAATCCAGCGTCTCGCCCTGGGAGGTCAGCGGAATGTGGCGGCACGGGATTCTCTGGCCAAGTTCGCTCGGCGGAACTAACTGCATCAACACACATTCGCTGCATGGCTGCCGATCTAGTTGTGCGTCGTAATTCATGCATGTAGGCGAGTCTTCGAGAGCAAGCTTGGACCTCCACGGCTCTCGGGGTGATCTGCCGTAGCCGCCTGCTTCCACAAAGCTCAGCTCAAATTTCAGGACTTCCAGCAGGTTGCGATCATCTTGCGCCATGTGTCACCTCTCGATATGGGGTAGCCTCGCAGAACGCTGCTTGGGTTGCCATGATTGTCGTCACGTGGCTCCGTGACTCAAATCACAAGCGGGCTGGATCGCTCTTGAGGCCAGCGTTTCCATGTGATTGCAGTGGGAAAGAAATTGACGGCCTACATCGCTTCGGTGAAAGACGCAAGAGCAGTAGAGCGTTGTATGGCAGGCTCAGAAGCGTACAAGGGAGTTGAGGAACGATTACGGCTTGCTTATCGGCTGGCGAAGATGATTAGCGATCATGAAGGGCCACGCGTGGTTCAAGCATGGTTTACGGGTCTGAATCCAGAGTTGAATGATCGCGTGCCGGTTCGGCTTTTGCGAGAAGAAAATGTGGAGGCCGTGGGCCCGGAGGTTCTTGGCGCAGCGCGGGCATTCTTGGCCGGAGGATAGTCATTCTTGAAAGTCCCCGGCTTGATCTATCGATTAGGGAGGAAGCCTGATCCTTGCTCTACCCCGGACTGGGCGTCGGCTGGTCCAGACGGAACCTTCGGCAATCGCTTCGACGATCCTGAGGGAATGTACCGTGTATTGTATACATCCTCGCAAAGGCTTGGTTGCTTTCTCGAAACGCTAGGCCGATTCCGCGTCGATCCAAAACTCGTTGCTGAATTAGCTGAGATCGAGGGAGAGGATGACTGCTGTCCGCTTGGAGAAGTGGCGTTGGAGTGGATCGAGAAGCGGATGATTGGAGCCACCGCCACCGGAGAGTATGCCGACATTTGCAGCAGCGAGTGGATCAGCCGATTGCGGATCGTGCTGGCAGGGCAGCTGAAGAAGTTTGGCGTGGATGACTTGGACGCGTCTGTTTTGCAGCAAACGGCTCCTCGAATTTTGACGCAGTTCGTATCGCGCATTGTCTTCTGCAACGGCTTCGCGGGAATTTACTACCGCTCGAAGTACGGGCACGACATCGAGAACTGGTCCCTATTCGAGCCTTTTCAAATCAGGGCAGAGGATCCCGAGCTTATTCGACCCGAGGACCCAGATTTGCAGCGGGCCCTTCAACTTCATTCGTTGAAATTCAAGAAGTAGCACTTCTGGACTGGCACAGTGGACAGTGTAAGTTCGACTCATGTCGGCTTTACATTTTGCTGAAATACTCCGGCTTCGCATCAGGGTATCGCTTAGCCGTGCCGCATTAGTATGCTGCCGAGTGCCCATTTGACGAGAAGCGAGAAAGGTTCAGTACGCTTGCAATGCGCTTGACGCATGAGAAACCCTTCCATGGTGGTTGTCACCGAGGACATTTGTCCGCCGCAGGTGTGCCATAAGTGTGCCGTACCATTCGATCCCATATGCGCTAACTCGCGTCTTTTCAATACCAGTGTAAAGTGCTTCCGTGCGGGCCTAGTTGTCGGCAAGTCGTTGATTGTATGGGGCGTTCATCCAGTGAAAAACCTCGTGGATTCACCTACTCTTAATCAGTAGGTTGAAGGTTCGATTCCTTCCGCGCTCACCATCTAACTCTCGCTGGCGGTATCAGTTAGCAGCCGCTCCGACTCGGTCGATTGCATGGTGGTTTGGCCACTGTCACCAGTTTTGTCACCAGTCTCGCTCAAAGTGGGAATAGAGGAAAGGGCCGCAAGCACCCGCTCCTCGCTCATATGGACGTAGCGCATGGCAATCGTGATGGAAGCCCAACCCATGATCCGGCACAGCGTCCAGGCATCAATGTGGGGAGCGAGCCGCGTCGCAAACGTGTGCCTGATCGAATAGACTTCGAAAGGCCGTACCTTCGACAATCTCAGGGCCTTCTTGTGCTGGAGCTTCAGACTGTCATGGTTGATGTGGTCGCTCTGCGTGGCCGCGGGCCATACCCAGCCTTCCTCGTGGTTTCTCAGCCGCATTCCAGCGCGTCTCTAGAATCCGTCTGACTCGCGGAGTCATGGGCAACGTGCGTCTTGCAGCCTTGCTCTTGCCAAAGGCAATGCGGATTGCGCCATGTCGTCCGTTAATCCAAGCAATATTCTCCCATCGCATGCGATGGCATTCCTCGGGCCGCACGCCAGTATCAAAAAGCACGGCCGACACATCATGCAGCAAAGGCGCGGCCGCATTCAGATAGAGCGCTTCTTCTTGCGGAGTCAAGACTCTGTCGCGGCAATGTTCACCAGCCAGGAACTTGACCCTAGGAGCCTTGGTCAGAACGCCCCACTCCTCGGCCAACCGCAAGACTCGGCGCAGGCAACGAAGGCAGCTATTCACGGAACTAATCTGAAGTCCATCACGTTGCCGTTCTGAGGCGTATTCAGCGATGGATTCGGGGCCAATCTCATCGAGCTTGAGATTGCGAAGCGCGGCCGACTGATTCAACGCGTCAAGACCAAACTTGTACCATAACCATGTCTTAGGCGAGGCCTGTTCAAACGTTGACTTGGCCCACGGCTCGACCCGATCCTCGCAGAACTCGGCAAGCGTGCAGGTCATCGAGAGTGACGCGTTCTCCGCTGGCCAAGGCATCTAAGCCTCTCTCTGCTTGCTTCTGGATCTTACAGACATAGGACGGCCACACCCCGAGCAGGCGGGCGAGCGCACGTTGCGTGGGGCGCGGACCATCGTCAAACGAGGCCTGCCAGATCAGAAGCTTGATAACCGCAGTTTCCCCGTCAGAGCGGAGCCGGAACCTTGAAAGGTTGAAGCGACGCGCTCGCCGTGCGGCGTCGCTCATGTGGTAGGGGCGGCGAGCTGGGCCACGGGGCGGATGGGGATAATGAATGCCCTTCTCAAATCTCATGCCCCTATTCTGCTACACACGTCAATCTCTTACACACCACATTTCGCGGTGAGCAGAAGCGCGCAACCGTTGCCGAACTTCAACCGATGCAAGAGCTTGCGGAGAGAATTGGGAAAACATGTGAACGTAATCGAAAGCAATCGGAATTTGAGTGTAATCGCCTGTTTGCAACAAAGACCGGGGACCGCCTAAAATCAGGCCCATCAGGGGAAGCGGCGGAGGGCGTGAGTGGCACCGAAGCTCTGGGTTGGTCAAAATGCTTGATGTTTGTTTTTGGGCGGTTCTGCATCAGGTTCTTGGGCTGCTTCTCTTGGCACCCATTCGTTTCTGATTGTGCGAACTCAGAAAGCGATATCCGCGAGAATTGTTCCGTCACCATTCGTTATTCCGCGGCGGGTAGCCCGCATCGACACGAACTTGTCGAGGTAAAAAGTGTGAGCGAGGGCGCCAACAAGGTCACGCAGGGAACGGACGACTGTTTCCGGTCTATCTTTGAAAATATCCAGATCGGGATCGGAATCTTCGATATCAAAATCGGACAGCATTTCTCAAATCGCGCGTTGCACGAGATGTTGGGGTACAGCCAGGAAGAATTGAGTCAGTTGGAGAGATGGGACGAGATCGTTCACGCGGAGGAACGCAGTTCCAGCGCAAAGCGGTACTCCGAACTTGTCCACGGGCAGCGGGATGAAGATGAATATACACAACGTTTCATCCGTCGTGACGGCCAGATCGTTACCGCCAGCGGAAGGTTCACGCTGATCCGAGACCCGGCCGGCAAGCCACAGTACCTCATCGCTCTGCACGAAGACATCACGGAGCGCGTACGTGCGGAGGAGGCCCTGGCGGAAAGTGAACGGCTTTTCCGAACAGTTTTCGACAACGCCCAGATCGGAATCGGAATCTTCAATATTCAGACTGGGAAGCAAATCACCAATCGTGCTCTGCACGAAAATCTGGGTTACAGCCAGGGGGAACTGAGTCGCACTGAGCAATGGGACGAGATTGTTCACCCAGACGACCGCGCTTCGGGAGCGCGACGATATGCGGATCTCGTTCAGGGTACGAGTGACAAGGATGAATGGGTACAACGCTACATACGACACGACGGCCGCATCGTCATCGGTAGGGGCAGGTTCAAGTTAGTCAGGGATCCTTCGGGCAAGCCCCAATATGTGGTTGGGCTGAGCGAAGACATCACGGAGCGCAAGCAGGCGGAGGCAGAGCTCGTAACTGCGAAGGAAGTGGCCATCGCCGCCACCAAGGCGAAGTCCGACTTCCTCGCCAACATGAGTCACGAGATCCGCACACCGATGAATGCCATCCTTGGTATGACGCATCTAGCGCTGAAGACGGAGTTGACACCGAAGCAGCGCGACTACCTGACGAAGACAAAGGCTGCTGCCCAGACCCTCCTTGGCATCATTAACGAGATCCTCGATTTCTCGAAAATCGAGGCGGGCAAGCTGGACATGGAGAAGACGGATTTCCGTCTGGACGATGTGCTCGGGAACGTCTCCAGCGTAGTTAGTCAGAAGGTTCACGACAAGAATTTAGAGTTCCTCATCGCTGCGCCACAGGATCTGCCTCCGCATCTCGTAGGCGACCCGTTGCGGCTCGGTCAAATTCTGATCAACCTCGTCAGCAACGCTGTGAAATTCACCCAACGGGGCGAGATCGTAGTGACGGTCGTGCTGACGGAAAGAGTTTCGGGCAGAGTGAATCTGAAGTTTTCGGTGCGTGACAGTGGAATCGGCATGACGCCCGAACAGGCTGCCCGACTGTTCCAGCCGTTCAGTCAGGCCGACAGTTCGACCACCCGAAAATACGGCGGCACCGGTCTCGGGCTCTCGATTTCCAAGAGATTGGTCGAGATGATGGACGGCACTATCTGGGTCGAAAGCAACTACGGCACGGGTAGCGCCTTTCATTTCACTGCATGGTTCGGCATCGGTTCGGGAGAAACGAAGGGCGGGCGTTTGATCCCGGACATTGCGGGCATCCGGGTCCTGGTCGTTGATGATAATCAGCAGGCGCGCGAGATCCTTACCGACTCGCTGAAGGGACTCGCGCTCAGGGTCGAGTCAGCTTCCTCCGGCGAAAGCGCAATTCGAGCGCTAGTTGCCGATGACTCGCAGGACCCCTATCAGCTTGTCATGATGAACTGGCATATGCCAGGCCTAGATGGCCTGGAGGCCAGCCGAATCATCAAACGCGGTGACCGTCTCAAACACGTCCCCAAGATCGTGATGGTGACTGGTTTCGGGCGGGAAGACATCGCCTCGCAGGCCGACGAGATTGGGATTGAGGGCTATCTATTGAAGCCGGCTACTCCTTCGACGCTTTACGACACCCTGGTAGAGTTGTTCGGCGTTGCTGGCCGCGACGCCGATCCATCACGGGTGGCAAGCGCTGCTTCTGCTTCTCTCGACGCTACCGGCATTCGAATTCTGCTGGTCGAAGACAACGAAATAAATCGGCAGGTGGCGACCGAACTTCTTGAGAGTGCGGGTGCCAGTGTGCGGATTGCAAATCACGGTGGCGAAGCCGTGAAAATCTTGAGGGAAGGCGAACAGCCCCCGCCGTTTGACATCGTGTTCATGGATCTGCAGATGCCCGAGATGGATGGTTTTACGGCCACCAGGCTGCTGCGGGCAGAGCCTGAGCTGCGCGCACTTCCGATCATCGCTATGACCGCGCACGCGTTGGTGGAGGAGCGGCAACGCTGCCTGGAAGCGGGGATGAATGACCATGTGAGCAAGCCCATCGATCCCGATGCGCTGTTTGCGACACTAGTGCGATGGGCCAAGCCACGCCCCAGTCAACCGTCCCGGCCCGGGGATGAACATGTCGAGGTTCCCTCCTCGCAGTCTCTTCCAAACATTGAGGGAATCGACCTGAGGGATGGTCTCAGGCGGGTAGCAGGAAACAGGCGCTTGTACCGGGACCTGCTTTTGCAGTTTGCCTCCAAGCACGATGACGCAGGCTTACAGGTATCAGCGGCACTCAAGAGCGGAGACCGCAAGTTGGCTGAGCGCATCGCTCATACCGTAAAGGGTGTCGCCGGTACCATCGGGATCAAGAAAATCCAATTCGCCGCGGAGAGGCTGGAGAAGGCAATTCGCAACGGCGATGCGGCCGTTTCTGCGAAACTCCAGGATTTCACCTCACTGCTGCGCCCCCAGATCGAGGCCATCAAGCAGGCTTTGAGTTCGGCAGCAACGGCCACGCCTGAGAGCGATCCGAAGAGAACCTTCGATCCGGTCGCAGCTGCACTCGAAGCCGCACGACTACGGAGGCTGCTCGAGGAGAGCGACGGCGATTCCGAGGAGACGTTTCGTACTCTGCAGAGCGTTCTGGCTGGGCAGGTCGAGAAGGGGCGACTGGATGCTCTCGCTGCCGACATAAGCGAGTTCGATTTCGCTAGGGCACTACTGAAGCTGGATGAGATCGTCCAGGAATATGGCTTGAATCGGGAAGAGGCAAAGTGATGAACGCCGAAGAGAATACTGTACTACTGGTGGACGATGCACCCGCGTACGAAGTAGTCTTCGCCTCGCAGGATGCAGTGACCCTCTGTCAATACGCTATTGCCTCGTTCGCTCTCCGGGGTCGTATACCAAGGCCAAGGCGCGGCGAAGCTATAACCGGGCATCCCGAAATGAAATTCACCACAGCACGAACACTTCCAAGGGGCCGACAACATTCACCGGGTTGCCCTCCTAGAAGCTAGGCAAACGTAACAATATCTATGACTGCCTGCCGCAAAGCAATCGTAGTTGGCGAAAAAGTGCGCCGTGAAAGGCGCTGGACTTCAGCGAGTGCAACTCCCGCCCGGGAACTGGTTCGTTCCACCCGGTAACAATCGAAACGGCGGCGGAGGCAACGAAGCTGTCGGAGCTTTCGATGTAGAGGGTCGCTAGGCGACTCGGTGAGCGTGCAGGCCATAACGTGAGTGAACGCTGATAGGCCCCCAAACAACAATTGCAGGAGCTGCCCTGACTTTTTCACAGGGAAGGCCGTTGATGAGGGAGATAGACGAGCGAACAAGCTCCCTCAGACCTGCCGGGGTAATGGCGATGGCGTGTACGCATAGGAGAACGATTGATGCGACTATCGCTGACGAATGCGCCAGGCAGTAGGCCAGTATTTTTTCGCTCACGCTGGCGGCTTGGAGCTGACTACCGGCGACGCGAACCCGGTGTCGTCGGTGTAGTCTTTCCTCCAACGAGCCCGAACAAAGCTCCGAAGCCCAACTTAGAAATGGTTTCACACCCGCTAATGAGTGAACGAGCAGCGTCGGTAGGCTGGGCGAAAGATGCCAGAAGAACCCACGCTGCAAAAACAAGCACCGTGAGACCAACTGCACTGAGGTAGATCATTTTAAATGTGGGGTCCACCCTAATTGCACCGGGCACGGCGTCGAGGGGGCCTAGACACCCCCCTCCTCCCGAGTCCGGCAAGATCATTGTCGCCCTACTCAATGAGGAGAAGCTCGACACCGCAACTGCGAACGCGCGTCTGAAGAAGCCAGAACGTGCTGGAATTAGCACCTCTTTCGGCCAGGGCTCATCGAAATCGCTCATAACGCACCCTTTATCGTTTCGTCAGGATTGACAGCAGGTAACAGATTCGAGATCTCAAGCGAGACAAACCTGCAGGTTACGTGCCGGAGATCATGGGCTCGATGGTCGTGTCAGTCAAGAAAAATCTGGCGGTGGTCGGTAGCACAAAGGTCGATGAGATCCAGTCAGGAAAAGATCCAAGCGCTCTTGACCACCGTGACGACTTCTATGCGTAGGGAGTGTTGCTGTTTTGGAGAGGGTGGCTGGGCCTTCAGATGATCGTCTTGCCGAATGCGCTGAATAACTTTGGTTTTTATCTCACTGTTCACCGGCCTCTTGATGTACATTTCTTTTCCGTCTATTGATATCTCAATCGGGTCATTGACAACAAAGTCGGTCGGTGCGTAACTCCACTTCCAGCGTGGCCAGTATGAGCCGACGTAGATCATGCCATCGAAAAGGACGCTGATTCGATACTCGACATCTTCGACGGTTTGCACTCCTCCCGTGGGATTGTTAATGACTCGGTTTGACCGTGAGTCAGTGATGGACACCAGACTTCCGGTTTTCCATTCGCGTTTGTCTTTGGCCACAGCAGCCAGCGAAATGTAGATTAGCAAAAATAACAGTGTCCCGGTGGTCTTAATGGATTTCATGAGAGCCTCGGTGAGCGGTCAAATCAGGTGACTCTAAACTAGCAACGATAACAGCACCGTCCATCACAAGCACATCACAAGCACGTCACATCTCCAGGTCCGTCTTCATCCCCGGATAGACAACCCACACCCATTCCCAATCCGGCGTGTAGGTAATCTCCGTACCGCAACCGGAGCACCACAGAAGGCAGATCCTTTCAGTCGATAGCGCTTCCACAGGGATCAGTTCGCTGTCGCATGGGAACTCGGGAAAGAGATCACTGTGCAGCATTAGACATCTCGCTGCGTTCCGCTCAACGATCCTGCAAGGAGCGGGCGATAGGGGAAGGCAACTCCTTGCAAGACCGGAGCGGAACACTCCTATCGTAAACGACTTTTCTTAATTGGCGGCGGGCGGTCCCGTTTGTTCGTGGTTCGTTACAACTACTCATTCCAGTATCAGGGTTACGCAAGCAGTCAAATCTTCCCCTCTGTGGAAAGCGGAAACGAATGGCAGATCTAGGTGCGGTACTGGAGCAGTTGAAGGCAGAACGTGCGAAATTGGATCGAGCGATCGAGGCCTTGAGTGGCGTTGTCGGTAACTCCGGACAGGGTCGAGGCGGCAAACGTAAGCTCTCTGCTTCCGCTCGTGCGAGAATCGCGGCAGCCCAGCGGAAACGATGGGCGAAGGTCAAGGCAAAGAAGGCTTGAAAGAAGCGAAGCGTGAACGAGGGCACGCCAGTGGCTGCCCTTTTGTTCTTTGCTCATTCACTCCTTATTTGAGCCGGTTATCAATTGCAAGTGATGCTTGGATTGTCCTTGGCCAGTTCCAGGCACGCTTTGTGCTGCTTCGACTTGCGAGCGGCGTCTCCCAAGCTGTTATCTTGCGACAGGACCTGTGTCGCTGGCGCGGGATCCGCTGGTTGCTGATAGGTCGCAGGCGCAAGTGCTGGAGCACCGCCCGGCTCAGCGGGCGCGGCTGTTGGAGTCGGAACTTGGGCAACGGCAGCAGCCGGAGAGAGAGCCGGGGCATTTGGGAGGAAATCTTTGAAATGCTTGGCAACTGCCTCTGCCATCGATTGCTCGTTCTTACTGCCGCCGCGTTGCTTGTTGACGGAGTAGGCCCAAACCATTTTTGTTGAACCGACCTCTATCAGTTGCACGGAGACGTTTCCTTTGTCCTCGATGCCTGCACAGTAGGCGAAGAGGCAGCGCGCGATCTTTCCGCCTGTACTCTCTTCCTTAACCTCGACGGGCGCTGATCGAAGGATGTACACGGCCTTCCCTTTCTCGGTGACCACATCAACCGGGACACCTTTCTTCTGGATGGCTGCGGCGATGTAGGTTTCAAATCCTTGCTGCGGCTCAAGATAGACCGTTGGCCTAGATTGGGCGAGCATCATCGATGAAAGGAAAAGTGCCAATGCCAATGCGAGCTTTTTCATGAAGTGTCTGTGCCTCCTGATCCTAATTTGAATACGACACCATCCGTGGGCCAAGTTACCTATGTAACGGGAGAGAACGCTTCTAGACCTATCAGCCGAGAGAAGCAGGGCAGTCATGGCGAACTATCAGTTCGGATGTCCGCGCTGTGCGGCGATGGGGAGACGAGGTCAGGGGCAAACTCGCGCAATAGGGCCAGTGTCTTTTCCGTTCCCAGCGCACGAAGCTGACCACTTTCCGATTGCCCCCTGGACCGATGCTGAGTTTTCCCGTTCCGAGAACGTCATCCGTCGCCGTGGGCAGGAGAAATGTCGGTCCCACACCCCAGATCACCTTCCCCGCTTTTGCCGGAGAAAGTAAGAATGAGGGGTTGATGTCGTTGAGACCAAACGTGCCCTGGTGTGCTTGTGCGATGTTAGGTTGAAAGACGAGCGCACCGATCGTGCGGGTGATGAGGTTCAGTTTTCTCCGAGCTGGATGGGAATGACCGGCTGGAATTGAAGAACCGTGTTGCGATCGCGGCCGAACGGACCGGTGTTGAAGTCGGTGAAGTTCTGCAACGGGACGCTGATCAAGCTGGCAACAGGATTCTGCACGGCTTTCGCGAGATCTCCAGCAGAAGCTCTGGCGTCGGGTTTTTGCGCTTCCTGTTTTTCCTGCTCCGGTGTCTCCTGATCCAGTTCCTTATTAGAGTTCGGAGGGGTCCTGGGCAGATACCGCTAGCGGTACGGAGAACAGCATCGCAAAGAGTAGAACGAGCTTCGAGAGTTTCTGCATTTGTGCCGCATCCTTTCGATCCGATCCGGCTTTTGCGCGGAAACTTTGAAGCAATTAGGGCGGAGCTTGTTTGTATCTCCTTTGCTATGTCAGCTTACACGGCGAATTTTCATCACCTAGAAGTTGATTGACCCTGAAATCTGAAGTGAGTATCCCTGGTATGTCGACCTGTTCGAGAATTCTTTGAAATACTTGGCGCCCAGGCTCACCTTCCGGTCTGGTAGCATCAGGTTTGACGCAAAGCCCAGGGCGTTGACTCTGTAGTGGCTGGCTGCCTGTGCTGGCGTAATCGTCGGGCCAGTCTTATCCGTTGTCTGCCATTGCTCGTAGCCTACTAGCCCCAGTTGAAGGCGCAAGTTTCCTGAAAGCGGGATGCTCTGCGTCAACGAATAGTCCAGGTTAAAAGTCTCGCCCGGGTGTATGTGGGTGTCCCGCTGAGTGCCATGAAACTCATACATCTCGAAGGCAGAAAGAGCGGTCGCTTTGTTCTTCGTGAGATAGAACGTTTCGCCCGCCGAGGGCCCATTAGCCCAATATCCGTTACCAACATTGTTGCTCGCACCGCCTTTGAACCTGCCTGTGGGCGCCAAAAAACCGTAGATCGCCCGAATCTCAGCACGTTGCTTCTTCCAGGCGAGAATAAACGGCTGAAAATAGCAATCAGCAAATCCACCGCCGCCGCCGAGGGTACTCTGAACGTCCGAGGTGAGCGAGTTGTTGGCGATGGTCGGGTTGGCCGCAACCGAAAATTTTGCGCCGCCCAATATTCCGATCTCCTGCTTGCTCACCCAAACGAAACTGTTGAGGTCCATCATCACGGATTGTTCTCCGGTGGCAGAGATCTCACCATTGGGGCCGTTCAGTTGACTACGTGAGTAAAAAAGAAAGACATTTGCATATGTAAATCCGGATGCGGGCGTGACACCGGAGTTAGTCGCGCTCAGGCCCAGAGTGTACACACCCCTGACCTGTGCCGCAGCGGGCGAAACGAAAGCGGAGAGGGCCGTGAGAAAGCCAACCGAAACGATCCAAGTAGAGGTAAGATTTCTTCTCACTGATTACTCCTGCTTTCCTTCTTCTGCGTTGGTCGACTCACAAGGCCAGGCGTCGTCTGTTCCCACGCTCCCTGCTCCGCTTGTCCGATCTCCGTTGGAAGAACGTAAATAGACGAATATTAATAAACAGGGTCATACGCAGGCACGTGAATGCGCTCAATCTACTGCTTAAAGATCACTGCAAACAGCGCCAGAACTCCTACACTAACGATGAGAGCGACTAGCACACCCGCTAGCGAGCGAGGCAGCGTGGAATCCAGTTTTCTGATTGCTCGCATGTTGCGCCAATGATCCACGGTGCCGAGGATAATCGCCAATACGCCAGCGCCCACCATCAGTAGTGCGAATTCCCGCACTCCAATCCGTTGATTTTCTCGTCCGGCAACTCTTAGTTCGAGTTGAAAGAACTTGTAGACGCCAAACCCGAAGGTGATCAAAGAGGTTGCTGTTCTAATCCATGCCATCATAGTGCGGTCATAAGCCACACGCGTGCGCTCAAGTGCCAGTCGCGTTTGAACATTGTGAGTTGGTTGCTGCTTTACCGCCTCCTCTGCCATGGATTCCCAGTCCTCCCGGTATTGCTGTCGAAACCGCGGTCACTGTCCGCCTTGCACTGTGCGAAATCGGTGCAAAATTCGAGTGACGGGACCCCGTACCAGCAGATATGAAATGACGGCCAAGACCGTGGGCACAATTGACGCCTGTCCGCTTCCTGTAACGCCTGTCCGCTTCCTGCTTTTCCTGCTCCGGTGTCTCCTGATCCAGTTCCTTATTTAAAGTTCGGATTGGGATCCTGGGCAGATACCGCTAGTGGTACGGAGAACAGCATCGTAGAACAAGCTTCGAGAGTTTCCGGTCTCTAACCCGACTCGTCTCTCAACACACAAGTGCGATTCAATGAATTTATGAGCACAATCGCGCCACCCCAACTTGCAAAACCGCCAGCTCGCCGGAAATCGTCAAACTGCGATACCAGGTCACGTCCCATTCACTTCTGTGGTTGCGCCTGATTCATCTGTTTCAGTTTTTGCTCCAGCAACGCCTTCTCCTGCTCCTTGCTTAGCTTTGGAAACAGCAGCACAAACTGTAACCGCATGCCCCACGGTGATGTTCCCGGTGGGTGGACGGCGTTGCCATAGAACTGCGCGGTGATGTTCACCGGCTGGAATCCCAGCTTCATGATTCGTCCCACTCCTCCACCGAATGGCACCGTCCATACGTTGCTGTCGGTTCCCCTCCAGTTGGAGGTGACAATGGGCGAGGTGGTGAGATACCAGCCCTTCTTCATGTTGTAGTTGACGAACCACTGAAGGAGGAACTGGTTCACAGCAGGTTTGTCGAGGTTGGAATGACCGGCTACGGACCAGATGTTGTTTACAAGAGCCCCGATCGTCCAATGTGGCGGCTGCACCCACGACCACCGACGGACCCATGCTGAGTTTCCCCTGCCCCAAATAAGTTGTATTGGTTGCTGTTGGCAGTACCAAGGTGGGTCCGATGCCCCAGATTATCTTGCTCTTCTTCGGCACCAGGAAAAACGAAGGATTCATGTCGCCTAAACCAAAGACTCCGGTGGTTTGGCCCGGAGGCCCGGGTGGCTGCGCAACGGGAATTGGTTGATAGACGACCGGCGTAATCCAGCGAACGATGAGGTTCCAGTCGTTCGACACGCTGAGGGGAATCACGGGCTGAATGTTCAGAACATTCTGGGTACGGTCGGTGGGCCCGATGCCGAAGTTAAAGTTCTCCTGCAAAGGAACGCTGATGAGGCTAGCCACCGGATTCTGCGCCGCGTTTCTCAGCGCGTCGGTGTTCACCGCTGCCGCTGGCGTCGCCTCCGTAGCCACCTGAGTTCCCTCTGGCCCAATAGGCGTATCTTGTGCACTCAGCAGAACAGTGCACAGGAGAAAGATAGCCACGGCCAAGCCGCCTCGATTGACGAAGGCGGACTTGGCAATCCTCCACACGATTGTCCGGCGCCTCCTGACCAAGTCGTTAAATTTCATGGGGATACTGGACACAGAGTCGCTCCGCCAAAAGCCGGAGAACAGTAGAACGAGCTGCGAGAGTTTCTGCATTTGTGCCTCATCACGGGGCGACGCCAAAATCCTTAACATGTAATGTGCGTCCACTCGTGACCGTTGTAACGCCACTCATGCCCGCGACTGATGACATTCAGTTCGTTTGTTCCTAGCGACAGGCCTTGATGCAGATAGAATCTTCTATAGCGTAGAGCGTTCCGTCCGCGTTGAAGAGCGCCCGTCCTTGCTGCTAGAGTGATCGTCGTGCCTTTGCCGGGAGAAGTTGCTCCAGACGCATCACCCCCAACAAATTCCGCCGTCTGTCACGCCACCGATTTCTTCTTTGCTGAATCGCGTTCCAGTTCCTCCGCAAGGATGGGCACGCCCTTGGCGCATGCTTGAACGCCCATCGCAACGCAGAGTTTCAACACCTCCATGATTTCGTCGATCGTCGCGCCCAGCTTCAGCGCGGCTTTGATATGGCGCCGCGTCCCGGGCGCGTACATGTGTGTGTAGGAGGCGTCGAACGCGATGCTCAATAATTCCGCCAGCTTTGGGGGGATCACCGCACCCGTATAAACCGGCAAACCTGCGGTGATGACCTGCTCGGTCCACAACGGGTCTAGGTTGAAAAACGGATCCCAGGCCGTATTCCATTGACCGACCTCCCGGGCCTTGTCGCACACTGGAGTCGGCACCTTGTTGTTCGAGCGTGGCTCCAGTCCGACGGCCTTGGCCTCTTCCAGCAGAATTGGAGCCCCCAAGCTGCAGCTATGAAGGGCAAGCAGGGACGCCATCTTGAACACCGCCAGAATCTCCTCGCGAGTCGCACCGGCATCCAGCGCGCCGCGGATGTGCCGGCGCGTGCCTGCTTCATCTAGGTTCGTGCAGGCGCAGTTCAGAGCGAGGGAGATCAACTCCACTTCCTTGCGCGGCAGAACCCCGCTGGTCCATGGGTTCGTGCCTACCCGCAACAACGTTTCTCCTCCTTTGGGATCCCATTCTTTGAATTTGTCTAGTGATGAGCCCCAAGGATTCGTGGGTCGATCGGTTTCGGAGGCTTTCATTGTTCCACTCTTTATCGCCATTTTCTCTTCTCCTTGCTTCGCAGTTTCGGGTGTCGCTTCTCACGAAAAGAATATTTGGGTGGATTCATATGCCACTGCCTTGACATGGTTTCTAATAGCCGTCAAAGTCCTCGCTTTGGACGTGATCGTCGTCAACACCGGACTCAGCAAGTATCTGCCGCATGCCCACAACCAGCGCGGGTGGCCCGGCGATGTAGTAAATGGGTCCCCGCAGACTGGGCAGATACCTCGACAACTTCTCCCTGTCGATTGAGCCCGTTTCACCCCGCCATACGTTCTCAGAAGTAGACATTTTCGTCATCGTACCGATGAAGCGAAAATAGGGGTTCGTCTTTTCGAGCGTTGAGAGGATCTCCAGGAAAGCGGCATCTTCAGGCCGCCGGTTGGAATAGAAAAGGTACAACTCTTGCTTAAGGCACTCCTTATGGGCTTGCCGCGCGATGCTGAGAAACGGAGTAATTCCGATCCCGCCCGCCAGGAATACGGCGGCCTTCGCGGGATTCTCGTGGAGGGTGAAGGAGCCCATGGCCGGGGCGATGTTCACTTCAGTGCCTAGCGGCATCTCCATTAACGAGCGCTTGAAAGCCGTGCCCCGCATCCGAGTGGCGAACACTAACTCGTTTTCGTGCGGAGGACTCGCGATGGAAAATGTGCGCGTGTTTCCTCCTTCATCAGTTTGCGGCGGGTTAGACAGGGTGATGTTGGTGAATTGTCCTGCTTTGAAGTCGAATCCAGGCGGCCGCTGGAAGCCAAAAGCCATAGTGTCCACCGCCACTTCCTTGCGGCTTGTCAGATTGGACTTGTACTCCGCCATTCGATACGCCATTACCTGGACCTCCCTCCGCAGCCCAGGGCAGATAGAAGGTAACTATCCGTAAATGGAGGCTCTAAAGACGGGCCCTTGAGTCTGTTTTGTTGACGCGGTTGCTTGTCTGTTTGCAGGGAGTCACGCAGCCGAATTCACAGCTTCGTCCGTAGCTACCATGATTTTTCCGTCGACAACTTTGACGGGGTACGCTGCTACCCCGAAGCCTGGAGACGCAAGCGTGCTCCCGGTGGTGACGTCATACTTCCAGCCGTGTCCCCGGCACGTCACGATCTTGCCCTCGAGCTTGGAAGTTCCTAACGACAGTCCCTGATGCCGGCAGGAATCATCGATTGCAAAGATTGTTCCATCTACGTTGAAGATCGCGATGTCTTTGCCGTCGGCCCTAACGACCATGCCGCTCCCAGGGGGAAGCTGTTCCGCCCGAGCTACCTCCACAAAACTCGCCATGAAAGTTTTTTCTCCTCGTGCTCCGCGCGTTGCGCTGTGAGGGGCTATGCCGCCACGCGTTGTCCCGGTTCCAAGTAGAAATGCACAAAGTCGTGTATCTTCTTTCGCGCCAGTCTCGACTCCGGTGCCTCGGGAATTCTCGACGCGAAATTGTGTGGCATACCTTCGTAGATATCCAACTTCACCACAAGACCGGCACGGTCGAGGGCTTGGTAGAGCCGAATGAAACCGCTCAGAAGGATCTCCTTCGTGCCGCCCTGAATCAGCGTCGGCGGAAAGCCTTTGGAGAAGTCGCCGTACACAGGGGAAGCATAGGGATGCTTCTGATCCTTAGGATCGGCGTAAGCACCAGCGGCGTTTTTCGAGTGCTTTTCGTATAAGTAGTTCGGCTCAGCATGCGCAAGAGTGAACTCCGTATCTCCTGTCCGCGTGACATCAACCCAGGGAGATACCAATATGGCGGCCGCCGGCATCCCTAACCCCTTGTCACGCATCTTCAAAACCACCGCAGCAGCAAGTCCGCCACCCGAGGAATCGCCATAAATGAGAACATCGTTCATCGAGTGGCCTTCCTTCAGGAGAGCCTGGATCACCGCGATCACCTCGTCGCTCATCTGGTTAAATTTAGCCTCAGGCGCGAGCGTGTAATCGACTGAAATCACGCGATGCCCGGTGTCATCGGCGAATATAGCGGCTCTACCAAGCGTGGATTTTGCGCTGTAGAGCGTGTGCCCACCGCCGTGCACATAGACGACAACTTTACGGCTTTCTTTCCAACCTTTGGGACGGACATCCTGAACGAGTGTGCCGCCCACGTTTCGCGCTGCAATGGTTGGCCCATAGCGCTTTACGATTGGCTCAGATTGGATAAGCGCATCTTTCTCAACGAATGCCTGCACCTTCTTCCAACCGGCGAGATCGCCGGGATCTGGAGACGGAGGCGCTTGTGCCGGGTCTTTGAGAGTGCGCAGAAATTCCTGCGCTTCTTTGGAAACGGTTTCGGGAATGTGTAAGAACGGTTCCTGAGGAGTTGGAGACGACATACTCGTGTTCCCTCCGTGATTGGTTGCTGACACGAACCCACGTCATCCTGGCCCAGAGTCCTTCACTACGATTCTGCCCCGGTTGTTCGCGAGGGTACCGCCTCTATATGTGAGACAGTATCCTCGCGGAACTGGAACAGGGCCCCAATCGAGCTTCGCTACGCGATTTTCTTAGCGGCTGCTTTCGTCTCCGCCGTAATTTTCTCGTGAAGATCCTTCCATGGTATGGGGTGCATACACGATGAAAACGCCGGCTCCGAAAGATGTCCGTCGGTATCCTTGACGATGAAACCCAGTTGACCGTCCTTGCGGTTTGGCGGCAGTGCAATGTTTGCGAGGGTTTCCTCGACGCTGTTGTACCAGACTCCGATCTTGAGGATCTGCCGCGCCTCCTCGCCCGTCGCTACCTTGCGTTCGAGCAAATTGGCCATCTGCACCACCTGCTCGATCTGTTCCACCGTGGTCATGCGCACGCCCTTCCTGCGCCACATGTTGTCCTCGATGCCAACCCGGCAGTGGATCCCAAGAGCGATGGCCATGGCAGCATAGGGCGCCACAGTTCGCCACAAGGACTCGATCGACGCAGTCGAGCCGTGTGGAGATCGTCGCACGTATTCCATGAAGTCGAAGGGATTGCGGCTGGCAGCGACTCCGCCGCCAATCGCAACTAAGTTGTGGTTCAACGGTCCCATATAGACCCCCTGGCGGATGAGATTTTCGATCTCCTCAAGGTTGTGAACGTTCCCGAGTTGGAAATAGGGCTGGATTTGATGTTGGCGGAGCCGCTTCAGGTGCTCGATATAGAACTCCGGTGTCGCGTCAGCCACCATATTTTGATAGGCCTTCTGCATCGCGGGATTCTCTAGCTGCGTTCCCTTGACGTCGTCAGGCGTGGTGAGGGGCAGAATGTTCATCTGGCCCGAGCCGATAAGGATCGTTATCTGATCCGGCTTGGGCTCAAGTTCAGTCAGCATGTGTCGCGTGTCGTAGCCCTGCCAGTGAGCCTCTTTTCCGGGCTCCGGCGCGAACGAGATCGAGCCGCCAACCTGCAGGACCATTTTCGGCACGGCCTCTCGCAGCCGCCCGATGAAGTAGGAATACTCTTTGAAGTTCTTCGAGACGTGGCCGGTCTTGGGATCACGCACGTGGACGTGCAGCAGCGTGGCGCCTGCATTGTAGCAATCTACCGCCTTCTGGACCTGCTCGTCCCAAGTGATGGCGATGTCCTCAGGGTAATCGCTCTTGAGCCATTGTGGGCCAAACGGCGCCGCCGTGATGATCAGTGGAACCTGATTCTCGGGAAGCATTGAATCTTGTGTGAAAAACATGATTATTCTCCTCGTGATGATTTGTAAACTTGTATACGGAACGCCCAACTTCTCTCCGCAGTGCCCCTTATCCGACCAGCCGAACACGCCCTGTTAGAACTCGGCGAGACGGGACGGCTACTCACCTGAAGTCAAAGTGAGTTATGAAGTTTGTCATCTCGCAGCGGTCCCGACATGTCGCCTGTTAGAAATACCAGTCCCACCGTTAGAGTTGGGCACCCGATTACTCAATGAGTCATGCCAAACGCGAAATGCGACATCCCAGACTCTGTCCTTAGGAAAAGGTTGGCGGTCACCTGTCGCAGTTGGGCTTGCAAGCAGCGCCAATTCGGTATTCGAGATGGTGAACTGCGAAAAGCCGCAATCCAAGCACACCAAAACCTTCGGGAATGCCAGAATGCCTGGATTATCAATATTTCGGAGGCCGCTGAAATGGATCATCATCTCAGCTGCGAATTCCGCCTGATTGCTCGACCGACATAATGTGCAATGCATAATTCACCTCAGGGTAATGGCTCTTGAGCCGTCGTGGGCCAAACGGCGCACCAAATACGCCTCTATAAAACTCCACTTGCCCTTCAGGGTTCCGCGCCACAAATTTCAAAGTGAGTTATGGAGTTTGTCATCTCGCGACAGTCCCATAAGTGTCAGCTCTCAGAAATACCAGTCCTACCCTTAGAAGAAACTGATCGCTACATGAAGATCGACGTCCACGCTCAACAATCCCTATCTTTTAATACGAACCCGGGGGGCGGGCAACTAGGAGAACTCCTAGGACACTCTTAGGGACGGAAACTCCTGCGTATGCTATGGCCTCAGATCGCGTTGGCGCCTCGCAACTATCATCGCTCTCCTGTTCACCGTCTCGCCAGTCGCGGTGCCACACTTCGATTCGTCGTTCCCGCATTGCCCGAGTACTTCTCCGTGCGGCACCTCAGGATTGTGCTGGCAGCCCGTGGTTCTTTCGCAGCGATCACATCCGCTTGTGGTCGCATTCGCTAGGTTCGGCGTCATCGCCTTCAAAGCGGTTCTCGCTCAAGCCGTCGAACGGTCGCGCCCGGCGACCCTACAACTCGCAGAGCACCGATGCCGACATCAGAAGAGACCTAGTCGTAACTCATGGCTTGTGTCACTGCGAGTACAACACTGAAAATGAGTGCACTGGCTCTTGGGACAGCCGTTCCTGTAACCTGTCGACGTTCGGTGGCATCGACATCTTTTTCACTTGATCGTATGAATTAGCTAGGCGGCAACGATGTGGGTTCTGACCGCGTAGCGTACGAGTTCGGCAGTGCTTTTGGCGCCGAGCACCTCCATCATCCGGTACTTGTAATAAGCGACCGTTCGGGTCGACGTATTCAACACATCAGCAATCTCCTTCATCTCTTTTCCTTCCGCCACTAACTGGAGGACCTCGCGTTGCCTCCCTGTGAAACAGTATTTCTTATCCACCAACTTACTTTCGCGCCTTCGCAGATAATTGACTTCATCTTTGCAGAGAGCCTGCGACATGTACGTCTTGCCCCGCAGCACCACTCGCACGGCAATCACCATCTCCGAAGCGGCGCGCGTCTTCAGCAAGTATCCAGATGCGCCCCGGCGGAATGCTTCGGCAGCGAGATCCATGTCATTGTTCATCGTCATGAATATCAGTTTGACCCCGGGCAATAGATCTTTCACTTGCTCCCCCGCATCCAGACCATTGAGAAGTGGCATAGTGATATCGACAACGATCACATTCGGTTTCAACTGCAAAGCTGCTCGTATCAGGTCACGCCCCGTTGCTGACAGTACCGACCACGTCGAATTTTGTTTCAAGGAGCTGCGAGCACAAATCTGCGACTAAAGTATGATCGTCAGCGACTAAAAGGCGGAACTCTGTCATAGACGCCTACCTTGAGCGCCAACTTTCTACAGCGCCCATAGGATCGCGCCAACTAGGAGAACTCCTAGGCTCGTGCGGAAGAAGTCTTGACGCTTGTGCGATGCCCTCCTTTTTCTTAGTAATTGACCTCTGATTGGTTGAGGAAAGGTCTCTCGGCAATTCCTCCCGCCAGTTAATTTGACGGGCGCGGATAGGCCAGCAAAGGTACAGATATTTAGAACTTGGAAGCTAGCGCGGCACTGAAGGGGAAATGAAACAGCGGCCGGAGAGTGCCTCATTTATGGCAGGGATGAGATCCGTTGCCATGCGTGATTTCTTAACATAACCCAGGCCACCTTCAGCTAAGCATGCACGCACAAAGGCCCCCTCTTCATGCACGGTCAGGAAAACAAGCTTAACCGCCGATCCGGCTTCGTGAAGTTCGTGGGCGGCCTCGATTCCGGTGAGAATTGGCATGCTGATGTCCAATACAATTACGTCTGGTTGCAGTCTCTCCGCTTCGGCGAGCAGGTCCCTTCCGTTAGTGGCGGTCCCGACCACTTCGAAGCCCGACTTCAAAAGAGCCAGCACACGCGCGATGACGACACTGTGGTCGTCGGCGAGCAGTATTCGCGGCCGATGCACGGATCACATTCCTTCTCTCGGAGCACACTGGCCTGGAAGGTTGTAATGCCTGTTCAGACCGTCGCTAGAGTCCGAGTCAAAACCACAGACTGTGATGTTACACAATGTGGCGGATTGCGCTACTGGAAGTACTGCTAGGTCGATTTCTGGGGAGGATTAGGACGAAATCAAGTGATGCTTGAGTGCGAATAGGACCAACTCGGCGTTGTTCTTCAAATTGAACAACTCCATAATGTGGTATTTGTGAAACATAACGGTTTTCTCGCTGACCTTGAGAATGTCCGCCACTTCCTTCATAGGACGGCCTTCGGCCAGCAACTGAAGCACTTCCTGCTGGCGGGGGGTAAGCTTTTTGGAGAATTGTCGGGCGCGGGCTTCTCGAATGAACTGGTTTTCTGACCGGAGTTTAGGCGTTACGTAAGCCTTGCCTTGAAGGACCGCAGAAATCGCAACCAGCAACTCGGAAGCCGCGGCATGCTTAAGGACATATCCTACCGGCCCCAAATTGAGTGCCGCTGCAGCTAGGTTCGGATCGTCCTGCATCGTCAAGAAGATGAGCTTGGAATCACACAGGGATTTTCGTAGTTGCTCGGCGGCATCCAAGCCATTGAGTAAAGGCATGCCAATATCCACAACGATGACATCCGGCTTCAGACCAGGTGCTGCAGCCAGCAGCTGTCGGCCATCCGAAACAATTCCAACCACGTCACAGGTCTTCTCGAGGAGTGAGCGAAGTCCCTCAGCTACGATGCTGTGGTCGTCAGCAATGAGAATCCGTAGACGTTTTCCAGAAATGTTCTGCATCGTCAATCCTACCGAGAACGAAGTCACCCGCCTAGCACCGCATAGATCACCATCGGCAAAAAGGCCGTGTACAGTCCCACGTGCATCGGCAGGCCGGCGATCGTTGCGGTATGCCATCGCTTTGGGAATGACCACTGCAGCAGTGCTCAAACCGGCGATAACATCGGATGCAGCCATTCTTTCCGGTAAGAGACAGTCCAACCCATTGAAGGCAATCTACATGCTAGGGAGCTCCGGCTCGGCGAGACACTGGCAAAAGTAACAGGCGAGCGATTGTGGTCGGTTGCTGCTGAATCCGCACAGGCGAGTCTTCCTAATCCGATCAACTCCCGGTTTGTCGGCAACTTTTATCTCAACGGGATTGCGGGAGGGTTACCCTTGATCCGGGCGCGTTTTTGCGGTCACCCGAACACTTCAACACAGACCCCGTCTGCCGAACAGGTGTGTTGGTCAGACCCCTACAAAGTCATCCTCGGATCTGACTCGCACGCCGAGTGGCATTCTTGCACGATAGCCAAGCGTCAATTCTAGTTCCTTCCATCGGACGGGAGTAAATCTGTAAATTCCCTCCTAGCAGTCTGAGGCGTTCCTCCATGCTTCGCAGACCGATGCCACCCGATGGCGAACCCCCGTTTGAGTCAAAGCCTCGTCCTCGATCGGAAACAGACAAGTGCAACTCCTGTGCGAGTCCTTCGAGCCGAACTTCAGCCCTATCGGCCCCGCTGTGCCTTTTGACGTTTCGAAGTCCTTCCTGTGCAATGCGGAAAAGACAGAGCGCGATTTCCCCAGGAATAGCCCGCGGAACATTCTCGTACGCGAAGTCTACGTGTAATTCCTGTTGACCAGCAAACTCCTCGCAGAAGGCTCTGACTCCCGCTACAAGCCCCAGAGTCTCGAGCGTGGAAGAATGCAAGCTGTGTGACAAATCGTGGAGGTCGGCGCCGAGTTCGCCGACACGATTCCAAAGTTCATGAAGCTTTTGGCTCACTTCGGTTGAGGAACTCCCAATATTTTCAGCGAGTTCTTCGAGATCAATCGCAAGAAACGCCAGACGCTGCTGATAATCATCGTGGATCTCACGCGCGATCCGGCTGCGCTCTTCTTCATGGGCTTCAATCAAGCGGCCACCCAAACTTTCTAGCTCGGCTTCAACCCTTCTTCGTCTCGCCCGCTGCCACGCCAGCCCGAAAATCAGTAGCATCTCTGCTGAGATTAGAGAAATGGCACCGACGATGTACCACTTATAAGATTCCCAGGCCGTTGGCTGCCGGCTCAGAACCACGCTACCGGGCGGGAGGTTGCTTTCTCTAAATCCCCATCGCTGCAGGGCACGCCAATCGAACATGAACACATTGGTGTTTTTTACAATAGGGATGTCTTGAGGCCTCTCTCCCTGGAGAATCCGCAGCGCGATCTGGCCGACAGCCCGGCCCTGCTTGGCGTAGCTACTCACGTAGCCCCCTACGGTGCCTTGACCTATATATACGTCGGCCATCGTAAAGACTGGCGCATTCGCCATGCTGGCAACCATTGGGACTACCTCTTTTGCATCGATAAAGGGAGTTCCAGCAGCGTCTCGCGAAAGTGACGTATAGAAGACAATTGTATTGTCCGGCAAATGTCTCAGACGTTCGAGCAGATCTGGCAATTCCAAGTCGGTAAGATAGGTAAACTCATACCTGTCTTCGTAGCGGCGCAGGCTTTGCCTCGTAAGCTCCTCGACATGTCTGTCAAACTCCGAGACGCCACCGACCACAACTATATGCTGAGTCTGAGGTTGCAATCGTAAAGCCACATCGAGTGTGGTCGCTGGCGCTAAATCCATCCAAGCGCCAGCGAAGTCGGTGTCAAGCTGCAGGCCGTCAGGACGGACTTGAGGGCTGCAACAAAAAACGATCGGGACACCAGGAAAGAATCGCCCATGTGACTTCGCCATGAACTCAATGGAAGGTGGCCCTTCGGCGATGATCAAGTCAAGTTTGCGATCGCGATACTTGTGAACGTACCACTGAAGAAACTCCTGCTGCGAGGACTCCTCGGGAAACAGATTTGTTTCCAGGTTTTCGGTGTAGAGTTCGATCTGAAAAGGAAACTTCTCGAGAGCACCGCGAATCTCTTTATCGACGGCAGCTATTCCGGGCCCAGCGACACTCCACTCATAAAAAACAAGGACGCGCCGAATTTCTTTAACCGGTGCCGCCGACATTAATGGGGCCGTCGATACTGATACGAAACAGCCGAAAACCAAGATCAGTATGAATTTCGACATGCGCCGGTATTCCCGTGGCAGGCCCTGTCCAGGGGCACTAACCAATTCGTGCGAAAGTCGTGCGGGTTGCAGTTTGACAGAAACCCACGTGAATAGGCACCAAAATACGTATAAACGCTGCCAATGACACAGGGAAACACCATCATGAGCGGAATGAGAAGAATCTGCCCTTCTCGCCTCACTCAAGGCCTTCAATTGTATAGAGTCCAACCGACTATCCATCAGTTTGGACCCCGACAAAATCAAATAATATAATCACGGCTGGGAAAAACTGGCTAGGCACAAGAATCCCGGTCAATAATCAGGCTGAGCCACTACCGAATCCCTCCGGAGTTGTCGTGTATGCTCGCGATCTCGGGACCAGGGAACCTTCTGCGCCTTCCGACTCGTTCGGGTCTCCGGGTCTTGATCGCCGTTTTGGTCTCGTGTTCCGGCATCCTCGGCCAGACAGCTTCGACCGGCGCTCTGACTGGCATGACGTTTGATCCTTCCGGTTTCGTTCTCCCGGATGTAATTCTCCGACTCGTTAACCCAGCAACCGGCAAATCGGAGTCCGCGACTTCGGATAAAGATGGCCGATTCTCGTTTTTGTTTCTGTCACCTGGCAGCTACGACTTGCAGGCCAACAAGGCGAAGTTCGCTCCCTTAAGTAAAGCGGGCATAGTCATCTCCGTTACGGAAACGCAACGACTCGAACTCCACCTTCAGCTCGCAACCATCTTCGAGCAGATGCAGGTGCCTTCCGAACCGGCAATGGTTCAAACAGACGATTCCGCTCTCGGGCGGGTCGTCGATAAAACAGCACTAAGCAATCTTCCGCTGGTCACGCGGAACCTTGCGCAGATAGCCGCACTCTCGCCAGGCGTGGCTACTGGCGTTTTCAATGCTGGAGAGCTAGGTCTCGGCGGAATCGCGCTCTCGCAGATCGCCAACTCCAATGATGGGATTTTCGTCCACGGCTTACGCTCCTATGACAATAATTGGCAACTGGACGGGATCAGCGTGAGTGACGTACAGAGTAGCGGGACCGGAAGCGGGGGAATCCCGATTCCCAATCCGGACGCCATTCAGGAGTTCAAGGTGCAGACCGGACTCTTTGATGCTGCGTATGGGCGCTATGCCGGTGCCAACGTCAGTCTGGTAACAAAGTCGGGCGGCAACACTTACCACGGAACACTTCTTGAGTTTTTCCGCAACGATGCCCTGAACGCCAACGATTTCTTCCGCAATCAAGTCGGTCAGGAACGTGCGCCCCTCAAGCAGAACCAGTTTGGGTTTGTGCTGGGCGGGCCAATTAGAAAGGACAAGTTGTTTTTCTTTGCTTCGTACCAGGGAACACGCCAGGTGAACGGTCTGGCTGCTGGTCAAGCCAGGATTGCCTGCACAGCCACGCTGAACACGCCGCCACTAACGAATGACAGGACGCCCTCCGCCTTGGGGAAGTTATTTGGCGGCATGACGGGCGCGGAGGGGGGTGTGGCCGTCGAAGAAACTGGATCGAACATCAACCCGGTGGCTCTCGCACTCTTGAATTTCAAGCTCCCGGATGGTTCTTTTCTGATTCCCACGCCGCAAACCGTCAATCCCTTGAATGCATTCGCCAGCCAGGGTTTTTCCGTCCTCACCCAGCCTTGCCATTTCGATGAAGACCAATTTTCAACCAATATCGACTACCTCGCGTCGCAGAAAAGCAAATTCGCAGCCAGGTTTTTCTTTGCAGATGATGATAAGACAGTTAGCTTTCCGGGAAACTTCTTCAATCCGGCACCCAATATTCCTGGATTTCCTAGCCCAGTTGGTTCTGGCTACAGAGTCTTCTCTCTAGCCAATACGTACACGCTCAGTAGCGCTTGGCTTAACGAAGCCCGCATTGGGTATGCGCGTGTCAGCAGTGCTACAGGGACCAATGCACCATTCACGTGGTCGGATGTGGGCGTTGCTGAAGGTACGACGAATGGCAACAATGAGCTTATCAATCTGAATATTCTCGGCTCGGTCGCCTTCAGTTCCGCATTTCCTCTATCTTTCGCGCAAAATAGCTATGTATTCAGTGATGTTCTCAGCTTCGTCCGCGGCCGCCATGCCCTTCGCTTCGGCGGATCACTCACGAGATTCCAGGATAACTATGGCGATCCGGGGATTGGATCATTTGTACAATTCTTGAGCTGGCCAGACTTTCTGCTCGGCCTAAATGCAGTTGGTAATGGGACGGGAACGTTCAGCAACGTATTCGCCTCAATCGATGATTTCGGCCTATTCGATCGCGAGTACAGAGTATGGGAGGGTTCTGGGTTTGTACAGGACGACTATAAAATTCAGAAATCACTGACACTAAATATTGGTTTGCGCTACGAGCGGCTGGGGCAATTTGGAGATAAGCTGGGCAGGAATTCGAGCTTTGATATCAGCGAGGCCAATCCAAACCCTCCAGCCTCTGGGAGTGTCTCCGGTTATATCGTGGCCTCCAACTTCCCAGACCCTGTTCCATCCGGAGTCCAGCGGGCACACAATATGTTCGCCAATCAGGGTGTGGGACAAAACACACTTGCTCCGCGCATTGGGTTTGCCTGGCAGGTCTTGCCGCGGACCAGTCGCTTGGTACTCAGGGGCGGGTACGGCATTTATTTTTCCCGCCCAACGGGCCAAGCCTTTTTTCAAAACACCAACGGAGCTCCCTTCGCCGACCCTCGATTGAACATCGGGTCATCGAACGCAGGAGCTACGTTTCAGGCGCCATTTCCGCAGCCCTTCCCAACCTCACAATCTTTCCCCCTGTTTACTCCGTATTCTCCCACTACCACGACAAGTATCTCTACCGTCTCCCCCGGCTTTCGTAGCGCGATTGTTCAGCAGTATTCGTTGAATCTTCAGGAGGAACTGCATCAGGGGTGGTTGCTGGAGGTCGGATTCGTGGGAACTCGGGGCACACACTTGCAACGCACCCGATCTTTGAATCAGGCCTTGACCGCCTCAGTCGACCATCCAATCAGAGGTATGACCTCAGACACGTTGGCCAATGTTTCTATGCGAGTTCCCATTCTCGGGATACCTGCGGATTCACTTCAGGAAGTGGAATCCGAGGGAGACTCCTGGTACAACGGGCTCGAAGCGAGCATGACAAAGCGATTAAGCCACGGCCTTCAGTTCCTCGCTTCTTATACCTTCTCCAAAACACTTGATACTGACGGCGCTGACATCAACTCAACATCAGCCGGAACCGCCCTGACCTTAGGAAACCAAAACTCGCCCGGACAGCGATGGGGGCGGGCGAGTTTTGACCGCACTCATCGAATAGTTGTCAGCTCCATGTGGGAGTTTCCAAGCCCCTCTGGCGGTGTGTCAAGAGCTCTTCTAGGCAACTGGTCTATGGCCGCAATAGCCACCCTTCAGTCCGGCAGTGCGCTTACTATCGCCTATACAAACTCCACGAATGTTTTTGGAATCAGCGAAGACAGGGCTCAGTTGAGCGGCAACTGCACAAAAAGTCAGCTAGTGCGGGCAGGGTCGGTCGAATCCAAGCTGAACGGCTATTTCAACGCATCCTGCTTCACCACGCCGCCTATAATTGGCGCGGACGGCATCGGAACTGCGTTTGCGAATAGCGCGACGGGCCTAGTAGACGGTCCAGGTCAGGCGAATCTAGATCTGGCACTCTCGAAAGCAGTGGCATTCGATTGGCCCCACGAGAAGAGTAGCCTCGAATTTCGCATCGAGTTTTTCAATGCGCTAAACCATCCGCAATTCGCCAATCCCGACAGCAGCTTTTCATCGGCGACCTTCGGCGTCATCAGTAGCGCGTCCGTGAACGCTCGCGTAGGACAATTGGCGCTGAGGTTTGCGTTTTGAACTGGAAGAGTCAAAGCTTTGTGCTTGCGGGAGCGTGGCTGCTTCCGCGAGTTCATCGGGAATGTTGACTGTGACTACCATCTAAAAGTCTTCAGCACGAATTCAAATCAAAAGGCTGGATGCGGTGGGCCTAATGGTGTGCCATAAGTGTGCCGTACCATTCAATCCCATGTGCGCTAACTCGCGTCTTTTCAATACCAGTGCAAAGTGCTTCCGTGCGGGCTTGGCTATCGGCAAGTCGTTGATTCTTCAGTGCGAAAGTGGGCGTTCGACGGTTTAGGATTCGCCTACTCTTAATCAGTAGGTTGAAGGTTCGATTCCTTCCGCGCTCACCATCTCTATCAACAACTTGCGCTTGGTCGCCATCCATCCCTCTTGACCACTGTGGCTGTTTTTGTGGCTGTGACTACATCAGGTACTTCTGCCGGTTGAGTCAGGGGCCCCTTCAAACAGCTGTATCGGACGCGCCCCGCCGCCTCCAGAACCTACCGTCCGACTCCAATACGGGGCGCATCCGATACAGCACTTCTATGAGAAGGTCATAAAAGTCAAGGCCGACGTGGCGGCCTTCCATTGTTTGATCTCCGTTTTGGTTGCGTTTGGGACGTCAGGTCCACCGTCCCCCCGTCTCTTGTTCTTGGTGGCTTTCGCCACATTTC
>Ga0210405_10001323_pt1 | contig 28543 bp, 24 predicted proteins | sample IncBWH11MmetaG_FD_155492 | JGI IMG/M metagenome (GOLD analysis project Ga0210405, IMG submission 155492) | Forest soil microbial communities from Barre Woods Harvard Forest LTER site, Petersham, Massachusetts, United States - Inc-BW-H-11-M | ecosystem: Environmental > Terrestrial > Soil >...
ATCACCAAGGCGTCGCTCTCCACCGACTCGTTCATCTCCGCGGCCAGCTTCCAGGAGACCACCCGCGTCCTCACCGAAGCGGCAGTCGCCGGCAAGGTCGATTACCTGCGCGGCCTGAAGGAAAACGTCATCATGGGCCGGCTCATTCCCGCCGGCACGGGTCTCGAACACTACCGCAGCCTGCAGTTGCTGACCGAAGTTCCGGTTCAGCAGCCCGTGGAAGAACTCCCCGAAGCCGCCGACTTTGCCGGAGCCGAGGACGCAGCCAGCCTCGACTTCCTCAGCGGCAAAGACGACGACGCCGACGCAGCCGCAGCTACCGAAGGCCAGGACTAAACTCTAACCTTGGGGCGCAAGCCCCAGGCGTATTTCCAGCGTCCCGGTTCGCCCTTCTTGGGCAAACCGGGACGCTCTTTTTTGCATCAGAACTTCCGGGAACTTTTTCCAGTTTTTTGGGAATACCTATCGGGCCAAACGCTGTTTTCTGTGTCAGCGCTGTACGCGGGGACTGCCTCGCCTCGCGGGTGCGAAAGAACTCCAGCGCGAATCCTCCAGGTGGCGGAACAACGGCATGGGCCAATTGAGACCTCAGGGGAGACTCCATGCGCCGTGGTTACCGCTGTGCCTTTTTCCTATTCGTGTTGTTCGCTTGGCTTCAGGCTTCGGGTTGCAAAAGCGGGGGAACCTCTGCCCTCACTGTCACGACCACCTCTCTCCCGAATGCCGTCATCGGCACGCCCTATTCGGCAACACTCACCGCAAGCGGGGGGACTCCCGGTTACACTTGGTCGCAAGTTTCGGGCGGCCCCATGCCCGGAGGCATTTCCTTGGCGAGCACCGGCGCCTTTAACGGAACGCCGACTGTCACGGGCACGTTCGGCCCTTACGTTTTCCAGGTAACGGATTCCACCGGCGCGTCCGTTTCTTCGGGAAGCCTCAGCATCACCACCACCACTGGCGGCCTTTCCATCGTCACCGGTTCCTTGCCGCAGGGCGTCGTCAACTCGGCCTACTCCTTCACACTCGCGGCCAGCGGCGGCGCTCCACCCTATACCTGGACGCAGGCTTCGGGCCCCGCGATGCCGCCAGGCCTGGCAAGCATCACCAGCGGCGGACTCATTGCCGGAACGCCGACGGCTACCGGCACATACGGCCCGTACGTCTTCACTGTCACCGACTCCGCCAACGCAAAAGTTACCTCTTCCTTCCTGACCATCACGATTGACCTCCCCTCCGCTTCATCGTGCTTGCCGCTCGGCAACGAGTCCGCTTTGACTTCCGCAACTCCTTACGCGTTCCTGCTCCAGGGCACCGACGGCAGCGGCAACCCCATCGATATTGCCGGCAGCTTCACGCCGGATGGCAGCGGCGGCATCGTCAATGCCACCGCGGACTACAACGGATTCACCAGCGGCCCCGCGCACCTGCAGGTAAATCTGGGCTCGAGTACGTACTCGTTCGGTTCCTCCACACTCGGCTGCGTCGCGCTGGTTTTCTCCGGCCCTGTTGCCGGCGCAATCAACGCAACCTCTGTACGTTCGGCGTTGCATCTCCCGCACGGCTCCGTGCTTCGGGCCGCAAACACCAAGGCTTCTGCCGCAGCCGCTTCCACACTTTCCTTCGTGCAATTTTCATTTGCTCTCAGCGGGTTCGACGGAACGGTCTTTCATACGGGAAGAATCATTGAATCCGACAACACCGGCGGCGGCACCAACGCCTCCGGTTTCCTTCACGCACAGCTTCCATCCGCCTTTTCGCTCTCTTCGCTGCAGCCCAACTATGCGTTTGGTGTGGACGGCTGGGCCGCAAGCTCAGCCGGCCTTTTCCGCACCGCAATTGCGGGAACATTTGCGAACTCTTCGGGCGCGCTTTCCGCCGGATTTGCGGACCTGAATTCCGGAGGCGCTCCGTCCGGCGAACTGACCGGCGGCAGCGGAACGCTGAACTCCTCGATCGACGCAACCACCGGTCGCGGCACAGGTACTTATACGATCCCCGCTGCCGCCGGCAATCTCACCTTCGATTTTGCCTTCTACATTTTGAACGGATCGGATCTGATTCTGCTTTCGACCGACTCGCCGGTCGCGACTGGCTCCGCGCCATTGCTTTCCGGCCGCGTCCTGGCGTCAAACGCCACCTATGCGGCGGGCGCGCTGAACGGCTATTATTTGCTCGCGTCGCAGGGCCTTGAGGCGAGCGGGACCAATATTCGAAATCTCGCGGAGATCGGCACCTTGAACGCCACCAGCGCCGGCGCAATTCCCACGGCGACGCTTTACGTCAACGACGCAGGGACCTTTTTCACCACGGCATACTCGAACGCCAGCTACACCGTTGAGGCCCCTTCCGGCCGCGTCTCCATTACCGGACTAACTACCGCGCCCCCGATCGTCTATCTCACTGCTCTTGGCACAACCGACGATGGAATCGCCGGCTTCTTGGTTGGTTCGGACACCCAGGCCAGCTTCGGAGTGATCGTCGCTCAATCCGCAACTGCGCCGGCCTTTCTCCTCTCCAGCATCTCCGGCAGCTACGCCGCAAGCACGCAGGAAGATGTGGACGGACTCAACGGGGCAGCTCTGGGCGCCTTTTCCTTCACCGGCACGGGTCAGTACTCGTCCACGCAAACAACCACCGGCTCGGTTTCCACTCCGCCGACTTCCGGCACCATCGCCATCAATTCTGACGGATCGGGCAGCCTGAACGGCGGAGCATTCCCGTTCGTAACCAACGGAAACATAATCTTCGCGATCCCCAGTTCCGGCGATCCCTTGCTGTACGTTTTCACAGCTGGCACTACACCCAACTGACTTGATTGCAGTCTTTTCGGATAGGGAACGATGGCGGAAAAGAGAATCGTCCCCGCCGTGATATCAGGACCATACGCGGCGCCATGTCTTCCTGAATGACGTTTACGATCCGCCGCTAAGCGGTGTACTATCCCCTTAGTTGAGGGACTTCATGAAGTACCGGTCGTTGGTCCCATCGCTGATCTCCGTTCTCTTCGTTGCTTCCTTTTTGCCTGTTCAAACCGCGCCACTTTCCTCGAACACTCGTCTGGCGGAGATCCTGCGTCTGCCCGTTTTGCAACCGGACGACTGGCAGGCGCTTTTTTCCATTGCCGAATCAGGCGACCCGGAAGCGCAATATTGGCTCGGCCGAATTTACGAGGCGGGCAGACTACTTCCTCTCGACAAACAGAAATCCTCTTACTGGTACCAGAAATCGGCTGAACAGGGTTACGCTCCCGCCGAGTATCTCGTCTGCGGGAAGCGCGCAAATCAGGATCTCATGGAACACGAGCGCTGCATGTGGCGGGCGGCGGAGAATGGCGTGCCCGAGGTGCAGTTTTGGCTCGGTGTGGCTTTCGACCAGAATCCTTGGTTTGGGGTAACGGACAAGAAGGAAGCGCTTAAGTGGTATAAGCGGGCGGCCGAGGGCGACCAACCGGATGCCGAGAATGAATTGGGACGCCGCTATCAAGACGGTGATGGCGTTGAACAGAACTACGTGCAGGCGGCGCACTGGTTTCGTAAAGCCGCCGAGCATGTGCCCAATCTCGGCGGTGCCGGGCAGGGAAGAAACAATTTGGGGATTCTTTATGAGGAAGGTAAGGGGGTCCCGAAGGATTACGTGCTGGCCTACATGTGGTTTTCTCTCGCCGGCAACAACGACAACATCGTCTACGCCCAACGCGAGATGACCCCGGACCAAATCTCCCGCGCGCAGAAATTGGCCGCCGATTGGAAACTTCAGCATCCGGATCCCGCCATTTACTGACTAAACGAATTGTCATCCTGAGATGCGCGCTGTTTGCGCGTCGAAGGATCTCACCGTAAACACGTTGAATAACTCAACGCTCACCTCGATATTACTGGTAAAAACGCAGGCTAGCGTTTTGGCTTCGGCTCGAACTGATAACCGACGCCGCGAATTGTCAATAAATGCACAGGCTTGCCCGGTTCCGGCTCGATGTAGCGCCTCAGGCGCACGATAAAATTATCAATCGCCCGCGTGTCGGTGTCTTCGTGCAAATTCCAGACGTCCTCCAGAATCGCCTTGCGTGACACTGGCCGCCCGGCGTTCCGGATCAGGTAGCGGAAAAGTTCCATCTCCATCAGGGTTAGCTGCACAACCTTGTCGCCCATCTGCAAACGAAGATTCTGAAAATCCACCAGCTTGTCTTCGAAACTGTAGCTTTCCGGCGAACTCGCTTCCGGCGCGGCAGATTTGGCAGCGGGCGCTGCGGACTTTTGCGACCACTCCTTGCGCCGCAACAAGCTTTCAATGCGCGCCAGCAGAATCGCCAGATTGAACGGCTTCGGCAGGTAATCGTCGGCGCCCGATTCGAATCCCTTCAGCACGTCTTCCGCGCGGCCCCGCGCCGTCAGCATCAGCAGCGGAATATAATTCTTCGCTTCGCGCAATTCGCGCGCGACGGAAAATCCGTCTTTTCCCGGCAGCATCACGTCCAGCACCAGCGCATCGTACTTTTCCTGGTCCTTCAACAGCCGGGCCAGCGCTTCTTCTCCGCGTTCCGATATCTGCACGGAGTGGCCTTCCGCTTCCAGGTTAAAGCGAAGCCCCTGTGCCAGATGCGTTTCGTCTTCGACAATCAGTATCCGGCTCATACCCGATAGATTCTCGGCAAGCGCACCGTGAACGTGCTTCCCCGGCCCTCGCCTTCGCTTTCCGCGTAAACGTTGCCGCCGTGGCGGCGTGCGATCGAACGCACAATGAACAGCCCCAGGCCGGTTCCTTTCACTTGTCCCGCCAGCGGATTCGTCGCCCGGTAAAACCGATTAAAGATACGCTTCAGTTCGCTGCGTGGGATGCCAATCCCGAGATCACGCACCGACAATAAAACCGTGTCCATGTCTGGGGTGCGCACGTCCACGACGATCTCCTTGCTTTCTCCGGAGTACTTCACCGCATTGTCGAACAGATTGAACACCACCGTCCGCAACTCTTCCGGATTTCCCAACACAATCAGCCCTTCCTGCGGCGCAACCCCGAAGCGCAAGTTCTCCGGCTTCAAATGGTGCCGTAATCGGGTCAGTTCCAGCGCGCTCTGAACCAGCCCGGAAAAATCCAGCTCCTGCCAGTTCTTCCGTTTGCTCCGCTGGCGAGCCTCGCCGGCTTTCAACACTTGCTCCACTGTGCCGAGCAGCCGGTCGGTGTCCTCCAGCATGATGCGATAAAAATCGCGCCGCTGCGGCTCGTCCAGTTGACGGCTCTGCAGCGTCTCCAGGTACATGCGTATGGAAGCGATCGGCGTTTTCAGTTCGTGCGTGACGGCGTTCAGGAAGCTGTCCTGCTGCTCATTGCGGCGGATTTCGCGTACCAGAAACACGGTATTCACCGATAACCCGGCGATGATCAAGCCAAAGAAAATGAGGCCGAAAATCAGCGGCGCAACTCTGCGCCAGTTGATTACGATCCAGCCGACGTTGACCACCACTGTCAACGCAACCAGGAATACGCCCAGCGTGATGAAAAACGCCATCGATTTTGTGCGGCTGGAAATGCGCATAAGGCCTTCCGCTCAAATCATAGTAGCGAAACGCCTGCGACACCACAGTTTGCAAAGAGTTTGCCGGACGGCACCCAACTCTAGTGCCTTTCCAGGGGGACTCCGACTCTTCTCTTATCGTGTGTTTGTAGGGGAGGAGCTCGCCCCTCCCTCTCGCACGTGTAGTGGCCACCTTCAGGTGGCCCCGCTCACCTTTGTAGGGGCGGAGCTTGCTCCGCCTTCTTGGGTTACTCCCGCTCTTGTAGAGGCCGCCTTCCGCGGCGGGCGCCTTTTGCCCGTCCCGAATGGTTCTACGAGACGGGCGCCTTCCGCCCGCCATGGCCGCCCAATTTTAGAATTGCTGAATTTGCCGCGAAAAATCCGGGCTAGTGCAGGATTAGTCGCCGTAGGTCGGCGACACCGGAACACCCGCTTTATCCACATCGGGCGGCAGAACGGGCATATCCGAAACAGCGGGTTGTGCCTTCCGCGGTTCTTTGAACTGAGGTTGCTTGATATCCCAAGCTAGACCAAGTGCTTTCAATCCCTGGATTCCGTACCAATTAATGTCAATCTCATACCACGCCAGGCCGTGGCGCGCCACCTGTGGCGCCGCGTGGTGATTGTTGTGCCAGCCTTCCCCAAACGTCAGCATCGCCACCCAGAAGCTGTTAGTCGAAGTATCGCCCGTGAGAAAACGCTGCGATCCCCACATATGCGTCGCCGAATTCACCAGCCACGTGGAATGAAGCCCAAAAACCGTCCGGAAGAAAAATCCCCACAGGAGGCACGACCATCCGCCAAGAACAAACATCCCCAGCGCCACGAAGCCCATTGGAATCCAGTGCCACTTGCTGATCCACACATGAAATTTGTCTTTACGCAGGTCCGGAACGTAGGGCAGCAGTTCGTCCGCCTTGTTGTGCATCGCCTTGCCCGTCAGGATCCAGCCCATATGCGACCACAGCCCGCCGTCTTGCGGCGAATGCGGATCGCCTTCCTTATCCGTATTCTGGTGGTGAACGCGGTGCGTTGCCACCCAGGCGATCGGCCCGCCTTCCAGCGCCAGAGTGCCGCAAACGGTCAGAAAGTATTCCACCCATTTCGGAGTCTTATATCCGCGATGCGTCAGCAACCGGTGATAGCCCATGCCGATGCCCAGGCTCCCTGCCACCCACCAGAACAAAACGGCCAGCGCCAGTCCCTTCCACGTAAAGAAAAATAGCGCCGCAACGGCGCCAACGTGAAACGCAATCATAAAAATTGTGGTGACCCAGATGATCGGCTGGGTAAATGTCTTGTCGCGGTTGAAGATGCTCATAACTCTCGGTGTCCCTCGTCCCGGATTTCTCGGCTCCGATTCCAAACTTAACATGCGCGGCGGAATGCCTCTGTAATACTTCTGTAATCCTCATCAGCCGGTTTTCAGGACTGAAACACGGCAAAACCTGTCCGTTATTACAGCAACCTGCTGAGGTCTGGCCCTTCGTACAGGTATGCCGCAGGAACCCATGCTTCCTAACTCACTTGCTGAGTTTCTGGAATCTTTCTTATCATGGGAAATCGCCGTCTGAGGCCGATTGCAGCTATTTCCGGCTGACTGGAAGCCATGCAGCCTGACACGAATTCCGGCGCACCTCAAAATCTCTCCTCCTCAAGAGAGTCGCGCACCCCTGCGGATGAACGCCTGGAACTCTTCGAAAAACGCCAGCAGGAACTTTGGCGCCTTACGTTTTTTGTTCTGTTCCTTGTCACGGCAGTCTTCGCCTGGATGTCCTGGGACTGGTTGCGCTCCACAAAACTTCACCTTGAGGCGCTCCCGATCGGCCTGGTGATTCTGGTCGCTCTCCTTGGCGTGTACGTGTGGAAAAAGACACAGGAGATCGCGGAGTTAAAAGGCCTGGTCCGCGGCCTCGATAAAAAAGACGCGGTTCTTCCCAGTGACAACCAGCTCCAGCATCTCTTCTCCATGATCTCCAAGTCGCAGCAGGGCTTCCGCGACTTGATCGATTCTTTCGACGACATCCTTCTGGCCATGGATCTCGAGGGGGAAATCCGCGCCGTCAATCGCAGCTTTGCGGATCTAGTCGGCAAGCCTTTCCAGGAAATTATCGGCTGTCGGCTCGCCGAATTTTTCGAGGACGTGGACGGAAATCCGATCGAAGTCCTCGAAACCGGGAAATCTAGATTCCTCGAGCGCCGCATCTGGTCCGGCGTCGTTCAGGTCCGCCTCAAAAAACGGAACTCCGTCTACTTTTTCGACTGCGTCGCCCACGCCATGCTCCGCGATGACGAGGTGCACGGCGTCACCGTTCTCGCCCGCGATATCACCGCGATGAAGCGCAGCGAAGCCCGCTTCACCGAGCTCTTCGAAACCCTCCAGGAAGGCATCTACATCGTCACACCGGAAGACAAGATCCTGGAGGTCAACCCTGCCCTGGTCCGGATGCTTGGCTACTCCTCCAAGGAAGAGTTGATGTCCAAGCGGGTCTCCGAAGTCTTCGCCGATGAATCGCAGCGCAATTCCATCGTCCGCGAAATCAGCCGCGAAGCCAGCCCTCATGGCCACGAACTCACCCTGTACCGCAAAGACGGCCAGCCCGTCTATTGCCTGAACACCGCTTCCGCTGTTCGCGACACCAGCGGTCAGGTGATCCGTTTCCAGGGAGCGCTCGTTGACATCACGGAGCGCCGCGCAATCGAGAAGCAGCTTCACCAGCAGCAGGAATTTGCCCGCCGCCTGGTGGATAGCTTCCCCGACCTGATCTTCGTCGTGGATACCGAGCGCCGTTACAATTACGTCAGCCCTAAGTTCAAGGAAGTCCTCGGCTACGAGCCGGCCGAAGTCGTCGGCCTCACTTTCGGCGAACGCACTCACGTGGACGACCGTCCGGCGATGATGGCCCTCTTCGACGATTTGGTCACAGGGAAGCAAAACTTTGCTTCCATCGAAGTTCGCGTCCGCCACAAACAGGGCGAATGGCGCAGCCTGAAGTGCAATTTCAGCCCGCTCTTCGACGAACAGGGAGAAATCGAAGGCGCGGTTGTTTCCGGCCGCGACGTCACCGAGGTGAAGCGCCTCGAAACCCAGCTCATTCAGGCCGAAAAACTCGCTGCCATGGGCCAGATGCTCGCCGGTGTGGCCCACGAGTTGAACAATCCGCTCACCGCCATCCTCGGCGCCAGCGAGCTTCTCCGCGAGCGCCAGGGCGTGGACGATAACACCAAGCGCCAGCTCGAAATGACCCACCGCCAGGCCCGCCGCGCCGCCCGCATCGTCCAGAATCTTCTCGAATTTTCACGGCCCGCCTCTCCGCAGAAAAAGACTCTGGACCTCAACGTGGTCATTGACCGAACATTGCAGCTCCAGGATCATTCCCTTCGCCGCAACAATGTCGAAGTGGAGTTCCAGGCGGTCCCGGGTTTGCCGCTCATTGTCGGCGACGCCAACCAGCTCATTCAGATTTTCCTGAATCTCATCAGCAACGCCGAGCAGGCCATCCGCGAAGCGCGCCCCTCCGGCCGCATCCAAATTCGTCTCGGCCGTTCCGGAAATCGCGTTTCCGCCACGGTGCAGGATGACGGGGTTGGAATCCCGCCGGAAGTCTTGCCGAAACTTTTCGATCCTTTTTTCACCACCAAGCGCCCCGGCGGCGGCACTGGCCTCGGTCTCAGCATCTGCATGTCGATCGTGCGCGAGCATGGCGGCAACATCGAAGCCTCATCGCTCCCCGCCGGCGGTGCCGCGTTCACCGTCACCCTGCCCGTCGCGGAACAAGAGGCTGGCCGGCGTGCCCCCAGCAAGATCGATTCCGGCTCCGGCGAACGCGCCATGCCCACCCTCGACGCCTTCTCAAAGCACTCTGTCCTCGTTCTTGACGACGAAGAGAGCATCCGCATGCTGCTCACCGAAGGCCTCGCTGCGTATGGATTGAAAGTGGATTGCGCCGCCACTGCGGAGCAGGCCATGAGCCTGATTCTCAACACCAAGTACGACGTTGTCCTCTGCGACCTAAAGCTTTCCGGGTCCGGCCCAAACGCCGATGGCTACGGCGTCGCCCAACGTTTGAAAATCGCCGCGGCTGCCAACCAGCCCGAAATCATCTATATGTCCGGCGACTTGATGTCCGAAGACAATTCCAGTCTTACCCCGGTGGCCCGGCGCCTGCAGAAGCCCTTCCGTGTTTCCGACGTCCTGCACATTCTGTCCGAAATTTTCAGCCCCTCACCGGTCCAATCCTCCGGGCAATAAAGCCTCCGCCAAATCAACTCTGCGTAGCGGCCCCCTTCAAGCTTGCCCTGACGGAGGAATGGGTAGCTCCGATTGTTTTCGGAAATACTCTGAAGGGGCGATCAGCTCTTTTGCCGGCACTCCCCCCAATAGATCATTTCGTTTGTGGTTGCTTGGGGGTGTTCGCTACGGCGGCGTCCAATCCGAAATCCCACACGTACAGATTCAATCCCTCTTCCAGCACCTCCGCCAGCACATACTCCCCGGGCGGCAGAGGCTGGCTCAGCGTAAAGCGGTAAACGTTCGGAGCAACGTCCCACCTCTGCATCGAAATTACGTTGATGTTCTCGCTGACTGCCTGTCCAAACAGCGTCTTGATGGACTCGAGTACCCGGCTATTCCGCCCCACCTTGGTTCTCACCAGTTCCACGTCCGGCCCGGCCTCACTCACCCGCCTGCTCCTCTGGATCGAGCTCGTCGAATCCGGGTCGAGTGGCGCTTCCCGTAGGTAAAATTCAGGACTGTTCGTCTTCAGTCGCACCACGGCGTGTGCCCCCTGCATCACCAGCGTCTGTTTCCCGGGCACGACATGCACGGGTGACAACACTTCCGCGATCACTCGCTTCTGATCCGTCTTCATTGCGGACCCCGCCTGGTCCAGGATCCGGATTGTTTTTCCTTCTACTACAAACATCCCCTCTCCCGAGGGCAGAAACGCCCCGTCGCCAACCCGCAAGCTCGCGTCAATGTCTGTGACATTGTCCAGCCGCCGCGCCTCTTCCTGTTTGTGGACTTTCTCTACCAGCTCTTTGGACTCTTTCTCCATCTCCGCTTCCGCCTTGGCGGTCGCATTCCAGTCCACCATCGAAGCGGGTAGTTCCTCCCAGTCGCCCCGCTCCATGCTGTAATACCTGACGTGTTCTCCGTTCCGATGGTATTCCCGCACCAGTTGATAACTGCCGTCGGTCAACATCAACCTCAATCCGCGAGGGTAGACTTGGCTCGTCTTTTGCGTGGGGGTGGCTTTCGATTCCTGTGCTCGGTTTGAACCACTCAATCCGGAAAGGCCAAAAAGGAGCAGACAGAAAGTGAGGATGAAGCCGGGAGCGAAAGGTCCTTTGGTGGGTCGGCGAGCCATGACGACTCCAGACAGCGCGTCCGCAACACGGCAGACGCTTTATCTGTATGCAGGATAGCTCGGGCTTGGGGGGAACAGCAAGGAAGTCTGACTTGACGGAAAGCTTAAAAGCACGGCCGAAAACCGAGGGGGGCGGAGATCCCCCGAGGGCGGGCACGGCGCTGTTAGTGGGAGCAGCGCGGGAACAGAGTAACCAGAACCATCAAGTCCGACAGGGTAAATAGCCACTGGTCGGCCTGCGCGCCAGCCGCTTCCGCAGCCCGCGCGATCATCCCAAGATGCCGGCTCTTTGCGAAATTGTGAACATGCTCCACGCAGATGCCGGTCAAGCTCGCTACTTCCGCGTCGGTGAATATCTTCTGACTCGATTTGACGGTAACCACGGGTTGCCTCACGTTATCTCCATCCTTCGCCGTCTCTCACTTCTTGTGATGCTAGACGCAGGTTAGAAGATGCAAATCACTAGAGCAATAGTCGTTCCGTTTCACCACGGTAAAACTTCTTCACTAGTACTTTTTCATTTTCCTGTGGAAATACTGCTTTTGCTGGCTTTTCGGCACTTTTGGGGTACGAGTACCCGTAAAAATTGACCGGCGGGAATATGCAAAAACATACCTAAGTGGAGAATTTCCTACTGCTTTCGGGAAAGTTTCGCCTCAATTTCCCGGACTTGTTTTGTGTGCCGAAGTTGATGTGCTGCAATCATTTCCATCCATTCATACGGGTTTAACATTCCCAGAAATGGGTGCCGCCAGCAATAGCAGGTCAAATCTCTCCGTTCCGTCTCCGAAATAAACGCCAGCGTGCGTTCGCGCACCCGGCGCAATCCCCCCAGCATAGCTTCCTTTTCCGCCATCAGGCTGTCATCCAGCGGCACAGGTGATTTTCGCCGGATCAGCCGCGCCTCCACTAGCCATAGCGGCAAATGCAATCGCTTGGGGAAGGGAACTGGAATGGGCGCTTTTTGTGTCAACCGGTCGACATTTGTGACGACGCCGCGCTCCACAACGACAAGGTGCGCCACAAGCTCCGCCGCCGACCACTCATTCAATCCTGGGCAGTTGTCCCACTTTTCCGCAGGAATCGCATCCGCAGCGCGAAAAAAGGCCGTCTGTGCACGCGCAAGCTTTTCGCGAATCGGCTGGAGGGATGTCATTTGAACGACCTTAAATTGTCGCGCCGCCGGCCTCTTCAAAAGCGTGGGCCAACTGGAGAACACGAGCCTCGCCAAACGCCGGCCCAAAAATCTGCAACCCCACCGGCAGCTTTCCGCAGATCTTGCCACAAGGTATCGATATCCCCGGCAATCCCGCAAGGGACCCCGTAACCGTATATATATCAGCAAGATACATCTGCAAAGGATCGTTCGTGCGTTCCCCCAGGTTAAACGGCGGCACCGGAGAGGTCGGCGTCACAATCGCGTCCACCTTCTGAAAGGCATTCCGGAAATCCTGCGCAATCAGCGCCCGCACTTTCTGCCCCTTCAGGTAATAGGCGTCGTAGTAGCCCGCCGAAAGCACATAGGTCCCCAGCACGATCCGCCGCTTCACTTCCGGCCCGAATCCCGCGCCCCGTGTTTTCCGGTACGTCGCCACCAGCGTATCGGCCTCTTCGCGCAATCCGTATCGTACGCCGTCGTAGCGCGCCAGGTTGGAGCTCGCCTCCGCCGTCGCGATAATGTAATAGGTCGCGATGGCGTAATCCGTGTGGGGCATCTGGATGTCCATTACCTGGCAGCCCAGCTTGCGCAACAGCTCAATACCCGCCGTGATTTTTCCGCGGACACCCGAGTCCATCCCCGCCCCGAAATATTCCTTCGGGATGCCGATCTTCATCCCCTTCACCGGCTTCTTCAGTTCTGCCGAGTAGTCTTCCACCGGAGCCGTCGTGGAAGTTGAATCGTTCGGATCGCGCCCTGCCATTACTTTCAGCACCGCCGCAACGTCCGCCACATTCCGCGCAAACGGCCCGATGCGGTCCAGCGACGACGCAAACGCAATCAATCCATACCGTGAAACGCGCCCGTAACTCCCCATCATCGCCGGGATGCCGCAAAACGCGCCCGGTTGTCGGATCGATCCGCCGGTATCCGTTCCCAGGGAAGCGACCGCCAAATCCGCCGCCACCGCCGCGGCTGATCCGCCGCTCGAACCACCCGGCACCGTGCCAGGTGCGACCGGATTCTGCACCGGCCCGTATGCCGAATTCTCGTTCGAGCTACCCATTGCGAACTCGTCGCAATTGGTCTTGCCCAAAATCACCGCCCCCGCCGCTTCCAGCCGGCTAACAGCCGTCGCGTCGTAAGGCGGAATGTAGTTGTTCAGAATCTTCGAGCCGCAAGTCGTCCGCACCCCGCGCGTGCTGATAACGTCCTTCACCCCAATCGGCACACCCGCCAACGCCGGCAGCGGCTTGCCCGCGGCCACCGCCGCATCAATCCTGTCCGCCTGCGCATACGCCCGCTCTTCACTCAGCGTCAGGTACGCATTCAACTCCACATTGCGCGCCGCGATCCTCTTGAAATGCTCCGCCGCCAACTCCCGCGCCGAAACCTTCTTCGCCGCAATCGCCGCCTTCACGCTCTCAATTGTCCAACTCGTCGTCATTCTCCCTCGATCAATTTGCAAACACCGTCAGCCATTGGCTCTTCTTCCCACCAGTCACCAGACACCAATCACAAGTCACGTCGTCTCCTCACTGGCCACTGGTCGCCGGCCACCGGCCACTATCTCTCAATCACCTTCGGCACCCGGAAATACGGCGTCTCCGGATCCGGCGCCTGCTTCAAAATATCTCCCGCCACTGCGCATGGCACCACAATGTCTTCGCGCAGCGTCGCATCCGCAGTCTGGTCGTCCGCCAACACCTGCGCCATCGGCTCCACGTTCGCCGTGTCCAGCTCGTTCAACTTCCCGATGTATTCCAGAATCTCATCAATCTGCGCGCGGTACATCTCAAGCTCCGCCTCGCTCAAATCGAGGTAAGCCAGCTCCGCCACCCGCAACACATCTTCTCTGCTGATCTTCACTTGGAATCCTTCGTGCAACAATCAATGACAGATTCTGAATTTTAGCATAGCGAGACGCCAGAACTAGATTGCAAGTACTAAGCGAAGGGGATACTTTCGTGTGGTTTATGCAGACATTCAAGTCCTTTAGAGAAAATCGGTTACGCTTCGTTTTGGCCATGACTACCGTTGCCGTTTCGTTTAACGCAATAGCTCAAACCACAACCGCAGAGAAACAGCCACCGTGGCAGGAATCCCTCGCCTTCGCGGCCAAAGGCACACAAGTGCCCGTTCCCAAACAGATCCTGAAGGAATTGCGAAATCAATTATCCGAGTGCGCTGATTCTCTTCCGTACGAAAAAATGACGATGGACGCTTACGAAATTCACAATGCAAAGCTAAAACTGGTTGCCATCTGGGCAAGAAATGCCTGTCTCTGTGGGGCTACGGGCAACTGCGAATTTTGGGTCTATCGCGTCCAAAGGGGCAAGTATGGGCAAGTTCTAGAAACTGGCTTGGTGAGGGAATTCGGTTTTCTCAAGGCAACCACAAATGGCCTACCCGATCTGGTTCTTTGGTCTCACGGTTCTGCCCAGCGTTACCCAGGTGCGCTCTGGCAGTTCGATGGCAGTGTTTATGAAAGTCGCTGCGGGTGGGAGATTGTCAGCACATATGAAGAACTGCCTGATGATCGATGGAAATTAAAAGAGGAACACATGGAGTCAAACACCTGCTCGGGATCTAACGAAAAGGGGAAAAGGCTCAAATCGACAAATTAATCGATTCGGTTAACGGCCAGCTACTTCCGCGGTTTTCCGCGGATACTTGGTGCTTACGTAATCGTCGAGGAGCTTTTTGAACGCGACGGCCAGCTCATCGTAGTTGCCTTCGAGAGTCATCGCCTTTTGCCCGTCAATGTACACCGGGCAGCGCGGCGCTTCGCCCGTGCCTGGCAGGCTGATGCCGATGTTCGCGGCCTTCGATTCACCCGGCCCGTTCACGATGCAGCCCATCACCGCCAGCGTCATCGTTTCCACGCCGTCGTACTGCGTCTTCCATGTGGGCATCATCTCTCGAATGTAATCCTGCGTGCGCTCGGCCAACTCCTGAAACGTCGTGCTCGTCGTCCGCCCGCAGCCCGGGCATGCCGTCACGCTCGGCGAAAACGAGCGCAGACCCAGCGCCTGCAAAAGCTCGCAGCACGCGTACACTTCCTCGCGCCGGTCGCCGCCCGGCTTCGGTGTCAGCGAGATGCGAATCGTGTCGCCAATCCCGTCCGCCAGCAGCACTCCCAGCGACGCCGACGACCACACCAGCCCCTTCATCCCCATTCCCGCTTCGGTCAATCCGAGGTGCAGCGGCTGCTGCGTCTTCGACGACAAATCGCGATACACGGTAATCAAATCTCGCGGCCGCGAAGTCTTGCACGAAATAATAATCTGGTCGTTGCGCAAGCCGCTCTCGAGCGCCAGCTCCGTCGATTGCAGCGCCGAAAGCACCATGCAATCGTTAATAATCTCTTCGCTTTCTTTCCCCAGGTTCTGGTCGGTGTTTTCCTGCATCTTGCGCATCACCAGCTCTTGATTCAATGAGCCGCCATTCACGCCGATGCGCACCGGCTTGCCGTGGTCCACCGCCACTTTGCAGATCGTCGAAAACTGCTCGTCGCGCCTCTGTCCCGCGCCCACATTGCCCGGATTGATGCGGTACTTGTCCAGCGCTGCCGCGCACTCCGGGTATTTCGTCAGCAGCACGTGGCCGTTGTAGTGGAAATCGCCGATGATCGGCACGTTGCAGCCCGCGTCCAACAGCCGCTTCTTAATCACCGGCACGGCCGCCGCCGCTTCCGGCACGTTCACCGTCCAGCGCACAATTTCGCTGCCCGCTTCGGCCAGCTCCAGCGTCTGCTGCAGCGTGGTCTCCACGTCCGCCGTGTCCGTGTTGGTCATGGACTGCACCACAATCGGCGTGCCTCCGCCCACCGTGATGTTGCCCACCTTCACACCATACGTCTTCTTCCGCGGATGCCGCAGCGCGCTGGCATCGAATCCCGCAATCTGGTTCAACATATCCATCTATTTTAACAGCCCCCGTGCATTTGTGTCTCGCATGCTGTGTCCTGTGCGCGTCCAAGGGAAATGCCAGCCCTAATCGTCGGAATCCCCACTATTTCGGCAAACAAAAATAGTACTTGACATATTCCCGTATAGGAATATAATCCTCCCATGCCTCGCGCCTCCACCACCTCCGACGCCTTTAACGCCGTGGCCGAACCCCGCCGCCGCGACATTCTCTCCTTCCTAGTCGCCCACGAGCGGCCCGTAAACGACATCGTCACCACTCTCAATCTCCCGCAACCCTCCGTCTCCAAGCACCTCCGAGTGCTCCTCGAAGTCGGCTTGGTTGACGTCCGCCGCGACGGCCGCCAGATGTTTTATCGCACCAACGCCGAGGCGATCCGGCCGCTCCATGAATGGACCCGCACGTTTGAACGTTACTGGACGCACCAGTTGGCTCGCATAAAGGAACGCGCGGAGGCCAGCGAGAAGCCCAAATAGGATTCCCATTTATCACAATCAAAGGAGAAGAACATGAGCTCACCCGCACCAAGCATGTTGGACAATTTGACTCTGAACGTCACCCAGGAAATTCACGTGCGTGCATCGCTCGAGGCCACGTTTGCCGCGCTGCTCGAGCAACTCGGCCCCTACAACGAAGTGGGCGAAGGCAAGCCCATGCCCATGGTGATCGAAGCTTTTCCCGGCGGCCGCTGGTTCCGCGATCTCGGCAACGGCAACGGACACTATTGGGGCACAGTGCAGGCAATCAAGAAGCCGACGTTGCTCGAGATCTGCGGTCCGCTCTTCATGTCGCACCCAGTGGCCAACAATCTTCAGTACCGCTTAAGCGAAGTGCCCGGCGGCACGCTGATCAAGTTCCACCACAGTGGATTTGGCTTGCTTGTCGAAACTGATCGCAATGTGAAGGACGGCTGGAAGTACATCCACGAGCGCGTGGTGCAACGCGCCGAATCAGGCCGCAAGCATTAGCTCGCGGGGCGAAGGAGGAAGAAACCATGTGCCCCGTTTGCATCGCCAGCGCCGCAACGTTTGCCGTCGGCGTCACTTCCAGTGGCGGAATGGTTGCGCTGGTGCTCACCAAAATTCGCCGCATCGCCGGTTTCCGTAAGCGCAGTCCTGAATCAAAAATAAAGGAGAAGCAGTCATGACCACTACCACGCTGGAACGTCCCCGCATCGCAACGCCCGCCGAGTGGCTGACGGCGCGCAAGGCGCTGCTCAGAAAAGAAAAGGAGCTGACCCACCTCCGCGACGCGCTTGCCGCCGAGCGCCAGGCGCTGCCGTGGGTCCGCGTCGAGAAAAACTATGTATTCGATACGCCCGCCGTAAAGAAATCGCTCGCCGAACTTTTCGATGGCCGCAGCCAGTTGGCCGTTTACCACCTCATGTTCGGTCCCGACTGGGCCGAGGCCTGCCCGAGCTGCTCGATGATCGCCGACGGATTCGACGCCGCGACCGTGCACATCGCGCAGCGCGACGTATCGTTCGCCGCGATTTCCCGCGCGCCACTGCCGAAGATCGAAGCGTTCAAAAAGCGCATGGGCTGGCGCTTTCCCTGGGTCTCTTCGCACGACACCAGCTTCAACCACGACTTCCGCGTCACCTTCACCAAGGAAGAGCTGGCGGCCGGCAATTGCTACAACTTCGGCACCAGCGGGCACCCCGGAGAAGAAGCCCCCGGCCTGAGCTTTTTCGCCAAGGACGAATCGGGAACTGTCTTCCACACGTATTCCTCGTTTGGCCGAGGAGTTGAAGAGATTTTCTCCGTTTACGCGTTCCTAGATCGCGCGCCAAGAGGACGCAATGAGGATGACTTGCCGTTCACCATGGCCTGGGTCCGCCACCATGATCGCTACTCGGACGGCCGCTTGGCCGACCCGGATAGGCCTTACTGGCCCGCATTTGAGGCGGGGGATCCTGCGCCAGCCAAGCGTTCTGCCGCTGCCAAAGCAGACGCTTCCTGCTGCCACGGCGAAAACCACTAACCTTTCTCTTTATTCTTCCATGTAGCGCTGGCTTTCAAGCCAGCTCTTCTGGATCCAACAACCCGTTTTCCCGATTCAACCCGGCGGCGCCAGACCGCTTAGGTCTGACGCCCCGGCAGTCCCAAAAAAACAAAAAGGAGCCTTCCATCATGTCGAAACAAGAAGAAGCAGGACTCATCCTCGAACTCTACAATCTCCGCCGCGAAGAGAAGATGCGCAAAGCCCGCGACTGGTATTTTCGCGACTTCAATCCCCAATCGTTCGCGGATTACAACGCCGCGATATTTGGCGAAAATGGCGCTTATCTGCGCATGGTCGTCAGCTATTGGGAGATGGCCGCCGCGCTCGTCAAAAACGGCGCCATCAGTCTGGAACTTTTCGCCGACAGCAACGGCGAGCACATCGGCGTCTTCTCGAAGATCGAGCCGCTCCTCGGTGAAATCCGCGCTGCGTACGGCTCTCAATACGCCACCAGCTTCGAGAGGTTGATCGACGCCACGCCCGACGGCCGCAAGCGCGTAGCCGAAGCCCGCGAGCGGATGAAATCCATCCACGCCCAAATGGCCCAGGCCGCGCAAAAACGCGCCAAGTCCGCGTAACACCACCAGCTCAACGCAAATCCAAACCGTCCCAAAGCGCCCGAGCGTCCCTGCTCCGCCGGGCGCTTTCTGTTTCTATGTAGAGGTGGTTTGAGGAGTCAGGCGTGATCGAGCAAATCAGTTCGATATGTCGGGCCGGGCGAGGGTAAGTTGCCGCTCCAGGTCATCGGGCGGAATCGGCGGACTATTGCAGCGGCTGGCCTGAGGCCAGCACGCCTTTGCCGGTGGCCCAGGGATGGAGTTCGGGCTTGAGAAAGCCAGCTTTGACGGCTGGATCTTCTTGCGTCAGCTTCGCGGTCTGCACTTCGTTCACACGAAAAATCGCGACTCCCCGCAGATCGCCCGGATCGCTGAGCGGGAACGGGCCGGCAATGGCGAGGTTTCCCTGCTCGGTCATCTGCTGCACGAAAGCGTGATGCCACTTAATTACTTCCATAAACTCCGGGGCGTCGGGGTTCCAATGATCGCCGCGCTTCATCAGCACTAGCGTGTATTTCTCCATTCCGGGCGGCTCGGCAGGAGCGTGAATGGCGCTTGTTTCGATCATCCACGGCCCGTGCAATTCGGCGGCGAGTCGGCCCGCCTTGACCGCGGGATCGCTATCTGCCCACGTCTGCGCCTGCGCCAAGGTTTCGGCTCGCAGAACAAAAATGCCGCGGAGCGTGGTGCCGTCCATGAATGGTCCGGCAACCAGGAGTTTATGTTCGGCTGCCAGCTTTCGGATATTGGCCATGTGCTCTTCCTGGAGTTTTGCACCCGCTTCTTTGCTCAGTTGAGGAGCGTTGGCCGGGCGATTCAGCAGGACGAGAAAGAATTGCGGGGGTTTGGTTTCGGTCGGAGTTTGCGCTAGCGCTAGCGCGGAGCCAGCAACAGCGATCAGAGTGAAGAGAAGTACGCCGCAGAAAGAAATTCTTCGCATAAGCTGCGCCTCCGATTATGCCGTGCGATTCCAGCTGTGCCCTTATTCCTGAGTTCGAAAACGGGGAGGATTATACACCCTCCCACTTCCATGCGTTGTGGGCGGGGCGATGGCTGGTGAAAAGAAAACAGCCGCAATAGAATGTCGGACTGGATCGCGCGGCTGCGTGAGGACGCCGGGCAGAGACGGGGAGAGCGGGGAACTGAAGGATGAGCAAATTGATCATGTGGAATTTGATGACGCTGGACGGCTACTTTGATGGCGCGGAGAACTGGGCGCTGGATTGGCACCAATATGCCTGGGGCGAAGAGTTGGAGCGGATGTCGATTGAGCAGTTGCGCGTGGCGGACATGCTCCTGTTCGGGCGAGTGACGTATGAGGGGATGGCGGCGTATTGGAAGACGGCACAGGGCGAGGTGGCCGGCTTCATGAACAGTTTGCCGAAGGCGGTGTTTTCGCGAACGCTGGAGCGGGTGGACTGGCAGAATACGAAGCTGCTGAAGGGTGATGTGAAGAGGGAAGTGGAAGAGCTGAAGCGAAAGGGGGAGAAAAATATCTTTGTGTTCGGCAGCGGCGATTTGAGCGCAACGCTTCTGGAGCAAGGGCTGTTTGATGAGTACCGGCTGTGCTTGGTGCCGGTGGTGCTGGGGAGCGGCAAGCAGCTCTTTGGGCGCAAGTTGAGCCGGCAGAGGATGAAGCTCCTGGAATCGCGGCCGCTGGCCTTGGGAAGCGTGCTGCTTCGCTACGCGCCGTTCGCCGAGCCGGCCGCCGGAAAAGGCTAGTCGCTGAGCCAGCCGAGAAGGCTGAGGTTTACGTTGGGCTCGGGAGAGTTGGGAGGATTGGGCGGCGGAGCGGCAAACACTTCTTTGTCTTCGTCTGTGGCTAGATTCTTGACCCACAAGTGGAGTTCGGTGCGGTAATTCGGAGTGTGGCGCTCTTCGATAAACGCCAGATATTTTCCGGAAGGCGCGGGGACAGCGCGGCCGATGGCAAACTTCAGAGGAAATTGTTTCTGGGCTTTGGGATCAGAATTGGCAATGACGAGATAAGGGTGCAGTTCGGAGGCCGGCCCGCCTTTTTTTACCGCGTAATCCTGGAAAAGGTTGCTGCCGTCGGGCAATTGGCCGAGGTAGTGCGCCTCGACGAACTTCGCATGAATGTAGCCCTCGAATGGCACAGCGACAGTTTGCGGCGAAACGCCGCCCAGATCGGTGCCGTCTTCGGAGGCCAGATAAGTTCCGGGCTTGTTCGTTGGCGCGGTAGCATCTTCGTCGTCGCCGACCTCGGTGATTTCGAAGTAGAGGCGCTTGCCGTCCGCCAGCCACCCGTAGGACACCGGAGTGCATGCGGGGCAGTGGGCTTGCATCAATTTCGAGAGATCCCAGGTATGAAGAATCTTCCAGTCCGGAACGGAATAAACGGAGACGACGTATTTTTCTTCCTTGTAGGATCCGAACACTGCTCGTGTGGATTGCGGGTTCAAGATGGCAGGCGGCTGGTTTGGCCAAGCATCGGTGAGTTTGCGGAAGTGATTCGAGCCATCCAAGGAGAGCTCGTAGATCGCTTCTTCGGAAACGATCACGGGAGAAGGAGTGGTGCGGCGTTCTCGCCAGATGCCGACGAAGTAGGCTTTGTGATCGTTCGCGATTGCGCCCGTGGCCTTGATCTCGAGCTGTGGCCCCTCGTCGGAAAAGAGCAGGGTGCTTTTTCCGGTGGCGAGGGAAAGCGAATAAATTTCGGTTTTCCTGGTGCCGCGAAGCATGGACAAATTTTGGTCGTCCGATCGCCCGCCCGGAAACGGAGAGACGTTGGCGAAATGCCCCTGGAAACTTGCGCGGGTTTCCGCATAGGTTAGGGAGTACACGAGGGTTTGAGAACGCGCTTGGGAACAAGAAACGATACACACTAGGGCGAGTAGGCTGGCGAATTGTTTCAACACGGTCGTGGCCTCACGCCAACATAGCGCGCGTTCGCAAGCCATAACAAGATTACTCTCGGAAGATGGCGCCTAAGATCAAACGGCGCGGGTGGCGATTGCCGACGTTGCGTGAGAGTTTGCGTGAGACGTGACTTGCTCGAAGAAAGGAAGAGAAGCGCGTCAAGCTCGGGAGGGGCGTATGATTTTGGCGGGAGAAGGAGGTTTTTCAATGAAGAGGATGAATATCAGGAATATTCGATTTCGCGTGGCGGGTTTGCTTGGGCTTCTGATGCTGGCTGCGGCCTGCGCAGCACAACAATCGCCAGGGCCCCGTGTTGTGGATTTGACGGCCGCCGATGGGACGAAGTTGAAGGCGACTTTTTTCTCGGGGAGGAAGCCGGGGCCGGGCGTGTTGCTGCTGCACCAGTGCAATCAGCAGCGCAAGGGTTGGGATGGGCTGGCGACGCAGCTGGCGGCTGCGGGAATTTCCGTGATGACAGTGGACTTTCGCGGGTATGGAGAGAGCGAAGGCACGGCGCCGAAGGATTTGCCGCAGGCGGAGGCCGTGAAGGTTTTGAATGAAAAATGGCCGGGGGATGTAGACCTGGCGTACCGCTATCTGGTCTCGCAGCCGGGAGTCGATGCGCACATCGTCGGCGCGGGAGGCGCGAGCTGCGGCGTGAATCAGGCGATCCATCTGGCGCGGCGGCATACGGAGGTGAAATCGCTGGTGCTGCTTTCGGGGAACGCGGATCGCGAGGGGCGCGCGTTTTTGAGCGCGTCGGAAAAAATGCCGGTCCTGCTTTCCGCGGCGAGGGACGATGGCGGCGCAGTAGAATTGATGGAGTGGCTGTACAGTCTGTCAACAAATCCCGGAAGCAAGTTCGTGGAATATCCGGAGGGTGGGCATGGGGTGAACATTTTTGCGGCGCACAAGGAATTGCCGGCCATGATTGTGGAGTGGTATGTGCAGACGTTGGTGAAAACGCCGGGGAGTGCGCCGGTGAACGCGGCGCGGCGTGGGGAATCTCCCGCGATTCTGAAATTGATCGATGCCCCGGGCGGCGCGGAAAAGACGGCGCAGCAACTGGCGGCGGCGCGGCAGAAAGATGCGAAGGCGAAGCTCTTCGATGAAGGGCTGGTGAATATGATTGGCTACGAGCATTTAGAGGAGGGAGACAACAAAGGCGCGATTGAGATTTTGAAATTGAATGCCAGCGCGTTTCCCGATTCGGCGAATGTGTATGACAGCCTTTCGGATGCGTATCTTGCGGATGGGCAGAAGGACCTGGCACGGGAAAACGCAAAGAAGGCGCTGCAGATGCTGGCGACGGATACTACTGCTACACAGGAGTTTCGCAAGGGGATTCAGGCGAACGCGGAAGGCAAGTTGAAGCAGTTGGGAGAGAAGCCGTAACGGTGGCTGTGCCAAGAACAAAGAGAACCTAACGCAGAGACGCGGAGTACGTCGAGATTTCGCAGAGAAGAGGAAGAGTGGTATTGTGCTCGCCTGCTGGATAGACTTTGTGTAGTCAGGTCCGGGATTTGGCGGAAACGCGAGCCAGCGGGGAGAAATTGTTGATGGCGGATCGAGCGGCATTGGTTGAACACGCGCCTCTAGCTTCAGGAGAAGAAAGACGCATTGAGCATTTCGACGTGCTGATTGTGGGCGCGGGGCTCTCGGGAATTGGCGCGGCGTACCACCTGCAGACGGAATGCCCGAAAAAAAGTTATCAAATTTTGGAAGGACGGGCCGCGATCGGAGGAACCTGGGACCTGTTTCGCTATCCGGGAGTGCGCTCGGACTCCGACATGTACACGCTGGGCTACCGGTTCCGGCCGTGGCGCGAGGCGAAAGCAATTGCGGATGGGCCGTCGATCCTGCGGTATATCCGGGGGACGGCGCAGGAATACGGAATTGATCGGAAGATTCGTTACGGGCATCAGGTGAAAGCGGCGCGGTGGTCGTCGGCGGACGCGGAGTGGACGGTTGAAGCGACGAGAGCCGACGGGTCGGCAGCGCGGTTTACGTGCAATTTTCTGTACATGTGCAGTGGCTATTACGATTATGCCGGTGGCTACATGCCTGGCTGGCCGGGGATGGAAAAGTTTCGCGGGCGAATCGTGCACCCGCAGAAATGGCCGGAAGGTCTCGACTATAAGGACAAGCGAGTTGTCGTGATCGGGAGCGGGGCGACGTCGGTGACGCTGGTGCCGGCGATGGCGGAGACCGCTGCTCATGTGTACATGCTGCAGAGGTCGCCGTCGTATGTGCTGGCGCTGCCGTCAGAGGACTTGGTTGCCAAATGGTTGCGCGGAAAAGTGCCGGCGGGCCTCGCCTATAGCATCGTGCGCTGGAAAAATGTGCTGATCGCGATGTTTCTGTTTCAGAGGTCGCGTCGAAAACCGGAGAAGATCAAGGAATGGATCCTGGGGCTGGCAAAGAAGTCGCTGGGCCCCGATTACGATGTGGCGAAGCATTTCACCCCGCGCTACAACCCGTGGGACCAGAGGTTGTGCTTCATTCCCGATGAGGATTTGTTTCGAGCGATCCGATCGGGCAAGGCATCGGTGCTCACCGATGAGATCGAAACATTTACGGAGCAGGGATTGCGGCTCCGGTCGGGCGAAGAAGTGGAAGCGGACATGATTGTGACCGCGACCGGGTTGAAGGTGCAGCTGATGGGCGGGATGGAAGTATGGGTGGATGGAGCGCAGGTGACACTGTCGCGGGCGATGAGTTACAAGGGGATGATGTACAGCGATGTGCCAAACCTTGCGTCGTCGTTCGGGTACACGAACGCTTCGTGGACGCTCAAGTCGGATTTGACGGCGGAGTATGTGTGCCGGTTGCTGAAGCACATGGACGCTGGCGGATATGTGCGCTGCACACCGAGGAAGCGGGATGATTCGATTGCCGAACAACCGGCGATTGATTTCAGTTCCGGGTACATCCAGCGGGCGAAAGACGTGCTGCCCAAGCAAGGGTCGAAAAGGCCGTGGAGGCTGCACCAGAACTACGCGCTGGATATGCTGGAGTTCCGGTTCGCAAGCGTGGACGACGGGACGATGGAATTCGCGCGCGCGGAAAAGCAAGGGAGAGCGGATTGATGAGCAACTGGAATTGCGGAGAGATCGCTGAGCGGTGGATGCAGCCGCGATGATGACGCTGCTCCTTGTTGTGATCGCGCTTGTGGCGATGAGCTTGGGCGGGCTGGTGATTTTCACGGCCATCACCGCGCGCCGCGTCGAAACGGCTTTGCCGCCGCGCGGGCAATTCATCGAGGTTTCGAGAGCGCGGATTCATTACCTGGATAAGGGCACCGGGCCGCCCATCGTCATTCTCCACGGGCTCGGCGGACAGATGGGCAACTTCACCTACGCGCTGCTGGAGCGGCTGACGGATGAGTTCCGTGTGATCCTGATGGACCGGCCGGGTTCCGGTTACTCGACGCGTGCGCCCGGGGCGACGGGGCGGCTTACCGAACAGGCGGCGACAGTGGCGGGGTTCATCCGAAGATTCGGGTTAGAGCGGCCGTTGTTGGTGGGCCACTCACTGGGAGGTGCGATTGCCCTGGGCGTAGCGCTCGACCATCCGGAGGCAGTGAAAGGGCTGGCGCTGATTGCGCCGCTGACGCACGTGCCGAAAGATGTGCCGACGCCATTCCGGGCGATGGACATTAAATCGGATTTCTTGCGTTGGCTGATCGCGTGGACAGTGGCGACGCCGATAGGGATTCGTCGCGGGAAGGCGATTCTGGATGCGATCTTCAGCCCGGAGCCTGCGCCCATTGATTTTGCAACGCGAGCGGGCGGGATTCTGGGATTGCGGCCGTGGAGTTTTTACAACACGTCATCCGATATGAGAGCCGTCAATATGGATCTGTGGAAGATGGCCGGGCGCTACTCTTCGTTACAGGTGCCAGTGCGAATTTTGTATGGGACCAGCGACGAAGTGCTGAGCCACCAGGTTCAGGGAGAAGCGATGAAGGCGAAAAGTTCGATGGTGAGCCTGGAGCTTGTGGCGGGTGGGCACATGCTGCCGATCACCGCGCCGGATTTGACGGCGGAGTTTATTAAAGCAGCTGCGCGGAGTGAGAGTGTTGTTTCCGCTTGAGGTAGCGCATGTGGCACAGCCATTCCTGCTGTGCTCTTGGGTTGGCCTTTGTAGCGGCCGCCGTCCGCGGCGGGCGCCTTTCCCAAGTTTTCCAATTCCCCAGAAAACACGAATTACTCAAAAAATCCGTGCGGGCAAAGTGAAGGACCATAGGCGGGGCACTTGAAAATGCCCACCACTGAATTATTTCAGGCGGCCGGCGGCGGGGCCGGAGACGTCGGGCGGCGTGGAGAGAGCATTGGTCGTGACCATCGTGTCGCGGAACTGGCTGAAGAGGTCGGCAATGGTGCTGGGCGAATGAGGAACGAGCACCGTGTTGGTGCGGTCGTTAGCCGCGATTTCTTTCAGCGTGTCGAAATACTGGGTGATCAGGACAAGTTGCATGACGTCGTGAGGCGTGGCGCCTGCCACCGCTTTTGAAAAATCTTCGATGGAATCTTTCAAGCCTGCGATGATCGCTCTGCGTTGATTGGCGATGCCTTCGCCCTGCAGGCGCTTGGACTCCGCTTCCGCTTCGGCCTGCTTGACGGCGAGCAGCTTGTTGGTTTCGGCGCGTGAAACGGTAGCCTCGCGTTCGCGCTGCGCGGCGTTGATGTCGTTCATTGCGGCTTTCACCTTGGGGTCGGGAACGATGTCGGAGATGAGCACCTTGACGATGTTGTAGCCGTATTCGTGCATGGAACTGTCGAGGGAGTCGCGCAGGTCCTTCGCGATGTCAGCCTGGTTTAGGAAGGTGTCATCGAGCTTCATTTTGGGGACGTGGCCAAGGACGACGTTGTAAACCATGGATTCGATCTGCTTGACGGGATCCGAGAGCTTGTAGAACGCGGACTCGACACCTTCGGGAAGGACTTTGTACTGAATGGAGACGGGGATCTGCACGAAAACGTTGTCCTGAGTTTTGGTTTCCACCTGAACGTCGAACTGCAGGACCTTCATGCTCATGCGCCGAACGACGGTTTCGATGAACGGTGTTTTCCAGTTGAGGCCGGGCCCCGCGACGCGCGCGAATTTGCCGAGGCGCTGCACGATGGCCACTTCGGCGGTTTGCACGGTGAAGAAGGAGCCGACGATCGCGCCAAGGACCAGCAAAAGAAAGATTACGCCGAAGATGGTGAAGAGCGTGGCCAGAGGTTCCATGCGGAGTCTCCTTGGTAATGAGAAGAGCGTAATCGAAAATTCTTCCGCCAGCGCAGCGGAAGGCGCGGGATTGTCGTCGAGAAGGTAACACATCGCGAAGCGTGGGGACAATTTGCGATCGGGGGCGAGGTGGAATTGTAAGTTGAGTGGTTAGGTTGAATTCGCAAAAGCGGAAGCTTCGCTTCCGCACTCAAAAGCGCCCTACAAGGAGCCGCGGAGGCCGAGGGCGTCGGCGTTTTCTCGGAGAGCGGCGATGCAGAAGGTGATGTGCTCGTCGAGGGGAACGCCGAGCTCTTCGGCCCCTTTGATGACGTCTTCGCGGGAGACGCCGCGGGCGAAGGCTTTGTCTTTCATGCGCTTTTTGACGGAGTTGGGTTCGAGATCGAGGATGCTCTTCGATGGGCGCACCAGGGTACAGGCGACGAGGAAGCCGGCAAGCTCGTCGCAGGCAAAGAGCGTGTGTTCAAGAGCCGACTGGCGCGGGACGCCTGAGTATTCGGCGTGGGACAGAATGGCGCGGACGATTTCCTCGGAGTAGCCGCGCTCGCGGAGGATTTTAGCGCCTTCGGCGGGGTGCTCGCGGTCGGCGGCGTGCTCGGCATTGGGCCAGCGCTCGTAATCGAAATCGTGAAGCAGCGCGGCCAGCCCCCAGGTGTTTTCCTCGACGCCGTGCTTACGGGCGTAGGCGCGAACGCAGGTTTCGACCGCGAGCATGTGCTTGCGGAGGCTTTCGGATTGGGTGAATTCGCAAACGATCTTCCAGGCGTCTTCGCGCGTGGGCATGGGGGCTCCTGAGAAAAGGGAAATTGTAGCGTAGATTGGGGGAAGCGGTGGAACCAGGGAAAGTTGGGTGGATTGGATAGCACCGAAAAAGCGGGCGCCGAGCTCCCGCACTCCAAAGTGTGCCGAAATGAAAAGAATGTGCGGAATTGAAAAGCAGGGAAAAAAGAGAACGAAAACACAAGCTGTAGTGATGCGATGACGTGATAAGCACTAGGGGCAGTTGAAACGCCTCAACCCCGGCCGGGCGGACAGGCGAAAACACGGCGTAAACAGGGGCGATTCCGGGCGTTCCCGTGATATTTTTTCGAAAAATACTATTGACAAGAAACGGCCGCTCGAGTGACACTCCCATCGCGCCAGTAACTGCCTTCCCCCGAGAACGCTCCGACGTTCCTTCCTATCCGCGCGCCGGAAAAAACAAAAGTCAAACGAGGAGTGCCGGTGTCCGCACACATGGATAAAGAGGCAACGATGAATTCACTGGAAATGGACCGCGAAGTCATTCGCTGCAAGACCTGCGGCCTAGTGCAATACCGCACGCGCACCGGCAATTGCCGTCGTTGTGTGCGGGCCCTGCCTCAGCGGATGGAATACCTGATTCCGCAGGAGGCCCCGCAGGAAGAAGTGGCTCCCGAAGCGATCTCCCCGAAGTTCGCGAATCAGGAAACGGTCGAAAACATCGGCCAGCGGATTCGCCAGCTCAGAGAGTCGCGCGCGATGACCCAGAGCCAGCTGCAGTCGAAGTCGAAGGTCAGCCGCTCGTACCTCTCGCGCATTGAGAGCGGGCAGATGACCCCGAGCCTCGGCACGCTGGAGAAGATTTCCGAAGCGCTGAACGTCGGCCTGAACCGGTTCTTCATTCCGGAGTCGGACGGCGAAGCGCTCCTCGAGGATCCGTTCATCCAGGGGTTGCGTCCCTTTTTGCGGCAACTTGACTGGGAACAATGGCAATCCATATTGAAGAGGTTGCAGGCGATCAGCGATCACGTGAACGCTGCGCCGATCACTCTCCGCCCTATCGGTAACCCGGCTCGGCTACCGCAGCCCGCGCCGGCGAATGGCAACGGGCAGCACGGGCACATCGGACATGCCAGCCATTCGAATTGGCTGATCC
>Ga0210405_10001324_pt1 | contig 28510 bp, 21 predicted proteins | sample IncBWH11MmetaG_FD_155492 | JGI IMG/M metagenome (GOLD analysis project Ga0210405, IMG submission 155492) | Forest soil microbial communities from Barre Woods Harvard Forest LTER site, Petersham, Massachusetts, United States - Inc-BW-H-11-M | ecosystem: Environmental > Terrestrial > Soil >...
CAGCCCGGTACCGGACATGGCGTGTAGTTAAGCGTCGTCCACTTGATAGGGCATCCCGCTCCCTCGTGAGAGGGAGTTCGAAGAAATAATCATGGTCGAAGTTTTGATCGAAGAGATGTTTGGGTCGGACTGAAACCGACCGCTAGATTACGAACGAACCGTGCTTGTCGAGGCCGATCAGAAGGACAACGAAGAAAGCGAAAGAAAAAACTCTTTCTAGTGAATGGAGAAGGAGAAGTGCGCTCAAAAAGGTGTTGACACTGCCGACATTGTTAGAGATGTCCGGTAATCCGACTTATTGGGACTTAACTGAGCAATGAGCAGCGGTCATTGGTGAAGAGGGTCTGTATCTGAGAATTTTCGTCTGACTGGCTTCGTGAGATTGCCGCGATTGAATAGGTCAAGATAGCTGTCGTAGATGTCACGCGTGGTATCGTCAGAAAGAATGCTCGTACCCCAAGCTCCCATCCTCAGTTCCTTAGACCGAAATGAATCGCAGCCTGCGCTAGGGTTATTCCTAGGACACGAAAAAGGCACATTGAAAACTCATCACGAATGTAATGGGGATACTCGTATGTAGAAGTCTTTGTGAAAGGTTCTGCTCTATCGTGAATGCAAAGAGAATCGGAGTGAGTGGGTATGAGCAAGATTTGGGACGCCCTCCGGGAAGCTGAACGGCTTAAGAATCAGCGTGTTTACGAACAAGGTCTACAGAACCACCGGGACGCGATTCCTGAGCGTCGGTCCACGGAGCGCTTTTTGGCTAATACGCCCCTTTTGGTCTACGGCTATGGAGCCACAGATGACCCGTTTCACGAAGGAACCGAAGCACTTTACGTTAACGCCCGCGGTGGGCTAATCACCCTAACTACCGCTGTAAACCCCGGCCAGACGCTTTTACTGATAAACAAAGTGAACCTGAAAGAGGAAAAGTGTACCGTAGTTCGCCGAGCGCCCACCTATTTGAATAGGACTGCTATCGCTGTTGAGTTTCTGCAACCAGTACCCGATTTTTGGCACACCACTCGCCCCTGAACACTCTCGCCCCAGCGGGCTCCGCACCCGAAAATTGAACAACTCCACGCGTTGACACTACAGGGTAGGCAGCCAAGCGGCCAGCCGGTTTTTAAAGAGAAAAGGGGACCCCACTCTAACTTAGAGCGCCTTTGTATATGTGAACTTTTTTGGATTCCAACGAATCGGTACACCAGACTTCACTTAGACCCGCGTAACCGCAGCGTAACCGAAAGGGGGCCTTTTGGCGCTTTTAGCGTTTCTGGCGTTACGTAGAATCAATAACTTACGTGTCTTCAATCAGGGGCGTGGGTTCGAATCCCACCCGCGCCTCCACGTTTTGAGTAGCGTTTTCATTCAGTTGACCGGCCCTTTCGCCAAGTGCGGCTGTGATGGCCACAGAAGAAAAATGTCCGCCAGTCCAGAATGTGCCCTCTGATTATGCGAAATTAGTCGAAGAGCTTGGAATGCTATGCAAAGACCTCAACATTCCGGATATATTCACAGGGCTTTCCGTAGGATTGAATATTGTGCCCAAAATGAAACAAACTTTTAAACCAGAACCGTACATTTTAATCTTGGATTCTAGAGTACGCGCAACTCAGACTCTACACTTTAGGAGCAACAAAGAGGCTGCGCAAAGATTGCTAGAACTTGAGAAAGAGAATGTTGATAAGCCGCACATCCAAGCTGTAATGGCCTCGGCCAATTCCTTGCAGGCTCTGCCAAAAGCCTACCCAAACTATTATCTTGACACCGTATCGTTCATTGCTTTCGTGAACAGGATAATTTCTAAGGAAAACGGGAAGCGCTTGCCAAGGTAGTTTGAGAGAAAAAAGCCCGACTGGCATCGGGCCTATGGGCTGGTCAAGTGAAGGTGCTGACTCTCGCGCGCTACCACTCACCAAGACACCCGATCCTTTGGTTGCAAGTTGGCGCGGGACCGAGACAAATTGCGAAGCCTTGTCAGTAGAACCGCCAGCTTCGGTCGGTCTTCCTCCCTCACTGCCGTGAATTCCAGTCCAATTCCGACGTTTGGCTCCGCATACCGCACCACGACGTCGGCTCTGATATGTCCTTCTGGGACAAGAAAATCAAGTTTGGTCACGGCACCCGCAGACCATGGCACTGGGCTCTCGATGAATACACCTCTCGAGCTGATGCGCCGAACACGAAAGACGCCCTCGTGTCCATTACACTGCAATCGGACCCACACGTCCTCGGGTGCCTCAATCCGCGAGGTCAATCTCCTGGAAGGGGTTGTGCCTTGCCACACGCTCTGGCCTCCAATCTTGCGCCGCAGAGGGTTCCGTTCAATTTAAGGCTGGCCAAATGCTGTCCAATCTCCTGTCGGGGAATACACTCCGGCTTTCGACACGTGAGCCGTGGCAGCTGACATCGACCGCGTGGGCTATTTCATCGGGATGCGGCTTTCTCGGCGCGAAGGAGCAGCGCTCGTCAACGGCTTCCTATTCAGTTCCAATATCTCAGCGAATGTCGGGCCGGGCGGTCCAACAGTGTCATGTGGGATACGCTACGTCTTACGCACAGGCTTTGGCTGCGTGAAGGCTATGCGCCTGCCGCCCGCGTGCGGGGGCGAACTTCTTCGTCAATTGTTGCACGCACCATCGCCAACATCTTGTCCGAGATGTTAGTCATGTTGTGCGCCGTTGCGATGTGATCGGCAGCCGCGGCCAAAATCTCCTCTTCGGAATCGCCACGCGCTTCGAACTTACACCCCGGAACGAGATCGTTACAGTAAAGAACTTTTGACACAGTGAGTACCTCCAAGAAAAAAAGCAAAGGATTAGGATAGCGGGTTGGGTGCTTAGGGAGATGCTGGAATTGCTAAACGGACAAGTCAATGGTACTTCGGGTGACTTCCCAGCCCCTCAAAATCCGAAGGGAAGCGAAGCAGGCATCCTAGTGAGGTCCCTCTGGGTCCAACGTTCAGTTAATTCCTAGAACCCTGTTCGGGTATCTCGCCCCCTCAAACGCCGTGTGACGGGTACACTCGGTACGCTTTGAATGCGGGTAGACGATACTTAGTACCCCCGTACCATTGACCGTCTGTCATCCCTCTGGTATTCAATGCTGGTCTTCCGTTCGTTGATTTACTTCCCAGCCCGCCCGGAACGGGGCCCTGACCAGCGAGCCTCAGCCGCCATCCTTTGCGCAATCGAGTCTCCTGAATCAGCGGTAGCCGGCTTGTCCATCCTCTGCTTGGACTAGCGGCAGCTTCCGGGCCGAAGACCGCCCGAGAATTGGCAGGGGGAATAGCAGCAATGACGGAACGCCGCGAAGCTCCACGGATGAAAGTGAAAGGGCTCGCCTATGTCAATCTCGACCCAGACCACGGCGGCATCATTCTGAATATTTCCGAGGGAGGTCTTTGCTTTCAATCCACGGTCCCCGTTCAACGCACTGAGACGATTCGTTTCTGGTTTTCCTACCACAGTCAACGAATCGAAGCTGACGTAGGGCAGGCGCGGAAGGATGAGGCACAAACGAGAGGTGTCTCGCGATTCATCGAAGCCGGAAGCGAACTGGCGTGGACAGACGACACGCAGAAGAGGGGAGGGTTAAGATTCACGAATCTACCCGCAGAAGCCCGCGAACAAATTCGCGATTGGATACGCCAGCCTGCGCTGGTCAACGTCAACGAGAAGTCTGCCCCACCGTTTCCGTCATCACGTAAATCCCCTTTCTTGAGTGTGAAACGATCAGACACAAATGCTGCGCGAGGTGCTTCAGCAAGACTTGAGGCACTCTTTCGGCATATACAAACAGAAAGGCTATGGACCGGATACTCCGGTGGTTTGGTGGCCGGTGTTCTCGTCTCGGTCCTCGTTGTGGGCGTATTTTTGTTGCTGAGCCACAGTCGCGAGCTGGGTGACTTACTCATTCAAATGGGCGAACGATTTGGAGGAAGATCCTCGTCGCAGCCGATATCGCTCGGACCGCAGGCTAGCTCACAAGAACCACACTCGACTTCGCCAGGTCCACGGCCACTATCGCCGGAATCAAAGACTGTATCGGCAGAGCCACAGACAGCGGCACCAGCGCCGATTCAAGCTCCGCGGCCGGAAAAACTCCTTTCGACTGCAACGCCAACAGCAGCTAAGCCCGATGGAGTGAAGCTCGAAGCCGCGAGCCCTGCCACTCCTTCTCTTTCTGCCCCCAGCGTCAAGGCTTCCGATACTCCAGCGGTGAGTTCAACTGCTGGTCGGCCGTCGGTTCCAGGGATTGTCGTCGCCCCCGCTTCAGATCCCAGCGCAACCATGCTCCGGGCTACAGCTCCGGAAATGGAATTGGAGAACCGATCTAGTGCCCACATTGAGCCCGCCAAAGTGGAAGGCATCGGAATGCGTTCCGAAAAGTATCTCGAAGTCGGAAAGTTCAAAGAAAAACTGTTGGCGGACAAAACGAGCGGCCAATTATCTCAATTGGGGTTTCCTGCAACCGTCATTCAGTGGAACCGGTTTTGGGGAAAATCCTTTCAAGTCCTTGTAGGACCTTATGGAAGTGATCGTGAGGCTGAAGCGGCACACAAGGATCTGGCGTCGCTCGGTCTCACGCCCCGATCGTACGAAAGGGGAAAACGGGATTTCAGCTTACCCCTCGCACTGAAGGTCGGTGGCACACACCTGCCCGTCGGAGATTGCGTGGTCAGTTGGGAGTCGTATACTCCTAATGCGATTGTGAAGTTTGAATACGACAGAGGTGGGAATGTCACCGTCGAGGGAACGTGGGTGAAACGAGGTGCCAGGTACACTCAGAATGCATTCGTGTACGTAAAGAACAGGGACGGGTCTCGGACCCTTGTCGAAATTCGCTTCTCCGGCATGGGACAGGCCCTTGTTTTTGCCAGGGGAAGTAACTAGCCAACGAGTTGGAAGAGTCTGCGTCTACTTGGGAGTTGAGTATTGTCTGAATTTCATTCCGGGCTCCAGAAGTACAAGACGATACCTTGCGCCGCGTGCGGATTCTTTTGCCTTACAGTGGGAAGAATCTTTCCTATGTGCTCGCAGGAGCACGGCCACTAGTGCTATTCCAACTTGATAGAGCTAAATGAGCGGATGCGGTTGAGCGGGAGATGTAGGTTGGCGAGTTTGCGGTCATGCTGTACGAAAGATGAAGGTAGGCCCTTCGAAGCCGCCCTGTAGGGGGAGGCTTCAAACTGCGATAAGCTGCTTCGGTCAAAAGCCGCGGTGGTGAACGTTATGGTTAAAAGGCGTGACAGTCCGATCATGTCAAGTAGGGATAAGAGAGATGAGTGCAAACTAACCTCTGATGAAGCATCGAAAGGATCTACGACGACACCAAAACTGGAGTTTCCCCCGTGCTCTGGGAGCAGCATGGCAGATGCCTACGTACTGGCCATGCGGTGTCCGGTGTTCAGGAGGCATGACTCTTATTCGGGCTTTCGTACGGAACTTAAGAACCTGTTCGGTGATGCTAAGGGAAAAGGCACAAGCGGAGGCCCCGCGAGGCTGAATGTACCGATGCGCCGACCAGGCTCGGACTGCTCCATAGTAGTGACGAAACGGAGTAATGTCCGTGGAGCGAAGGGAGCAGGTCACCCACGCCGGGATCGAGTCAACTGGAAACAGGAGGAACTCACCGTTCTGGCGGAAGGCGGTAGCTTTCACTGGGTGGTACGAGCCGTGTGACTGGAGACGGTCAAGCACGGATCTGTGAGGGCCTCGGGGTGAAATTCCCCGGGGCTACTCGGCGTACCAGGCAACTGGTATTCCTACCGCGACCCGGTGATGGCATAGGAGTTCTCGAAAATCGATGCCTGTCTCTTTGCAGAGGAGTACATCTTTCTTCTTCGGGTTGCTGTTACTTTGTGCGAGCACGCTAATGTACGAGGTAATCCTGACACGACTTCTTAGCGTTGTCTCTTGGTATTACCTTGCCTTTGTTTCGGTTTCGATGGCGATGTTCGGAATGACAGCAGGAGCCCTTTTCGTACATTTGCGCCCTGGTGTCTTTACGGAAGAGTTGATACGTCGCCGAACCTACCAAGCAACTCTGGCAGCAGCAATCTCGATGCCCCTTGTCTTGCTCAATATGCTGGCCATTCCGCTCGATCTGTCTCTCGCCCTGCAGACCGCATACAGCTTTCTGTTATTTTCCACCGTGATTGCCGTTCCGTTTTTCTTCTCGGGCGTAGCTGTCTGCATCTCGCTCACTAGGGCACCGTTCCCCATGGGGCGGATCTACTTCAACGATCTCGCCGGCGCCGCTCTTGGATCCATCGCCTCTGTAGCGCTGCTTCGTGTCATCGACGCGCCAAGCGCGATATTCGTGATTTCGGCGCTTCTGTTTGTAAGCGCCGCGGCTTATGCCAGTTACGCCAAGGAGACGCAAAAACTCAAGACGTCGCTCTACTGGGCGGCAGCCATGTTGGCCCTTGCGGGGCTCAATGCTTCCACGATCTATGGCATTCAGCCCATATGGTCCAAGGGGACCATCGATCACCGCACGCGTATATTGGCTGAGGTATGGAACCCAATTTCCAAAGTTCGCGTGTTTCAACCGGAGTCGCGCCCCCCACTTATGTGGGGACCCAGCTCCCGAATGCCTAAGTTCGAATCGGAAGAAATCATCTTGAACATCGATAATGACGCTGCCACGGCGATCACGTATTTCCAAGGCAACCTCGAGCCCCTGCAGTTTCTTCGCTACGATGTCACCTCCATGGGCGCTCAGTTGCGTTCTGGTGGAACGGCGGCCATCATTGGCGTGGGCGGCGGTCGAGACGCAATGAACGCCGCCTTGAACGGGTTTCGCCGTATCGTCGGCATCGAAGTAAACAGCGCAATCGTGGATTTGACCTCCAAGCGTCTCGAATCATTTTCCGGCTTTAGCAAGATCCCGGGCTTTGAGTTGCACAACGACGAGGGGCGTAGCTATTTGACCAGGTCAGGGGAACGTTTCGATCTGATTCAGGCTTCTCTGGTAGATACTTGGGCCGCAACCTCCGCCGGCGCGATGACGTTGAGCGAGAATGCCCTCTACACCGTGGACGGCTGGCGGGTTTTTTTCGACCATTTGAAACCTGGAGGCATCATCACCTTCAGCCGCTGGTTTTCGGAGAGTAAGACGAACGAGACCTACCGCCTTTTCTCGGTGGCCCAGGCCATGCTGCTCTCCGAGGGCGTAACCAACCCAGGAGACCATCTCGCTCTGATTAAATCCGGAGAGGTTGCAACGCTACTCGCCAGCAACCAGCCCTTTACAGACCGGGACATTAGCAAACTTAAGGCCATCTGTTCTGAGATGGCCTTCACGCCGATCGTCATGCCAGGAGAAAAGACCAACGTGCCGGAACTGCGAAACATCTCTGCCGCTCGCACTCTGAAAGAGCTAGCCGCGTTACGGAACGCAAGTGATCTCGACTACTCGCCGACATTCGACACGTCGCCGTATTTCTTCAACGCCGTCCATCTCCGGAAGTTACCCTATTTCATCCGCACCCGTAACCAAGACTCAAACCTCCGGGCGATTCTCTTTCTGTTGGCTTTCATGTCGGCGGCCGTCGTTCTAGTCATCTCCACCATTATCGTACCCGCGAGGTTCTTGGTGAAACGGCAGAGCCACGGCCAGGCTGCCCCGTCGGGAGGCATCGCCTACTTCATCGCCATCGGACTAGGATTCATGTTTGTCGAGATGGGTATGATGCAGCAGCTATCTATCTTTCTCGGGCACCCGATCTATTCAATGGTGGTGGTTCTCGGCGGCTTGATTCTCTCGGCCGGGCTGGGCAGCCTGGCTTCAGACAGATGGCCGGTGGAGTCGACCTGGCAAAGCCGGATCCCGGCGATTGCGGTGTCCCTATTGGTGGTCCTTTATTCCGTTGCAGTCCTCCCGGTGATTCACACTTTCATCGCCGGGGTGCTTTGGCAGCGTGTCTTGGTGTGTCTGGCCCTGGTGTTTTCTTGCGGGTTCTTGCAGGGTTTCTGCTTCCCTGTTGGCATGCGCTGGATGACTGCATTATCACAGGAGCGGAACCTGCCGTGGATGTGGGCCTTAAACGGCGCAGCGGGAACTCTCGGCAGTTTCGTAGCGATCATCATATCGATGGACACCAGCATCAGGACATGCGTGTTGACCGGCGCGGCGTGTTACCTGCTCGCCGGCCTACTGATGCCGGCTAAAGCGGCGGATGATACGAGCCTGACCAAACAGTTCGCGAGCGCTTCCTGAGCAACCGTTCGCAGTACACTGAAGCGCCGCCATGTCATCTGAAGAATTCTGCATGAAACAAAGGTGTTTGCTCGTAAAGTTTCTCTTTGCGTTCATTGCCAACGCGGCACTCCGCAGATCTTTGAACTATTTTCGAAGCCTCATCCCCAAGCCCAATTCTTCGACTTAGAATAGTGAGAAAGTGGGTTTGCATCGTACGTTCGAATCAGCCGGGTCACAATTCGACCTTGCTGTCCTGTATTTGTGCCATTACTGGAGGATTCCATGGCGCACCTCAAATTCTTGATAGATGCGACTATCCTAGGTGAGTGGCTGGATGTGAGTCTGTGCTGTTTTGCTCCCCCTTCTAACCCGCCACATCCCGCGATGTCCCGTCACTTCCCACCACTGGGTTTGTTATGTACCCAATTACCTTTGGGAGATCGCTGAGCCGGGAAGCGAGGGGAAATACGTGTGCCGCCATTGCGTAGATGTGACGCTTGAAGGGGAATTAATCGCGGTCGGCTTGCAGTGCTTTCCAAGTCTTTGATCCGGCCCCGCTCAGGTGGTGCTGGCATGGGCCGGGAACGCGTAGGAACGCATGACAGGAACACATCTTTCGGTTTCTAGCGAGAAGTCCCTTGACTGTTACCCCGAAGCTGAAATCAGTGGTGCCGTGCTGCTCACACCCACAAATTACCTAGTTTGGCTCCTTGCCCAAAGCCCTGTCCATTTCGCGCTTGTACGCCTGATAGTCGGGGTCATTCACAAAGTTCCAGCGCCCATGCCCCTACGTGTGAGGCCAATTCTTCAGTTGTGGCCAGTTTGCGCTCTTCCTGCCAAAGTACGTCTAGCTTGCTGTGGAGAGTTCCCAAGCGCACTGCGCTGTGCGTGGTTGCGAACCACTTCCAGACTCTCATCCATTGAAAATAACGCTCTTGTGTCATCGCTCTGCCCTCAATTCGCTGTCACCCGCTAGTCGGCGCACATTCTGGACTTGATTGACGAGAAAGGCCAATGCGAGTGGGCTCAGCGCGTTAGGAAATTTGCAATAAAGAAGGCCAGAGGGCGATTGTCGGGTAGTGTGTGGGGCGCCCTCCAGCCCTGAAGCGGAGAGATAATGCAGGACGGTAAGCCAAGAAATTGTTTTAGTAGAGGGGAAACTCCATCCCCTACGCTGGCGGAAGTAGCTCAAGCCCGGCTCCGCCTATCGCGCCCCATTGCCTGGTCGCGGCCTCATTGCTTTTGGGTGATGTGCTGCTGAAAGCGGTCAGCCTTCACCCATTCAACCCTCGAAGCCTTTTCATCAATTCCTCCAGACGTAGGCGGTCTTCATTGCGCACTGCCGTGAATCTTAGTCCTAATCCACGTCCGGGCTCTGCATGTCGTACAACAGCCTCGGCCCTGATCTGACCTTCTTGAACAAGAAAATCAAGCTCGGCCGACATTCCGGCAACTGTGGGCGTGTCTGTTTCGATGAACAGGCCTCCCATGCTCAGATTCCGCACTGGGGCTAGATGCTCATGCCCGGCAGAGCGCCAATACACATAGACACCCCCGCGTGCCTCGACTCGCGAGTGAAGCCTTCTCGAAGGGGAAGTTTGTCGTTGCAAAATGTGTTCAACGGGGCTGGCCTGGTTAAAGTCTGCATCCACAGCGTGGTTCTTAGGGAGAGCAAAAAAGATAACCAGCCCCCTCGGTCAGGCGAGAGGAATTATCTCTCTCCCTGTTCTCCCCGCTCTTATCTTCAGGGTAAGAAGCCTGCACACCCATACCTGAAACCCCGTAGAGCCGGGGATCACTTACTTGAGATCAGCGGGACGCTGAAACAGATCAGGTCTGAGTTGCAGGCGCACACTTGTCTACCAGTTGTCTATTGGACGCGGACTCTGTACTTCGCAGCTTGCCAAGCGTAACCTGCACTCAGAAGGCCGAGCTAATGAGACTCCTAGTCCTCGTGACAGTTCTGGTGGGCATGGCGCAGGCTGCTGCCGCCCAAGTGACCACGGCGGTTGACGTGAAGGTAATCGACCAACGGTACAGCGCAACGGACTATACATACGTCGCGCCCGCCTATTTCTATTCACAATCCAACTCATACGGCGGATCAACAACAACCGCTGGATCAATCTCTCCATCGGTCGCAGTTTCATACCGTGTTCAAGGTGCAACATTCACTCTATTGCTGGCCGATGGCCGCGCCGCCATAGTCAATTGCACTTACAAACATTCGGCGGGAACCTTGGCCGAGTGGTCCGCTGGTACGAATCGGCGAAGTTGTCGCATGCCGCTTGTGAACGACATTAAGGCTGAGTTTCATGGTGACAACGCTAAGCTGATATGGCCCGTAAGCCTAGATGGAAAGAAAACACAGTCGGAAACATACAAAGTTCTAGCCATCCTGGACAAGCCCAGCGCCGCAACTTACCAGGTTCATTGTACGTTTTTATGGCTCGCTTGAAAAGGCGAGCGGATTTGACGTTGTGTAAGGGATAGTTTTTTAGACAGCCTTTCTATTATTTTTTTGGCGAATGTTTACGCCGCTTAAAGATGGGCTGAAGATATTTAAGAACGGTACAAAAGATCACGAAAACATTTCAACCAAAACATCAAAACCCGCCAATTGCTCGGCGGTTTTTGGTTTTTTTTTAAAATTCGATACTATTACTTTACCGTCATCGTCACATCGTCAAAGCGTGCGTCGGAGGTTACGGTGTTCTGGTAGATCTGCATATACAGTCGGACATATGCCTTGCCCGTCGGCACGGTATAGGTATTGCTGACATTCGTCCATGACGCGGCAGTCACGTTCGTTCCCCCTGTATAGGAAGCATTGGCTTTGTTTGCGTCCGTTATTTCGAGCACATACTGAGCAGCTCCATTTCCCGAGACTCGATATACCCAACCGCCGAAGGTGATGGTTTGGCCAGGCGTTACGGGGATATAAGTTGAGAAAAGCAATGGTTGCTGGCCGGACGCGGAGGTAAGCTCTGCGTAGTAACTGCCGCTGTGGGCATTTGCGGAATTGTTGACCGCGACGCCCGTGCCGTTTCCTGCCTTAGTCCAGTTCGCGAGGCCGGATTCGAAGCTGGGGTTGAGAACTGAGTTTGCGGTTCCTGCTGAAGTGCCACTCACTACGGTAAGTGTCACGGTCTTGGGCGTCCCCGCAGTCCCCGTTCCTCCTGCTGCGCTCCAGGGAGTTGCGGTCAGGGTGTAGGTGCCGGGAGTCGTGAGGAAGGGACATGCATGAATAGTGCTTGCGCTGCCGCCATCAGCACAGACGGCATAGGGAGCAATTGTTTCAGTATGGCTGTATCCTGTCTGGCTGATCGAGAAGACGACGGAGCCGACGGTTGCGGGAGAAGTGTTTGCGGTCATGCCGAGACTCTTGGGGAGTCCGGAGAGGGTGAGAGTTGAGTTGTTGGTGATGGTTTGGATGACGGTTGTCGCCGCTGCATTAGTGGTGTTGTAGAGGGTGAAGCTCGTGACAGATTGTGCGGATGTGCCGGCCTTCGTCGCCGCGCTTGCCGATGCGGATTGGGATGAATTGTTTCCGGCAGCATCGTAGGCAGAGACTTTGTAAACGTAGGTGGTGCCTGCAGCGAGACCCGTGTTCTGATATGAGTTTGTTGCCGTCGTCGTAATTTGGGCCGTTGGTGTACATCCCGAGCCCTGACAGCGGAAAATCTTGTATCCTGTGACTGCTACGTTATCGGTTGATGCACTCCAGGAGAGATTGATTTGTGATGCTGAAGCTGCGGTTGCAAAAAGATTTGTCGGCATTGAAGGAGGTGTAGTGTCGGTGGGAGGTGGTGACGAACCGCCACTTCCGTAACAGGCGCTGGGATCAAAGGTCAATATGCCGCTCGTACCATCCAGATTACCACCCATTGAGAAATAACAAGCCATTGCTGGATTTGCGTTGACGTGACCAGCCCAGGCTGTTGTAAGTGATGTCCCTGTACATTGAGAACCGCTTGTTGCAGGCAGCTTGGCATACTGCCCTGCGGTGTTCAGCGTTCCGGTACACTGACCTACGTTGCCGCTACTTACATCTGGACCGATTGGCGGCCAAGGAATTGAACCGAACCATGAAGGTTTGCTGGACAGGTAGAACGATGCAGGCATGGGAGCCTGTCCTGCTCCCGTGTCGCCCAGTGTTGGCACTGCGTTTGGATAGCTTGGCGCACCTGTCGGAACCTCGGAAGTACTCGCGCAAGTGGTTGACCATCCGGTGTCAGAGGAGTTCCCACAGAAGCGAGTGGCTCCAGTTACCGTGTCATAGTTGCCCCAAAGCAGCGTTGTGGTAGGAACGAGAGCGTCTTGCGTAGGCATGCTGTAAAATGTAGTGCTAGGACTCGGGGGTTGACCTTGACCAGCCGATACATTCATGGGTTGACCAGCGCCAAAATTGAAAATCAAATGGCTTGTGAAAACGCTAGAATTCTTATAAGTGCTACTCCAGCCTAAAGTTCCCAACACGTTACCGACGTAATTGTGATAGCGGCTGCCGTAGAAAATAGTGACGGCAGTGTAGTTGCTCCCGCTGGTGGGTTGCACACCTGGGCCGCACTGACCATTGGTACACTGCGTATAGCTCCAAATAAAGTTTCGGAAGTAGGTCTGACTTAAATGAGAGCCGTGATCGCCATCGTTCTGCGTATAAGGCATAGAGTTGCCTTCCATCAAGTTAAAGTCCGATCCAGCCCCGTGGAACTGAACCGCACCAATGATATTGGGGCTAGCATAGTTGTTCGCATCCGGCGAGTAGTTGTAAGCGATAACATCGCCCTGTTCGAGAACTGCATCGGCGCTGAATAGAGAGACGGCATTTTTATGGAAGATGTTGTTTTGAATCAGATTGTTCGCGCCCCCTACCGCGCGAATACCTGAAGCGTCATGGAATGTAGGGTTTCCAAAGAAATAGCTATCTTTGACCAAGCAACCCATGCAATCAGCCAGTTCCACTCCTAGCCGACTTATGGCATTCCCGCGTACTCCACTAACCCAGCCATGAAGGACGTTGAAGAAATTGACTCCAGTCTGTTGAGTTAACCCCGTCACGTCGTTGATTGACAGATTTTCTATGCCAACGAAAGGGTTCACTCGGATAATGACCGCTTGAGTGTCGCTGCCCCAGTCGGGCTGCTCGATGGGCTTCGAGAGGGTTACGCACGTTGCGCCGCAGCCATTCTGATTGATGGCGGTGACTACAGCAGCTTCCATTTCAGAGGAGTGTAAGCGCCAGCTATTTATGCCCCCTTCGCTTGGGACGGCACAACCATTATTTGGTGCACGCCACGCATCTTGACAATGGAAGTACCCCCCATTGTCATTGGCAACTCCAACACAAGCCGCTCCAAGTCCAGTGCCCGTAAATCCGGTGTCGCATTGATTCAGCACAAGAACTGAGCCGACAACTATAGTGTCCAAACCACTTAGAATTAATTGGGTAGAACCTTTGAATTGGCCGCTCGTTACCTGAACGACGTGCTGCGTGGAACCCGGCTGGCTATTTCCGGTAAAAGTATTGCCATCCCCTCGCGCGTCAAAGAAGCCTCCGAGCGTGCTGCCCGTTGTAAAGTTAAGTTGAGTCGCATTTGCTCCCGCTCCGCGCACAGCCACATGCCCGTTCCCGGGAAATGTAATCGTTCCGCCTGAAAGTGTGAATGTCCCGGCAGCAAGAACTACTACGCCGCCTGTTGGATGTGCAGTCTGACAGTTTAGTAATGCCGTGGTGATTGTAGCCACGGACCCGGAATATGGCGAGATCGTTTGACAGATCGGCCAGCTTGCGTCGGGCAAGTTGCTTCCAGGCAAACCCGCCTGGCTCCAGTCGATGGCGCGAGCAGGAGCAATAACGCCATTCCAGGATGCGCCTTGGGAGGTGTCGACGGCTTGAGGCAACCGCCAAATGTCATGGTCGCTTATGGTCCCTGAATTCCCATTTCCGATTCCTACCTGGTAATAAAATGTCTTCGAACTGTCGTCCCACATCTTCTGGAGCCAGTCGAGGCCAAACTTTGCCTCTGCTGTAAAGTTCGAAGCTGCCGAGCTGGCACCCATCTGATTAGGGAAGTCCCGCACGCCAATGACCATGAGGGCAACCGTATAACTGTGAGTTTGCACGAATTTCAAATAATCGCCCGCATCCCACCAGCCTCCGGAAGCGTCAATCACCGCTCCCGTGGGGGTGAGGTCGCCTGAAAAGCGCCCATTCTTGTTCATGTGGGGTGTTAAATATGCCTTTGCGGTCGCGTCGTTCAAGTGTCCCGCTGCGGTGCGAAGCGGTGTCGGAATGAAATTCGCACCGTCCCGCTCGTTCTCGTAGAAGTACAACGTGTTTGCGAGCGCTGTGGAATAGAGGTTCGCGCCGGTGGCGATTTGAAAATTCGGAGAAGCTGCCGATATCGAACCGTCGATATTGATCGTGTACGTTCCGGTTGTCGTCACCGAATCGAAATCGAGCGCAAAGACGTGCGAGAAGCTGCCCCACGATCCGAGATCTGCGCCAATCGCCGCCGAAAATACAGGGACGTTGCTCGAATTCACAACCGTGAACGACGCGCCCCCAGATGAACTCGAAGTCATCAGGTAGGCTCGCTTCGCCCCGCTCGCAACATACCCGACTTGATTCACTCGAACGAACGCGCTTTGCGCGCTCGTGGGCAAAGCCCACCCCGCAATAACAGCTGCGATGATGATTGTGTAGATGAAAGTTGAGAGCCGCCAAGTTAACTTTGATTGATGATTATAGAATAGGATTTCTCGCATGAGGTTTTCCTCCTCAGAATTCACTCAGACCCACGAGCGCCTGGGTTGTTCCCCTTTGGGACAAAGGACGACCAATAAATTGAGGGCTGGAAGGGCGGAACGGCTTCAGGACAAACGGTTTTTATGAAAATTTACTGAAGCGATGCAATGCTGCGCTTTTCGTCGACTTCGTGTCAAGCGGAACCTGTGCTCCGGGTAGCTTCAGTGTGAGGCGCCACTGTTTCCTAAACTCGTAACTCTGCCAGTCAGCTATTTTCAGGCTACCGAAAAAAATGTTTCTGCTTCTCGATGAATACTCCCCTCCAGTTCCTTTGACCATCAGCTTGGGCATGTTGCTCAGTCACGAATGGGGCACGCGGACTGTCGAAGAGCTGCTTCATGAAGCCGACAGGGCTCTCTACGAAGCCAAACGGGCGGGCCGCAATTGCGTCAAGCTTGTGAATGCAAACGGCGGGCGGTTTGACGGAATCGCATGTCGATGAGCCCGTCAGACAGAGTTGAGGAGCGGCTACGGACAACACCCGGACGGAAATTCCGCCGTTCTGGCGAACCTACGAGCCCTTCGTTTTTAATTTCGCCTGGCCCATCATTTGCCGCATTGCCGCCGAGGATCCGGGCGCGCGCTTTTCCCGCCAGACTTCTAGCCGCTTGCAGGTCTCCTCAATATTTTGAAAAAGGTGGGGATTCTTGAAAGCAGCGCGCCACGTCGGGACGATCGACCGCATGCGATCCCACACTACCCAGATTTCACCATTGCTGTCGAAAAACAATTCGTCATTGATCAGGCCGCGGTTCACGATACCTGCCACCATGTCCCAGTAGCTGATCACCATCCGAATGAAAGTATTTTCCTCGCTTCCCTGCGGATACCTTTGCATCATCTCTTCCGGTGATTCGGGATGAAAATGTTCGGTGAACCATGCCCGCGCCTGACGCAGACGCGGCTCCCGCCGCATGTCGTAGAGGCGCAGCATCAAGTTCACTTCGTCGTAGGTGATCTGGGCCATGCTGGATTCTCCTCGCCCTAACTCGCAGTGCCTGACTGTGCGGCTTCTTCCACGGAATGAAAAGCGCCAGCCAATTCGATGCGTTGAACACTCGAGAGGGGTATACCCTGTCTTTGGAGCTCGATCTGTATGCGGCGGCGCAACTCCCGCGCCACTTCGTCCTGTCGGGTCGGAGCGGTCCGCACTTGCAACCTGATCGTGGACGAGGCGCGGTCGAAGCTTTGCACGCCAAGAATCCGTGGTCCATCCACCAGCGCCTGTGACCACGCGGGATCGCCTCGCAGCTCCCCGGCGGCAGTCTCCAGGGCCAGCAGTGTCTTTTCGATCGGACTCTCAGGGGCAAGCGAAACATCCACGAAAGCCTGCGACCAATCGCGGCTGAGATTGCTAACGGCCCGAATTTCGCCATTCGCGATAGTTACCAGGGCCCCGCGCGCGTCCCGGATCACCGTGCGCCGCAGCGTAAGGTGTTCTACGCGCCCGGAGTAGTCTGCGAACTGAATCGTGTCTCCTACTACGTACTGATCCTCGAGCACGATGTAAAAGCCGCTGATCAGGTCACGAACCAGCGATTGCGCACCAAAACCGATTGCCAGGCTGGCGAGACCAGCCAATGTCACCGCCGGCGTAATGTCGATGTTGAACTCGTGCAGCGAGGTCAGCAATGCAACGGCCCAGACAACTTTGCTCCCCGTGCCGTACAGGATTCCGGCCAGCGTCCGTGTCTGCTGCTCTCTCAGCTGCGCCGCCCGGGCTTGTGTTGCCGCGGGCTTGATCAGTAAATTTGTCACTACCCGGAGCAGGCGATTCAGCACCAGGGCGATAACCAGGATGCCAAGTAGATGCAGCGCGTTGGGGAGCGTCAATTCCAACCAATGATTGAAGGGACTGGACATGATCTCTCTGAGAGAGGGAGTATAACATTGGCGGAGGTTGGATAAACCTTTGTCCGGCGCGCGATGGGACTGCGCGGATTCGGGAGCGATTATGGAGACCAGACGTAGATTCTTCCTTATGCTATGCGCCATCGGAGTGCCGCTTTCGGCGTTGGCCCCTGTATTGGCCGCTCAGGTGCCTATCCCGCCATCAGCTCCCAATCCCATACGAAAAGATGAGGAGTCCAACGCGCCAAAGCTCGATCCCAAAATCGCACTCGGAGCCAATGAGAAGGACATTAAGAAAAATGTCGAGCGGCTCTATCAGCTGGCCAGCGAATTGAAGGCCGAAGTGGAAAAAACGGACTCCATGCAGGTGCTGTCCTTGACGATGCTCAAGAAAACAGAGGAAATCGAGAAATTGGCGAAGGAGATTCGTTCCCGCGCGAAAGGTTAAACATCGCCGCGGCGCCCTGGTGGGAAAAAGCGCGCTGGCGCGAGCTCATCATACAAGTTAGAATGATTAGATTCGGCGTTGCCATGCTACTTTCAAGCGTCGGATGGCAGGTCCCGACGAGCGATCGTGAATCGAGAGCAGCGCTTCGAAATATCGTTGGGATTCATTTCAATTTGGACCCGTAGCGTAGCTGGATAGCGCGTCAGCCTCCGGAGCTGAAGGTCGTGAGTTCGAATCTCACCGGGTCCACCATACTTCAAAAATCCTTTCCCGTTCGAAAAGGCGTTGTGAACATAGGCGATGCGTTAACAGAGCTCAGGTCTCGGGAGCGAAAGCTCGCGCGTTAGCGTCGTCCCAGCCGCGCCATTCCTGAGTTCATTGCTCCCGGTCCGGCGAATCCTATCGCTTCGGTCACACTCGATTCTTGTACGCGCGATCACGCGGTTGTCTACAGTGCTAAGTAAGCTTAGACTAGGCCAGTTCACGGGGTTCTTCTTGCTCTCCTCTCGCAAGTTCAAGTGGCTCGCCCTCGCCGTAGCGGGTCTGCTGGCCGCACTCCTGCTTCTCGTCGTACTGACTATCCATGAGCCCGCGACAAGCCTCTTACAGTCGAATCTCTTGCAGACGGCGATCGTTTTCTGGGCCGCCTTTTGCTCTTTTTACGTGGCCAAACGTTCCTTAGGGTATCTTCGCCATCTCTGGATGCTCCTGGGTCTGGCGACCTCCCTGGCTTTTGCGGCGCAAGCCCTGGAGACCTATTCCCAGAGTCTTGCTCACGCACCCACGTATACACCCTGGCCCTCTGACATCCTTTTCATACTTTGGGTGACGCCCGCAATCCTGATGTTCCTTCCGCGTCCCGCGGAAGAATCCGGCGCCATCGATTGGCAGCAGATTCTGGATTTCGCCCAGATTGGAGTCGCGGCCCTCACGGCTTACCTCTATTTTTTCTACGTTCCCTCCCGCTGGGAAGTCGAAGGCCCGCAAATGTTGCTGAAAATCATCCGTCTGCAAATGTTGCGGGACGCCGTGCTTGCCGTTGCATTTGCGGCTCGGGCCGTAAACGTCTCTTTGCGCTCTCTTCGCGCCTTCTTCGCAAGAATGGCTGGTTTTTTCCTTTTGGCGAGTGCCTCAGGACTCGTTTTCGTATTCGATCCGCGCCCATCTGGAGTAAGTGCGGACTGGACCGACATCTTATGGTGCGCGCCGTATTTGTTTGTGGCCGTTATTTCCGCGACCTGGAGCGGCCGTGAGGAGGCCGTGCCCCGCGAGAAAAGCTCTTCCTTCCAGGTAATCGTAGTCTCTCAGGTGTTGCCAATTCTGATTCCTTTATTGGTTCTTTACATGGTGCGGCGCATTGCCGCGGAGCAGATCACGATCGCGTGGACTGCAGTCACAGCTTCGTTCGTCCTGTCCGCTACGCGCCTGGTTTTGACCAACGAAAAGCAGCGTCGCGTTTCGGACCACCTACGTCGAGCCGAACACGCCCTGCGCCGTTCCGAGCAAATGTTTTTTACCGCGTTCCGCTCCAGCCCTGATGCTGTTGGAATCAGTCTGGTCCCGGGAGGCCACTTCCTGGAAGTGAACGAAAGCCTTGCCCGCCTTACGGGTTATACCCGCGAAGAGACCCTTGGAAGAACTGGGCTGGAAATGAATCTGTGGAAAGACTCCGGTCGCCGGGAGGAGATCATGGCGAAACTCCAAAAAGATTCCGAAGTTCGGGACGAGGAGTTCGCTTGCTTGACGAAGTCCGGAGAAATTCGCATCTGCCAGTTCACCGGAACGCTGATTGATTTGGACGGGCAGCTCTGCGCACTGGTCGTCGTGCGCGATATCACCGCCCGCAAAGAGGCCGAAGAAGCGCTCCGCGCCAGCGAGGAGCGCTTCCGCAATCTTGTTCAGGACTTGCAGGTCGGGGTGGTCTTGCTGGGGCCGCACGCAGAAACGAAATTCGCGAATCAGGCAGCCCTGAAGCTCTTTGAATTGAGAGAAGAACAGGCGATTGGGAAGAACACGTCTAATTTTGAGCTTGCGGCCATCAGCGAGGACGGCGCGGAAATTCCCTTTGCCTTGCGAGCGGGCCCTCGCGCGATTGCCACCAGGCATCCGGTCCGAAATGAAGTGGTGGGATGGCGCCGACCTGGTTCGAATGACGTCTTCTGGACCTTGGTTGACGCTGTACCCCAACTCACGGCCGAGGGTGAAGTGGCCAATGTGATTCTTACCATCGCAAACATCACCGAAAGGAAGCGGGCAGAAGAAGCCCTGCGCGCCAGCGAGGCGCGCTTTCGCACCCTCGTCCAGGACTTCCACGTTGGCGTTGTCATACTTGGGCCTGACGCGACGCTGCAATTCGCGAACCAGGCGGCACTCGAATTGTTCTGGTTTACCCCGGCGGAAGCGAAAGGCAAGAGCTCCGAGCAACTTAACTTGATTTCCATCCGTGAAGATGGAACTGAAATCCCTTTTTCTATGCGCCCGGGGCCGCGCGCCATTGCTACGCGGCAGCCCATTCAAAATCAGGTGATCGGTTGGCGCCGCCGCGACTCAACCGAAGTCCTTTGGACCTTGGGGAATGCCGTGCCTCAATTTGCTCCCGATGGGACCGTCTCCGTCGTGATCTACAGCTTCACCAACATTACCGAGCGCAAGCATGCGGAGGAAGCTTTGCATCAGCTCTCCACGCGCTTGTTGCAACTTCAGGACGAAGAACGCCGCCGGTTAGGCCGCGAACTCCACGACAGTCTCGCGCAAAGTGTGCTCGCGGTGAATCTAAACCTCGCGCAGGCTGCGCAATCTTCCGATTCCCTCAGCGAACGCGGACGCCATGCGCTTGCCGAAGCCCGCCGCCTGCTTCAGGAAATGTCCCGAGAGATTCGCACGTTATCGTATCTGTTGCACCCACCTCTCCTTGACGAACTCGGCCTGGTCTCTGCGATCAGGGAGTACGCCGAAGGTTTCAGTGAGCGCAGTGGCGTCGAACTGGAACTGGACCTTCAAACCGGCTTCGGCCGCCTGCCTCAGGAAGCCGAAACGGCGCTCTTCCGCGTTGTTCAGGAAAGTCTGACCAATATCCAGCGGCACTCCGGAAGCCCGACCGCAACGATTCACTTGCGTGGCGATTCTAATTGCGTCAACCTCGATGTCAGCGATCGTGGTCGCGGCATGAGTAAAAACGCCATTGAACGCGGCAACGGTTCCGGGACACGCCTCGGTGTTGGTATCCTTGGCATGCGCGAACGGATGATGCAACTTGGTGGAAAACTCGAAATCGAATCCAGCTCCTCAGGTACGAAGGTTCGGGTCTCGATACCCCTAAAATCCGAGGTTTCCAATGCCAGTTCGAATCCTCGTGGCTGATGACCATCACGTGGTTCGTACCGGACTCCGTGCCCTCTTGGAGTCCCAAGCGGGATGGCAGGTTTGCGCGGAAGCTGAAAACGGCCGTGAAGCCGTGGAAAAAGCCAAGGAACACAAGCCCGATGTGGCCGTGCTCGACATTGGAATGCCGCTGCTCAACGGTGTGGAAGCCACGCGTCAGATCCGAAAATTCTCTCCCGAAACGGAAGTCCTGATCTTGACCATGCATGACTCCGAGCTCTTGATCCAGGAGGTTTTCGAAGCAGGCGCTCACGGATATATTTTGAAGGACGACGCCGATCGTAATCTGCTTGCTGCCGTCGAAGCTCTTCGCCGTCACGAACCCTATCTGTCCTCACGCGTATCCGAAGCTGTCTCCAAAGCCGGGCTGCCGCCGGGCTATCCCCCTGCAGTTAACCGCACCTCTCGAAGCCGCTTGACTCCGCGGGAGCGCGAAGTGCTGCAGCTCCTTGCCGAAGGAAAGGGCAATAAGGAAGTCGCTTCCTTCCTGGGCATCAGTGTGAAAACGGCGGAGACGCACCGCGCCAACATCATGCTCAAACTCGACTTTCATTCCATCACTGAGCTCGTCCGTTATGCAGTTCGCAACAAGATTATTCAAAGCTAAAAACCTCTCCTCCGCCCTACAACGAATTCCCTAGGGAATCGGCCGAATTCAAATCCTACTCGCGAAAATGCACACTAAATGGACCAAATTGGAACGCCTCTGCCTTACCAGGAGTGTGTGTCATGGAGCTCAGCAGTCGTCGTATTCGCGTCTTGGTTGCCGATGACTCCCCGACCGCTCTACGTTCCGTTTGTCGTTACCTTGAATATGCGGGTGAGTTCGATGTTGTTGGCACTGCCCGCGATGGTGAGCATGTATTGCAGCAAGCCGAGCGCTTCCGTCCCGACCTCGTGCTCGCCGACCTGAGCATGCCCCAAAAGAATGGATTTGAAGCCAGTTCGGAGCTGCGCCGCGTCTTCCCAAAATTGCGCATCCTCATTTTTTCGGAATTGAGCGGTCTTTCGCTCCGCGAGGAATGCATGCGCAGTGGCGCCGATGGTTTTGTGGAAAAGAGTCAAATGCCGGAGAAACTGATGCAGGAGGTTCGCAGACTTTTCCCGCAGAATTGGTAAGGAAAGGCAAGACGAAGTCATGGAGTCAACTTTATATAGAATCCTGGTCATGGAGAATGATTCCTCCTCAACCCAAAACATATGCGGCTTGCTGGAGAACCATCAGAATTCGCCATTCCAGATTGTGCTCGCCAAATCCGGGCAAGGTGTCGTGCCCAGTCTTGTTTTCGAGAGCGTAGACGCGCTTCTCCTCGACATGCATTCTCTGAACGGTGCCGGACTCGCCCGCCTAAGGGAGCTACACTCGCAGTTCAATTTCTTGCCGATTCTTGCTCTGGTTCCCTCCAGTGACCATGCGCTGGGCCACCGCGTTCTGGAAGTAGGTGCCGTCGAATATCTGGTGAAGGAAACCCTGAGCAGCGAACTGCTCCAAAAATCCTTGAAATACGCCATCGAGCGCACTCGTGCCGAGGTTGCGGCTCGCCAGTCCGAGGAACGCTTTCATGAGCTCCTCGAAAATACCAAAGACATTCTCTTCACCCTTGACCTCGAAGGGAATGTCACTTTTCTGAACAAGTCCGCCGAAGACGTATTGGGGTGGTCCAGGAGCGAAGCGCGCCAAATTAACATAAAGAGCCTCGTCGCTCCGGAACACCTCAACCTGTGCAGCCAGATGATGCAGCGCATCGTCAATGAAGAGCCATTGCAGCATTTTGAAATCTGCATGCTGCGCAAGGACGGGCACAAAGTGCTTCTCCAGGTGAGCGCTCGCCTGATCTGTTCGAACGGCCGCAAGGAAGGCGTGCAAGGCATCGCGCGCGATGTTACCGAACGCCGCCATCTTGAAAACATGGTGCAGCAAACTCAGAAATTGGAAGCCATCGGGCGCCTCTCCGGAGGCTTGGCGCACGATTTTAACAATCTGTTCTGCGTCATCAGCGGGCACGTCGAACTCATGTCCGAACGATTGGAATCGGATCACCCTGCCATCAGGAATTTGGCGCAGATCAAAAAGGCGGTGGACAGCGCATCCTCTCTGACCCGCCAACTCCTTGCTTTCAGCCGCAAGCAGGTGTTCCATCCTCGCGTTTTGGATCTGAACGGCGTCGTTCTCGAAACGCAAAAGTTGATGGGACGCCTCGTGGGCGGCCATATCGAGTTATTTACGTCGTTGAACCCGCAGCTCGGCCACGTGCGCGTGGATCCGGTTCAAATGGAACAGGTGCTGTTGAACCTGGTTCTCAATGCCCGCGACGCCATGCCCGCGTCCGGGAAACTCACCATCGCCACGTCCAACGTCGACCTGGAAGAAGGCGCCCGATCCAAGCGCGCCATCGTTCCTGCGGGCAACTATGTCGTGCTTTCCGTCACTGATAATGGCTGCGGAATGGACGAAGAAACACAGAGCCGTATCTTCGAACCCTTCTATACCACAAAGGAACTCGGCAAAGGCACGGGCTTGGGACTCGCCTCCGTTTATGGAATCGTCAAGCAGAGCGGCGGATTTATCTGGGTTTATAGCGAACCAGGCCAGGGCACAACCCTCAAGGTGTATCTTCCTCGCGTTGATAACTCTCCCGCGCCTCTGTCCTTTGAGAATTCCAGTGCGGAAGCCCGCAGAGGAAGTGAAACAGTCTTATTGGTAGAAAACGCGGAGTCCTTGCGCACACTCGCCAAGGAGTTCTTGAAAAGCAGCGGCTACGCCGTGCTCGACGCTGAGAATGGCAAGGAAGCCCTCAGGATTGCCAGCGCTTTTGCCGGAACGATTCATCTCCTCTTAACGGACGTCATCATGCCTGGAATGGGAGGCAAACAACTTGCGGAGCAATTGACTAGCCTTCGCCCGGCGGCGAGGGTGCTCTTCATGTCCGGCTATTCGAACGACGGAATCGTACAATCCGGCATCCTCACTAGCGAAGCGCCATTGCTTGAAAAGCCTTTTACTCGCGAGATTCTCTTGCGCAGAGTCCGCCAGGTCCTTGACGAGGTAGAACAGGTTTCCTGACCGCGGCGGTGAATTCTCTCCGCGACCGTGTCGCGCCGTTTGGAAACCGTAGAAATTCGTTTCGGCTCGGGCGCATACGTGGACAACATCTAGCCATCTCTTGGAACTGTCCCAAATCTATCCCTCCGGACAGGTGACGCCGTTTACGCACTACAATAGTTTGTCGCTCACAGCAATCCAGCTCGACGCAAGGATTTTCAAATTCGGACAGCCAGTCCGAACTACACCCAGGCCAATCCAGGCGCTCTGCCGTTCGAATGAGATCGAAAGCCCGACGTGTGTCCACCGCCAGCCCGGAGCCATCGCTCTGAGGGCCACCGCGCTTTTTGACCCTTAAGAATAAGAAGAGGAGCGGATCCATGTTTCCACGTTCGTGATTTGGCGCGCCAAGAGTACGGGTAGTATTCGTTACAAGACCAAATTAACCCTCTGCATTGTGTTTCTTGCGGTCGTATCGTCAGCGACCGTCATGGTCGGTCAACTCGCCGTTCGCGATCCTGGGGTGCGCGGAGGCGCGGTTGACTCCGGCGACCCGATGGATTCTGTTGCAACGACTCCGGGCGCAGCGGATTTCTTTATCAATGGCCAGATGCGCTTCCAGGATGTCGAAGTCGTAGGCGGGCAACTTAACAACACAGGACTCGGGCCCCGTTTTAACACCAATCAATGTTCAAGCTGCCATGCGCAGCCGGCCGTCGGCGGCAGCAGTCCGAGCACCACCGACTATCCATTCTTGGGGCCAAACCCCGAAACTCTCGTCTACAATCTGCATGGCCAGAACGGTCAAAACACGCTTCCATCGTTCATCACCCCGGACGGCCCTGTCCGCGAAGCGCGCTTCAAATTCTTCCTGAACCGGAATGGCTCTCTCAGCAATACCCCTGATGGCGGAGTCCACGACCTGTTCGTCATTTCCGGCCGAGGTGATGCGGGTACTTGCGCGATCAAGCAGCCCGATTTCGCGCATAATCTCTCGCTGAATAACGTCATCTTTCGCATCCCCACTCCCGTTTTTGGAGCCGGTTTGATTGAAAACATTTCAGACGAGGCGATCCTTTTCAACATGGAATCAAACGAACGCCAGAAGCAATTCCTCGGCATTTCCGGTCATCCCAACCGAGACGGCAACGACGGCGCGATTGCGCGCTTCGGCTGGAAAGCGCAGAACAAGTCTCTCGAAGTCTTTGCCGGCGAGGCTTACAACGTCGAAATGGGCGTCACCAATGAGCTGTTCCAGAACGAGCGCGCCAGTCCTGACGAAGCGCAGCAGGGCGGGCTTCCGCCAAATTGCAGGCTGAATCCCACGCCGGAAGACGCGACCAACTTTGTGGCTTCTCCAAACTCCGCCGTCCCCAGCGACGTCGTGCAGTTTGCGATGTTCATGCGTCTCCTCGCTCCTCCCAAACCATCGGCCAGCAATCCAGGTGGTGCGGAATCGATTACAAATGGAAGCCGAGTGTTTGGCTCCATCGGATGTGCTCTCTGCCACACGCCCACACTGCGGACCGCGACGTCAAGCGTCACGCCCGGTTTGAACCAGGTCAATGTGCTCCTGTTCTCCGATCTGCTCGTTCATCATATGGGCGCCAGCCTGGCTGACGGCGTTTCGCAAGGCGGTGCGGGGCCGGATGAGTTCCGATCCGCGCCTTTGTGGGGTCTCGGGCAACGCATTTTCTTCTTGCACGATGGCCGCTCACGAGATCTTGTGGAGGCCATCCAGCAACACGCGAGCTCCGGCTCGGAAGCCAATGGGGTGATCCAGAACTTCAAGCGGCTCTCCCCTCAGCAGCAGCAGGATCTATTGAACTTCCTGCGTTCCCTGTAAACGGTTCGAATTACCTCGGACAGGCGGTGACCCATTCGCGTGCGATGAATGGGTCGCCGCAAAGCCCGCTCTCGCGCAACTATCAATTTTCAATTCTGGGAGAACCGCCTAATCGGAAGGGTGACTCTGCTGCACGCGCTGCGCGCCTCCCGCGACACTCCGCAGATGCCGCGAAGGCGCCGGTCTGGTCGACTCGCGCACCACAAACTCCGGCTCGATCGCAATCTCCTCAACATACTGGGCGCGCCCTTCAATCTGATCCACCACGGTCTGCGCCGCGATCTGCCCCATCTTGACCAGCGGCTGCCGCACCGTGGTCAGCCCCGGATTGGCGTAGGCCGCGCCTGGGATATCGTCGAAGCCCACCACCGAAATATCTTCCGGCACACGCAAGCCCGCCTCTGTGATTGCCCAGATCGAACCGATCGCAGAAATATCGTTGTAGGCAAATAACGCGGTAAAAGGATGCTTGCGCGCGAGCAATTGTTTTGCGAATGGATATCCGATCGCCGGCGTCGAATCGGTTCCCTCCAATTGCACTGTCAACTCCGGCCGCACGCGAAGGTGCAGTTCCTGCGCCACTTCGCAAATCGCGCTCCATCGATCCGCAGAGTCTGAACTGATCGTCTGCCCTCTGATGAATGCGATATCCTCGTGCCCGAGCTCCTTCAGGTGTTCGAGAGCAAGCCTGGCTGCGCGCTTATGATCCAGGACGATGTTCGTTACGCCTTCGATGCGCGCATGCCCGGCGACCGCCACTGTCGGCAGCGTAAGCGCTTCTTTCAGTGACGTATCGGTGGTGATAAACCCCTCGACTCCGCGCGTCAACAGCATTTGTGCGTAGGTCTGCAGCAGCTTTGGGTCGTGCCGGTGAATCACCGTGAGAAAGAAAAAATTGTGCCGCCGGAGATATTCTTCAATTCCGCTGATCACCATTGCGCCGTACGCATCGCCGATCTCTTCGGCGATGACTCCGATCGTGTACGTCCGCTTCAGTCGCAGCGTGCGCGCAAAAAAATTCGGCCTATAGTTCAATTCTTGTGCGGCCGCGATAATCCGGTTCTTGGTGTGTTGAGGAATGGAGCGCGCCGCAGGGGAATTATTTAGCGCCGCTGAGACCGTTCCCGCAGTGAGTCCCAGGTGTTCCGCGATCGTCTTGAGGGTAACCTTGTCCGAATTGCGCGGGCCGGGCTTCCCTTTGGTCAGCGGAGTCATCTGCGAAACCTCCAAGATTCTTCCAAAAACGGGATAGTGGGGCGGGCCGCATGCTTCCCCTTGGGCAGCGCCGCCCCGAGTACCCGTCTTTCCATAAACCGCGAGCCTGCCGCAACTTGGACCCAGCACCCAATATCATGGCTCGCACGGGTCGTCAACGACCGTCCTCCATCCATTACCCCAAATCTATGAATATAGGGATGAAAGTCAGCTTGAATCCGTAATTCAAGAGAAGCGTCCTCGCCTTCCGCCCCTTAGCGAGGAGGGAGAATATCATTATTTTGTTTAGAATATCATTATTTCTGCTTGACAACCTTTCCGCTATGGTCTAAAAACCCCGTAGTAGAAAAGCATTACGTCCCGTAGTGCTTTGGGGGGTTGGGTCCAATATTGTTAGTTTTGGTGGGCGGCGACGGAGTTAAATCCTCGGCTTGCGGATGCAGCGCGCGGATTTAGGGCTTTTCCGTGAATACTTTTCCTCGAGGGGTAAACGAATGAAGATTCAATCTTCGAATAGAATCAATGCAACGCGCAAATTGCACGTAATTGTCTCGCTACTTAGCGTTCTTGCGCTTTTCCTCTGCGCCTCTCTCCCGGCTCGCGCGCAACGCGTCTCGGCTGCACTCCGTGGCGCCGTGACCGACGAGCAGGGCGCCGTTGTCGCAGGTGCTGAGGTCACCGTGAGTAATCCCTCCGCGAACTTCACTCGTACGGTCACTACAGGGTCCGACGGCGTCTATACTTACCCTGACCTGCCTATCGGCGCCTACACGCTTCGCGTCTCGCACCCAGGCTTTAAGATAGCGGAGGAGACCGGGATCGTGCTGCACACCGCCGACAGTCTGGTCTTCAATGTCTCGCTTAAGATTGGCGCGGTCAGCGAGCAGGTCACCGTGGAAGCCAACGGTCTCCAGGTCGACACCACTTCCGGCGACCTCACCGGTCTGGTTCAGGGCGCTCAGGTAGCCGAGCTTCCTCTGAACGGCCGCAACTTTATGCAGCTCGTCCTTATGGTCCCCGGCGTGGTTCCCGGCGAAGGATTCAGCGCCCAGGCCAAGGGCCTCAAAGGCGGGTCGGACATTTCCATCAGCGGCGGCGCGGTGAACGCGAACCTGTGGCTGGTGGACGGCGCTCATAATAATGACGTCGGTTCGAACCGCACCATCCTCGTTTTCCCTTCCATTGACGCCATCGATGAATTCAAGATTGAACGCAATAGTTACAGCGCGCAGTTTGGCCAATCCGCTGGCGGACAGATCAGTATCGTCACCAAGCGTGGTTACAATGCCTTCCACGGAAATGTTTACTATTTCGGTCGCAACGATGCCCTGAACACCTTCAATACCTTTACCAAGTCGGGATGCCTCTCGGCCGGCATTCCATGCGTGAAGAACGAGCTTCGCCGCAATGACTTTGGCTATACCATCGGCGGTCCCATCAAGAAGGACAAGATCTTCTTCTTCTGGTCCCAGGAATGGAACAAGATGAAGGAGGGAGAGACCACCAGCAATCGCGTTCCAACAATTGCGGAAAAGGCCGGTGATTTCAGCGCCATTAAGGCTTGTCCGAACGCCGTTTCTCAGCTTGGCTGGCCTTCGGATCCCGTCACCAAGCAGGCCATCAATCTGCCAGTCCCTCTCGGTGCGCCGGCAAATATCTACTCTGCACCCAACGTATTCAACACTGCCGCGCTAAGCCCGGCGG
>Ga0210405_10001329_pt1 | contig 28473 bp, 25 predicted proteins | sample IncBWH11MmetaG_FD_155492 | JGI IMG/M metagenome (GOLD analysis project Ga0210405, IMG submission 155492) | Forest soil microbial communities from Barre Woods Harvard Forest LTER site, Petersham, Massachusetts, United States - Inc-BW-H-11-M | ecosystem: Environmental > Terrestrial > Soil >...
AACGGGGTGAATCGAGCGGTGCCCATCCGAATCTTCGGGTCGAGGCAACGCGCACGCGAAGAGCAGCATGACTACGAACGGTGTTGCTAACAGGAAGCGCTCCAGCCGCCATGAAGCTGCTGATCTACTCACACTTCTTTGCGCCTAGCGTCGGAGGCGTCGAGACGCTCGTTTTGTCGCTGGCTCGCGGCCTCGCAGGGCTGCGCTCACCCAGCGGCGTTCCAGAATTCGAGATCACTCTTGGGACGCAAACTCCTGCGGAACAATTTGATGATGGGTCGCTTCCTTTTCGTGTATTTCGCCAGCCGAATCTCATTCATTTGTGGGACTTGATCCGGGCTTCCGATGTGGTTCATGTGGCAGGCCCCGCACTGGCGCCTCTTTTTCTCGGATTGCTCGCACGGAAGCCCGTAGTGGTGGAGCATCACGGCTTCCAGACGATTTGCCCGAACGGCCAGCTTCTCATCGAGCCTGTCGGGACTCCATGTCCGGGTCATTTTATGGCAGGCCAGCATGGCGAATGCCTGCGTTGCAATTCCGGCCAGGGCTGGATTGCATCGCGCAAGCTTTGGTTGCTCACGTTCGTGCGCCGCTTCCTTTGCCGTCGGATCGCAAGCAACATCACTCCAACGGCGTGGCTCGGTGGCCTTGTGCGGCTTCCGCGAGTGGTGGCCATTCCTCACGGATTGGAATTCATTGCCGCGCCCGTGGCGTATCCGGGATTATCTCCGCGTCCGCCCGTTATCGCCTTTCAGGGCCGGCTGGTCACAACGAAAGGGGTCGGAATTCTTTTCGAAGCTGCGCGTGCTCTGCTCGCGCAAAATCGCGAGTTCGAACTCCTCATCGTCGGCGACGGCCCTGAGCGCTCCGCCCTCGAGCGCCTTTCGCAGGACGCACCTCTTGCAGGACATGTGCGGTTTGCGGGACGCCTTCTGGGAGTAGAACTCGATGCCGCGCTCGTTCAAGCCTCCGTCGTTGTCGTTCCATCTCTTGGTGGAGAAGTTTTCGGATTGGTCGTCGCTGAAAACATGTCGCGAGGTCTGCCGGTGATCACGTCCGACCTCGGCGCGTTCGTTGAGGTGCTCGGTGAAGGAGGCCTCACGTTTCGGACTGGTGATGCCGCGGCGCTAGCGCGTGAACTCGCTCGAGTTCTCGATGATCCTGCCCTCGCTGCTCGCCTTGCGCAGATTGCTCGGCAACGTGCGCTCGATTTTTGCGATTTTCGCCGCATGCTGGATACTCACACGCGGGTTTACAAGGAAGTCCGCTCCCACTGACCTGTCCGAAAAGGCAGGTACGCCGTGGGTCACAAAGAACGAAACTCTGTCCAGGCCGGGTGCGCCCAGGCCTAGACTGAATCTAGGGAACACCGTGTGCATAGGCCCATTTGTCTTTTCATGGATGTCGAGATTCCTCCCGTGTATCCCAGGAGACGGAGACGATGAAACGCGCGCTCATTTTTCTTGCGGTACTTGTAGTAGCGCTGGTGACGGCTCGCGGCGCGTTGGCTGCGCCGCAACAATCCAAAGGAACTTCCACCCTCAGCGGCGTGGTCATCGGTCCTAACGACAAGCCCGCCCCGCATGCCAGCGTCTCGTATCAATCGTCCGATGGAAGCGCCCCGCATGCCGTATATGCGGACGCACACGGCCGATTCACGATTTCGCAGCTCAAGGCTGATAGCTACGACATTCGTGCCTCAGCGAAGGGTATTTTTTCAGATTGGCAAAGGAACATCCCGCTGCGCAAGGGACAAGCTCGGTCCGTGGAGCTGCATTTGATCTACGCGAAGGAAATGCCCAAGCCTGATTCGAGTACAAAACCAAAACAATAAGTCCCACCGCGGCTCACCCCTCATCGGGGGCCGCATCCAGACTCATACTCAGGCATTGATAAGCCAGGCGAACGGCTTCGTCTACTGCAAGAAGAGTTGTGCGAGTTCATGGAGGTCTTGCGCAGAAACATCAGATATGGCGCAGAACTCCATGCCCTGATGCCGCCAATGAACCCATTGATAGCCTTGCCGTGATCCAGGCGGGTGAATCGGGGTGTCCGAATCCTTTGTGGGCCACACAAAGACATTGATGAAATGTTTGCGGCGCCCATAGACGAGCGCCGCAACGTTTCGCTCGCCAAGAACATCCAGGCGGCCGCCAATTAGCGGAAAACCCTCGTCCGTGAAATCATGAACGGGCGGAATGAAGTCCAGTCTGCCATCGAACCAGGGTTTAACGGTGTGCTGGTCCGTCGAAGCTACGTCAGTGAGATGCCCGGCCTGCAGCGAGCGGATGTGGGCGTCGATGACTTCCGCTGAGGTGACTGATTCGGGGCCCATCGAACGGAAGTGAGGCACGGCGAACCACGCCACTCCGGTGACCAGGAGGATGGCAGCAGCCGCGGCAAGCCAGCGCCATGCGGCAACCGACGAACCACCGGTGCTGGCGGCAGAAATTTTGAGCTCCGTACGAATCTTTTTGCGCAACTCCGGCGGGGCCGTCTCGTAAAGCTGTGCACGCTGCAGAGAAGAACGCAGCGACTCCGCCGCGCCAAGAGTGGCTGTGCACTCGCGGCAACTCTCGAGATGGCGTTCGAATTCGGCGGCACGCACGGCGTCGAGCTCGCCGTCAAGATAAGCGTGAAGGATAGTCCCGGAGAAATCACAGCTCATGGGGCGCCTCCTGCTGAGCAGGTTGCGAGAGCGCGCGCTGCAAGCGTTGGCGGGCACGGGCGAGCGCGGACATGACGGTGCCGATCGGGACGCTGGTGATGGAGGCGATCTCTTTATACGAACAGCCTTCGAGCTCGCGTAATATGATCACTTCCCGGAAACGTACGGGAAGTGTTTCGAGAGCGCGGGCGAGCCGCTCGCGATTGTCGCCCGCGATAGCCAGAGTTTCCGGGTTCGCAGCGGATTGTTGGTGCAGGTCTTCGTCGAATTCTGTCATGAGCTCCACTTGGCGATTTTTCTCCAGCCACGTATAACACGTATTCCGGACAATCTGCAGAAGCCACGCCCGGGCGTCTCCGCCGTTGAAGCCGCGAAAAAAGCGAAAAGCTCGCAGCAGAGCTTCCTGTGCGACATCTTCGGCGTCGGAGCGGTTTCTCAGCAGCCAACGCGAAAGATTGAATGCAGCATCCAGATGAGGCAACACGAGCTGCTCGAAGCGAGCCCGGTCCTGCGAATCCAACACGTCCCAACCTTTCCCCTGGCCCGTCGTACTCATGAATGAAAACCGCCTAGCCGTCGATTTTATTCCAAATTATCTAATAATTAGGACGAACTAATTTTAGCAGGGTGAGCGCGGAAAATTGGAATAAGGCGCGGCCCACCGCGGTCTGCACAAATGAAACACGTCCCATGGCGGCGCGGGAACCCTGGCTCTCTCTGCCCCGCGCCGCTCCTGCCAAATATGCGCAGCAGCGGGAGACGCATACAAGTGTATGCATGAGGAGACGTGTCTCCAGGAGAAAGAAAGATGGCACACAAGACAAAAGACGAGATTTTGCACGATCACAACAACGATGGAGTTGATCGCCGCGGCTTTTTGAAGTGCATGGCCTGGGCGGGAACGGGCGCTTTCTGCGTAATGCAGGGCGGTGTTCTGAAATCCTACAGCATGAGCCGTCTTGCGGAGATGAACCCGCAGAACATGAAGGGAGAGTTAAGCTTCGTGCAGATCAGCGACAGCCACATGGGTTTCAACAAGCCGGCGAATCCGGATGTTGCTGCGACCTTGCAGGCCGCAGTCGATAAGATCAACGCGCTGTCTGCACCGCCGGAATTTTTGCTACACACGGGGGACATCAGCCATCTCTCGAAGCCAGAGGAATTCGATAGCGTCGAGCAGATTCTGAAGAGCGCTTCGGCGAAAGATGTCTTCTACGTCCCCGGCGAGCACGATGTTCTGAATGACGACGGCAAGCAATATCACGAGCGCTTCGGCAAGGTGGCTCAGCCGGGGGGCTGGTACAGCTTTGAGAAGAAAGGCGTGCATTTCGTGGGCTTGGTCAACGTGATGAACTTGAAAGCGGGCGGGCTTGGCACGCTGGGGAACGAGCAACTCGAGTGGCTGGAAAAGGATGTAAAGCATCTGAAGTCCAGCACGCCGATTATCGTCTTCGCACACATTCCGCTCTGGACGGTCTATCCGGAATGGGGATGGGGCACTGAGGATAGTGCAGGCTCTCTCGCGTACTTGAAGAAGTTTGGCTCCGTGACCGTTCTCAACGGCCACATTCATCAGACCATGCAAAAGGTGGAGGGCAACGTTACGTTTCACACTGCCTGCTCAACGGCGTTTCCGCAGCCCAAGCCGGGCGAGGCGCCTTCGCCGGGACCGATGAAAGTCCCGGCCGAGCAGTTGCGCGGCGTCTTGGGCATCACGGATGTGAATTACGTGGCCGGCCAGCATGCCCTGGCGGTTGTGGACTCGTCGTTAGCGTGATCCAAAAGAGAAAGCGCGGACAAACCGGGAAGTAGATTCTCAAAATCCGAAAAGAGGGAGATAAGTCATGAGGAGAAGTGTGTTCATTGCAAGCGTGATAGCGACGACAGTGCTCAGTTTCAGCGGAGTCGTCTTGGAGCAGAACGGGTTCGTAACGAGCGCGCAGGAAAAGCCTGCCTCCACGGCCGAAGTGAAAATTGATAATTTCTCGTTTGGTCCCGCGGCCGTCACGGTGCCCGTGGGAACAACCGTTACGTGGATCAATCGCGATGACATCCCGCACACCGTTGTCAGCACGGAAAAAGTGTTCAAATCTAAAGTGCTCGATACCGACGAGAAGTTTTCGTACACATTCACGAAACCCGGCGAGTATCCCTACTTCTGCTCGATCCATCCGAAGATGACCGGAAAAGTTGTCGTCCAGTGATCGCCGCCAAACGGAGGATGGAACTTGAACCCCTTTGACGTCCGAGCGGCATTGCTTGCGAAGCACGCGCAACACGTTGTGCTGATTCACTTTCCGATTGCGCTGTTAATAGCCGGCGTGATCTTCGATTTTCTTGCGCAGAGGACCAAGTGGCGGGCCCTTGCGGAAGTGGCTTATTACAACTTGTTAAGCGCGGCGATTTCCGTGGTGCCCGTGGTCGCCACCGGGCTCCTCGCCTGGCAGTTTCAGCTTGAGGGCCAAAAACTCAAAGGCATACTGCTCATGCATTTGGTTCTGGGTTGCACTTCGGCGATCCTCATCTGGGTTGCATGGGGTTTGCATGCGCGGTCACGCGGTAAATTTCAGGGGAGTCACCCAGTCTTTCGCCTCGGACTGGAAGCTGTGGCTGTGGCTATCGTCGGGCTCACGGGGCATCTTGGCGGGTTTCTCAGCGGTGTAAATGGTCCCAACTAGTACTTTTCCGAGCCATGTGGGGCGCCTTGTAGGCATGTAAAATAATGCAAATAAACAATTTATATGCGAAACGCCTCCAGACGTTGGTTTTTGTTCTAGTACCACGACTGCGGTACCCTTCCCAGTGGCTCTAGCGGCCCATTGAGGGCTTCACATGCGACGCGTAGGCTTCTAAGAACGGGTTGGGGGCCGCGCGGGGACAGCGGCTCCGCAAGGGGCCGTGTGCGAGCTACCCAACCCGCCACTCTTTCGGCGACCTCCCTAAAGTCAGTCCTAGAATACTCAAAACCAGGTTTCCGAGCCCTCCAAGAAATTCTCTAATTCTGAAGCAGAGATGGGCAGCCCTCGTGCATTTCTGTAGCGTCGTTTCTTGCTTCCATTCCAAAAGGGTTGCGCCATCATAGACTTGCGGAGGGGCTTTGGCTGCACATGAACGATTTGGGCGACAGGTGAGGCAACTGGCGGACAAGCTCCTCGCCGCCACACTTCTGGTGTCAGCATTGCTTTTGGCTTCCGTCTCTTGGGCTCAGTCCACGCCAGCCGCGAGTCCGGACCCTGCCAGATTGCGATCTGAGACGGTTGCTTCGTTTGACCGCTACGCGCGCCTGACCGATGCGCGCAATGAAATCGAGCTGAAGCGCGGCTCAGCTCTATTGTGGATCGATGGGCTCCCCGAAACTCAGCGCTCCGAAGCCTACGCTGCCCTGAAGATCGGTGAAGTGCAGATTCATCAGCTCAGCACGCCTGACAACGGCAAGCCCGTCGGTTGCCCGGGCGGGATAATCCATCACTGGGTGGGAGTGGTTTTCATCCCTGGCGCGAAGTTGGACGACGTGCTCGCCGTGCTCGAGGACTACGAACACCAGTCCACGTATTACTCGCCGGACGTGGAACGCTCGAAGATCGAATCGCGAGACGGCGACCACTTCCGCGTGTTCCTGCGCTTCCGGCGTCACAAGGTGATCACCGTGGTGCTCGATACCGAGCACGACGTGCACTACTTTCACGACGCTCCCGGGCGCGCCCACAGCCGCAGTTCCGCGGTACGCATCGCCGAAGTGGAAAATCCCGGCAAGAGCGACGAACGCGAAAAGCCGCCCGGCGACGATGGCGGCTACTTGTGGCGCATGGAAACCTGGTGGCGGATGGAAGAACGCGACGGCGGCGTTTACGTGCAGAGCGAGGCAGCTTCCCTAACTCGCGATATTCCCACCGGTCTTGGTTGGCTTGTCGGGCCCTTCGTCACCAGCATCCCGAAGGAAACTCTGGCCTTCACCTTGGAGGCCACCAGCAAGGCGGTGCAGCATAAAGCGAGCCGATAGTTCGCTATCAACTTTGTCTGAATGACCTGCCGCCAAGACAGCCTTACGTCTAATCGACGCGGTACACTCGCTGGTTTTGCCCCTGGAAGACGAGCGTCAGACCTTGCGGATTTTCTGGCAGCTTCAGAGGTCCAGCTTCCGGGAGTACGTCCAGAATGTGGGAAACATGCAGATTACAAGCTTGCGATAAGACCGCCTGTAAGTTGGTGGCATCCGGCAGTGTTTGTTCTCCCCACCTTCCCAACGGTTTGACGTAGGCTTTGTCGGAATAATACGCCGCGACGTATGGATCCAGAATGAGCACTTTGCTGACGAAAGGCTCGGCGTTTATGTAGTCGAAGCTTTCGAGATAGGGAATCTCCTCGTGCCTGCGTTTATCCTCGAAGGTCGGGGAAACCGCGGCATGCGAGTCCACGAGGCTCTCAGGAACGATCATGTAGAGTCCATAGAGAATGGAGATCGTCACAACCACGGCGGATAGCCCACGCGCATACTTCGAGCCTACTCGGGCAACGTATTGCCAACCAAGCACCGCGAAGACCGCTAGAAGGACATAGACAGGAATAAGGAATCGCGATTCCTGTTGTGTGAAGAACCACGCCGTCGTTAGGAGCAGCACAAGCAGTGCCAGAGCTTTGGGGAGCCACTCGTTCCTGGAGGCTATCAATCCGATCGGCGCGAGAGCAAGCGGCGCGAGGCCAATTCCACCCGCACCGTGGAAGTTCGAAGTGTGAAATGTGAGGTTAAAAGGAAGGAGAAAGTAGGCGCCCAAACCGCGGCCCAGGCCCGCACCTCGTTTAAGAATATAAGCATGATATTGCAGAATGGCCTCCACCGGCAGATACCTGACCTGGAAGAACTTATAGAGGATTGGAGGCGGAGGATAGATCGGAGTTCCAAGAAAAATCCAGTTTCGCGCGTAGAAAGGAAAAGCGACGGCAATAGCCGCGCCGCATACTATGCCGAGGCTCTTCAAAACAGCCCAGAGTCTGCAGCGGCGAACGCCAACCGCAATCAAAAACGAACAAAGAAGGAGCAGCGCCCAGGCGATGAGTCCCGTATACTTCGTGCCGGACGCGAGACCGCAGAACAATCCAACTAGCACGTAATCGCCAGCGCGCCCGGCGTCGAACGCAATGCGTGCAGCGGCAAGAACGAATCCAGCGTAAAGAACGTCTATGAAGCCCCCGAACGCTCCCCGGTAAACCGCGGGCATACTGATGATTAATGCGGCGGTCCACCAAGCGCCCTGTGAGCCCAGCCCCAAACGCATCGCCAAACTCGCAGCCATTAGAAGAATGGACAGCAGGCCGAACACCGCGAAAAACTGCGGTGCGCGCTGGCCCCCCAGGGACATTAGCGCAGCGAATTCAGTTTCTACTACTGCAGGGAAGGAGGTCTGCGCTTCGTCCGGAACCGGGCGAATTAAGGCGTCCCGCAGCCAAACTTTCGGTCCAAGGTAGTGGTAAGCGATCGCGTCGTGGTTCATATCTCCGGTGGGTTCAGCCAGCCCGCCGATAGCGGTCACGAGAAGAACGCCAATGACGACAATCACTGGCAATCCAGCGCCGGAAACAGTCGTGAAGATTGTCCGGCATTCCCGTACTGTTCTTGCAACCGCTCGACAGCCAAACAGCACACCGAGAACCAGGACCAAGAGGATGGCGGATCGTGAAAACCAGAATTGGCCCACACAAAACAGAATCGTTCCGAGAATCCCGATCCCGCCGAGAAAGGACAGGGCGACGCGATCGATGCTTGAAAAGCTCTCGGGAAACAGACGGCGCAGCAAACCGCCGAAACCCAGCCCGGACGCCAGGAGAACCAGGTTCGCAAAGATCGGCGGAAGAAATCTCATGGGAGGTGAGAGTGCGTGAAGCGGCTAAGGAGGCGCCGTGCCGTCTGCGATCCGAAGACCCGAATGAGGATAAAAGTGACGAGCACTGCGGAGAGCCACAATTCGATCAGCCGCGGCCAAAGCGCCCGTACCATGGCAAACCCCCGCTGGGGACCGTCCCCCTTTTCGACAGGGAAGTCTTCGGAATTATCACTCATCGATGGCGCCAATTGCCGGGAGAGAGAATACCGTTTTTAGGTATCGAAGTCCCACCCAATAATGGGCTGGCGCCATCCCGATTGGGAATGATTTGGCGGTGCAGAACTCAAGGATAAAGGCCAAGTGTCATAAATTTCCCAGTTTTTTCCTGGAACGCGACGGCGGCGTTTATGTCCAGAGCGAGGCAGCACCCCTGGCTCGTGATACTCCCACCAGTTTTGGCTGGTCGGCCCCTTTGTTACCAGCATCCCGAAGGAAACGCTTGTCTTCACGCTCGACGCTACACGAAAAGCCGTGAAATCGGCCTTACGGAACTAGTCCTCCCCCTCGCCAGCGGAATGCGAAGCGCGAACCCTTGCCGTGCGTAACTTTCCCTCCGCAAACCAAGATCGAAGAGTTCTGCGGCAAGGTTCCTCCCAGAATTTGAAAACCAAAATGGAAAAAAGGACCAAGATCAGGGGTGTAAGTGACGTTCCGAGAGGCGCCAGCTTTTCCGGCAGGTGAGAAAAAATAACGCGTGCCCAGCCTCTGACAGGAAACTGGAGGAGGTAGACGGCATAACTCGCACTTCCGAGAAGAACCATGAGCCTTGTCGAAAGAAGCTTTGCCAGCACGCTGTCGCCCATAGCTAGTTTGTACACCAACACTGCGAACGGAATCGTCACGAGCGAAACCCAGACCCCAAGTGGGAGACTAAGTATCAGAAGCGCGCTGAAGACGGCTACATAAACCGTCAATGGGGTGCCGGTATTTTGACCGGCGGCCTCGCTTCGAAGCAGTTTTAGCCCGATTACCATCCCAAGCAAGAATTCGGGGATTCGCAATAGCGGCAGGGGAACAATATTTGTGAGAAGTGAAGAGCGATCCAAATCCCCAAGACCCTGAATAGGTGTGTGCACCACCACGCACACTACGAGCAGAAAGCCCATCATCCAAAACAATGTGCGGCCGTTTTTGCGAGACATCCAAGAAAGCAAAAAGGGAAAACAGAGATAGAAAAAAGCCTCAACAGAGAGAGTCCACGCCGGATAGTTCCACGCTCCCGTCAGTTCGGGAGCTCTTGGGTTCCAGGCCTGGACCATGAGAAGCACTGCGGTCCGGGTCCCGAAAGAAAGACCTCGTTCGAACCAGAAGGCAAGAACAAGTGAAAGAAAATAGACTGGATATATCCTCGCAAATCGGGCTTCCCAAAAATGCAGTCGATTCGTACTGCCATCAATCTGCCCATCGTAAGTGTAAGCAAGGATGAAACCTGAAAGAATGAAGAACAAGTTCACTGCGAGGTATCCGTTTCCGAAAAACGTTTGCAGTGCCGCTGGGAGCGCGTACCTTAGCCGCAGCCACGGCAATCCATGAAATAAGACGACGTAAAAAGCCGCCAAAAAACGCACTCCGGTCAAAGCGGGCAGTGTTCTCCGATGCCGCGTGAGAGGGGGCGATGGCGATAGCGAGGAGGTCATCGACGGCGATTCTTGAGTTTGCGGCGCAACCACACATCAAACCTGAATAGGCAACGCATTGGACGAATTGCCCAAGCTGGACTCGTCCACAAACGACTTAGCCGATTCCGATGGCGACTGATGCTACACCCTGGCGGCTTTCCCGCGCACAAAGAGATCCGTCAAAATTCTCGAGACAGCCTCCGAATTGCGATCCCATTTCCATTCGAGCGCCGTGCGTGCGGCCGCGCTTCCCATGCGTGTCCGAATATCTCCGTCAGAGTAGAGAATTTGGATGAATTGCGAAAGAGCCTGCACATCAAGAGGATCTCGCAGAACAAACCCGTCAAGGCTGTCGTGAAGGTAATCAGCTACGCCCGCGAAGACGGAAGTAATTACCGGCAAGCCACACGCCATGGCTTCCGCCACGGGAAGCCCGAAAGAATCCTCTCGGCTCGGGCTGACATAAACGTCTACCGCAGCGTAAGAATCAAATACTTCAGGACTCGAAAGCTCCCACCGGCAGCGGTCTTGCAATCCGAGCTGTGCGGCGCGCGCACGGAAGGGCTCAGCGTTGTCGTCGCCGACCACCAGCAATTTGATTGGCACGGCGGGAAGAGCCGCCATGGCTTCCAAAATGGATACCAGACCCTTGTTCTGCCAATCATTTCCTATCAGAAGCAGAACGAAATCCTCGTCGCGAAAACCCCGCCGTCGGCGGGCTTCCCCACGCTGCGCGAGCCTAGCCGTCACAGAGAATTCCTCCGCGTCCACACCGTTCGGAATTACGTGGATATCTTCGCGGTGAAAGTACCGCTGCAAGAGTCCGGCTGTGCGCTTTGAAACGGCTGCAAGAGTGACCTTTGGATCGGTGTAAATTCGGCGCTCTAGCGTAGTGAGCAGCCCGTAGTAGACCCGGCGGTGCAGCCTTCGAAAAAAACCGGCATGCGCGGCACGATCTTGATTCTCTTCGCGCATGAGCTCCTTCAATCGATGAAACAGCGCGTGAACTATCACGACATTCGGGTGGAGACAATTGATTCCCGGCGACAAAACAAGATCGCAGGAAGGACCACCCAACGCGGCGTGCCACTTTCGGAGAAATCCATTGAAGAACATCCATGCGAGAAACTGCAGTAAATGCGGACCGGGAATGGATGGCACCTTGTGCCAAAAGATGGCGGCCGATTCCGGGGAGCCCGCCGAGCGCGCCAGTTGAGGATCGCTTAGCCGAAGATCTTCGACTCGCTGCGCATAAAGATGTATCTCGCAGCCGTAATCCCCCGCTAGCCGTTCGAGCAATTCTGCAAGGGCTCGCTCCGTGCCATGCCGGCGATCGACGAACGGCGAAACAACGGCGAGGCGCAAGTCAACGCATCCAGCGGTGTACAGGTTGGGTTAGGGGAGCGTTGGCAGCGAACTGTGCCGAAAGCGCGATGGTAGGAAGCCGGAAGAGCAAACCGAGCAGCAGCCAAAAATACGCGTTCAGCAGGAAATCCTCGTAGGCCACCATACCCCCAAAGGTAGCGGGAATCAGCAGGAAAAAGGCGTACCAGAAAATGACGAAGGCCAGCGGAAACCAGGGCGATCCTTTCAGCTTCTTAACTACCTTCCAAGCAGAGAACAGAATCGCCACACTCATGACGATCCAAAGGATAAGTCCTAAAATGCCCATTTCAACGACTAAGGTCCCAAACCCGCTCTCCACGCCAATAACAGGTGGCTTTACCTTAAAAAAGCGAGCGACATATTGTCCGCCCAGAGCCGTTGTCCCGATCCCGTAGCCATACGGCCATCGCGGATAGTCGAACGCTCCGAGAAAATTTACCACGGGATACGTCCAACCGCGATTAGTCAATTCGCTCGCCCCGCTGCTGGGCAGAAGTGTTTCTTCATAGACGGCCAGCCGCGACAGCAGGGCGTCCGGATAGGCATAGAAGAGGAGCACAATTCCGAGGCCAATGCCGAGGGCCACACGCTGCAAGCCTCGGAACGCGCGAAGGGCCTCGCCCTCCCGCCACGGGGCGCCCCAGATAAAAGCCACGCCGGTAACCAGCGCGTTTATCACCGCCCACATGAAAGATCCCCGGGACGACGTTAGGAATGCACCGGCGGCAGTCACTGGGAGTGCAATGAACGCCAGCACCCGGCCTCGCTTATGCCGAAGCAGCAGGTATCCGCTGAATCCTAAAACCACCATCCAGGCCACCATGATGAAATTGGCGTACCGTCCTGGGCTCACGAACACTGCATTGGGCCGATAGGCGATAGCTCCGCTGATGGGAGAAACACGATATAGAGTGCCCATTCCTCGCAGATCGTCAGCCTCTATTGCGGGATTCAAGAAGCTCGATCCAAGAATGGACTGAGTGATTCCAAGCGAGATGATGACCAATGAGAGCACTATGTTGATGTTGAAGAACCGGCGTAGTTCCTTTTCGGAATTCAACAGCGCATACCCAATAAAAATTAACGGCACGTAATAGAAAAATATCTTGAAGCCCATCAGACCGTACCAAATCGAGGTGGAGGCTGGATTGAAAATCTGGATGACGCCAAACCAGACGAAGATCAACAACGGGATGAGAAATGGCGGCCGGAAAATCGTCACTTCCTTTCTCCGAAAGGCGCTCAGAAAGGAGATAAGCACGACGAGCAGCAGAAAATCCTTGGCAAAGTAAATGGCCATGTTGTTGCCCAGGAATTTCCGCGCGAAATCTTCGAACAATAGCCAACTCAGAAAAAGATATACGCCGTTGCGCCAGTTGTTGAGGATCGCAATGACGGCTGCTCCTCCCACGATGCACATCGCCGCGTAGGCCAGGCCAGTCATGTCGTCGTTGATCACATATTGGGCAGCCTCATAAGCTGCGAAGGCGCCAAAAACCAAAATGCCGAAGGCGACCAGGTGCCGTCTTCCGAATTGGCCTGAGGATAGAGTCGACGCAATTCTCATAGAATGGCTTTGTGGCAGAAGCTCTGATTATCACCGAGTCTTTCGCATTCCGAAAGAGCCATCCCGCAGACTTGTTCAGATCGATCTAATCGAGACGCCCCGTGGGGCTAGCTGACTGTGCCGCCGGTCGGCTGCGCGCGGCGAGAGTTTTTGAACTGGCAAGCTTGATGGTAACCGCCCAAACGGCCACGTCCACGGGCAAGAAAGTAAGCCGGCCTTTCACTAGGTTTCGCCCCATTCTGATGGCCAGCATCTTCGACCGCTCGACGATGAACCGGCTAAGCGGATAATCTTTCGGCGATTCCCAGGCATTGCGGGATAACTCTTTTTTGGCAAATTCGGTAATTGTATTATTTTGAATGGAAACGCACTGGCTGTGCGCGATGAAGTGCGTGTCCCAGCCAGCTGCGCGAATGCGCTCGCAAATATCGGAATCCTCGGATACGTTTCCCAGGTGAACGTTATAGCGCCCGACTTTTTCTATCGCTTCCCTCCGAAACAGGACTCCATGTCCGGTAGCGAAATGCGCGGAGCCCGTTGCGGGGCCAAATCGGTTCTCCTGGAATCGCATGCGCCAGCGCGAGAGCAGCCGTTCCGGATGGTCAGGGACCGTCCGCGTGTAGCAGACGCCGACTTCAGGTCGTTCTGATAGATAGCTCACGCACGTTGCCAGCCAGTCTTGAGCGGGCAAGACCTCGCAATTGACGCACGCTATGAGCGGGGAGACACACATTGCTAGGCCGACGTTTCGCGCCGCGGCGTTTTTTTGATTCTTGTGCAAGCGAGTCAGAGATACTCTTCCTGTGGCTTCGATGCGCTTGGGAATCGAGGCGGGAACTGCAGAACCGTCATCAATCACAAAAATGTGCGAAATAGGATACGTCTGGTTGAGGCAGGCATCCAGAGTCGCCTCAATAGCCACTGGGCGCTCATTGAACACTGGTACGATGACTTGCACAGTTGGCAAGTTCTTGCTGGACTGACCTTGCTGGTTCATCGGTAACCCAAAAAGCCGGGGCCTTCGTTGCATCGCCCAGAGCGGTCGATCTTCGAAGAATCCGAAGCAAACGCAGATTGCCGCAGCTTCGTTCTCATGACTAATATAGCTCAGAATGGAAACTAAACACGGGTACCTCCCGACCCTAGATGGCTGGCGAGCCATCGCCGTGGTGCTTGTCATCCTCTGCCACGATTCACTTTACAAGATTGGCCCTGTCTCTGATCAATGGCTTCAGGAGCACGGGCTGCACGGAGTCGACATTTTTTTTGGCATAAGTGGCTTGCTGATTTGTTCGCGTTTGCTCGAGGAAGAGGAGGCACTGGGCGCCATTAGCTTGAGGAATTTCTACGTCCGCCGCGCTTTTCGCATCCTCCCACCAGCGTACTTCTATCTGCTCGCGCTTTTGGTACTACGGTTGTTTTCGATTATTCCAGTAACGCTCAAAGAGCTGTTTGCCTCCGCATTTTTCCTTCGAAACTACAGCCGGTTCAGTGTTACTCCTGGCCAGATTGATTGGTACACGGGACATTTCTGGTCGCTCGCTGTCGAAGAGCATTTCTATCTGATCCTGCCCAGCATTCTCTATTTCGCGCCGAGACGCTGGCGCGTTGTTGTTCTCACTGTTCTCACCTGTCTGGTTTGTGTGTGGCGTTTGTATCGACAGTGGTTGCCCCCCTGGGATTTCCCTTGGCAGCACACGGACACTCGGCTAGACGCCCTGCTTATCCCTGCTATCTTTGCCATCGCGCTCCGTCGTGCCGACTTGCGTGCAATAGCGACGAGGCTGGCAAGGTATTGGTGGATCGCCGCCGCCGCGCTTTTGTGGCTTGTGACGTGGCCGCAGTTTGAACGCCTAACGCCGCTCGCACTATCTATCCTGATACCATTCATGCTCGTCGGCACCGTGCTTCGGCCATCCGGATGGTTCGCCTCGTTCCTTGAGCTCGCACCGGTTCGGTGGGTAGGGAGAGTATCTTACAGCCTCTACCTCTGGCAAAATCTCTTCTTCACCGGCCATTATCTTCCCGACTCGCGACCTCTGGGATTTCTTCAAAGCTTTCCCCTTCGATGGCTCGCACTCTTTGCCGTTTCAACCGCAAGCTACTATTTGTTGGAAAAGCCTCTCGTTAGATTGGGGCACAGGCTTGCGCCACCAGCCACGCCAGGCCGGCCCGAGAGTGCTGCGCCGGGACCCGCTCTTGAGCGCAACCTAGCTGGGTGATGAGGTGCCACTGCGGTCTTCGTGGTCCGCGCCTCACCCGGCCATCTTGGCACGCCTGCTTGATACTCCCTGTGCACATTTGCAAGCGCAGTGATTTCACGAAGGAAGAATCTCTTCTCTCTGTTGCCGCCGCCTCGCCTTCTGTGAAATACCCTTTTATGGAATACTTGGGCTCCAACTTACTCCAGGAGTTCCCATGCCACGCTATCTTTCCCAACACACACTTGCTTGCCTCACACGCCAAGGCGCGGAAACTCTTGCCCAACGCATGCAAGGAGGTGGCCCTGCCTGCGCCGAGCGTGTTCTCGTCAACATGGTCGAAGGAAGGATGTTTGCCGAATTCCGTTCCGATTCCCGCGAGGCGCTTGAAGCTTGGCTCAAAACAGAAGGCATGCATTTTGATTGGATCGTCAGAATTGAATGGGAGACCCGCGAAGGCAAGCTAGAGATCGCTGGTTGAATTTCTGTAAGTAATTGTAAATAATATACTTGTTGGATTTTATGGGAGCGTTAGGACAGCCCGCGGAATGTCGATGAAAAAGAGGGTGATTTACCGCCTCATCTGCGCTACTCTTTCGTCCTTACGTCTAACGTGAAGGAGAACACTATGTCTGACTATGCGCATCCAGAAGTACTTGTCACCACCGAATGGGTGGCCGCCCACTCGAAAGACGCGGGCGTCCGCGTCGTAGAGGTCGACGTCGACACCACGGCCTACGATCAAGGCCACGTGGAAGGCGCCATCTCCTGGAACTGGCAAACCGAACTGCAGGACGCCATCCGCCGCGATCTCGCGCAGCCGACCGCGTTCGAAGAATTGCTCGGCAAGGCGGGCATCTCTCCCGAAACAACTATCGTCCTCTACGGCGACAACAACAACTGGTTCGCCGCTTGGGCATTCTGGCAACTGAAATACTACGGCCACGAAAAAGTTCTCATTATGAACGGTGGCCGCAAGAAATGGCTTGAAGAAAAGCGTCCGCTCGCCACGGACAAGCCCACGGTCGCCGCAACTTCCTACAAAGTGAAAGCAGCGAACGCCGCGATTCGCGCGAAGCGCGACGACATTTTCGCCGCCGTCGAGAAGAAGTCCGGCGCGCAACTGGTCGATGTCCGCTCGGTAGACGAATTCACGGGAAAGATAATCGCGCCCCCCGGCATGACGGAGACCGCGCAGCGCGCGGGTCACATTCCAGGCGCGGCAAACATTCCCTGGGCGCAGGCGGTCAACGAGGACGGCACGTTCAAGAGCGGCGACGCACTGAAGCAGCTCTACGCGGCGAAAGGCATCAGCGGCGACCGCGAAGTCATCGCGTACTGCCGCATCGGTGAGCGCAGCTCGCACACCTGGTTCGTCCTCAAGTACCTCCTGGGCATCAAGGATGTGCGCAACTACGACGGCTCATGGACAGAGTGGGGGAACTTGATTGGCGCGCCAATTGAGAAGGGGCTTTCGGCCGCGGCCGCGAATTAGCGCCGACCCGCTCGCATATAAACTCTACTTCTGAAACACAATCGCTAAGAAAATGAAGCGGGGCGCGATCTTTTGCGCTCCGCTTCATTTTGCTCTGTTTCTAAAAAGAATCTGCGAGGCCGCGTCCGGACCTTATTTCGGCGCGGACGCTGGCTTCAAGAACATGGAATCATCGACCGGAACATTGTTTTTGATCTGCGTCAGCCGGAGGGTAAACACGTTCCCCTTTTCAACGTGCCGCAAACGAAACGCGAAGTAAGCCCCATCGACGGCGCGATAGTCCTCCATATAATTTTCCACTCGGTAGTCTCCATCCTCGCGGTGCAGCGTATCGTCGGTACGAACGGGGAAGCCGCTCTCCGTGTCGAAATAAATCTTCGACGTAAGTTTCTTTTGCGGAGTGAATTCCACCACGTACGCCGTGTGCGCACCGACCTTTTCCGTGCCCAAAACGTGCCCGGTTACGGCCATCAAGAGCGCGTCGGCACGGTCATTGAAGTTTGACTGCCGGATGCGACTCTCCAGAGCAGCGCCAGTGATTTGATGCATGCCGCCGGAGGGGTCCTCGATCCACGCGATCTTGCCGTCGCACACTTCGCGGAGCACTACTCCGTTGGAGAAAGTGATTTTGTACAGAGTTTTGTTAGGGGCTTTGCTGAAAATTTCAATCGCCGCAAAACCGGAAGCGTCCTCGGTCTGATAGATGCCCTTCAGATAGCGCGTGGTGAAGCTGGACCAGACGGCGTGGCCTCCACTGACGGTTTCAAATTTCTGGAGCAAATCCTTGGTGCTTGGCATGGCTGCGGGGTTTGGATCAACTTTTGTGACCGAGCTAACCGGCGTGACGGGCGCACCACTGGGCGAGGGATTCTGCGCCGCCGAATGAACAGCGAAAAACGTTCCTATAAAAGCCGAGGCAGCGAGGGGCACGAGCCTGCGGTTCATAATTTCCTCCAACACACGACAGACGTGTGAATGAATCTATCTTTAAGTATGAATGGCTTCTCCGGAAAGACAGATGCATCGTCGTGCAAGGTGGTGGGAAAGAGACTGTCCGAAAGGGCAGGTCACCGGAACTGCGTGCCCCGCTCCACCACCGGGCGCTGCGCTACTCGGATCCTGCGCGGCCGCGATTGCCCTCGACTGCGTTTTTGAGGCTAAGCGAGGGCAATTGAGGATAGAATACGCGCCTGCTTTCGAGGGTGGCGAGTCATGGAACAGAAGCAAAGGCGCGAGCCAAGATATCCCTTCATTGCCTCGGCGGAACTCTTGGAAGAGAACTCGGGGGCAAGGATGAACTCGCGTATCAGCGACTTGAGTTTGAACGGGTGCTACGTCGACACGGTCAATCCGTTGCCGGATGGCACATTCGTGCACTTGAGAATATTCACCGAGACTCATTCGTTCGAAGCACCAGCGACAGTGGTTTACTCCCACGCATTCATGGGCATGGGCATGAAGTTTCGCGAGGTTCAGCCAAAGTCCGAAGAAGTCTTGCGGCTGTGGCTGCCTGAAGCGGAACAGACGAATCCGGCCCACGGCTAAATCAAGCACGGCTTTATCGCAAGTTTGCACGAAAAATTCTGGTTGGAGGGAATCTTGGGAAACGAATCTGGTTTCGACCGCCCGAACGACAAGAGCAGCGAGAGCGTGAGCCGCGGCGCAGAGCTAAGCGCCTGCGCAGCCGAGAACGAAGCCGTAACCGGCCGGCGATTGTTTCTGCAAAGCGCGGTAGCCGGCGCCGCAGCGTTCGCGCTACCGAAGTGGGCGCACGCGGCCACAGCAGCACCCGCACCCGCGAACGAAATGGAAGGCATCCGCGCTCAGATCGAGAAGCGCCACGACGAATCCGTCCAGCGTTTACAGCACTGGATTCAACAGCCCTCCATCGCCGCGGAGAATCGCGGCATGGTCGAAGGTTGCGATCTGACCATGCAAATGCTCCGCGACGCGGGATTCGACCAGGTCACGAAAGTTCCCACGGACGGCCAGCCAGGAATTTTTGCCACTCTTGATGCCGGCGCACCTCGCACCGTCGGCCTCTATTTCATGTACGACGTGAAGCAGGCCGATCCCGCGGAGTGGAGTTCGCCGCCATTCGCCGCTGCGCTGGTCGATAAGCCCGGCCTCGGCAAAGTCGTTGTCGGCCGCGGCGCCGTCAACCAGAAAGGCCCCGAGGCCACGTTCCTCGCCGCACTGCACGCCTTGCGCGGCGCAGGAAAGAAAATGCCGGTGAACTTTGTTTTTGTCGCTGAAGGCGAAGAAGAAATCGGTTCGCCTCATTTTCCGCAAGTCGTTCGAAAGCCCGAAATAGCAGCTGCTCTGAAAAAATGCACGTCAGTCTTCATGCCGTATGCAGCGCAGGGCCTGAACGGCGAAGTGACCATGACCCTTGGCGCGAAAGGCGTCGTCGAGCTCGAGTTGGTTTCGAGTGGCGCCCGCTGGGGCCGCAGTCCCAAGAAGGATTTGCACTCCAGCAACAAAGCGCGTGTCGACAGTCCCGCGTGGCATCTCGTCGAAGCGCTCGTCACGCTCGTTTCACCGGATGGAAACGATCCGGTGGTCGAGGGTTTAGCCTCCAAGGCGCTCCCTCTCTCGGACACCGACAAGAAAATGATCGCAGAAGCCGCGCGGCGCCTCAGCGAAGCCGACGCAAAAAAGCAGATGGGCGTCGACCACTGGGTCCACGACGTAAGCTGGCAAGAATCGCTTGAGCTGCTCTGCTCGCGCCCCACAATTAACATCGAAGGCTTGGTCGGCGGCTACACAGGCCCTGGAGGCAAAACCATTTTGCCGGGTAAAGCCGTGGCAAAGATCGATATGCGTCTTGTACCGGACATGACGGCAGCAGGGGCGCTGGCTGCCCTCAAAGCTCACCTCGCCAAGAAGGGCTTCGGCGATATCGAGGTGAACATGAGCGGCGGCTACGATCCCACGAGCACTCCCGCCGATTCCTCGATCATTCGAGCGTCCGTCGCGGTTTACAAGAAAAACGGAATCGATCCCGTGCTGCTGCCGCGTCTCGCTGGCTCCTGGCCAGGTTTTGTGTTCACCGGCGAACCTTTGCACCTTCCCGCTGGCCATTTCGGTATGGGCCACGGCAACGGCGCCCACGCGCCAGATGAATACTATCTAATCGAATCGAGCAACCCGAAAGTCGCCGGGATGGATGACGCCGTCCGTGCCCACGTGGAGTTTCTCTACGAGGTAGCGCGCACCTCCTGAACCATGAATTTCGCGTAATTATCTCCCGTACAGGGAACCAAACCGCCTTCGCAACGTCTTTACAGGTATATCTCCGTGCGGAGGCTAGCCATGCGGACCTTGGCGCAGGACTTACGTTACGCGTTTCGGCAGTTCCTCAAGTCGCCCGGATTCGCTGTCAGCGCCGTGCTTTCCCTGATGCTCGGAATCGGTGCAACTACGGCCATCTTCAGCGTGATCTACGGCGTCCTCCTCGATCCTTATCCCTACAAAGATGCGAATCGGATGGTGCACGTCGAGCTCCGCGACAAGAATGGCCGCGGCCCCCTGCTCATCGTCAACGGCACGCAAGCCCAGGAAGTTCTCAAAGCCTCCTCGGTCGACGATGCCTTTTTGCAAGACGGCAAACAGGAAAATCTTACCGGCGAAAAATTTCCCGTCTCCGTAAACGTCGGTCTCTATTCACCAAACATGTTCGATTACATGGGCGTGCCTCCGTTGCTGGGTCGCGAGTTCACACCAGCCGACGCTCCGGGAGGCAATCCTGCGCCCGTCGCGGTCCTCAGCTATCTCTTCTGGCAACGCCAATATGGCGCAAGCCACGACGTGATTGGAAAATCGATCGAGCTCGACCACACGCCCTACACAGTCATCGGCGTCGTGCCGCCGCGTTTCACATGGGGCGATTCCGATGTGTATCTCCCCGCAATACCCAGCGCCGATCCCCACTATTACTGGAACTCCTTCGTCAAGCTGAAGCCGGGCACGAAATATCCTGCCGCTCAAGCCGAGATGCAGCTCCTGGTGGACCGCTTCGCGAAGGACGATCCCAAGAATTATCCGCAGGACAGGCGCGTCAAGGTTGTCTCGCTCAACGAAGAGGTCCTGGGCCGCTTCGCCGGCACACTCGTCTTCTTGTTTGGAGCCGTCGTTGTACTCCTGCTCATCGGCTGCGCTAACGTTTCCATCCTATTGCTCGCGCGAGGAACGGCGCGCCAGCACGAGCTCGCGGTCCGCACCTCCATGGGCGCGGGGCGTGGTCGGCTGATCCGCCAGCTCCTTACGGAATCCGTACTTCTTTCCGTGACGGGCGCTGCCCTCGGCGTCCTGGCCGCCTACTGGGGAGTCAAAGCTCTCTCCACCATGCTTCCCTACTATTCGTTTCCACACGAGGCTGCGATTCACGTAAACGCCATGGTATTGATCTTCAGCGCTGCGATTGCCTTGCTCACTGGAATTCTCTTCGGGATTTCGCCTGCGTATCAACTTTCACGGCCGCCTCTTAGCGCGCTGATTCAGGCAAGCAGCGCAAAGCTGACCGGCAGCGCGCGCAGCCGAAACACACACCGCCTTCTAATCGCCGGGCAGGTCGCGCTGACTCTTTTGCTCCTTGCCGGCGCCGGCGGAGCCATGAGAACGTTTGTGGCTAAGGTGCACACGCCGCTCGGCTTCGACCCCGACCATGTTTTTGCCATGAACGTCGCTTTACCCAAAGGCGCCACAACGACTTGGCAGGAGCGCATCAACGAGAACGAAATGATTCGCTTGGTCGTAGCGCAAACACCGGGCGTCGCTGAGGCCGGCGTCTCCACCACATGGTTCCCCGGTTTCGGAGGCTTCAACGGAAAAATTGAAGTGCAAAGTAAACCGACACTCACGGACGCGCAAGCCGTTCTGACCCTCATCAGTCCGCAATTGCTGGCCACGCTGCGTATTCCTTTGCTACGCGGGAGAATTTTTGACGATGCCGAGTCCAAGCGCGCCGCTCATCTCGCCATGGTGAATCAGGCCTTCGTGAAGCAATATCTCGGCGATCTCGATCCCATCGGCCAAAGTGTCCGCAGCCCGATGCTCAAGATCGATCAACCCAATCTGCTCTCCGCGCAATCCCCAGACGATTGGCTGGAAGTCGTCGGCGTAGTGGGCGATGCAAAAAACGACAGCTTGGATCACCCCGTGAAACCCGCGATTTTTCTGCCCTATAGTTTTATTTTGCCCACGGATGAAGCCTTCATCGTGCGCGCCAGCGGTGATCCGGAGACGGCCATCCGTTCCGTGAAAGAGCGGCTGCGCGAGGTCAATTCCGAGCTGGTGGTTGGCCGCGATCACACGCTCGGCTGGTGGCTCGACACGGACGGCTGGGGACGCGAACGCTTTATTGCCACGCTCTTTGGTATCTTTGCCGCTCTTGCACTCGTTCTCGCTGCTACGGGGCTCTACAGCGTGGTCTCCTTTGGCGTTACTCAGCGCACACAAGAGTTGGGCATTCGCATGGCCTTGGGCGCTCGCCCCGCCTCCGTCGTGAAACTCGTCCTCAGCTCTACCGCAGCCATGCTCAGCGTTGGCGTCGCCGTTGGATTGACTTTGAGCGTTATTCTGAACCGCGTCGTCGCTTCGTGGGCGGGAGGAAGTTCGCGCGATCCAGTGACCTTGATCGTCGCCGCTTCCATTCTTTTTCTCGTTGCTGGGATTGCCTGCGTCTTGCCGGCGTGGCGCGCCGCGTCTATCGATCCCATGCGTGCTCTGCGTTTGGAGTAGTCCGTCGCAATTCTCGGGAGTGGCGAGACGCGTCAGCGGGATGACGCGGCTTGCCTTGCAGCCGCCAGCTCTTGCAGCATTTTTTCGCCTGCCTCTAAAACCAAGTCACGCTTTTCTCGCAGCGAAGCAATCGTTGGCACGGCCACTCTATCCGGAATCACCCCTTCGCCCTCGAGCTTGCGGTCCTTCGGAGAAAACCAGAGAACCTCGCTGATCTCCAGCACTCCGCCGCCTTTCATGACTCTGTCATGCGTGATACCCAGCACGCAGCCGCACGATGGACTGCCCACAATCTTCGCGCGCCCGGAATCTTGCATGCCGGCGGAAAACACTTCCGTTGCGCTGGCGGAATATTCGCTCACGAGAATCACCACCGGGCCAGAATAGATCTGCGCTCCGTTCCTGCCGACGAATACCTGCGTCTCTTCGGTTCGGTGACCGTCGCGCTCGGAAGCTGTAACCTGTTTTCTGCTCATTCTCCGTTCGAACAGGGTTTTGCTGCCGAAGAATAGTGTCGCCATGGCTTCCAACGTAGCTCCAACGCCGCCGCGGTTGCGGCGAAGATCCAGAATCAGCCCCTGAGTAGCGCGCAGATTCTCGACAGCTGCCTTGAAGTCTTTGACCAAGGAAGGATGAAACTCATCGAAACGGATGTATCCGAAGCCCGATGACAACTTCGCTGCCGTGACGCGAGGTTCCGTAGAAAGCGTTTGCCGCGCAAATTTGACGTCGAAAGAGGAGCCATTAGCGCCCTCGAGACTCGCGGCAAATGGGGTCTCGAGCGAACCGGCAAGTACAGTGCTGAGGATGCGGAGCTTGGTTACGCGTTCGGTGGAGGAGGGCAACACTTTCGGTGCCGCTTCGGCCAAGCGTTCCGCAATCGGTTGTCCATCCAGCGCAGTCACCGTCATTCCGGGCTGGATGCCCGCGTGCGCAGCATTGCTGTCGGGGAAAACGTCCAGCACGACGACTTTGTCTTCGACATAGCCTGCCCGGAAACCGATGCTCACGCCCTGATGCTTCTTGCGATTTTCCCATTGCTCCGGTGAACTAAAACGTGTGTGTGCGTCGTGCAGCTCCGCGGTCATGCGGTCCACGATCGAATAAAAGTCCTTGTCATCTTTGGCCGCCTGCACCAGCGGCAAATAACGCTGGTGAACTTCCTGCCACTTCACCCCGCCGAACTCCGGGTCGTAATAATGCTCGTCGACGTCTCTCCAGACTTTTTCAAATATTTGCTCGCGGTCCTTTGGTGAGAGGATGTGCGAAGTTCCGCCCGTTGCCATCGCGAAGGCTAAAGCGAGGATCAAGACGGCGAGAAGCGCGTTGCGATACACGAAACTGGGCGGCGCGTGTTTCATGATTTCGGCGATCGATGTTTTTACGAAACACCTTCACACTGAAAATGTTGCGTGGCCTGTGCGGCAAACGCCCTAAGTGCCCGGGAATAATAGCAGCCTGGACGCTTTGACGACGAAAATGCATGAAAGAGTTGGCCGGCGGTTCTGCCGGCTCAGCGCTAGTTTGGATGCTCTTGCAAGTCGCGGTTCAATTGTTCGAGGTTTTCGCGGGCCAGTTCGTTTTTCGGGTCGATTTGCAGGGCGCGTTCGAAATGCAGACGAGCCTCTTTCAAGTTTCCGGTCTCCGCCAACGCGCTGCCCAGATTTGCTTCGGCGCCTGCATCCTGCGGGTTCAATCGCACCGCGGCGCGGAAATGCAGTAGCGCTCCCGGAAAGTCGCCCTGCGACGCCAGCGCGTTCCCGAGGTTGTAGTGCGCATCGAAATAATCTGGCCGCCTCGCGAGGGCGGTATTCAGATAGGCAATGGCTCCGTCCACGTTGCCGCTGGCCAAAAGCACGGCCCCTAGCGCGTTGTTGGCTGTCGGGTCAGCGGGACGAATTCGAACAGCCTCCGTGAATTGCAAAACCGCGCCGGAAAAATTTCCTTTCATTTGAAAGAGAGCGGCGAGGTTGTAGTGCGCCTCGAAATCCTCGGGGTTATTCTGAATGTGGTGCAATGCCAGCGCTTCCTGAATCGCCACGCGCGGATCGGTTGCGTCAGACGACTCCTTAGGCAAAACCTGCAGCCATAAATGTGCCATCTCGTCGCTAGCGCGATTACCCGCTATCACGCGTTTCGGCGGCTGGTTGGGATTTCGAATATTATCCGCCGAGTTGTCATACGTAAAGCGCATGGAAATCGTAGTGCCCGCTGGGAGGTCCACGGGCTCGGCATACCGATAGACGGCCTGCCAATTCAGATCCCAGTTCCCGATGTGAATCAGCGTTTTCCTCGTGCCGTCCGGCAATATCGCGATTGCTAGCATATCTTTTCCCAGATAGTGCGCATGCGGATAAATAGCTAAAACACTGGCGTCCACGGGCAAAGTGAAGTCGTCGGAAACTAGAAAGTTTTTCTCGCCAGGCGGAATGTCCAGCATGCGGTCATTATCCAGTTGCAGCAGAATGGGATGCATCGTCGCCGGCTTGTCCGTGAAGTAAAGCCCTAGTGTTGGCTGAATCAGTTCCGGCTTTCCAGAAGGCTGGAAATGCGTGTTCAAAACAAGATCGGTGTTCTTGTCCAGCCGCAACGCCATGCCGTCCGGCTCGACGTATGGCGAGGAGCCCGGCTTCCAGAAAAGAAAATGGCTGTCCGGATCAAACGCTTCCGATTCAATGATGAGTTCCATCCCGCCAAATCCTGCCCCGGGCTCTTTTTCAAGCCTGCGCCCGGACTCTTCGCGGTCCACCAAAACGTTCGCATGGTGCACGAGCCGTTTATCGCCGGGCCGGATTTCGATTGCCTTCAGCCATCGCGAGCGATGCACAGGTGTTCGAAACACAAAATTCCAATACGAATCGCTGCCGCTCGCAGGAAGCAAATACGGTTTCGCGGCTCGAACGATCACATCCGGCTTGCCCAACTGCCAGCCCGCGCTAAAGGCGGGCTGAGGTGGTAGGTCGGACGGACTGCCTTCGATCTCGCCCTGGTCCACCCATGTTTGAATCGTCGCGATTTCCTTGTTAGACAAGCGAAGCTCGTCCGCAAATTTCAACTCGCCCTGCTCGGGAAGCCACGGCGGCATGATGCGCTTGCTCGTGACGAACGCGATCTGCCGCCCGTGCGTTTTTACGTCCGCATAGGTGAGCAGCGGAAAGGGCCCCGCCTCGCCGGGATGATGGCACTGCGCGCAATTACGAAAAACAATCGGGGCAATGTCGCGGTTGAAGGTGACTTGCGCCTGCGCCGTTGAAGGCTTCAGCGATGATTGGCGCGCGACGGTGGAGTGGTGCGCTGCAAATCCAGCGGATGCAACGGCAAGAACAAGCCAAAATCCGGAAAGGGTTTGCGGCGCGCGCGTCATTCCAGGTCCGAAATGTAGCATCCCACGGCATGAGTAGCGCCCACATCCAAACTCTTGCCGCTCAGCGCCGCAGCAATCGCGTCCTCTAACTCATGCGTTGTGGCGGCGCTGCGCGCACGCCCAATATCGTCGTAGAGATTATCGATCCTGCCGTGATAGACGAGATGCTGGCCGGCGTCAAACACCGCGACTTCCGGTGTAATTTGCACCTGGCTCTCTCTCACCAGCGCATGTTGCGGATCGCGCAGCACCGGAATCTTGTAGCCGTACTCCCGTTCATGCTTGCGTATCACTTCCGCGGATTCCGATTTACTCGGGTAAACCAGCCAAAACGCCACCTTACTCGCGTGTTCTGCACTTAATTTCTGGATTGTCGGCGCATAGCGATTGGAAACCGGGCAATCCGTCCGTACAAACACAAGCACGACTACCTTCCCGCCAGCCAATTTGAGCGGATCAACTGGATTTCCCGCGAGATCGAAGCCAGTGCCCTGCTCGCCAGCAAAAGTGGAAGCGAACGAAGCAACCCACACCGCAACAATCACAATAGAGAGAAGGGGGACGACTCGAAACGCGTGCCAACGGCGGCCCATAGTTGCCCGCACCAATCGGGCCTGCAAATTTTACAGCGCCCTGAAACCGTTGTCGAAGAGATTAGCGAAACTGGCCTGGCTCATTGCAAGAACGCAGAAGCGGCTACCGCAGGTCGCCTGGCTGCACACCTTTTTTGCGCGCTTCATCGAGTAGCGCGTCGATCTTGTCCTGAAGCTGCTTCTTCTTATCCTGCAAGCCGGTAATTTGCTGATCCACCGGCTCTCGGTTGTAGCCTTTATTGATCTGATAGCCGCTGGAAGTGGTTGGCGCCTTCCCTTCGCTGAAATCCTTAAGATCCGTAAGCTGCTTGTCCGCGTCATCCAGTTGAGACCGCAGCTTTGCAAGTTCCTTGCGCGTGTTCGCGATGTATTGGGGGTCCGCTTTTGTGCCGGATCCCGCTTTCCCCAGATTTTTCGAATTTCCCACGACCGAAACTGGGCCGGTCAATCCGTTGACGTCTTCATTCGTCCAGACTTTCTTGGCCTTTTTCACATCAGCCGCTGCAGGGGCAGTTGCTTCCGGCGGCTGTGTCGGCGAGGTTGCCGGGGCCGGACTTGCACCCGGAGAGTTCGAAGGCGCAGGACTCTGCGCAAGACACGTGGAGCAGCTAAGCACCCCGTAGAAAGCGAGAGCACTCCAAAAATGGTATGACCGGGTCATAAAGCCTCCGATATTTCCGAGGGCCGAGGCTAGTTCTAGTACCTTAAACCCAGTATACGGGACAAAGTTTCAACGATCTGCGACGGCACCGCCTGGCTTGCCTAATTCGGCACGAATCATTGCCAGGGCTTCCTTGGGAGGTCCAATTCGATGGTATTGCCCATAAAAAGTGCGTTCGTGGATGGAAATAGTGCTGAAGAGTTTTCGGCCGTCGAAATCGTACTGAGAAAACGAAGGCATCCATAAACCAGGGAGCATCTCATAACGCTCCTGCATGAAGTGGCTGCCCTTATAAACTTTCGCAAGGAACAATCCGACCGTGATGTCCCCAGTAACCTCGCCTTCCACGCGCGCCAGCTGGCCCGCTTCTGGATCGATCCACACAAACCCGCGCACCTTCGCAAAGATAGACGTAGTTCGCGAAGTGGCTTTATACGCCGGATTCGGTTCCATGCTGTATTTGTAAAGCACGCGGCCCGCCCGCGTTTCCGTGGATACAAAGGTGTAGAGGAAAGCCGTCCGCGTGGCATCAATCAGATCGTCGCGTTCCTTTTGTTTTTTGGCGATTTTATCGTAGGCGTCATGCTGAGCGTGCCCATCGTCCGCAGCCCAAGACAGCGCATGCTCGAGCTTCACTAAATCCGCGCGATAAGCGTTAGTGTCCACAGGTTTGCCATCCGGGCCGATCGGGATATGGTCCACACCCGTCCCCGCCGGGACGACGCGGGATACCTTGATATCTCCCGGCTGCGGATCGCCTATGTTCTTAAGAAGCTCCACGCGCTCGACCCGCTCGTAAAAACTCATGGCCTCGTCGCTCTTTTTCTCATTCATTAAAACAAGGTCCAGCAGAGCCTTCTTTTCTGCTTCCGTCTGTGGAGGCGCGGGCACAGCGGCATCCTGAGCCAAAGAGATGCCTGTGAAAGCCGGGAACAGTCCGGCGACCAAAATGAGGGTTCGTGCGCGCATTCGGCCGAGCGGAAAAAAGTCCGCCAACACAATCTTAAATCTGATTCTTGCTCAAGGACAATTGTTGCTTTTAAGACATGGCCATCTCTCTCCTGTATAGCCACGTAAGTTCCGGAAAATAAAGACAAACCGCCGCTTTTGATCCTATCGACCGTCGCGCTCAGAGTTCCTCGCTGCCCCTCCTCTGCGTAGCCCAAGCGAGACATTTGTAAACTCATTAGAATCAACGCCGACGCATAGTTGCCAAGATTTAATGAAAGCAAACAGGCCCCTCCACCGTCTATATATCTGGGAACGAATCAACCCTCTTCCCCGTATTACCTTGTGCA
>Ga0210405_10001330_pt1 | contig 28462 bp, 24 predicted proteins | sample IncBWH11MmetaG_FD_155492 | JGI IMG/M metagenome (GOLD analysis project Ga0210405, IMG submission 155492) | Forest soil microbial communities from Barre Woods Harvard Forest LTER site, Petersham, Massachusetts, United States - Inc-BW-H-11-M | ecosystem: Environmental > Terrestrial > Soil >...
CGATGGAGTGGAGCGGCCTCGCGTTGTCCTTGCCAGCGTTCCTTATGCCTTGAAGGCAGTAAACGCAGACATGCTTGGCGGCATGGGGCCGGGGCAATTCGTATCCCTTCAACAGTTGAGTTCGATGCTCGGCGGTCTGAAGCTGAACAACCCACCCATTTCTCTACGGGAATTGCCGGTCGCGGTGCCGCAAGGACGCCTACCGCAATATGAGGCCACCTTGCCGAATGGCCCTTCGTTCATTTCGGACGCAACGAGCGGCCCCCCGCTCCAGGTCGCATCGCCGTCAATGGTTCCGAATCTGAACGTGGATCTTCTGCATGGATTCACAGATGCGGATTTTGCAAAGATCAGCCAGAGCAATCTGTTTCCACAGCTACAGAGCTTTGGGGGCGGCATCGATTTGCCTGCGAGCACCCCTGAACCTAGTGCTTCCAATTTGGTGGACTCAGCCCCGCTTAATTTCGATTCAACGCTAGTCGACCCACAGAGCGGAGCCAAATCGACACAGCGGTTAACTTGGGTGTCCCAGCCTACGGTAGTGCCTAATGGTGCTCCAAGCGCGAAACTGAGTCTATTCATTAGTATCAATGGAGCACCTTCGACCTCGACAGGGTTGTCCATCAACGCCGACGGGACAATAAACTTCCCTGCCTCTCAGCAATTTCCAGGTGGCATCAGTGGCAGTGGCGGGACGGGCAATGAGGGAAACGGGCCGGGACCAGGAAGCCCGAACTATCCTTTCGCAAATACTGCTGCATACAACTGGACCCAAGCGCCCCAAGCAGGAATTCAAGTTGGGCCTAACTCGGTCACATTCGCTCCATGCCCACGCGGCCTAAATGGTACCGATCTGTGGCACTACCTCTATATTGGCAGAACGGGGACACCAGAGGTTGTGTTGGTTACGGGCGGAAGCTGTCTGTCGCGCGCGTCACAGGGGACTATTGAATTTACGGCCGCTTATGCACACCCGCTAGGTTGCGCGATCGGGTCGGCAACAGATGGATTTCAAGAAGCCATCATTGACGCGTCAACGACAAGCACAGGAAGCAACGTCTCGCGCCAGGTGATGATCGACCCAGGGTCCCATTTGTTAAGGGCGCGAGTCTCCATCCGAAGCTCTTCGATGACGGTCAACTCCTCAGGTGCGACCCTGATCTGTGCGATGAAAGATACTTGCATTATGCTCGGTGATCCAACCAATGGCGATAAGTTCCAGAATATTGTCGTGCAAGGATTGAATGTGGCACCTGGTGTTGTTGGGGGAACATGGCCTGCCGTTGAAGACAACTCTCAAGGGTCCAATATTACCGGCCTTGCTCCGCAAAACAGCTCTGTGACCGGAGCAAGCTTCGGATCGTTAGTGCAGATCGACAACGATCAGAGCGCTGTAGTAGACCGCCTTACCACCACAACCAGTTATTCGTGGGGACGATGCGATAAAACGTTTTGCTCAACCGCAGTCCTCGGTCCAGGACCATTTTCAAAAAACGCTGGCGTGATTAGGGTCCAGAACTCCAACATTAGTCTGCAATGCACGGGGAATGGCATCGACAATCAGGATGGCAACACGCTAACCGTCAACAACACTGTAGTACAGGGAGCGGCACAGTTCGGGATACGCAGCAACACTGTTTTTCAGCAAAACAACGTAACGTTGAGCGGAGTGTATGGAGAACAAGATGGGACATGCAATCCGTTAGGGACGGGAGACGCCGGTTTGATCGTTGAAGGGGGACAAGCAAACGAATTCGGCTCAAACCCGGCGGGAGCTTTCCCTGTGTTTGCGAATACCGGGTATACATTTTATTACTGGTACTACATTGTCGTACATAGCAGCACCTATGGACCGTCTTCCCCTTATATGGCAGGATATGCTAACACCAGTGGTGCAGGGCCGATCAATGTGCTCTGGAACCAGATCGGAAACACGGGCACTATTAGTTACGATGTCCTTCGTCAAACGGGATACAGTAGTTCCCCGCCTAATGGCACCGGAGGATATGCGGTTGCAACTGGACTTCTCGCCTCAAACGTCTGCTCTAACAATGTATGCTCTTTTACTGATCAGGCGGAGTCTGTACCCTCAACCTACACCGTAAACATTAATCCGGTCTATTGGCCGTCGTTAAAGTTGTGGCCGGGGAATGTGATTCTGACGCAATCAATAGATCTACTAAACAGCGGCGGCGGGAACCCCCCGACGCTATACACGGATAACTTAACGTCCGGGGGAATTATCAATTCTGCAGGCAATACTTACCCCAGTGTGTTCGCTCAGGAATGTAATCCATTATACAGTTGGTCGCCAACCTGGGTGGATTGCTCTGCCGGTAACTCAGTCGGCAATGACAATCCCGCGGTGGGTGCGCAGGTTGTACAACTGACCGGCACCGGCGGTTCCCCAGGGGGATACAAGGGACGCCTGGTATACACGATCTCCCCTGCATCGTGGGGTACAGACCCAACACATATTATTACTCTGGTTGACTCGAACGCTACTAAGACTCTCGCAACCGAGCCGGGAACCAGCCCGACTTGGGATACGAACGACACCTATATTGGAGTTGACGCCCAGACGAACGGTACGCAAACGCAGCTCTCTTTCGGCGCTCCGGTCTCAATTTCCAATTACATTGCGAACACAGGAGACGGCACACACTATTTGGAACGTCTTACCGCGAACAACAAGATATTCCAGGTTCCTGTGCAGCTTGACCCCGTCTTTTATTTGCAATTAGCGCTGTTGACGAATCAATCCAACGGAAGCACCGTCTACTGCACGGATTGCATGAACGTCGCCGACGATCAGGCACCTTTTGACAGTGATGCCGCTGCTGGCGGCCAGGGAACGAGTCTGCTTCTTGAGAACGGGCACTGGCGAGTACATTGATGGCGGAATTGACCCGTTATCTGATGTCAGACATGTTTACAACGGTAGACAGGCTTAGAAACAGCCAAAAGAAATCCGAGTGACGGCATTCTTCGAACGCGTGTATCCATTGTGCTATTAATGGCCGACTGACATTGGTATCAAGGCGACGGCATTTTCCCGTCGCAGTATAGCGGCGGCGGAAGCCTCAATGTTCGACGGCATCAGATTAACTTGAGGCTTTCGCAGTTCTGAAATCTGAATCGCGTTGGACAGTGACCCTTCGAGTTGTGCCATCACTTCGATCGGATCACCCTGTAGTCTGGTCCATACTTCTTTCAGAAACGAATCTAGCATTTCCAGATCAGAATCCTGATCTAGGACATGCACTCTCTGCCGCCAGTCGGGCGCAACCCTCAATATGCACCTTTGATCGTCACGGTTGGACGAATCGAAGATAATTACTCCGATGGAAACCTTCTCGTCGCTCAGGATACGTGGCACATAACTTATTAAACGGTATTCGAAGCTGTTGGTGCCGGAAATAGGTTCGTGCATAAATCTCAACCTCTGTTTTACGCAATTGTTGTATCACCACAGGATGTTCGTGAATACACGCTTTACCCTAATTTGGGATTTTTGTGTGAGAAGAGACCCATTTTGGGAAAAACCGGTATTGGAAATCTCGTCCACTTTTGTTCCTTTCGGGTCGAGACTCAAAAGTCGTCCCCCCGAGATGAGAACCTCATTGTTTTTCCAGAAACGACACGAGTTGTTGTTTTCCACAGCGGTCATGTGACAGTGCACACAATCAACTTTCTGCATAATGTGCAACGATACCTTTCCCACCGGGAGTACTGGTTCCTCCGAGCAGCTTTCAAACGTAAGGAGGAATTCGTCTTGCCGGTCGAAGCAGTGCAACATCTACGCAAAATGCGGGGAGGCTCACAAGCGCATTTAATGCGTGGCTCTGATGAACAATTTTACGTGGTTAAGTTTCAGAACAATCCCCAGCACGTCCGCGTTCTTGCAAACGAAATGCTTGCCACTCGGCTAGCGAGAGAGGTCGGTTTGCCGGTGCCTGTGACGGAAATAGTAGAAGTGAATGATTGGTTGATTGAGCACACGCCGGAACTGCATGTTCAACTGGCTCACAACACGGTTCGTTGCGAGGCGGGGTTGCAGTTTGGATCACGATATGTGGTCAATCCGATAGAGGGACAAGTTTTCGACTACATGCCTGTGGAGATGCTGAATCGTGTCCGAAATATCGAGGCGTTCGCAGGCATATTGGCTTTTGATAAGTGGGCGGGAAACGCGGATGGCCGTCAGGCCGCATTTTGGCGAAGTTCACGGGAAAAAAAATACACGGCTTCATTCATTGACCAGGGATATTGCTTCAACGCAGGAGAATGGACATTTCCGGATTATCCACTGCGGGGAGTGTATGCCGCGAATGAAGTGTACTCAACCATAGCAGGATGGGAGTCTTTCGAGCCTTGGATTTCGAGGATTGACAATTTCCCGGATCAGAGAATGTGGGACATCGCTTGCACTATTCCTCCCGATTGGTACGGCGGCCGGACTGATGAGCTCGAACAGCTCGTGACTGTCTTGGTCGTGCGGAAACGCCTTGTGCGGAAATTGATCGAAGACTTTCGGCATTCACCCCGGCGTCCGTTCGCGCTCTGGAGGCGGACGCTCCCTGGGAATTGGCCTGCACAAGATCGAATAGCACAACAATGATCAGGATATGACGCCGGCTTTGTTCGATGCTAAAGCACAAGTGGAGTAAGCGTAGTTCTGGCAGTTGAATTGCAATATCTCGCGATGTGACGGTGTCAAAACAGCGGACCGAGGCTGAAAGTAAGTGTCGGAGTTGCTTACAATCAGCCGAATCACTACATCAAAACAACTCTTACTCCCTACTACTACCAATTGCTGAGTTAGAAAAAGTTCAATTCGGTTCAGGTTCATCCCAATATGGGTGTGCGCCATTGCTCCATTTCAGTTTTCGACCACGCACACGAATCGCCTTGAGAAGCGGTTGTAAGCGGGGTGGCACTCTGAAGACGAAATGCATTGATCAGACCTGTTTCTCCCATCGACAGTATCGCTGAAAGGTATCAGTTGAGGTCTATCCATCACTGTGGGCTGAAAGGCCGGCAATCGCACACGAACCCAAGCGAATCGAGGCGAGAATTAGGAGGCGGGTATGAGAAGCTGCGAAAGAAATACCCGGGAGATTCGCGGCAAAGTTGTCGATTGGGTCAGTCACGACGTCGCAGAACACTCTCCTATTCGTAAACAATCCGGTTCAAGGACAAAACGAGTTCTCTCTCCGGTTTAGTCCCCGAATCGAAACTGATTACGTTGATCTCTCGACATCGGTTCGTCATTTGGTTCAGAATGCAATCTCGAAAATCAACTTAGGAAATGCCATGACTGAATCATTCATTCCAGTCGCTCAATATCTCAGGATGTCAACCGAACACCAACAGTATTCACTCGAATGTCAGACCGCAATAATTTGCTCTTATGCAAAAGCACACGGCTTCATTGTGGTAAAGACCTATACGGACGCAGGTAAGAGCGGGCTTGTCCTGAAGCATCGAGAAGGACTCGCACAACTGCTGCATGACGTAGTCGCAGGCGGTCAAACGTACCGTGCCATCCTTGTCTACGACGTAAGCCGATGGGGAAGATTTCAGGATGCGGATGAAGCCGCACACTATGAATATATGTGTAAGAAGTCCGGCATCCCCGTTGTCTACTGTGCGGAATCGTTTTCGAGTGAGTCCACGATGCCCAATGCGATTATGAAGGCTTTGAAGAGAGTGATGGCCGCGGAGTACAGCAGAGAACTTTCCGATAAGGTGTTGTTTGGTATGAGCCGTCTGGTTTCACGGGGTCTATGGCCCGGAAGCGTGCCAGGGTTCGGACTCCGACGAATGCTCGTATCGAGCGTAGGCCAGCGAAAACAGATAATGACCTTCGGGGAACACAAGAACCTGCGAAGCGACCACACTATGTTGGTTCACGGCCCCAAGGACGAGGTAGATTTTGTGCGAGAAATTTTCCGAATGTATGTCAACGAACGGCGAAGCACGACCTACATTGCGCGCACGTTGAACGAGAGAGGCATTCCACACGGGGATTCAAAGTGGAATTATCAGGCCGTCAGAAAGATGCTCGGAGATGGAAAATACGCAGGTTCACTAGAATGGGGGAAGTACACGCAAAAACTCACGGGACACGCCGTACCTGTTCCTAAGGAAAAGTGGCTAGTGGCCCACGGTGTAGTAGAACCCATCATTGATAGGAAAACATTCGAGACGGCACAGAAAATTCACGACGGAAAAGCACACAATACGTCAGACCAGGCTCTCTTGGCTAAGGCTCGCAGGCTCCTTAAAATCCGTGGTCGTCTAAATGCCGACATTCTCAACCGCTCTGCGATGACACCATCAGCGAGCTGCTACATCGCAAGATTTGGGAGCCTACGCAGAATGTATCAACTGCTCGATTACATGCGGTCAGATACATTCCTGTGTCGTATAAAAAGCACCCGACTGGTGACCGCTCTGCATCGGGCGATTTATAAGAGGCTACAGAAACTCTTCCCCGGCATCACTGCGATCCACGAAAGCACTCTTGCCAGACCTAAGACCCTACGCTTCCCTAGTGGGCTGACCGTTTCCGTTGTCGTCTGCCTAGCCGAAAGGACGCTGACAGGACTCAAACGTTGGAGATTCCAGAGTATTGGGGCAAAAAGAGCGGGGCTTATCACCTTGATGTGTCGCTGCAATACGAACAATTCAGGCATCTACGATTACGTCGTAATGCCCAACGTCTCGCATATCCGAGTCGTCAGTCTGCTGAGTGAAAATGACAAACGGCTTGAATCAGGCGTGAGGTTGAAACGCCTGAGAAACTTTCGCAGAGTCTCCCATGCACTATCAAATCTCGGGCCCGGAATCGCGGTTCATTCGATAGCGCAACGACAAGCCGTTCTATGAAAAATGAAAACTCCCGGGTTATAAGGGCGACCTCTTCACGCCCTGTTTCAATTCAGACTGCTTTGCTGGCGTCGCACCAGGAGTACGCAACGATCGCGCCTGTTGTCATTTTGATTCGTAGAAACGTGGGTAGGTCTTGATCGCCTTCAGGTTCCCGGTTTTCCAGTCTTCCAGCACTGCATCGAACTCTAGGCGAGGAGTCACTGAAACATGGAAAGCCGTTTTGTCCGTGAAGCGGACCGACAAGGATCGATAATCTGATTCGTTGGTCAGCGTAATCTTCTCAATCGTCTTGCCAGCGGTTTCCTTAAATTCTATGGTGTTTTGGGGCATCTGATTTGTCCTGTGAAGTTTATGTTACGTACTAAATATACCACGTCTCAAATAAGACGTGGTTTTTATAGTCTTACATCGCTTACAAACGGGACGTGCAAGACGAAACCGCATTCTTCAAAGGATTGGGAACGCGCATCAAGGCGTTGCGTGAGCGCGCAGGGTATAGCCAGGAAGACATGATTACCCACGGATACTCCGTGCGCTATTGGCAAAAGATCGAAGCCGGAAAGCCCATAACGCTTCGGACATTGCTTCGGATCTGCCGCCTGTTTACCGTCCCAATGTGTGATGTCGTTAGCGGTCTCGACGACATCAAGAAGAGTCCGAGGAGACGACGATGAGCGAATCCAGAGCTTGAAAAAGGCCAACCCTTATTCCGCTGTCAATACCCTGGGGGTATTATCCAGTGTCTTCGACTATAAGAAAGACCTGTTGTCCGTTGATCCCGCCCGATTGCTATTTTTCAAAATTTTTAAGTACTGTATTTTTAATTACATAGACAAATTTTTGCACCGAAAATGAGGCGGTTCCGTTTTAACAAATCGCCCTTATGATGGCGAATATAAGGCGAAGCTGTGCCGGCCATGTCCACCGCCGCCCTTCTACGTGCCCGGAGGGAAGAGCTTCCTTCCCTGTCCGCGTAAGCGTCTGCGAAGCCATCACCCACCGGGCTTTGTTCGTTCGATTCCCATAAGGGGCTTGATCTGCATTGCGGACTGGCGGTCCTCAAATCAAATCTCCCACTAGCTCATCTAGATTTCAGTCTCTGGTGAACTTCCGGTTCCATGGATTGGCCAGCCGGTTGCTGTTCCTGTGTGATCGGACCGAACTGTCCTGAGAATCCTCTCATTCTCACGAACCTTGGTCGACATCACGAGTCTTGGCTCGTGTACGGGTGTGCCAGCCATGTCAAGTACTACTAGATCTCGCTGTCATTTTGATTTGTCTATTGCTCGTTTTTGTGAGCTCGCCGCGGGGCTTTTGCAGTGCAACTCCAACGACGACGACTTTGAGCTTGTCGTCCGCCACTTTGGCTGCTGAGACGCCTCTGACGATGACGGCCACTGTAACAGGATCTTTACCGGCACCACGGGGACAAGTGACATTTTGTGATGCCACAACGGCGCACTGCGACGGCGCAGCGGTCTTCGGCGTTGCGCAGCTGACAAACGGTGGCACTGCTGCTATCACGCGCACGCTAGGAGTCGGTCACTATAGCATTCAAGCGGTGTTTACAAACACTATCGACTCGGACGGAAGCACATCGGTACCACAAGCCGTTACTGTCACGGGAGCCGCGAACTATAGTTCTAACACAGCAATTGCCGCGATCGGCGGCATAGGCAACTACACGCTCACAGCCACGGTGAAGGCTTTTGGCAGACCGCCGGCAACAGGCACTATCTCATTTCTCGATACAACCTATAGCGACGGGGTGGTAGCCTCCGCCGTCCTCAATCCGGCTACGCTCACCACGGTTTTTGACCCGGCATCGGAATCACCAATAGCGGATAGTTCGGCCCACTTTGTTGTGAGCGCGGATTTCAACCACGACGGAATTCCTGATCTGGCGATCGCAAATCTAGCTGTCAACGGCACGATAAGTGTGTTTATTGGAAACGGCGACGGCTCATTTCATTCGCCCGTCAACTACAGCGTCGGCGTGAATCCGCAAATGCTTACAGTGGCAGACGTGAATGGCGACGGCGCATCCGACCTCATCGTGGCCAATGAGTGCGCTCAGCCAGCGTGCACAACCAGTTCAGTGATGGTGCTACTGGGCAACGGCGATGGCAGCCACGACGTACCCTTTACACCGATGAAATGGCGAAGCTCGGCCATCATCTCGAAGCCGATGTTTCGAAAACTTCCGCTTTGGAAATCAGTCGAGATTCGTCCCCCGGACAAGGAATTGGATTCGAACTTTGACAGCGTTCGGCCTAGGCTTCTGATCTAAGAAGCGTGGCATGATGTTCGGGGGACGCTCTAGGAAAATAAATCGACAATTTGTCCCGATGATATTCGATATGCAAGTGATCCTTTCCGGTTATTGAATCACGGAGAAGGACCTCTCGAAGTGGCTCCGTCGTGAAACCAGGAGTATCCGTTTCGCGCACTCTCAGGAAGAATCTGAACTCGATCCGCTTCGGTTCCACAGCCCGATGAAGATGGTTGTCAAACATATAAATACGGCACGGTTCGATCTGTCGTGCAATTACACCGAACTTCTCTGGGTCCCTGCATATCCGTTTTATCAGCTGTACTCTGGTCTCGCATTCTGATGACTCAATCTCTAGTGGTTCCCCATTAAATTCTGTTAATGCCTGGCATGGAGATGAAAGAATAAAGACGCGCTCCTCCGGCTTCAGGTGATCGAAATCGGAAACACCGTCGATATGCCAGTCTCCCGTACGATTTACATGAGAACGCGTATGGGGCTGCAACAGCCACACACCGGAACGAACTAAGACGTTCCGCTTGTCGTTTCTAATCGGGACTTTGCTGAAAAGGTACCTCTGAAAGTCCGTTGCGTGCTTGAGGAAATCATCGGCAACTATTCCTTGGAAAGCTGGGTATAGAAGGAGTTCACCAATGTCTGGCATGTCGATTCGTTCACTCACTTCCGCTGGGAAACCTGGTAGGGTGATTTTCATAGATTACCTTAGAGTTTCAGCAATCGACTGATCGATAATGGTTGTTCTTAGATCAGACCGCTAGTTCCAGTCCGAGAACAGAAGCGATCCCACTTCGGCTCGTTGAGTTGATCTCCAATAATCCGTAAATAACGCCAGCACGACCATGTCTTGGTAGACACCGTCCTTGAGACAGTGTTGGGATAGATATCCTTCCTGGATAAAACCAAGCTTCCGGTGTAGCGCCAAACCCTTAGCATTGCTGGAGATGACTTGTGCCACCACCTTGCGTAACCCCAAGACTTCAAACGCATAGTCAACACCGCAAAATCCGAGCACAGTGCCCGTACTCTTTGGCTGACTTTCATCCCCAAGATAAAATCCCCAGCTTGCTCGTGCATCTCTCGAATCGATATCTCTAAAGTGAACAACTCCTATCGGCACGCTCCGTCTCTCTAAAATTAGATATCTCGCATTCGCTGCCGTAGCGATAGCCTCGAACCACCTTTGGTGCTCATCCAATAATCTGGCCTTGCTGTTGCACGATGCTGAAAGAAAACGGATGGAGTTACGCCACCGGAGGTCTCTTAGGACATCTCCTGCCCCAAAAGGCCGCAGTTTATATTCTATTAACCTGAACATATCACTGAGAGGCGAACGCGCGGTCGTTGAACCGCTCACGCCTGGCTAGATAAATCCAAGGCAACGTTCCTTCGAGAATGGAGCGAAGAGACTCCCCACTGTACTCTCCGCGGGTAGCGATCTTCCCCACCATACTTGGCTTAACTGTTGTCGCGATCCATCGTATACCACAGCGAAAAAGAACACAGGGATGCAAACTAGCACTTTGCCCCTGAAGAACCATGAGGGCGTCCGGTCGAGCCGTCTCGAGAATTCCTTCGAGTGTGCCGTTGCACAAGGTCGAGCCCGTGATTGAAACCAGGTCAAAATCGCGACATTTAATGGACGAATCGAACCCACTAGAGGCAGTTATGGTCTTCTTGGAAAAGCGCTTTCTAAAGATCTCCAGCTTTTCCTCGATTACGCTTCGGCGATGGTCATATCCCAGATCAACCACGTGAATCCTCTTGACGTGTTCTTCCATGATCAGGGTACGCAGATACCCACCAAAACCAACGATCAACGCACTTTCAATACCGTCGAACCATCCGGCAGGCCGATGGCTCAGGACTTCAAACACATCATCCCCTCCAGCACGAATCAGTGGCGAGGACAAAGCATTCGCTATAGTTGCAGTTACCGAGGTAACAACTAAATATCTTTGCAAATCGTTCGGTATACATGCGCAGAGAACATCACTGGCAGCCGATTCGTCACAGACGGCAAAGACATCAATCTCTAGAAAACGAGAAAGGAGTTCCTCGGCGCTCGCCAATGTGGAATCTGGAAGATTAAAGTAACTCATGCATGCCCCCACACTGCTATCATCAAGTTCGACGACGTTGAAATAGCGTGTTAGGTGCAGATTGGTAACCCGCCGTCTAGATTGCCGATAAACACAGCTCAAGTTCAAGTATCGGAGGGTGTTTGTGAGAATTGCGTTCCGCACTCAATACCTCCAGGGTCTACTATCTCTGCACGCCCAATAGCAAGCTTGCAGATTCCGAGTATGAAATGGAGTTGGGCGCGCGAAACAGTCCGCTATGCGTATCCTCGCCGCAACGGCGATTGAAGACGTACAAGTCTTTCGGCCGATCTAACAACCGAGCTTTAGGGAGACCTGTCCTGCGGGTCGGCTTTCTCCATCCAAACTGACGAGCGACACTTGGGGCGCTATCGTAGACGCGAATTCACCAACTTTATGCTTCCGGGCATCTCCTCTGAATTGGCGGGTAATGTCAACAATGTTATGTTCGCGACACTCAAACACTCGATCCGCCAGCAAGGCGGCCGAATTCCTATGCGTAACAAAAACAACTAATTTGTCGCGAATGTCAACGAATAACGCCTGCAGAAGTTTCCGTTCAGTCTCGAAATCGATATTTGCCGTCGCTTCGTCTAGCAAGAGGATCGGCGTATCTCTCAGAAGGGCCTGCGCAATAGCGAGTCTCTGTTTCTGACCAGCTGAGAGTGTCACTCCCTCAGCTCCGATACGGGTTGCAAAGCCGTTCGGTTGCGATGCGATAAATTTGTCCAGCTGACAAATCTCAATAACCTGATTCACACGAGCCCGCGACACGCCTGCCTGATCCAAGGTCAGATTGTCCCACAAAGAGCCACTCAGCAATCCGCTATCTTGCCAAACGACAGACATGTGAGAGCGCAGCTCGCTCAGTTCCAAATGGGTGATGTCGGCTCCGCCCATGGAAATGCGTCCCGCGCCTGGGCGGTGAAACCCCAAAAGCAGCCTAAGCAATGTCGTTTTTCCGCACCCGCTAGGCCCTATCACTGCGCTAACCATCCCTCTCTGGAACAAGACATTGACTCCCTCAAGCACCGCCACCGAAGGTGAGTAGCTGAATGCGACATCCTCACATCGGATATCGCTTGGCACCACCGTCTGTTTCGTCCCAAAACGACTAGAGGACTGACGCCATATATCCTCCTCTGGAGACTGAGACAAGCACTCGGCAATCCGTTCGAAAGTCACAATGCTCTGTTGCAAGGCAGAAAAACTAACCACCATTTCAGAAACAGGATTGTACAAATAAACCAGATACGACATAAATGCAACAAATTGCCCCAGGGTAAGCGCCCCTTCAATGATGAAGCGCCATCCTAGCCATGTGCAAGCGCCGACACTTGCGGCCCTAGCGAGGGCAATGAGAATTGCATATGATCGATTCGTTCTATGCATCGAGCACTGAAGGTCAGCGAGCCGCCTAGTGGCATCATGAACGCTGCGTTCACAATATTGCTCTAGCGACAAACCCTTCATCCATCGAACATGGTTCAAAGTATCGAGTCGGACGCTACGTACCTGACCTACGAGATGCCTCTCGCGCTTCGCATATCTATAGGAAGCAGTTGACTGTTTGTAGGTTATGACTACTATTAGCGGCAGCGCAACAATGCCAATGAGAGCAAGCGTTGAGTTCGTTCTGAACAGAACGGGGGGGAGGGCTAGGATAAATACGATATTCGTCGCGGCAGCCTGAACAAACGCCAGCCAAGACCTCAGCGCGGAACTCAGGTCCTCAAATCGACCCGCCAGCTCTCCCGGCCGCTGGGATTCGAAGAATAACACTGGCAAATGCTGAACGTGCTTGTAAAAAGTGACGCTCATATCCAGATGCATGGGAACAGACAGCAGAGCATTTGCACATTGTCGCGCAGCTCGCACTAACAGCGCCGCAGTCGTCACTGCAAGCGCCGTTCCGACGAGTGTATTAACTAAGCTTATATCCCGAGCGCGATAGACCTTGTCAATTAGCAATTGTTCACAAAAGGGAGCCAGCATACTCAGAAGTTGGATTACCGCGCCGAGCACCACAACTCTAATCAACGCCTTCCGGTGGGGGCTGAGAAGCGTCAACACTTGCCTCAAGTTCGGTCTCATCATGGAAGCAGCATGCTTCTAGGGTGGTCCAACGTCATAAACTTGTGCCAGCTACGCACGAATTGATGGGCGTAGCTGGCTCTGGGTTACTTGGGGCCCGGCGGGCTTTGTGGAGGTGGCGAGTGGTCGGTGTGGACATCAGTATGATCATCGGTGTGCATCGTGAAGTATTCGGCAGCATCAGCAAGGACGTTGCCGCCAGTGGATTTGCCCGCCACAAAGTCCGCAAACGCTTTTCGGATGTGGTCGGACTCGGTTTGCTTGGCGATATCACGATCTGACGGCTCGATTACATCTGCAAGCTTTCCCATCGTCTATCTCCTTCTCAGATTAGGGTACCAATTGAGTCACGCAACCTTCGTATGCGTCGAGTTGGCTTGCCGGGCCTCCGTTGGCGGGATTTCCTTTCTTCGAGACAGTCTCTTTAACTGATGTGGCATCGGAAAGGTGTTGTTGGACGGCAGCCATCCAGTTTGGCGCCATCTTAAGAAGCGGGATGACGTCATCATTAGCAAGCTTCTTGAAAATCCAGTCAAAGACCGCGATGGTCAATATGCACTCGTCGCTCACATGAGGCTCAGGTGCCAGCCTGCCCGTCCGGGAGTAATGAAGAACCGGCGACACACCACAATATGGGTTGTAAGTGCACTCGCGGCACACCGTATCACGGTCGCGGATCGAGAGATTCGTGGTCGCAAACGAAGAACGTCTCGCAATCAGCTCGTCGTAGCTGAGATGACGGACATTGCCTAATGTAAAGACATCTCTGAGCGACCGCGCTTCATCAACTGGCAGAATCTCACCATCGGTATCGTAGACGATACAATTGCTGACGTACCCAATCGGGTTTCTCCAGTCGACGAACAACGGATTGCTAGGGGCAAGAATCTTTAGCAAAGCCAAATGCACTATTCGCTCGGTAAACGCATCCGACTCCCGTTTGTTCTTCTCGTAGATGTGGTCCAGAAGAGCGACATAGCTCGAAACGTAGGCCCGCATGTCGAAACTGACCTTACCGATTGCGTTCCCAAGGTTCTTGAGAGGGATCAGGCCGATTTCATGAAAGCCAAGGTGATAGTAGTACTCGACCATTCCGCAAAGCTGTTCTATGTTGCTATTGGTCACGACACAGAGGGGATACCCAGCCAGCAGTCCAGGAAAGTTCCGATTGATAAGCTCCATTTTCCTAACAACATTGGCATGAGACCCCATTCCGGTTCTAGTTATGCGAAAAAGGTCATGTATTTCGGCAGGACCGTTCAACGTATATGAAACCCCGATGTTATGTTCTTTGCAATACTTGAGCTGCTCGTTGGTGGACACCATAAGGTTGCTGACGATCGAGAAACGAATTTCTTTTCCTTGTGACGCGTTGAGGCGGTTGATTTCCTCAACAGTCTGAACAATAGCACCGAAATTGAGGAATGGTTCGCCCCCTTGAAATTCGATAGAAATACGCCGCCGTGGACTGCTCAAAATGAACTGAGCGATGTGAGGAATTGTCTCTGGCTGGAGATCGTTATCAATCGCCGGAGCGTTGACGGGCTGCGGGTACATGTGACAATACGTGCAATCCAGATTGCACCGCCGTGTCGGCACCACGATATGGAGTCCAGGACCCTCGTATGTTCCTCGTAGCCAAGTTCCAAGCTCCTCAAAAACTCTGGACGCATTCGCTGCCGTGACGATATGCCCCGTGCGCTCTAGGCGACTAAACAAGTCGGCGTCCATGAAGAATTCATTGATCTGCTGATCCTCGTCTTTCGTGAGTACAATCGTCTTGCCTGTCCGGGAAATCCTTACGAATTGGCCCTCGATATTTTTGGATGGATAGAAACTAGGCAGCCATTCGTCACGGTAGCGCCGTCCTTCAATTCTCATTTGATTCACACCCCGTAGTGCAGGATGGGCGTGAGACGCCGGAGGGAATTCGAGCGCTCGTCCTAACATCCCGGAAACTGCGAGGAGTCGATTTCCGTTGATGCTGCGAGAAGGACTTGCCACTCAGAGTCTTGCCGACATAATAATGAGCCTGATACGCCGCTTTGGCTCCAGGCGAGTGCAGCTGTTTATTAAACGCCGTGCGGCTCCTGTTCCAGAGTTCATAACCACTCTTAAGAGTCTCGTTGTCGCCAAAGTCTCTAATCTCCGGGCGAAACTCCTCAACGCTTCCGCGAGTACACGGGAAAATCATACAAATAGGCTCTCCTTCATCAAAAACGATCGGCATACCAGGTCGGGTGACTTTCCAGTTCATTGTGAACGTAGCTTCACTCCAGTCCGTTTCGACAATCGCATCAAGTGGACAGGCTCCGTCCTTGCACCAATTTGTCGGTCCCCGAACCCACAAGTTGTATCCGGTGGGAGTTCGAAATAGATAAGGAATTTGCCAGGTCACTATGCCGTGGCCAAAGTGACTGCTAACAAACAGCTGTTCTTTTAATATGTTTTCCGCTAAATCCTTTTTATGAACTCGGATGGCTACATCACCCCTGCGGGTACCGCCGTTCCACATAACCTCAATCTTTCGATCGTTCAGAATAAACCAGCCTGCTTGGTTCGCGATTCGCAGCGGCAAGCATCGATTGGCGAATCCGAGATGGGTATCATTCATCCATGCCCTGCCGTTGGGCGCGACTTCGATTGTCGGAGGCTTGTCATTTATGCAATATGCCAGAAGAGGGAGGCCTGCTCGGGTTCCGGAAGCGGAATCGCAAGGCGCGTGGCTACCGTGCGCTGCCGTGTTTGTATAGTTTCGTGGTTTCACGAGTCGGCCAATAGCACGTCGAAGAAGATGACTACAACTGGAATGAAAGTAACTGCATTCAGGAACAGCATCTACATTCGCGGCAGCGGCGACGGATGTCGCAGGCGCTGAAAAAGCCGGACGAAAGAACTCCAAAAGTTTGCGTGAAATCCGGTCGCGCTGAAAAACAAAGTGGCCCATTGATCCTCCGGTATGTTAGCCACGTGACTGAATTCCGACGAGCCTACATTACGAGAAAACCGAGGTCAAGTCCTTTTTTAAGAAGTCAACAACTCTGGCATCGGCAACCAAGTTTGTGCTAACACTCATGAACTGAACCCTGCTTGCGGATGTTAGTGTGGACCTTCGACAGTGAGTGGCACGCTTCATTTAGGCGTAACCTAATCGGCACGATTATGGTATAAGAACTCAAATTCCCTTCGTTTTCCCGGCGAACTCATGGATCGTGCTATGGAAGAGAACTGGCGCAAGGCCTTGACGGTGTTAGGGGCTGCACCTTCTTTTGACTTGGCTTGCATCGGAACCAGCATTCATGGCCTCGGAGCCTTCACCTTTGAGGGTCTGGCATGTTTGGCGTGCGCTGATGTCGTGTATTATTATCCGCCTTCGACGACTCACTATGAAATAATGAAACTCATCAATAACAATCTCATTAACTTGCACGACACCCTTTATGTAAGAGGAACTGCTTTTGAGGCGGCTTATGACTCGATAGTCAACGACGTGATTGGCACTCTGAAGAGCGGTAGAAAAATCGCATACGCGGTACAGGGAAGCCCCGCTTTCCACTGCGGAACGGCTGTGCGTTTACATCGCCTCGCAAAACAGCACGGATTCTCATCGATCCTGGTTTCGGGCGTGTCGTCATTCGAGCTGCTGAGCGCCGAATTGTCGGAACATTACGACATAACCAGCATTCAGATATACAGCGTTTCTCGTGTCGTTGAAGCAACAGTTGCAATCGACACTCGCGCACCTTGTTTGTTGTTTGACCTAGGAAGGTACGCGCTACCCGCCGTGCGGGAGACGGCAAGCACCTTTCTGGGTGCAAAGATCTCTGTTTTGGCTGAAAGACTACGCGCTACCTACCCGCCAAGTCACGAGATCCTTCTCATGCATGTCACTAAGAATGGTTCGTGTTGCTCAATACGGACCAACCCGACCGACATTGAGAAGGCCCTGACCCATCTCAATGCAGGTCTTACGATGTTTCTACCCGCTCTGCGCACGCCCTGATAGTGACCCACCGAGACTAGACAGGTCCTGGATGATCGTGTCCTGACTCCGGACGAGTCCATTCCAGTATGTTCGAACGTTCAACCACCCAGCTGCAGGATGCTAGTGGCCGATCCGGTAGCCAAGCAAGCTTCGGCTCAGTAAATATTTTTCAACATGATCCTCGCATCCGGACGGGCGCGGAAGGTACGCGTTTTTCTCAGATCACGGGTCATAACTAGCCTAGAGAACCAACGACCTTCGGGCCCATACTTGGGTCGATATGCTGCTCGCCCGTGCACTGCGAAGAAGTTATCCAAGTATAAGCAGTCCCCTTGAGCCAAGGTGATATCTCTTCGATTCTGCTCTAACGCGGTAGAAATAAACCGCATTGCGGACAACATGTCGCTAGTGCATTCGTCGAAGCTAACTGAACCGTACCGCAGATACGGGCGCTTCGGGTCGCCAAACAGAATTGAAAATCTCGGCGAAGACATCTTCGTGTCAGGGTTCGTGGCATGTTTCTTCGCAACAAAACGATCCTCGAATAGAACAGCTATCACGTTCTGAGGAATGGCGACCTGCCACAAAGACGAGAATGTTGTCACGGCTCGCTCGTCGTTACGGAGACACATCAGTCCGAGGTAATCCGGCATAAATGGCTGGAAGCAGTCTTCGGTGTGTAGTCCGATATTACCTGCACCCGAGCTTGAATTGTCTCGTTCGCCGCGAACGGGGATTAAGTCATTAAAAATCCTGCCGTTCTGCTGGGTCTCAAAACCAAAAACCTCACCTAATAAGCTTGAGTAGAGCCCGTGCATCAGTTGTGGGAGGCTAAGGGGCCTCCGCTCCCCGCTTCGCCAATGACTCTGGGGTGTTGGACCGACGTCCTCTGGCAAGATTGGATTGTTCGTTATTAACAGGCCTACAGCACTCTCACGGAACTTGAATTCATAAAAGGCCTTTCTGATGCCAATGGGCAAATCCTGGGCCAACAGTGTGGCTCGCTCTAAGAAAGAGTTCTCTTCGAGATTGCTTGAATCGCGGCCTATTTCAAAGAGAAGAGCACGTACTGCACTTCGATCTTCGTCCGTAATTCGAATTTGGCTCAACACCTGCTTTTCCTCCTGCCGGCAATTTGGCGCTTGGTTAGGAGTTCGACCCTCTCAAATGCAATAAAACCACCCGTGCCACAAACTAACATCGACCCCTTATTTCCTCGTTCTTAGATTCATTGTAATAGGACTTTGTAGTGCACATCGCGAGTTCAATTCTGTGTCGCGGTTTGTTGTTAGGAGATTATCCAACACTGAATAACTTGTGTAGTTGTTGGGCAACAACGAGTTCTTCGCCAGATTCCAGGCACTCCGTGCTAATAAGAAGTCCATCTCTCGACGGCTCAAGGTAGACCGAGGGAAAGGCATCGAGTAATTGCCTGCAAGCAATCCTCGGACTAAAATCGTATGCTCTGCTATCAAAAATGATCTCAGCCTTGATACCGCTTGATCGTCGTAGGACGACATTCGGAATACTTGAGATAGACTCAAGAATGCAATCGAGTTGCCGGACCCGGTTAGCAAGCATGGATGTTTCATCCTGTTCGACGAACAGTTTCACGGCTGCATAAATCCCCACCAGTTCTTCTTTGCCCACCTTCATCCCTCTGCCTATTCGATCATTCGGAACTCCATGAAACGCACATGCCTCCACGACCCCCGCCTTCCCCAGTACGAGCCCCGTGCATTGGGGCCCTCGCAGGCCCTTTCCACCGCTGAAAAATACGGCGTCAGCCCCTCTTTCGCGGGTGAACTTCCATAGATTTCCCTTGGGGGGAACCAAAAACGCCGCATCGACGAGCACAGGAACTCGATTCTCTCGCGCTACTGCAATCATCTGTTCCAACGACAGCTTTCCTGGACGATCCGGGGGAACCGCAAAAACCGCTGCGGTACGCTCGGTCATAGCATTTCTTAACTCTCGCTCAGTTGCTCCGCAACTGTCGCCGATGTTTACAATGAGCGCCCCTGCGCAACGTATCGCTACGTCGCATTTAAAACCTCGATCACACGAGTGCATGATTACTTCGTTCTTCATACCGTCCGTGTTAGGGAGTTGGGCGCTCAAGATCGGATCCATGCCAGCCATGCTAGCGGCAACGGCAAGAGTAATACCAGATGCAGCTCCGCAACTCACGTAGGCAGCCTCATTGTGTGTGAGCTTTGCAATCGCGTTGCCAACCTTCTGCTGTAAAATTCTGAGATCGACACTCATGCAAGATGCGTCTCGCATTGCGTCGAGAACTTGTCGCGGCATAATTGCCCCGCCAAGACGAGTCAACGGCCTGTAGGCATTGACGAACGGCTTAACGCCGAGTTCTTCGTAAACATTCACTCGACCGTTACTTTGCCACACGACAGGTCGAGTTACAAGAGCGAATAGAACAATTCGGGATACGTCGGATGAACTGGCAAGAAAGTCCCGAACAGATGTTCGCCAATAAGGAAAAGGAGGCCGATTGATGGGAGCATGGGTTGAAGATATACGCTACGGATTGCGAGTACTGCGGCATTCGCCGCTTTTCACGGGAATCGTTGTCATGCTACTCGCTCTCGGTATTGGCGCGAACACGGCGATTTTCAGTGTCGTCAACGCTGTAATGCTCGGCTCACTGCCGGTGCGAAATGCGGAACAACTGGTGCTTCTAAGGTGGCGCGCTCGTAGCCTTCCCAACACAAAGGAATACAGTTCGTTTGGAGATTGCGGTGGCAAAGTTGGCGGCGCAAATCCAGCAGGTTGTTCATTCCCACTCCGCCTTTTCGAGCAGCTTCGCTCCGGCGTCAACGCGTTTTCCGGAATGGCGGCGTTCGCGGGTCCGGCCGACCTTCGGTTAGGGCAGGGAGGTACAACGAGCATCGTAAGCGGTCAGGTTGTTTCCGGAGATTTTTTTTCCACATTGGGCGTGAATCCGATACTGGGGCGGCTGCTTGGACCCGCTGACGATTCTATTTCCGCATCGCCTTCCGTTGTGCTCTCGTATGCGTTTTGGCAGAGTGCATTTGGTGCTGACCGGTCAATTCCCGGTCGCAGCATTCTTCTGAATGACGTGGCCTTTACGGTCGTTGGTGTCGCTGAGCCTGCTTTCACAAACCTAAGTCCCGGTAAAACCCAAGACTTGTGGCTTCCGATTGCGATAGTGCCGCGGCTTGGCATCAGTTGGGGCCGAAACATCGAAGGCCTCAATAACTGGTGGTTGGTTGTTCTCGCCCGCCTAAAGCCAGCCTCGTCGTTGGAACAGGCGGAGGCAGCCGCAAGCCTGGTCTTCCGCAATGAAATTGCGCAGAATTCAACGATATTAAAAGAGTCCGACAGCCCGCAGATTGTTTTTATACCCGCGCAAGAAGGTCTGAGCGGAAGCCGTACTCGTTATTCCACTCAACTTTACGTCCTCATGATTGCAGTCTGGACATTCTTACTTGTTACCTGTGCGAACGTTGCTGGCCTTCTACTCTCTCGATCGGCAAACCGTCGGAAGGAAATCGCGATACGGCTTGCTTTGGGTGCCCAGATACCAAGAATAATCCGACAGCTTCTGATCGAGAGCGCAATGCTGTCTCTATTTGGTGGTGCTATTGGAGTTATCTTCGCCTACGGTGGTATCCGTATCACAACAGTTCTCATCTCATACGATTCACACCGATCGTTTCCATTCGCTGTCGTGGCGGATTGGCGTGTTCTTCTATTTGCTTTATGCCTCTCAATTGTTTGCGGCATTGTCTTTGGCATGATTCCCGCATTCAACAGCACACGAATTGATTTGAGGCCGACGTTAAACGAAATGACTGGGGTCGCCGCCGGATGTCTTACTAGAAAAGTTCGTGTCGCAAGCGCGCTGGCTGTCGCACAAGTAGCACTCTCGTTCGTGATTCTGATTGGCGCAGGACTCCTTGAACGTACTCTCAACAATCTCCGTAATATCAATCCGGGTTTTGATACGCGAAACTTGCTACTTTTCGAAATTGACCCGTCGAAAATGGACCGCAAATCGCGTATGGCCAATCTATATAGTAATCTTCGAGAACGCCTCGCCACGCTTCCCGGCGTGGTTTCTGTCACTTATTCATCAGATTCTTTGCTTAGCGGCGGGTTGTGGACGAGTAGCGTTCGGATTGAAGGGAAGCCAGAAGACTCCGAGAGTGATGTAGATATGTTTGCCGCCGGGCCTGATTTCTTTTCGACAATGCGCATCCCCTTATTGAGTGGCCGATTGTTTAGCTCCGAGGATTTCGAGGACGCCGTTGGCGACAATGACGGCGCGAGCGAGGCATCTGGCAGGGGAGACCCGCAAGGACAGTCGTTGATTCCGGTTTTGGTCAACCAAACATTTGCAAGGTGGTATCTTGCAGATCAGAATCCCCTAGGTAAACGCATTATCCGAGGGAACAGCGAAAGATCTACCGGAGGGACCGGCGTCAGTCACCCGAGATCTCGTCACTGGCAAATTGTTGGGGTTGTTGGAGATTTCAAGGACGACAGCCTTCGTCGAGACATTCACCCGACCGTTTACCTCCCATTGACAAGCGGCACCGGATACTTCGAGTTACGTACGGCAGTGGAACCAACACTACTAGTTCCGAGCGTGCGGCGTGTTATTACCGAAGCGAATGCCAATTCGGCATTGTCCAATATCCGCAGCCAAACCGAACAAATTGACGACCTGCTCTTACAAGAACGGCTTCTTGTACGAATTGGTGCTGTCCTGGGTTTATTGACGTTAGTCCTGGCCTGCCTCGGACTCTATGGTCTGCTCTCCTACGACGTAACCAGGCGAACGTACGAGATCGGTATTCGCATGGCGCTCGGTGCCCAGCGAAGCGACGTCTTGCAGATGGTTGTGCGGGAGGGCCTCTTGCTGATATCCACGGGCGTCATCGTGGGCGCCGCTGCCGCCACGATCGTAACTCGCTACCTGACCAGTCTCCTATACGGCATCAAGCCTCTAGATATCATGACCTTCACCATCGTGCCAATTATTCTGTTGAGCATCGCTCTGGCGGCGTGCTACTTGCCGGCGCGTCGTGCCACTTCCGTAGAACCGAGTATTGCCTTGCGGGAACAATAGTAGGCTCACACAACGTTTTGCAATCCAGAGGTTTCAGGTTTGTCCGCTAATCCGGGTTCCTGAACGCGAACGAACAGTTTCGCCAATTACCAACCTGCTACACAAAGTTCCGGTTTCGAAGAGTAGCTTGCATTATCTAACATGAATTGCTGCAATGATGTTCTTCGTCCTCGTGGATAATAAGCTATAATCCGTTCGCTGCCTTCGACATCGATTGTCAACCGAACCTCCTTAGAAGGATGGCCGACCTCAAAGGACGATCCAACCAGCTTTTGTCCATCTCTTAGGCCAGCCTTAAAAACCTCACTGCCCGGCTCGACACCGAAGATAATTCTGTTCTCAGTTCTCGTCGAGTTACTGTCAAAGCCGAGATCGAACTTCCAACCCGCTTTAATATAGCTTTCAACGCACGGTCCCAACGAGGTTTCCGGAACTCGAATACTGCCACCCAGCTCGACATACTTTCGAAATTCCTTCCTCGATGCACCTTGAACGTATCGGGAAACCGCGCGAAAAATCCGTTTATTATCGAGCGTCATAGATCGGTCGTGGTGACGACGTTCATATGCAGTTTCCTGAACAGCCAAATCGAACATAAGATTGTCGAGCGAGGCGCGGTTGCTGGTTTCGCGTCGGATCGTGCCGTCCAACCATATCGCCAAAACGGCACCGCGTCTGTAATCAAGCCGGTTCAAAGCCGAATGGTCTAGGGAATGGCGTCGTATGAATTGATCAAGTGAAATCTCCGTTCCCTCATTTACCTCGTACTCGCGCAGCTTTTCGTTGATAGTAGCCACGTAACGAGGAAACGTCACTAACCCAGCTCGGTAGAGCATCAGATCTTGGTAGTAGGTCGTGAATCCCTCAAAGAACCACGAGATAGGGTAGTCCGATTCCGGTGGGTGTCCCATCTTGCCCGGATTCCAGGCATGGAACGTCTCGTGTGCAAGACCCTCTAGAGTGTCCGACTTAAGAGCGTCTAAACGCGAAAGGTGTTCCATGAAAGCATTCGTTAGCGCCGTACCTCCACTACTTCCGCTGTCCTGGCCAAACGGAGTGAGCGTAACAAGAAAGTAGGGGAAGTCATTGTCATGCCAAAATGTGCGTTCGAATTGCATAATCTTGCGTACTTGGGTCACCCAGTCTTCGTCAGTAAAACTCCATTTGCCCCTAATCGCGAAATCCAGCGCATTGCCCGAAATCAAGGTGCGATAAATTCGATAGTCTCCACCGACAAAGAGCGCGTTCAGAGCTTGGCTCCAAGGGCCATGAAACGATTGGCAACGATTGTCAGTCCCAAAAGAGGTCGCCAAAACCCACGTCGGCGGAAGCTTCCGCCAGTCGAAGGTGACGTCCACCACCCGGAAGCCGCCGACGTCAGGATGCACAAGAGATGTTGTGCCAATGATGTGGAAGTACTCAGGTGACAAATCAGCGCGAAACCTCGTACTGCTGTTCAGAGGTCCATCCCAGTCTTTTACAAGCACGTAAGAAAGGCGAATCGAGGTGTTAGGGGGAAACCGCAATTCTCTCTCGGATGGCGATCTCGTGCTGAGGAGCATTACATGACGGGAGAGAACCTTCAGTTCTGCAATTGAGTTTTCTGTGTGGTGCTGGCCAGCCCACTCTGAAGGTAGCTCAAGGTTCGTCTTACCTTTGGGTCCACCTTGGAACTCAAGTGTTACCCGCAGCGCCATCTCGTTCTTCGCGAGAACGGGTTCAAATGCGTACTGAAGAAGAGTCGCCGATGGTGAAGCCGAAAGAGTGCATTGACACGCGGAAGCCGCGCTGACCACAAGGAGGATCACGACGCTCACGGGCTGAAGCCGGCACACTCGTTCTTCTCCTCCTCGTACTCTATAGCGGAACGCACGGGGTTAGAATACTTGCACGGCAATCCCGCCCATTCGAGGATCATCGAGTATGCTTGTGCATTCGCGCAATCCGCTGTCGAAATCCTCGCTATCGGACAGGGCTTTGTCTGCGATAAAATTTACTGCTTCTCATGCCCATCTCAATCTGACCTGCTGGTGACGCGGCAATAGTCACATACGTGATCTCCTTTTCAAAAGAATCGAGCACAATGCCGCATCAGCCAGTCGTAGGCCAAGCCGCGATTTCGCATAGTGTCCGGAACATCGGAGTACCACAAGAGCTTTCGCACAACGCGCGGCTGCCAAGTGACCCTTCCGTCATCCCAATGATCGACCAGAGGAACTCTTTCACTAAGGATTTCTACGTACGCGCGCCAGAAGGCCCTGTCCCGTTTCGAAAATTGTTTTGGGGGCATACTTTTAATCCTACCGCCTCGAAGCGAAGCGTCAAGGAACTCATCGACAGAAAGTACTGAGTTCTTTCGTCGGCCCCTCCAAATCACGATGGACCATGAAATCTGGTCTATTCATCGCTGAGGGACCGGCGAAAGAACTCAGCCGATTGGTATTCGTGCTGCCGGTGACAGCCCATAATTTGGCTACGTCACTCATCGACCGATGTGCTTCTGTTCGGTTTTGCTATAAGTTCCAGGTAGGCGATCCCGAGCGCAATGCTATCGAAGTAGAGCATCGATCGTGGCTCCGGATCGTAGAATTTGGGCCGTGCGGGAAGTCGCCATGCAAGGTCGGGAAACCATGCGACGAGAACTGCCGCCACATCGTATTTGTCGCGACAAGAATATTGCTCGAACGATGAACTGAATTCCACTTCGGACACGCGGGCGCTTGGGATCGCCAGCTTTCTCGCTTCATCGCGTGCGATCCGGGCTACTGCTTTCCTTTTTCGCATGTTTCGTGGATAGCGCGCGCTTCCGCCGCGAAGGACAAGCACAGAAGGCCGATAAAATTGAAGAAAATGCGCAATGCGGGATCTTGCGATGGCGGGGCAATCGAACCATGCGCATCCGAAGTCCCGCAAATGCTTGGGTGTTTCAAAAATCGCGTATCCGAGGCGGGCGGCTCGAATTTCGACCGCGAGGATGCGACTGTGTTGTGTCGTACTCATGAGCGTCAGGCGTTACGAATATCCCGAGCTTCGCCGCTCACTAAGCCATTCCAATTTGCGCGCAATCGCAACCGCCCGAGAACTCCCCGCACTTTGTTCTCCCAGATAGGTTTCGAATTGGGCAAGCTGCGTTTCTACATTGAATTCCACCGTCTCGGCCAGCCCGGCAAAAATCTCCGACACCGGCACACGATAGAGAATCTCGTAGCTCAGTGCGATCAGCAGCGATGGCACAGATTCAAGCCGTTCGTGACGAGAAATCGCATCGCGGTTCTCATAGCCGAGTACCCGTGCCAGATCATGTTGCGTTAGGCCGGTTTTCCGACGGTGTGCGCGCAGATAGTTGGCTAGCGGCTCGTTAGGTTGTTCATGGATTAGGGTTTTTGTCATGCGACCTTTTCTTAAGCGTAGCAATGACAATCAAGTTCACGAAAGGATACAAAACGTGCGTGGCGCGACGGATTTTGCGCTCAATGAACGGTGCGTTTTCCACAGGCGAGCCTCAAGCGCGGAAAAATCAGTATTTCAACCAAGAATTCCTGGGGAAAATCTCTGGATGAATCCGCGTGCCTTTCCGAATCTGAATTTGCGCCGTAGGCGGCAACAATCTGTATCTTTCCAGGAATTGGGCAATGGGTATGATTTCCTCCATGCCAAAGAAGGTCACGTTGCCCGATCTATTCCCCAATATGAGCGACCAACAGATCAATGAAATTGCCGGAGTTCTGCACGGATACTGCTCGACGGTGTGGCGCATTTATGAGCGATTGGAGCGGGAGCATCCCGAGGTCATTGACGATCTCATGAAGACTCGTACCATGAAAGCAAAGGTCGATTCCTCCTAAAACACAAATTGAAATTCATGGAGAAAAAGTATTTCGGGTACATCCGTGTCTCGACAGCGAAGCAGGGCGAGAAGGGAGTATCTCTTCAGGAACAAAAGGATGCAATTCTGCAATATGCCCAACGGTACGGATTAAGCATCACGCAATGGTTTGAGGAACGCGAGAGCGCGGCCAAGCGGGGCCGAGCGCTTTTCACGCAGATGATGAAACAACTTCAGCGCGGGAACGCTCGCGGCGTGATCATTCACAAGATCGACCGGAGTGCCAGGAACTTGAAAGATTGGGCTGATCTCGGAGAACTGATCGATGCTGGAGTGGAAGTGCATTTTGCGAATGAGAGTCTTGATCTCAATACGAGGGGTGGCAGGCTTTCGGCTGACATCCAAGCCGTAGTTGCATCGGACTATATTCGCAATCTTCGCGAGGAAACGAAAAAAGGCTTTTACGGACGACTGAAGCAAGGGTTTTATCCATTGCCCGCTCCTCTCGGTTACCTCGACTGCGGAAAGGCAAAAACAAAGGAATTGGACCCGGAACGGGCTCCGCTCGTCGCGAAGTTGTTCACCCTCTACGGAACGGGAAAGTATTCTCTGCATCGCCTGCTGGACGAAAGCCGGGACTGGGGGCTGCGGAATCGTCGCGGACGGACGCTTACCCTTAATGGCCTGAGCACGATTCTTAACAATCCGTTCTACGCGGGGATGATCCTCATCCATCGGACAGGAGAACTCTTTGCGGGCAATCATCGGCCGCTCGTGGCAAAGTCTCTGTTTGACCGCGTGCAATCCATTCTTCGCGGGAAGACCGTAGTCCGGACTGTACGTCATAATTTCGCATTTCGTAAACGTGTGCGATGTGGACAGTGCGGTTACACGCTGATCGGAGAACTGCAAAAGGGGCATGTCTACTATCGGTGCCAGCGGCGTACCTGCCCTACGACGACCGTGCGCGAAGAAACGGTTGACTCGGCGATTGCTCCGTTGGTCGCGAAGCTCACCTTCGACGCGGAAGAATTAGAATATATTCGTGGCTGGGTGGACGAGGCGAGAGCGCACGAGCACACAAGATGCCAACAAGAACTGCACAATGCGCGGTTACAGCTGGACGGCACTCGGACCCGACTGGGACGCCTTACCGATGCATTCCTGGACGGCACGATCGAGAAGCCGCTTTTCGAGGCGCGGAAAGCTGCATTGCTCAACGATGAGCAACGGATAGCTGAGATGATCCGCAATCTGGAAGCTGGAAATGGCGGGGGCTTAGACCGGCTCGAAAGATTTCTCGAACTCATCAAAAATGCGCCAGTTGCTTACGAAAATGCCGAACCGGACGAAAAACGCGATCTGGTCAAAAATCTTTTCTCGAACCTGTCGGTGATTGAAAAAAATGTAGATGGGACGCTGAAACCAGACGTCGAGCTGCTGGCAAATCGGCCAAGAACTCTGTGCAGTAGCCCGTCTCAGGGCGTACATCGAACTTGGAACAAGCTTCTGAAGAGGCTCTTAGTCCAGTTCGAGCAGGGACCGATTCAGGGCGAGACGGCTGCTTGAGTGTTTTCCTTACAGTACTGGATGGAGCACGTCTTGAAAAGATACGGAAAGTTGCTTGGCGTGCAGCATGGCAAACAGGCACGTTTTGCCGCATCCCGCGCACATTTCTGTATCTTTCATTTTCCCGCCCTGCCGTTAGACTGAAATCCACGCTTCGATGTGGGCCTGAGTCGAAGTACAAACTAATCCTGCAAGGCCCAGACAACATCAAGGAGGCATGGCCGGACCGCTATCGTACATAGGTGGGAAGAACCGTCTGGCAAACCGGATAATTGAGATATTTCCGAAGCACACGACCTATGTAGAAGCATTCGCGGGCGGAGCGCAGGTGTTCTTTCGCAAGGAGCCGTCGAAGGTGGAGGTGCTGAATGATCTCGACGGCGAGATCGTCAATTTCTACCGCGTCTGCCAGCAACACTACGAGGAACTGCTTCGGTACTTCCGCTTTGTGCTCGTGAGCCGCAAATGGTTCAATCTTTTGCGAACCACTGACCCCGCAACGCTTACGGACATCCAACGGGCCGCCCGGTATCTGTATCTTCTGAAGAACTCCTTTGCCGGTCAGATACGCAATCCCAACTAC
>Ga0210405_10001332_pt1 | contig 28440 bp, 26 predicted proteins | sample IncBWH11MmetaG_FD_155492 | JGI IMG/M metagenome (GOLD analysis project Ga0210405, IMG submission 155492) | Forest soil microbial communities from Barre Woods Harvard Forest LTER site, Petersham, Massachusetts, United States - Inc-BW-H-11-M | ecosystem: Environmental > Terrestrial > Soil >...
GGCGAAATCACGCGCATCGGCCAGATGCTCCCCTTCCGCCGCGGCTTCGAACGCATCATAAAGGGCATCGACGTTCCCATCATCCCCGTGAACATCGACGGCCTCTGGGGCTCGATCTTCAGTTTTTCCGGCGGCCGCTTTTTGTGGAAGTTGCCTCGCCATATTCCTTATCCGGTCCGCGTGTCCTTTGGAAAACCCCTGCCCTCAACGGCGAGCACCACGGACGTGCGCTCAGCCGTGCAAGAGTTGGGCGTGGACGCCTTTCAGCGCCGCCGCCGGTACATGAAGCTGTTGACGCGCTCGTTCATCAAGATGGCGCGGCGTCATGCAGGACGGTTCGCCATGGCGGACGGCCGCACGCCAAAGCTAAGTTTCGGCGAAGCTTTGACCAAAACAGTTTTCCTGGCGCGACGGCTGCGCCCACTCTGGGCAGGCCAGAACATGGTCGGCGTCCTCTTGCCACCCTCCATCCCGGGCGCGCTCGTGAATTGGGCGGCCATGCTGCAGGGCAAAGTGCCGATCAATCTGAACTACACCACCTCGAACGAATCGCTGGCCTCTTGCGCCCGTCAGTGCGAATTACAAACCGTGGTAACTTCAAAGTTATTCCTCGAAAAAGTCCACATCGAGCCGCCGGGGAAAGTAATTTATGTCGAAGACCTGGCGGAGAGCCCGCGGCTATCGGAAAAACTAGCAGCACTTCTTTCCGCCAAACTGCTTCCCGCCCGTTTGCTGGAACGCTCCCTCGGCTTCACGCGAAAGCCTTCGCTCGACGACACGGCCACCATCATCTTTTCAAGTGGCTCCACCGGAGAACCCAAAGGCGTCGTACTCTCGCATTTCAACCTCGCTGCGAACGTCGAGCAACTCGAGCAGGTCTTCCACCTGCACAAAGGCGACACCATCCTCGGGATACTTCCCTTCTTCCATTCCTTCGGCTTCACCGGCACCCTTTGCCTGCCCGCAATGGCGGGAATCGGTGCCGTCTTCCACGCCAGCCCGCTCGACGCGCAAGCCATCGCCGCACTGGTCAGCAAATACTCCGTCAGCATGCTGCTCTCCACGCCGACGTTTCTGAATTCCTACACCCGCCGCTGCCCTCCTGAATCCTTCGGCAGCCTGCGCATTGTGATGGCCGGAGCTGAGAAACTGCCCGAGCGCGTCGCGCAAGCATTCGAGGATCACTTCGGCATCAGGCCGCTCGAGGGCTACGGCTGCACGGAATGCTCACCCGTCGTCGCCGTCAACACCTACGATTTTCGCGCCGCGTATTTTCGCCAGGTAGGCGCTAAACGCGGCACGATCGGCCACCCCCTCCCGGGAATTGGCGTCCGCATCATCGATCCCGACTCCGGCGAATCCCTGCCCGTGGATAAGCCTGGCCTGCTGCTCGTGCGCGGGCCAAACGTGATGGTCGGTTACCTGAATCGCCCGGAAAAAACCGCGGAAGTTTTGAAGGACGGCTGGTACAACACCGGCGACATCGCCACCCAGGACGAAGACGGATTCCTGCGCATCACCGACCGCCTGAGCCGTTTCAGCAAAATCGGCGGCGAAATGGTGCCGCACATCAAGGTGGAAGAAAAGCTGCACGAACTGCTCGAAGCCGACGGCCAGGTCCTCGCCGTCACCGCGATCCCGGATGAGAGAAAAGGCGAACGGCTGGTGGTCCTGCACACGCTGAAGGAAGACGTACTGAAAGATTGCCTGGAAAAACTCTCCAAGAGCGATGTGCCCGCGCTCTGGAAGCCGCGCCCCGATCAATTCATACACGTGGAGCAATTGCCCTACCTGGGAACGGGAAAACTGGATTTGCGCCGCCTGCGGGAAATTGCGATGGCGCATGGAAATTAGGCGCCGCCTCTGCTGTTTGAAACTTGTCGGCGCCTAAGGGTAGACTTCTTTCAGGAGTGGGGTAATGTTTACAGGAATCATCGATCATCTTGGAACCGTGGAGTCGCTGAAGGCCAACGCCGAGGGTGGTCGGCTGAAGATTCACTCTCCGACGGTTGCGAAGCTCCTGGAAGTCTCTAAAAGTATCGCGGTAAATGGCTGTTGTTTGACGGTCGTCGAGGTGGACAGCGAGCACTTTTCCGCCGACCTCTCCGGCGAAACCCTGCGCAAGACCTCGATCGGCGAATGGAAAGCGGGAACCCGGGTGAACCTGGAGCAACCGCTGACCGCCGGCAAGGAATTCGGCGGGCACTACGTGCTGGGTCACGTGGATACTATTGGCCGAGTAGCGCGGCTTGCACCCGAGGGTGAAAATTGGTGGTATGGCGTCGAAGTGCCCGAATCCTTCGCGCCCTACATTGTCCCCCAAGGTTCGATCACCATTGACGGCATCAGCCTGACGGTTGCGCGCTGGAACGGCCGCGTAGCGGAAATCGCGGTGATTCCCTTCACCTACGAACACACCAACATCCGCGAAAACAAAATCGGCGACGCTGTGAATCTCGAAGGCGATGTCCTCGGAAAATACGTCGAGCAGTATCTCGAAGCCCGCTGTGCCGCCAAGCCGACAAGCAGATTAAACGTAGCAGAATTGGTCAGCCAGGGTTTCTAACCATCCCCTCTAGCTCACCCCTTGAGGGGCGAGGTTTTTCATAACTCCGGCAATCTCGCCGCCAGGAAAATCCCCGAACCTGAAGGCCCAATCTACAAAATTATCCAGCCACTTGCTTGCTCCTGGCCCCACGCCAGTACAAAATCAAACCCAGAAAAATGGACGCCAGCGTGCCGCCTGCCAGTCGAAGCTCGAAACTCCATTTGTTAACGGTATCCCCCGGAGGCACGAGCGAAACGAATATTCCCAACAACACCACTACAAATCCGAGGATCCCGCACGCCCACAAACCAAATTTCCCACCCGGAATCAGAATCGCGTGCGCATTCTCCGCGCGATCCTTTCTCCCCGCAAGTTTCAGCACTCCAGCGAACATATAAAGAAACGGAATGAAGTAAAGGATGATCGCCGCATCAATCAGCATCTGGTAAGCCGCCTGCACCGTCTCGCTCTTGATCTGGCTGAGCAGCAAAATGGCGCCGGATACTCCCGCCTGCACCAAAATCGAAACGTATGGCGTCTTCCACTTCGGGTGAATTTTCCCGAACGCCGCCGGCAAATACCTGTCAATGCCCACCACAAACGGGACCCGCGCGATTCCCGCAACCGTGCTGCCAACGCCGCCCGCATTCCCCACCGTCACCAGGATCGCCGCAAGAATTCCAAGAAATCCCACCTTCAGCACCAACGACCCCGCCGTGATCGCGTGAAACACGCCACTCTTTGGATCCAGATCACCCGCTGGCACCAGCGTCAGAATCGCAAACGTGCCGACGATATACATGAACGCAATCAGTGCGCCGGCGCCAAACACGGCGCGTGGCAACGTGCGCCGCGGATCGCGCACCTCCTCGCTCATCGCGGAAACCAGTTCCAGCCCAGTGAACGCAAACGCAATCTGCGACCAGAAATTCACCGTATCCCAATTCCAGGTCGGCATCATGTTGGCAAGTGTAAAGTGCGTGGCGGATCCGCCACGGAAATAAATCAGCAGTCCCACGCCCACAAGAACCAGCAGCGGCACATACGTGCCAACGCCGCCCGCGTTCTGCAGCCACTTCCCGATATTCAAGCCAATGATGTTCAGCAACACCGCCACCAGCAGCAACGCAATCGAAACCAGCAACAGAAACGTCCGATCCTGCGAAAGCGGCCCGCCCTTTTCGCCAATCACGTACGCGCTCATCGAAGCGCTTGCCAGCAGCAGGCCCGGAAAATAAAACACGGTGTAAATCCAGTAGGTCCACCCGGCAACGAAGCCGTGGAAATCTCCGAATGCTTCTTTCGCCCACACGTACAAGCCGCCCTCTTCCGGAAAACGTGATGACAATTCGTTGATGACGAACGCACCGGGAACAAAAAAGAAAAGCGCGGCAATCACCCAAAGGCTTATGGAAGAAGTCCCGTTGTGGCCCGCGGCAGCAATCCACCGCGGGCCCAGGACCGTGGCGATGTTGAAGAGCAGCACATCCCAGAAGCCCATCGTCTTGCGCAATTGTGATTTGGGATCTGCAACGGTCGCGGGAGAACTGCTCACAGAGTCACATCCAGCGCGGGAATCAGTTCGTCCTGCAGCAGGAAATCCCGCAGGAAGGGATCCGTGGAACTTTCGAATTCCGCCCAGGAGCCGAACACCTGCGCGCGCCCGTCCTGAAGAAAAACAATGTTGTCCGCCAACCGCTTCGCCAGATGCGTATCGTGCGTAACAACGATCGAAGTCTTGTGAAACGCTTGCTTCAAACGCAAAATCAAGTCGCCCATGTGACCGGCCATGATCGGATCCACCATCGTCGTTGGCTCGTCATACAGAATGGCCTCGGGATTTTGCGCCAGCGCCCGCGCGATGGCCACCGCCCGCTTCATTCCGGTCGAAAGCTCGCTGGGGAGTTTGTCCAGCACATCCTCGACCTCCAGCGTGTGCGCCAGTTTTGACACATACGCATCAACGTCCTCAGCGGTAAGGCCGGGCTGGTCTTCCAGTGGAAACGCAATATTTTCGGCAACTGTCAGTGAATCAAAAAGCGCCCCGGATTGAAAAACCATCGTGACTTTGCGGCGGACCACTTCGAACTGCCGCTCCGTAAAGTGCGTGACGTCCTGGCCGTCGATCAGGATGCTCCCGGAGTCAGCCTTAAGAAAACCTAGGATGTGCTTCAGCGAAACCGATTTGCCCACGCCGCTGCGTCCCATGATCACGCAGGTATCGCCGCGCTTCACTTTGAAGCTCACGTTCTGCAGAACCACATGTTCGTCGAATGCCTTGTTGACGCCGCGAAATTCAAAGTAGTATTCCGCAGCGCTGCCCGTGCCCTTATCGGTCAAACCACTATCTTTAAGGTCTTCGCTCATCGATCCGTTGTGGCAATCATCCTTGTAGGGGCCGGGCCCGCCCATCCATTCTCCCAGCCCGCTGTTCAAACACCCGGTGCGCCTCTTCGTAATCCGCCGGCGTATTCATATTCCAAAACAATCGCCCATCGCTATCAAAGCGTTTCCAGTCCGCCTCGTCAAGCACTTCCATGGAAACATGTTTCATGGCTTCGGTTACCTTGCGGCCGCCGGCATCGAAGGCCGCCTGAATGGCCGCCGCAGAGGCCGAGCACCAACAGGCGCAGAGAGGCTCAAGTCGGCGCGAGGCCTCGGGCACGATTATCGCAGCTTCACTGGAAAGGGCGCGGTCAGTAAGAAAGCGCAGAAACTCCACTGTCAGGAAGGGCATGTCGCAACTCAGGATCAAGGCAAAGGGACACGGATCGTACTCCACGTGCCGGCTCTTATCCGCCGCGTCTGCTTCGCCCAGATGATGGAGGGCCGTGAGGATTCCACCAAGGGGGCCTTGGCCGGGCCAGCGATCGGCGATCACGGGCCACGGTGCGTCAGCGTAGTTTCCTGCTGCTGCGACGATAGTAACGTCATGGCAGACACTCGCCAGCAATTCGCCGGTGCGTTGGAGCATGGTTTTACCGTCGAGCCGCACGAGCGCCTTGTCGGTGCCAAACCGCGTGCTACCGCCCCCGGCCTGCACAAAACCGTGGAAGATCATTCTTCCTCCTCTGGAATTTCCTGGCCCGGACGGCGAATGCCAAGTTCGCGAAGCCGCTCCTGCAAACTTTGCCGGTGCAGGCCGATCGTCGCCGCAGTCCGCGAAATGTTCCAGCGGTGCACGCCGAGCTGCCGCAACAGGTACGCAATCTCAAACTTGCGCTTCGCCTCCCGAAAATCTTTTTCCTTTAATCCCAGGTCCTCCCCGTCAGCGTCACTCTTGGGAACAACGGCAATCCCATGCAAAACCTCTTCCGGCAAATCACCCGCTCCAATCTCTTCGCCGCGCGAAAGCACCAGGCTTCGTTCAATGGCATTCTTCAATTCGCGCACGTTGCCCGGCCAATCGTAATTCTCCAAAGCCTTTAGCGCCTCCTTGCCGAGACGCGGCGTCCGCCCGAGCCGCGCTCCATGCAACCGCACAAACGCCTCCGAAAGGATCGCAATGTCTTCCTTGTGTGCGCGCAGCGGCGGCAACTCAATCGTCACCACGCGCAACCTGTAGAAAAGGTCCTCTCGGAATTTTCCGTCGCGAATCGCCAGAGGCAGATTCCGGTGCGTGGCGCTAATCACGCGGACATCCACTGGAATAGATTGCGTGCCCCCCAACCGCTCCACGGTGCGATTTTCCAGGGCCCGCAACACCTTCGACTGCGTCACGGGATTCATGTCCCCAATCTCGTCCAGAAACAATGTCCCGCCGTGCGCCTGTTCGAAACGTCCTTTTTTCTGATGCGCCGCCCCGGTAAAGGCTCCTCGTTCGTACCCAAATAGCTCCGATTCAATCAGCGTTTCTGGAAGCGCAGCGCAGTTCACGGCCACCCACGCCTTCCCGTTCCTCTGCGAGCGCGCGTGAATCTCCTGTGCCAGCAAATCTTTGCCCGTGCCGCTTTCCCCAAGAATCAGCACCGTGGAATCCGTCGGAGCCACGCGGTCGGCCAGTTCGAATGCCTTTCGCACCGCGGCCGAACGCCCGATCATCTGCCCGAAATGTCCTTCCGTGGCCACGCGACGGCGCAACGTTTCGTTTTCCTGCTCGAGCCCGGCAAGTTTCAAAAGATTCGCCACCCGCTGGCGAAGCTCCTCAAGTTCAAAACCCTTAACCAGGTAGTCGGCAGCGCCAAGTTGCAAAGCTTCGACGGCGGTCTTCGCGGTATCCAGCGCGGAGACCATCAGCACTGGCAGTTCGTACCCTTCCTGTCGCAACCATTTTAAGAAAGAAAGCCCGTCCTCGCCCGGAAGCACCACGTCGAGCAGCAGCAAGTCCGGTTTCTCGCTGAGTAGCGACGAACGTCCACTGGCCGCTGAATCCGCCTCCACCACGCGATAGCGGCTTTCCAGCGCACGGCGTAAGGCGTAACGTGATGCCACCTCGTCATCCATAATCAGTACCGTTTTCATCCAGATTGCTCCTTCGCCGCACCCACTGGAAAGTTCAGTCGAATCTCCGTCCCGCGTCCGCCGCTCAACGGGCTTCTAATTTCCATCGTCCCGCCAGCTTCCTGAAGCCGTCGGTCAACGATCGCCAGGCCCAGCCCAGTTCCGCGCGCCTTGGTCGTGAAAAATGGTTGAAGCACTTTGACTTGGTCCGCGGCGGAAATTCCCGGCCCGTCGTCTTCCACATTTACGCTGCAGATTTTCTCCGATGATTGCAGGCTGACGCGCACGTGACCGCCGTCCGGCGCTGCCTCAATGGCATTCAACACGACATTCGAAAGAACATCGTTCGCCGCTTCCTCGCCAATCGCCGCGCGCGCTTCGCCGTTGGTGTTCGCAAGTTGCAGCGAGACGCGCCGCTCATCCGCGGCATGCCGCAGAACGTTGGCCACGGTTTCCGCCACTTGCGCCAAGTCACAACTTTGCGCGCCATTTCCGGCGCGAACGCCTGGCCGGCTGTACTGCAGCAGTTGGTTCAGCCGCGCCGATAACCGGTTGATCTCCTCCAGCACCATCTGCGTTTCCTGCCGCAACAAAGCGGGTAGCTCGGGACTTTCCATCTGCACCTGCAAAATCGTCTTGATCGATCCAAGTGGATTTTTCAGATTGTGCGAAATGCTCGCCGCCATTTGCCCCACCAGCGCCATCCTCTCGCGTTCCGCCAGATCCCTTTCCAGTTGCAGTTTCTCCTCGATCACGCGGCACAGGTCGAACGCCCCCGGCAACTGCTCGCACAAAAATTCCAGCGCCGCGTACGTTTCCCCCGAAATCATCGCCCCATGCGAACGCACGCGCAGACGTCCCAAATACTGGCCGGATCGCGCGATGAGGAAGACCTCTTCGGATGCGCTCTTGGCGGTCAGTTGGTAGCCGGATTTGGGCTCTTCGAGCTGCATTTCCAGCTTCACCTCCGCTAATTGCAACTGTTCGGCAATCCACTGCTCGCTGAACTTCCTGAGCTTCCCTTGATCGCCGCGCCGCGCCACTTCGTTGATAGGTCCCATCAACTTTTGCGCTCTATCCACCTCGGTCTGCGCCGTCTGGCGCAATGATCGCCTCAGCAAGCGCTGCAACGGCTCAAAGAAAACAACGGGCAAAAACAGCAGCAGCGCCGCAGAGGCTTCCGGAGGAAGATAAGGCTCGAGCCACAAGCTTGCCCGCCGCACCAGGCTCAGGTAGAGAACCGCCAGAAACACCATAAACACGGCGTAGATCAGGTTCCGTTGCCGCCCAATGTCCAGAAAATTGAAGCGCTGCACCTCTCGGATCATGCTGATAAAGGGCATGAGCACAGCAAGCGCCAGCAGAGGTTCAAGCGTGGAAAGAGCCCAACCTCCGTTTTGCCGCTGAGCGAGGAAGAATGCAGGAAGAAGGACGGCCAGAAAAATGAAATCGAATCGCCACGCGCGGAATAGTTTTCGCTCCTCCTCATCTCGAGGCGCTTGGGAAAACTTCCATTGCCAGTACGCGGCCACGCCGATTCCCAGCACCAGCCATACTTGAAATTCCACGCCGAGTTGATGAGAAGGAGCTTCGAACTTAATTCCCTGTCTAAGCCGCAGAGCCGCGAGCAATTTTGGCGAAAGCAGCAAGGCCGGCCCATACGCAGCAATGATCCAGAGAACCTTGAACGTGCGGGTGAATAGCAATTTTCTTAGTGAAGCGTACTCGACATGCAAATGCACCAGCAGCGGAGCAATAAACCACAGCCCGAGACACACAACCGCCCAGGCAAACGCTGAGAGAATCCTCGGCGGAGTTCCGTAGTAGATGCCGGAGTTCAGCGCCAGCAAACTGCCGCCAAAAAAACAGACCAGCGCCAGGCATAGGAAGAAGAAGATGCGCTCCAGATTGCGCTTCCGGCGATGCCCCAGGATCACAATCATCCAGAAGAACGGCAGTAGCGTCCCAGCGGTAAGGTAGATGAGTCGAAGATAAGTTGAACCCTGCATTATGGATGTGGCCGAGTCTATCGTTAGACAAAGAGGCAAGGCAATGACCAAGTGCAAGGAAAATCTGGCAGTCGTAACTGGCTGTAAATACAAAACTTATCTGAATGTCGCTCCCACGTGAATTCCTGCCGCTAGGACCCATCCTGCCGGGATTTCGCTTGACTTGATAGGATTTATTGCTATATTAGCAGTCGGTACCGAGGAGTGCTAAACGCCTTTCCTGTTCTCCTCAACCACCGTTTTCTAAGTCTTACCCTTAGATCACCTATGGAGGTTTTTCAAAGATGGCAGTCAATCTGACACCGCTGCACGACCGTGTGATCGTGAAGCGCATTGAAGAGAAGGAAACCGTCAAGGGCGGCATCATTATCCCCGACTCCGCGAAGGAAAAGCCGCAAGAGGGCGAAGTGATCGCCGTCGGTGCCGGCAAGCGCGAGAAGGGCGAGCGTGTGCCCCTCGACGTGAACGTTGGCGACCGTGTGCTGTTCGGCAAGTACAGCGGCAGCGAAATCAAAATCGACGGCGAAGAATTGCTGATCCTCCGCGAGGAAGAAATTCTCGCCAAGCTCGGCGGCGCCGCCAAAGCAGCAAAGAAGTAATTAGCACAGGCTTCAGCCTGTCAATTCTGTAGCTCAGGCCCTCCAGGCCTGAGGGTTTTCCCCAAAGTAAGTAAGGCTTCAAACATCCAGTATCCGAATTCAGGAGGAACCAAGAAATGGCGAAGCAGATTGTTACCGGAGAGAATTCCCGCCAAGCGATTCTACGCGGCGTGAACGCCCTCGCGGATGCGGTAAAGATCACCCTCGGCCCCAAGGGCCGCAATGCGGTGATCGAAAAGAAGTTCGGCGCGCCGATCATCACCAAGGACGGCGTGACCGTTGCCAAGGAAATCGAACTCCGCGACCCGCTCGAGAACATGGGTGCACAGATGGTTCGCGAAGTCGCCAGCAAGACCAGCGACGTCGCAGGTGACGGCACCACTACCGCCACCGTTCTGGCTCAGGCCATCTTCCGCGAAGGCGTGAAGACGGTTGCCGCCGGCGCCAGCCCCACCGCCCTCAAGCGCGGCATCGACAAGGCCGTCGAAGTCGCCGTCGAGGAAATCAAGAAGCTCCATAAAGACGTCAAGGGCGACATGATCGCCCAGGTTGGCACCATTTCCGCCAACAACGACAAGCAAATCGGCGGCATCATCGCCGAAGCCATGAAGAAGGTCGGCAAGGACGGCGTCATCACCGTGGAAGAGTCCAAGACCATGGACACCACGCTCGAGGTCGTCGAAGGCATGCAGTTCGACCGCGGCTACCTCTCCCCCTACTTCATCACCGATATGGACCGCCAGGAAGTTGTCCTCGAAAACGCGTTGATCCTCATCCATGAGAAGAAGATCAGCTCGATGAAGGACCTGCTGCCCCTGCTCGAGCAGATTGCCAAGCTTGGCAAGCCGCTCATCATCATCGCCGAGGACGTCGAAGGCGAAGCCCTAGCGACCCTCGTGGTGAACAAACTGCGCGGCACCCTGCAGTGCGCCGCCGTCAAGGCCCCCGGCTTTGGCGATCGCCGCAAGGCCATGCTCGAGGACATCGCAGTGCTGACCGGCGGTAAGGCCATCACCGAAGACCTCGGTATCAAACTCGAAAACGTGAAGATCGAGGACCTCGGCAAGGCCAAGAAGATCACCATCGACAAGGACAACACCACCATCGTCGAAGGTGCGGGCAAGGCCAGTGAAATCGAAGGCCGCGTCAAGCAGATTCGCCTCCAGGTGGAAAACACCACTTCCGACTACGACCGCGAGAAGCTGCAGGAGCGGTTGGCCAAGCTCGTCGGTGGCGTTGCGGTCATCAAGGTGGGCGCTGCGACCGAAACCGAGCTCAAGGAAAAGAAGGCTCGTGTTGAGGACGCCATGCACGCAACCCGCGCGGCTGTCGAGGAAGGTATTGTTCCCGGCGGCGGCACGGCGCTCCTGCGCTGCCTGAACGCGATCGAGAAGTTGAAGCTGCACGACGACGAAGCAGTCGGTGTAGGCATCGTGAAGCGGGCGCTCGAAGAGCCCTGCCGTCAGATCGCCCTCAATGCCGGCTTCGAAGGCGCCGTGGTCATCGGCAAGATCCGCGAGTCCAAGGATGAAAACTTCGGCTTCAACGCGGACACCGGTGAATACGTGGACCTCGTCAAGGCTGGCGTCATTGACCCGGCCAAGGTCACTCGCCTCGCTCTGCAGAACGCCGCGTCCATCGCCGGACTGATGCTCACCACCGAAGCCTTGGTGGCCGAGCTCAAGGAAGACGAGAAAAAGGGCGCAGCTGCCGGCGGTCCGGGTGGCCCGGGCGGCATGGGCGGCATGTACTAAATTTCACCAGCAAGCCCAGAAGCTCAATCAACCAGGGCGGTCGCAACAGCGGCCGCCCTTTTGTCATCCCAGTCGTGTAGACTCCGCAATCTTCCCCGTTGAATTCTCCACCGCAATCGAGATTGCCAGTGGGCCTGTGACTGGGTTGCTGAACGCTTTTCTCTGTATGGATCCTGAGAGCGATACGACACGGGAAGCCCGGTAACTTACGATTGAGAAGGGCGGACACGCAAGCGCCCGCCCTTTCTCTTTGCGGCATTTTCCTGCATGAAGTGCAGCAAATACCTGAGCCCAACAGAATTCTGGTGAAAATCTACTCGCGAATTCTCACAGCCAAGATTGCACGCTGTGTGCCAGAATTACACTATCCCGTACTCTTGCTAATCATTCCCTAAACACGGACTGAACCCGGCTGGTAAGTGACTCATTCCCGGCCACTAAGAACATGCCGGGCCTCTGCCGCCGGCCACCTTTGGCACTGCACATGCACTACCAGCACTGACATGCAAATGAACGAAAACATTTCGAACGAAATAAGCGGCCAGTTGCCGGTCACCATGAGCCGATCGAGCGAATTCATGAGCCAGGTACTCCGCGTCTTCGCGGTCCTCGGCGCCCTTGCCCTGCTCGCTCTATCTGCCGGACTCGCCCTGATGCTCAGTGTCGGCCATTGGCTCGTGAAAGAAGATTCTCTGCAAAAGGCCAACGCCATCGCGGTACTCAGCGGCAATTTCCCCGCGCGCGCACTCGAAGCCGCTTCTCTTTATCGTAATGGTTACGCCGGCGAAATCTGGCTGACGCATCCCGGCCCGCAATCCGATACGCTAACCCAGATGGGCATTCATTATCCGGGCGAAGCTGATTTCAATTACCAGGTTCTCCGCCGCCAGGGGGTTCCCGCAAAAGCGATTCACGTCCTGGATGCCCCGATCATCAACACCTCGGACGAACTCGATGTGATCGGCAGCACGCTTCAACAGAAGAACAATGCTTCGGTGATTGTGGTAACCAACAAGGCCCACACGCGGCGCGTGCACGAACTTTGGGACAGATTTGACTCCGGCCGCGGGAAAGCCATCGTCCACGGCATCTCGAACGACGACTTCCAGCCCTCTGCCTGGTGGACGCGCACTGGCGATACCCACCAGGTAATTCACGAACTTCTCGGCATAATCAACGTCTGGGCGGGGCTCCCGATGCAATCCGCTCTTCACCCACACGAAGCATTAGCTCAGAACGAACTCCGGCAAGCGCCGAAGCTCGTCCCGGTCGCCGCGGAAGAATCCAACTTCCGGTAGAGACGATTAGCCCGCGATCAATCGCCCCGCCCCGCTCTCAATCGCGATGACCCGCCGCCGCACCTGTTGCCTTCGGCGTCTTTGAGGCCAGGATGCTCAGCTTGTGGACTTCGGGCTCCTTCGAAAAAAGCTCCGGCGCTTTCGCAAACAGCGCTTTGGCTATTTCGCCCGTCAGATGCGCCTGGCGGCCTTTCTCATCGGGAAACGTATCGAAAATTCCAAACTTCGAAGGACCAATTTTTACCGCATACCAACTGGTCGTCTCCGCTTCCCTTTCCGCCAGCGGCTGGGCCGACTTCAAAAAGGCCTCAACCTCGTTTTCCTTACCCGGCTTGCTTTCCACGACTGCCCAGATTGCAACTTGATCCATGATCAATGCCTCCCAATCTTTAGGATAGTGTGAATTGCGCGGATTCACTCACCAATTGGATGCTCCGTTCAGGTCCCAAGGTAAGAAACATGGACGTAGGCGCCGGTGTGAACGTTGTAGAGCATGTACCAGCCAATGTGGTCGGGGTCTTCGTAGACCACAAAGTCATCTCCGCAGTCCCAGCACCAGTCCGCGCAAATGGGCCAATCCCAATCCGCCACTTGGAAATAGAATCCGCCAGGGAACCAGAACCGGTGGTGGTCGCGGTCAAACCGTTCGACGTGGTAGCGGTAGGATGGCCCGAAATGTTCGAAGCGCCCGTGCTCGAAGGGATGGTCGAGATGGAAGCGTTTGTCATCGGGTTGGTCGTGCCCATACCAATGATTGTTGCTGACGTGCTGCGTCTCGTTGATTTTCCCGTTTGGATGCCGCTCCGCTTCAGGCTTCCCCTGCGGAGCCTCCCGATGGGCGGGCGCTGGGGGAATCCGCCCCTGGTTGGCTCGTGGCATGTCGTTCCGCGACTGCGAGCGCGGCGCTTCCGCGTGCTGTCCTTCGGGGTGTCCGCCTTCCGGATGCTGCGCGTAGACACCCGTGGTCCCGAACAAAATCCCTGTACCCAAAAGCACGAGCGATTGGCCTCTCATCTTTATCCTCCTCAGCAAAGATCGGTCAGATAGATGTGGGCCAACACACGAAGTTGCTGGCATTGTACTCGTGCTAGGCAGGAATTTCATCGGGGATTTCCCTGCCTTGTAACTCAGGTGAATCCTCTAGCCGCTCCGGCAAGGCGTACACATGGTTTTCAAATGTTGAACGGCTTACTTGTCCGCCGGATAGTCAAATCGCACTCCGGCAAGATCCTCCAGCAGGATCGGATGCACCTCAACCGAAAGATGTCCGGACTGCACCACGGGATCGCCCGACGCAATCCGCTGCGCCTCCTCGAGCGACGCAGCCTGAATCACGGCAATTCCCCGGATACGGTTGTCCTCCGTCAGCGGCCCGACTAGCACAAACTTCCCTGCTTCCACCTGGCTGCGGATATACGCCAGATGTTTTTGCATCCGCTCCGCATTTTCTGCCGGCGTCACCGCGGCTTCCGGTTTGTCGCTCCTCACCAGTAAATCCAGGTAATACGGCTTCATGTTCTTTGGAATATAAGGCGCCAACGGGTTCTCCACCGGCGTTTGTGCGCAAAGCACCCCTGCAACTCCCATCGTCAGCACCAGACAAATGTTTTTCATTCGGGATTTCATGTGAGCTCCTTTTCGATTCAAGCACTTACTTGGTGTTTGCAGCCTCGACATATTTCGCCAATACCGCCGTCCACCCGCCCGGCGCATCCACGCCCTTGCGCAATTCCTGCCAACCCGCGCCGTGGCGCTCCAGGTGCCGGTGTTCAAATTCCAGCCGCGTCGCTTCCGGCCCTTCGGCGATGAATTCCAGCGCCACTTCGCTCGCGCGCGAAAGGTCAGGACTGAATTTCCAGTCCGGCTGCAATTGCCACGTGGCTATGACCTTGTGCGGAGGTTCCCAGACCACCACGCGACCCCAATCGCAATCGTTCCCCTTTGCGTCCCGTTCATACCAGCGCCCGCCGGCGCGCGGCTCGACGATAATTTCCGTGAACGGCTCCTTGGCAATGTGGTGTGTAGCCGGCCACCACGCCGCCATCCGTTGTGTGAAGACGTGGAACGCCTTCTCAACGGGGACGTTTACGTGAATCGTTCTTTTTACTGCCGCGGAGGGTGCTGCTTCGGGAGCCATTGTTCTTCTCCTTTTGATGTTCTTCTTCGGCAAACTTTTTGAACGCGGAAAGGGTCTGATCCCACAACTCCGCAAAGTGGTCGCGGAGCAGTGCCAGCCCCTCTGGATTCAACTCGTAAATCCGGCGCGTGCCCTCCCGGCGGTCGCGCACCAACTGCGCATCTTTCAAGACGCGCAAGTGCTGCGAAACGGCCGGCCGCGATACCGGGAGGCCGGCGGCAAGCTGGTTCACCGCCTGCGGGTGGTCGCCCAGCATCTCGAAGATGGCCAGCCGGGTGGGATCACCGAGCGCCGTCAGTCCGTTTTGTATGTAAGCATTCACTTACCGTAAGCTACAGCTTACCAACTCCACTGTCAAGCTCTTTTTCAGGCTCTCTCCTTTCCCCTTCTTCTATACCCGGCCTCTCTTTTGCCCGCCTTCCTTGCTCCCTTTTCACTGGTTCGGTAGACTTGCCCCTGCCACACTCGGGCTCCTCAGGGGGGAGCGAGTCACATGCCAGGATTCTTGCAACGCTTTATGCCGCGTGATGGGGATTTCTTTGTCCTCTTCCGCAAACAAGCCGAAAACATCGTCTGCGGCGCCAATGCGTTCACCAGCATGCTGGAGCACTACACCGGCGTACCCGAGCAGGTTCAGCGAGTAAAAGCCATCGAGCACCAGGGCGACGAGATCACTCACCAGATTTTCCGCAAGCTCAACCAGACCTTCATCACTCCGTTCGACCGCGAGGACATGCACGAACTCTGCGGCACCATGGACGACGTGATCGACCTGATTGACGCCGCCGCCAGCCGCTTCGTGCTCTACCGCGTCGACCACGTGCGACCGGGCACCATTGAACTCACCAAGGTCCTTGCCGCCGCCACTGTCGAGCTTTCCTGCGCCGTTCACGCCATGGAATCGCCGGACAAGGCCCTGCAGCACGTCATCGAAATCAATCGCCTGGAAAATGAGAGCGACCGCATCTGCCGCACCCTGATCGCACAGTTGTTCGAAGAAGAAAAAGACCCCGTTCAGATCATCAAGTGGAAAGAGATTTTTGAAGTGATTGAAACCGCCGTTGACAAGTGTGAAGACGTCTCGAACGTGATCGAGAGCGTCATCTTGAAGAACGCCTGATCCCCGTGGCCGATTCGTTCTCGTACTGATAACCGTCTTTCTGACCCTGGCCTTTGAATTTTCGAATGGCTGGCACGACGCTGCCAACTCCATCGCCACCGTCGTCTCCACGCGCGTACTCACGCCGTTCCGCGCGGTGCTCTGGGCAGCCTTCTGGAATTTCATCGCAGCCTTCGTCTTCGGCACCGCGGTCGCCAAAACCATCGGCAGCGGTATGGTTCACATTGAGTTGGTGAATGAGAAGGTGTTGCTCGCCGGCCTGCTCGGCGCCATTTCCTGGAACCTAATTACACTCACCCTTGGCTTGCCCACCAGTTCGTCGCACGCGCTGATGGGTGGCTACGGGGGCGCGGCCGTCGCTCACGCCGGATTCAAAGCACTAATCCTCGGCGGATGGACCAAGCCAGTCCTCTTCATTTTCCTCTCGCCGATCATTGGCATGCTCTTGGCTATCTTGATCACGCTTTTCACCAGCTGGATTGTTCGACGCCAGCGCCCCTACAAAGTGGACCAGTGGTTCCGCCGTCTACAGCTTTTCTCCGCTGCCCTCTTCAGCCTGGGCCACGGCACCAACGATTCACAGAAAGGAATGGGCATTATCACCACCGTGCTGGTCGCCGGCGGCCTGCTCAAAAATTTCTCGGTTCCCTTTTGGGTGATAATTTGCTGCCACTTGGCGATGGCGGGCGGCACGATGGCCGGAGGCTGGCGCATCATCAAAACCATGGGCCAGCGAATCACGAAGCTGACGCCCTTTGGAGGATTCGCAGCGGAAACCGCCGGCGGCATCACCATCGTCGCCAACGCCGTGTTCGGCATTCCCGTCAGCACCACTCACACCATCACCGGCGCGATTGTGGGAGTCGGTGCTTCCAGGCGCCTGACAGCCGTCCGATGGGGTATCACGCAGAATATCGTTGGCGCTTGGATCCTGACGATCCCGGGTGCCGCGCTCCTCGGCGCAGGCCTCTACCACTTTCTCGTGCCCTTGCTCAGGTAACTTCCGTCCGATTTTCGTCATCCGGCCGCGCTTTTCCCGGCTTGGGTAGGCACCCTCGTCGCGGCAATCTCCTGGCGAACAACCGGGGCCACACGTGTCCCCAGTATCTCGATCGACCGCAGCATCTTTCTATGCGGCAGCGTTGCAACCCCCATCTGAAAGGTCAATCGAGAGATCCCGCCGAGCACTTCATTCACATGCAAGATTTTTTCCGCAACCGTTTGGGCATCGCCAATTAGGAAAGCCCCCGTGGGTCCGCGCAGTGCGTCAAATTGCAATCGGGTTGCTGGCCGCCAACCGCGTTCCTTGCCAATCTCGGTGAACGTGTGTGCGTATCCTGGGAAAAAGTCGTCCGCAGCTTGCTCCGTCGAATCCCCCAGAAACCCCACCATATGAAGGCCAACCGTGAGCTGCTCTGGCGAATGGCCTGCGCGGCGCCCGGCCTCACGGTAAAGGTCAATGAGCGGGCGGAATCTTTCCGGCTCGCCCCCAATGATGGCGACCATAAGCGGCAGCCCAAGAATTCCCGCGCGAACGAAAGAAGTCGGTGTGCCGCCAACGCCAAGCCAGATCGGCAACAGATCCTGCACTGGCCGCGGGTAGACAGCTTGGCCCGTCAACACCGCGCGGTGCTTCCCCGACCAATGAACTTTTGTGTTCTCTCGAATCTTCAGGAGAAGATCCAGTTTTTCCGCAAAGAGCGAATCGTAATCTTCCAGCCGCAAGCCGAAAAGCGGGTAGGACTCGACGAACGAGCCCCGGCCCGCGACGATCTCCGCGCGCCCATGTGAAATAAGGTCGAGCGTCGCAAATTCCTGGAACACGCGGACGGGGTCGGCCGCGCTTAAAACGGTAACCGCGCTCGTAAGCCGTATCTTTTTTGTGCGCGTCGCGGCAGCAGCAAGAATCACGGCAGGCGCCGAATCGAGAAACTCCTGCCGGTGGTGCTCGCCCACGCCGAAGACGTCGAGCCCCACCAGGTCGGCGAGCTCAATCTCTTCGAGAAGGTTCTCTATCCGCTCAACCGGCTTCAGCGTAAGCCCGCTGGCGGGGTCGGAAATTGAGGCCGCAAAGCTATCAACGCCAATTTGCATAATACTGGCTCCTCTTGATTCGAACGAATTGATCGGAACGAATTCGCCGCTCAGGTCAACGTAGACGCACGGCCACCTGACGAGCGGCGCGCCACTCCATGTGAACATCAGGCTGTAGGTGTTTCGGGGTTACTCCCCGCGTTGCACGAATATTCCCGCAAGATGTTGTTTATTGCGGATGGCCACGATCGCCCACAGCACGGCCACCACAATCGCCAGCGGCAGCCCGGGCGCCCCCATCAATCCGTGAATGGCGAGGATATTCACGATCACCGGCCCGATCAGCACCAGTGCCAAAGGTACAAAGCGGTTCGCCAGGAACAATACGCCGCAGATCACCTGCACCCCAAAGATGACTGCCCAGTAGCCCGAGGCAAAAATGGCGCCAACAAACTGCCCCGCTATCCCGGTTGGCATCGGCGCCTTGATGAAGTGCAGGAACCCGTTCAGACCGAACACCACAAAGATCAGGCCCAACAGCAGTCGTGCAACTAGAGATGCGATTTTCATGTAGTTCTCCGTTTGCGAGGATTTTGATGCTCAGAGACTTGCATGTGACTGAACCTTTTCAAGCGATGGTGCAAGGAAAGTTTGCGGATCAATCTGCCCGCTCATCAATTGAGCCGTGCCTTCCGCTGCGATGATGGTTACATCCGTAACGCCCATGAAGCCGAATACCGCGCGCAAGTACGGCGTCACAAAGTTCAAGGATTCCATGGCGGTCTCGCGCTCATAGACTCCGCCGCTGGCCACCAGCAGTGTCGCCTTCTTCCCGTTCAGCAATCCTTTCGGGCCGTCGGCGCCGTAGGAAAAAGTCTTTCCCGCTCGGGCCACCTGATCGATCCAAAGCTTCAACGTGGAAGGAATGCTGAAATTGTGCATGGGGACTCCGAAGACATAATCATCGGCCCGCAGCAGTTCTGCGATCAGAGCGTCAGAGACGGCCAGCGCCTCCCGCTGCTCCCTGCTGCGGGCATCCTCGGGAGTATACGCCGCTCCGACCCAAAGGCCATTGACAGGCGGAAGATCCGTCCTGGTCAGATCGCGCGAGATCACCTCGCTGCCAGGATGAGCCTTTCTCCAGGATGCGGCAAACTGTGCCGTCAATTTTCGCGAAATCGAACGCTCGCCCATTGGGCTGGAATCAATCTTAAGCAGGGTAGCCATGTTGAATTCTCCTTAAACAGTCAGATGCAGCATAAACGACATTTGTTGCATACTATAACCCAACATCTGTCTGTTAGTCAACACTTGGGTCAATCTGGTACACTATCTACAGGAGACTAGGGGAACGATGCTTCACCAGGACTGCGAACGACTCGATCCGCGCATCCGCAGGACCCGCCAGCTCTTGCAGGACGCCCTCAAGCGCCTCTTGGAGCAGAACGAGTTCGACAAGATCACCATCCAAGACATCACCGAAGCCGCCACTCTGAATCGGGCGACCTTCTATGCCCACTACCCGGACAAATTCGCTCTTCTTGAAGAACTCATTCGCGTCAGCTTTCTTCAACTCCTCGAATGTCGGAAAGTTCGCTTCGACGGCTCCTGTGCCACTGCTTTTTACCCGATTATCCTCGCCGTCTGCGACTATCTCGCCGAACTGCAAAAGTCCCAATCCTCCAGCCAGCACCAGTTCGAACCCTTCGTCGAGCGAACTGTAATCGACCAGATTCGCGCCATCTTGATGGACGGATTCCAGAGGCACCCGATGGAGCGCAACATTCCTTCCGAGATGATCGCGGCAACGGCCAGCTGGGCGATCTACGGCGCCGCGAAGCAATGGGTCAACACCCCCGAGCATGGCCCTGCCGAGGAATTTGTTGCCACCGCGTCAAACCTGGTGCAGCCGATCCTGATGGCAGGCATAGTCTCCGTCGCAGCCCATTGACTTCGGATGGACCGCTTGTCCTCTTTCTTGGCGGCGCAGGCACTGGTTCCTTCGATAACCGCTTATTGGGTGTCTGGAAAGCCCTTCTTGACCCCTGCAGAAGCGTTGCTTAGTATCGAAAAACCATGTCGGATCGCGAGTCGCGGGTCGGTCAGACCCTTTCCCATTACAACATCACCCGCAAGATAGCCAGCGGCGGCATGGGCGTCGTCTACGAAGCGGAAGACTCCCGCTTGGGACGCCGCGTGGCCCTGAAATTCCTGCCCGAACAGATGGCGCAAAACACACAACTCTCAGAACGCTTCCAGCGCGAAGCCCGCGCCGCCTCCGCTCTGAACCATCCCAACATCTGCACCATCCACGCCATCGAGAATGTCGACGGCCAAAACTTTCTGGTCATGGAGCTTCTTGAAGGGCAGACCCTCGCCCATATGCTTGGCCGCATCACCTTTTCCATGGACAAGCTTCTCCCCGTCGCCACGCAGATCGCCGATGCTCTCGAATCCGCCCACGCCAAGGGCATCGTGCACCGCGATATCAAGCCCGCCAACATTTTCCTCACCGATCGCGGCCAGGTAAAAATTATGGACTTCGGCCTCGTGAAGATCGAACCCGACGAACTGCAGCCTAGCGAGCAGAATTCCACCAAGATCGAACCACAGGATCAGCTCACCTCTCCGGGCGTTGCCATGGGCACTGCTTCCTACATGTCCCCCGAGCAGGCTCGCGGCCAGCTTGTGGATGCCCGCACCGATCTTTTCTCCCTGGGGTCGGTGCTCTACCAGATGGCGGGCGGCGTGTTGCCCTTTGCCGGCGACACCGCCGCGGTCATTTTTGACGCCATTCTCAACCGCGATCCGGAACCGGTGGACAAGATCAATCCAGCCCTGCCCGCGGAATTCGGGCGCATCATCTCCAAGCTTTTGGAAAAGGACCGAACCCTGCGCTGCCAGTCCGCCACCGAACTCAAGACCGACCTGAACCGCCTGAAGCGCAATCTCGATTCGGGCGTCAAGCGCGCCGCCGAACTCAGCGAGTCAAAATCCGGCGTCTCCAAAACCGGAACAAAGTCCGTCGCCGTCCTCTACTTCGAAAATCTCAGTGCCGCAAAAGAGGACGAATACCTCCGCGACGGCATCACCGAAGACATCATCACCGAACTTTCCAAGATTCGCGGCCTCAACACCTTCTCGCGTCCCACGGTCCTGGCGTTTCGCGATAAATCGGCCACTCCTTCCCAGGTTGGAAACTTGCTCCGTGCCGCCTTTGTCCTCACCGGCACCCTTCGCCGCGCCGGCAACCGCCTCCGCATCACCACGCAACTGGTGGACACCCAGACCGAATTCCCCTTGTGGTCGGAACGCTATGATCGCGAAATGAAAGACGTGTTCGAAGTCCAGGACGAAATAGCGCGCAAAATCGCCGAGGCCCTGCGCGTCACGCTCTCGCAACAGGAACTCGAAGACTTGGCCACTAAGCCCACGGAAAACCTGCAGGCCTACGATCTCTATCTCCGCGGCAAGCGCTACGCCCGCCGCCAGACGCGGCAGGATTTGGAATTCGCGCTCCAGATGTTCGAAAACGCCGTGGCCATGGATCCAAGCTTCGCCCTGGCCTACGCCGCCTGCGCCAACGCCTGCGCAATGTTCTATTGCAATTACAGCCGTGACGCCATCTGGGTGGAGCGTGCCCGCAACGCTTCCGGAAAGGCCGTGGCTCTGCGCTGGGATTTGCCGGAAGTGATGGTCAGCCAGGCCTGGGTACTCTACGCGACTGAGCTTCACGACGAAGCCGTGCGCATGGTCGAAAAAGCCATCGAGCGCAAACGCGACTGCGAAGGAGCCTACTATCTCTTGTGCCGCGCGCTGTTCTCCGCCGGCCGCTACCAGGAAGTGATGACAGTGATGGAAACGGCGCTCGAAGTCAGCGGCGAAGACTACAACGTCTACGTTCCCATCGCCAACTCGCTCGGCGCTCTGGGCAAAAAAGATGCCCACCGGAATCTCCTGCTTCGCCGCATCGGCGCGCTCGAAAATCATCTCAAGCAGGTACCCGAAGACGCGCGCGCCCGCGTGCTGATGGCGACGGATTACGCGGAACTCGGCCGCGTCGAAGATGCCATCCGAGAATTGAACATGGCCATCACTCTCCGCGCCAACGAAGCGTCCATCCTCTACAACGCCGCCTGCACCTACGCCATCCTGAAACGCAAACGCGAAGCCCTCGAAACCATCAAGAAAGCGTGGGAAGCCGGCTTCAAGGATTCTGTCTGGGCTCGCCGCGATCCGGATCTTGCCCTGTTGCACGACGATCCCGAATTCCTCCGCCTCTATCCTCTCCCCGCCGACTCGGAGGCAAGCAACGCGCAAAGCAAAGTCGTTTAGTTTGCATTCCTCATGAGAAATTCGGATTAGGCGAATTCGATTCGTCCAAAAAGAGCGAAGCCCGGGCTGACGCCCGGGCTTCGTCTGGTTCAGGGTCCCGAAGCCGGCGCCGCTACTGCTCGCCAACTTCGGGGGTGGGTTAGGGCTTCTTTGTTTGGTGGGGGTCTGCGGGGCGTACGACGGAGACCTTTCTTGGGGCGCGCGCAGCTGCACTCTTCAGCAATTTGCAAAGTAGTGTGCGCTGGTTTTGCGGAAGCATCTTCAGCTCACTCAGGAAAGCGCGTATGTCTGACGCTTTCGCGTTCAGCAAAGTTCTGTTTGTTGCTCCACAGGCTTTTGGAGACGCCGGCCTGATTCTGGACTGCTCTTGGTTGGGCACGTACATGGGAGTTCCTCGGATATTGTCGTTCATCTCTGGACTCGAGCGACCTGTCCTCTCGTCCATTGACATTGCGCACTTTGCGCCAGCGCCGGCGAAAGAACAATACCCGCACGGTGAACAGCAGGTGCATTTTCCATGAACTCCGCCGCCGCTCTAATCGCCTGAACTCAAAATACTTAGCAAGGCGTTCGGGCATTCCCGGCGCGTATTCGTCTCCCGCTCGCGGGTTACTCACTCTGCCATTCCCTTCCGCAACCCTCCTGCCTTTTGCTATAGTCCCAAGAATCTAGAAATTATGGCGAATTCCTCCATTCCCGACGATACCCGCCGGCTGCGTTTCGGCCCCTTTTCCCTCGACCCGCGCGCCGGGGAACTCTACAAGCGCGGGAAAAAAGTCAAAGTGCAACTCCTCCCGCTGCAATTGCTGGGTGCGTTGCTGGAAAGACCGGGCGAGGTAGTCAGTCGTGAAGAATTGAAGTCGCGCTTGTGGGCGGCGGACACCTTCGTCGATTTCGAACACGGCCTGAACACCGCGATCAAAAAGCTCCGCCAGGCCCTGGGCGACAATCCCGCGAAGCCCGGCCTGATCGAAACGCTGCCGAAAAAGGGCTACCGCTTCATTGGCCGTCTCGAAGCGAACGGCGCAAAACCCCCAGCGAATCCGCCACGAAGCACCGCCCTGGCAGGGAAAATATTTTCAGTTTTCGGGGAGGACGGCATCGAGTGCGTCCTCGCACCCGTGGACGCAAGTGCCCGCGACGAATGGCAGCGCCTTATCGCCCTGAGCGACGATGTCGGCGTCTCCATGATGATCACCAACAACCGCCTGCTGCTGATTGAAGTCGGAAAGCCGGTGCGCGTTCTCTCCGCCGACGGCCCCCAAGGCTGGCTCGAAGCCCGCATCCTCGAAGGCGAGCACTACGGCAAAACCGCGCTTCTGCCCCGCGATAGGCTTCGCGAAGAGCGCAAACGTCCGCCAAGGAACTCGGCCGCGACTTAGGCTTGATCACTTGTTGTTAGCGGAGGTGGTCTTGGCAGCGTCCGAGAGCTTCATCACCAGCACCTGTCCGTTCGAATGAAAGGAACCGCCCGTCGCCGTCTTCGCCTCCAGCATCGGCTGCTTTGGCAGGAAGTGCGTCACTTCCGCGACAAGCCCTGTGCTTGAAAGGGTCTTCTGCACGTAATCCTTCTCCAGATCAATATCCGGATCGATCTTGTGCGTCAGTCCGTTATTCCGCTTGTCTTTCTCGAACCCAATATCATGTGTCGCCGCTCCCACCCACAACATCTGCCCGTTGACTGTGAACGGCGCCTTCCACACCCGTAAGTGATTCCGCGAAGCCACCACCGTAATCGGCTCGGCATGAGCCCATCCGTAATCCTGCGGCCGGCCAAACAGATACAGCTGGCTCATCGGCATTGTCAGGTACGATTCCTTCGACATGCTGGCGATAAACCCCGCCAGCACCGTCTCCTGGACGCCGGCATCCACCTTCACCCAACCCGCCGTGGTGAACACTTTCTTCATCTGATCTTCATCGCCCAAAATCAGAAAGTTCACCATATCGCCCGCGTTTCCATCCTTGTCCCCGATGCGTCGCGGAATCTTTTCAAACAAGCTGTTATCCACACCGGGAATCCTCGAAACCTCCTCAGCCACCTCGCGCGGCGCAGAAGAATCCGCAGCATAAACCTCCACCTTCACCTTGTACGAACCCGTTCCCGTATCCACATCTGACTGATTGATTCCCAGCGCCAGTTTTCCGCTGACAGGCGCAACGATCTCCTTCTTCGCCCCAACCACAAATGCCTGCGCAACATCCGCGTCGCCGATTCTTCCAATCACCGCTCCCCGCCCCGCGCCGTTGTACGGCAGGATGCGAATCAGGTCCTTGAATCCTCGCGTCAAGCCTTCCGGCCCGTTATCTGCCTTGGCGTCCGCATAGCGCAGCGAGCCTTCTGACGTCACCACAATCCGCTGCCCCGGCTCCAGGCTGATTCCCGTATCTACCCAGACCTTTCCTCCCTCAAGGGTGAAACTCTTCGTCTGGATCACCTTGCTGGAATCCGCAGAGGCGGGCGCCTTCGCATCCGTCGAGTTGGCCACCTGTTGCGATTTGGCCGCACTCTCATCCCCAGGTGATTGAGCCAAAGCAGGTGGGGGAAACAGAAAAAACACAGAACTCAGGAAGGTTCCCAAACTTGCCCTGTTAATCATCGTTGTTCCTCCCCGGGCGGACTTCACCCCATTCGTAACAGATGGATTGATACTTGCGCAAGCCTCTGAGTTGCCCTTCACTTGCCGCTCGGCCATGCCCGCCAGCCGGGTTCCGGGACATAACCGAGCCACCAGACAACGCTTCCAGTACCCCCTCACATCCATGAATAGAAGGGTTTCCCGCATGTTAAGGCTCCCCACATCCTTGACTACCGGGGGGAGCGCCTGTACATTGGCAAAAGGCTGCGACACCGCGATTCGTGTATGTCCGTATCCACAGGGGATACCGCCATCCAAGACTCATGAGCCGGCCATACCGTTCCCACTAACGTGGCGGACTGCCGTGCGCGGCAAGACCAGATGACCTTCAAGCATTTAGAAAAAGTTAGTCTTGGACTGTTGTCCCTCGTCCTCTTGGCCGCCGCGGCCTTCGCACAAGCCCCGCTGCCACGCCAGCGCCCCCGCATTGCCCCAGCCACCAATATCACCGTTGACGGCAACGAAGCCATGTTCGCCACCATGTGCGCTCTGTACGCCTCCGGCTTTGAAAGCGACGTCAGCACCGACAACTGGTCCGCTTTCCGCGCGCAAATGCGCGACCGCCTGCGCCAGCAGAAAGGCCCCGCCGTTGACGCGGTGCGTCAGTTCTACCGCCAGCACGAATCGCGCGACACTGCCGAAATGCTCTCCCGCTATGTCTGGTTCGGCATCGTCTCCGGACCTGCGCCAAAATTCCAGCCCGTCCTCCGCCGCGACGAACTCCCTCCCGACATGCTGACCCTCGAAGGCTTCAGCGAAATTCTTTCCCTTTACTATACCGAGCAGAACATAGGCCAGCTCTGGCGCCAGGTCCAGCCCATTTACAATCAGGAAATTGAGCGCCTTCACGAACCCATTTCCCAAATCGTGCTGGTCGCCAATACCTACCTGCGTGAGCTTAACAATCCCGGCCAGATGCGCACGTTCTCGATTATCGTCGAGCCGCTCGTCGGCCGTATCACCAACGTTCGTAATTTCGGCGACCATTACGCGATTATCTTGAGCGGCAGTGAGGATATCCCCACCGATGTCGTCCGCCACGCCTTCCTCCATTTCCTTCTCGACCCGCTCCCGCTCATGTATCCCCACATCATCGCCGTAAAGCGTCCGATCTACGAAATTGCCGCCAAGGCACCGAGGCTTTCCTCCGACCTGCGCGACGATTTCCCCTCATGGTTCGGTGAATGTACCGTCCGCGCCGTGGAATTGAAACTTAAGCGCATGTCCCCCAGTGAACGCGAAGTGGCCCTGAATACCAACGACGCCGACGGCTACGTGCTGGTGCGTCCGATTTTCAAGGGCCTCGGTGATTACGAAAAGAGCGAGCCATCCATGCGCAACTATTTTCCTGAGATGGTGCGCAACATGGATGTGAAGACCGAAGTCGCCCGCGCGGCCGCGCTCACTTTCGCCCCGGAGATTACCCGGGAACAATCCTCGCAACTCACCGCCGAAGATCTGAATCGTAGGCGCCGCTTCGCCTCCGCAACTCTGCCCGATGATCCCGGCACCATCGCTCAGCTTACAGATGGCGAACGCCTCATCGCCGACCGTAACCCTCGCGCCGCCGAGGCCGCGTTCAAGAATGTTCTGGCCAAGTATCCCGACCAGATTCGCGCGTGGTACGGGCTTGGACTCGTTGCGCTGATGGATCACAACGGCCCGCGTGCCAAGGAAGTTTTCGGCCGCCTCACTACTGGAGAACACGCCGCAACCGAGGACCCGATGGTGCTGTCATGGTCGCATGTTTATCTCGCTAGAGTTCTGGACGAAGAAGGCCAATTGGAGCAGTCAAAATCAGAGTACCAGGCAGCGCTCGCGGTGCAGGGAGCCCCAGCCAGGGCCCAACAAGCCGCCCAGAAGGAATTGGGCGACTTGAATCTTAGAAAATCCGCGGAGCGGCCGTAACACGGAGGAAGAAGGCACTATGAAAAAATCAGTACAAATCGCAACGATGATTTTCGCGGGTGGAATTCTTCTCTGTGGAGGGAGTGTTTCCGCTCAGTACACCCAGCAGTCCGCCCCCACGTTGAATCCCGAGAAAAAACAGGATAAACCTCAGGAAGTAACTCCTCTCACGCTGGACAACGCTCCGCCACCGGTGAACGCCGAGGAGGACGCCGCCATCCAAGCCTTCCGCGCCGCCCCCATCACCGATATGGCTAAGAAGGACCAGCTCGGCGAAGAGTTCCTGCAAAAGCATCCGCAAAGCCGCTATCGCCCTGAAGTTTACGCCATGCTGGTTCGCGGCTACCTTAGCCTGGGCCAGATCGAAAAGATGGAAACCGCCGGCGACAAGGAAATCGAACTGAACCCCAACGACGCGCAGACTCTTGCCATTGTGGGCTCCACGCTTCCCCGCGTGATGAACGCCTCCACGCCCGACCCGCTGAAACGTCTCGACAAGGCCGAACAGTATTCCAAGAAAGCTCTGGAAGTTTTGCCGACACTCCCAAAGCCGGCCGAACTGAGCGACGCGGATTTCCTCAAGGCCAAAGACCAGACCTCCGCTCTCGCCTACAGCGGCCTGGGACTTGTTGCCTTCCGCCGCTCGAAATTTGCCGAAGCGATTGCAAATTTCGAACAGGCCGTCAAGTTGGATCCCATTCCCGATCCCGTGAATTTCTACCTGCTGGCCATCTCGAACGAGAAAACTTCTCATTTCGACGATGCGGTCAACGCTTTCACAAAATGCGCGGCTGTCCCCGGCGGTTTGCAGGCCACATGCAAGACCGGCGCCGACGAAGCCAAAAAAATGGCCACCACGCAGTTGAGCGCGCCAAAGTAATTCCTCCGTGCCGCGGCACGGAGAACAAACGGAAACCATGGCCCGCGGTGAAGATGACCGGTTGATGGAACGCCTCGGGTACGCCTTTCGCGACCCGCTCCTGCTGGACCGTGCGCTGACGCACAGTTCCGCCGTCCCGGAGCTTCGTACCGCTCGCGGCGAGGACATCGCCTTCAGCGGTTCCATCGTGCAGGACAACGAGCGGCTGGAATTTCTCGGCGATGCCGTGCTAGAGCTTCTCACCAGCGAATACCTGCTGCTAAATTATCCGGAATGGACCGAGGGACAGCTTTCAAAAAGTCGCGCGCGCATTGTGAATGCCCACTCTTTGGAAATTGCCGCGCGCGGCTTGCACCTGGGCGAACATTTGCGCCTCGGCCGCGGCGAGGAAAAAACCGGCGGCCGCGACAAACCAGCTCTGCTCGCGGACGTTTTCGAAGCCATCGTCGCCGCTATGTATCTCGATGGAGGCCTCGCTCCGGCTCGCAATTTGCTTAGACGCACTGTGTTTGAGCAGGCGCTCGAAGATGGTGATCGCATTTCAGAATCGGATCGCAAGAGCGCCCTGCAGGAATTTCTGCAAGCCAAGGGCGATCAACCCGCTGAATATCGCCTTGCAGGAGAGACCGGGCCCGACCACCAGAAAACATTTCGCGTGGAGGTCTGGGTGAAGGGCGAATTCATGTCCAGCGCCGAAGGCACCACCAAAAAAGATGCGGAGCAGAAAGCCGCCCGCAGC
>Ga0210405_10001334_pt1 | contig 28415 bp, 23 predicted proteins | sample IncBWH11MmetaG_FD_155492 | JGI IMG/M metagenome (GOLD analysis project Ga0210405, IMG submission 155492) | Forest soil microbial communities from Barre Woods Harvard Forest LTER site, Petersham, Massachusetts, United States - Inc-BW-H-11-M | ecosystem: Environmental > Terrestrial > Soil >...
GCGTCTCCTCCCCGGGTGCTGCCAGAAAACGTAGACAATGCTGCACACCGTCCGAAAGCCGTTTTGGCCTCGAACCGCTAAATCTGAATTGAAAAAATACGTGCGCTGGTAGTCTCCCCCGCTTCGGACGGCGAACGAGGGCGAGACCTGGTACTCGACACCCGCGCCGAGAACCCAAGAGAGCCGATTCACGTAGCCCAGCTGGTATCCGCCGCCGCTCTCGGGGATCACACCAGTGACTCTTGCGCCGCCGACGAGGCCGTGAACGTATGTCGTCAGTCTCGTGGCTCTCGTGGGATAAAAGACGGGGCCGGCAATATAGCTCAGAACATCAGCGTGCCGCCCGGTATCGAGCACATTCGAGGCTCTGACGTAACTCGAATCCGCGGACACGCCGAAGCGGGGCGACAAGTCTGCTGTGACCGTCGCGTCCACACCCGATAGGTTCACCCTATTAGATGAAGGCATGCCGAGGCTTGTATAGGCATATCCGACGCTGGCTCTAACTGTCACACCCTTCCCCACGAAAATTGGCGCTCTTGCGATGGGCACGGGGTTGGAGTGCCCCCCTGGGGTAGTGGCAGGAGTAGCGGGTGTCGGGCTAGGCTCTGTGGGAGCCGGCGAGGTCTGTGCCAGCGCTAGCGCAGGCAAGAACAAGCAAAAAATAATTCTGCGCGCGATCGTCGGACGCTTCGTCACTTATCTTTTTCAATCCGCTGTTCTATTTTTTCCGAATTCATCGTGAATTTTATGGGCGGCCCGAACTGCACCTGGGCCATGCGCCCGGTCTTGTGCCAGTAGATGAAGGGTCGGATATCTTTGAAGCCCGCGTTGATCGCCATCTCCGAGACTTCCGTGATGGCCGAAAGAGGGGCCCTGTCATCGACGACCTCGATGAGCTGGCAATCCCCTTCATGCATTTTCAGCTCTGCCAGGAAATAGTTCGCGTCGTACTTCTTGTACTCCTCATCTCGGTAGCTGCCAGATTGAACCTTGAACCGGAGGCCCTTCTCACTCTCATAGACGAGAATAACGATTTGGCGAGGCTTCCCTGGAGAGAGCGATGTACCGTCCGAATTCGCGGGGGGCACGACAAAAGCGAGGACCAGCCCCGCGAGCAGGATTACGGCGCGTTTGATGGAGGCGTTCATCATCTGTCTCCCGGTTCTTTTCTAGGACTGCGAACGGCGACCGCCGCTAAAACCTAATTGCGATGGCGAACTTCTGACGGCTGGCAGCACTCGCGTTGGGTAAAGGCCCATTATTGGCAACAGCAAATCCACTCGCCGCAAAGTAGACGTGCAACATCGTCGCAGCCCACAGGGCTCCGAAAGCGAAGTTTCCGTCGCCGTACTTTTTCAAGCGAGCAGCGACTGCATAAGTGAAAAATGCAATCGGTATTGCACTGCCGTAAGCTCGTGCTCGGCTAGGATTCGACCCAAAAAGGGGGTTTGCCTCCTTGCAAGTGTGTGCGTGCAGGCATGCTTGCGTACCCTCAATGTCGGCGACGGTCGCTGCGAGATTCAGCGCGTCTGCGATCAGCATTGCCGGATTACTGGCCGCTTGTCCCCACGTTAGGTCGTGTTGGGTCATGTGGATTGGGTCAGAAAAATAGGCGCGGCCCCCTAAAAGGGCGCACGACTCTCCATCACCTCGTGGACAGGGACCCGGCCCATCTTGCAGACTCGGGAGAACCGGTATGGGATTGTCGGGAAGGATTCGGCTTGGAGTTTGGGGCTCGGCCGTCAAAAGAGTGAAGCGCGACCAGTCAATTCGCGGAAGCGGGAGTTCCTGAGCCTGCGATTGAGCGCTGGCCGTCATCGCTGCCAGGTAGGCCACCGCGAAAGGAATTAAAACCCTCTTCATAAATCCACCGCCGAAGATTTGTTCCAAATGACTCAGGAATGGGATTGCAAGTCATGGACCATTCATCGGCGACAGCTGAGGAGAGAAGGTTTCTTAGAATGAACACGCTGGGCCCTGGTCCATTCCCACGGGGGCGCTGAACATTAGGAGATTCCCATATCGAAACCGCCATGCGGGAACGAGGCCAATTTTGGAACGTGTCGAAGCGCGCGCGCAGGCGAACGCCGCCCTGCGAGGCCGCCTGCAAATCTCAGAAAATAGTACCGATGACGTATAGAAAGTCCGCGCTGGTCCAGACCGGAACACTGGCGAGAAAAATGCTCTCCTGACCTGGACGAGGTACAAGGTCAAATGAGGAAATGCATTTGGATCGGGGGACTGCTCGGAGCGCTAGCACTGTCGCCTGTTGGAACCACAGATGTACAAGCGCAGAGCAGCGATATTGCTCCTGTTCCACTTGTTCAATTTCAGGATGGAGATACCGCCGAGATTAGAAGCGTTCTAGCGGCCAAGGAGGGTTGGTGGAGCAGCTTCAGGATCGCATTCGGCGACGACGACTTTGAGCCAAGCCCCTGGACACCCGATGACGCACTCCTTCCATTGCGTTTGAGAATGAAAGATCAGTTCTTCGGCCGCGAACTCAATGTGAAGTCTGCATTGAGTAATATCCTCGCTGAACATCCGTCCGATAGCTCGCGCGGCCTGGGAGGGTTTCTCTGCAATGAAGTCTTCTATGGAGCTGGGCCTCTCATTTTGCGGATGTCTTCCCGCGAAATTCACGCTCGCCCGTTTGACGTGTTCGCAAAGCTCGATGGAATTGTCCGGTCATTGGTATTCGATACGGCGGGGACCTTTGGCTATGGATTGCTTGCCAGCACCGAGGCCGGGTCGGTGTACCGCTTCGACAGCTCGGGTAAGGTCGCGAAAATTGCCAATGTCGAGGAAGACCTCAAGGCCGTCGATATCGTGCCGGTAGGTCCTGAGTTTGGTCCGCTCGCGGGAAAGATGATTGCCGTTTCGCGATTCTTAGGTAAAGTCAGGTCCATCGACAATTCGGGGGCCGTTTCCGAGCTTGATGCGGGACGCGAGCTTCCAGGGGCGGAGGCCTTATTCATACTTCCGAGGAGTGATCGGCTTAAGCAGACCGAAGAGGCAGGTGCTTTCCTCCTGCACTGGCCGATGCAGCTGCAGGAACCCTACACCGAGGAAGCTCTCACCATCAATGCATTTGCCCTGCTTGCTGTCCGACGCCGCGACCGACGTGAGGTATGGACGCTAGAACGTAAAGGGGATCGATTCGAAGCCAAACCATTCCTCAACTTACAAAAGATTGACGAAGTTACGTTCTTGACGCCTGCTCATCTCCCTCGTGGAGGGGCGTGTCCCGCCGCGCCTCATTGGTAGGCCATGTGCTGGGGAGCGGGATGGCCCAAGCGAACTATGTAAGGACGCGCCACCTTCATGCTCAAAGAGTGTTGGAGATATGCGGAGGTAGTCGCGCAAAAGCCGCAAAAATGCTCGGGATTGAGCGCGCGGCCTTCGGACGTTATTTGGATGACGCGGGCCTTCGCTGAGAGGAACATTCGGCCCGAGCCTGGACAAGCGACGCTTATCGTCTCTTCCAGTTCAAACGGCTATAAATTATGCCTTGCGTGTTGGCCGAGATTTGCACACATTCTGGTGCGTACCGAAAGCGTCGCACCCATGGCCTCCGATTGGTCGAGAGCTTGTAAGACAGGAACGCAGACAGAGCAACCGTAGCCACGGGCCGTGCATAGAGCAATCCCGGATGCGGCAACAAGACATTAGTCAAGGGGTTGTGCTCGGCAGAGGGTAGATTATTCCGCCGATCCTCCAGGTAGTGCGACTGCGTCTGGTGCATATCCCAAAAATCCGCGCCGAACTGAGCAACGCGATCTTGCGCCAATTGACTCGGTGCTTAACGGGTCTCGGACCACCGCAACACGGGGCGGCTAACAGAAGCATAAGAACTAGGGTTTTCACAGACTTTCTATTGAACTCGCGACACTCCGCGCGGTCGCGTATCGTCGCGCTCCTGCGTCCACAGAAGCACCCGCCATGCCATCTTAAAGTCGTCAAGAATCAGTGATTTGGCCTGCGGAGGGATGTTTCGAGCGGGCACGCGTGACTCAAAGTGGAACAGTCAATGAGGACTAAGACCCGCACGGATTACAGGACAAGCGGATTGGGAACCACTCCATGTCGCGTTGGTTTTGGACCCAGTTGCACGCGACAGACTCACTCACTTGGCCAATTTGCGCAGCTTGGCTTTTCGCTGTTCGTCGGGCGGAAATCTCCCAGGTACTTTGAGCCAACTCAGCAGCTTCTTGACTTCCACAAGGTGCCGCGTCGGTTCACGAGCTGTGGCTCGACCCGGACGTAACTGACTTCGCGGGAATTCGTGACATTCTGAAACCATACGAAGCGACATTGATGCGACGACATCCTGTCAGCACAAAACTGAACAATTCGAAGCACGACGATGCCGAGTCTGGGGCTCCCATCACGCTCGAAACAGCAAAACAAGACTCGCTGTTCTAAGGCGGCGTCCACTCGTCCTAGTGAAGCCTTGACAATTCTTCCTCCGAGGGATGAGAATCAAACCGTAGGCGAAACAAAAGCGAATATAGTGACCTATGGCCGCCATCCTTATTAAGCAACGGAAACTGGAACCAGGCCTTGTCGGACGGGGCCTTGAGGGATTTCAGAGACGCTCTGCCGCCGAACTGCAACCAAGCGGTGTCAGCGAACTTGACGCGGTACTGGGCGGCGGGTTTCCGCGGGGATCTTTGGTGGAACTGTGCGGCGATGCTTCCTCCGGACGCACAAGCCTAGCGTTTTCTTTGCTTGCACAGGCGACGGAACGGCAGGAAGCGTGCGCGTTTGTCGATGTTTCGGATTCCCTCGATCCGCTGTCTCTCGCGGCGGCGGGAGTGGAGCTTTCCCGTCTTCTCTGGATTCGCTGCGGCGAATCGGAGAGCAGAGAGCCCGATCTGGCGACGTCTTCCTACTTTGGCCCGGCGGGCAAGGAAATAGAAAATACTCGTCGCCCTAATCCCGAGGGCAAAAGGCCGATGCACGCAAGCGGCTGGAGGCATCCGCGGGAACTGATGCGCGGGGTCGAGCAGGCAATTCCGTTGGTCATGGGAAATCGAATCTCCGCTCCTGCGCCAAAGCCAATCCAAGTCGTAGCCCGTTGTGCGGGAGAACAAGTGGAACGAGACCGCGAGCCGCCACGGCGTGGAATTCGTTCTCCCCGGCCTTTGCCGAAACTCGCAAGCGCTCCTCTCCAGGAAGTGCGGCTCCCCGCAAAAAGCTCGAAGCCGTGGAAACGACTCGAACAAGCGCTGAAAACGACGGACCTGCTGTTACATGGTGGGGGATGGGGAGTGGTGGTCGTCGATCTCGGTGGAATTTCCTGGGTGGACGCGCGGCGCATCAATTTAAGCATGTGGTTTCGTTTCCGGCGCGCGATCGAGAACACATCAACAACGCTGCTTCTGCTCGGAGAAGAATCGTGTGCGAAGAGTTGCGCTTCGGTGGTTCTCCGCTGCCAGCGAAAAACGGATAGCTGGAGCCGTGCCGCAGCAAGGGTTCCAACGGCGGCGGCAACGCTAGAAGGTTTTGAAGTTCAGGGAGAAGTGAGTCGTTCGCGAGCCGTTTCACAATCCACTGATTCCGCTCGCTGGAAGATACGCACGCCATAGGCCGCTAGAATCTCCGGTTTGTTTCCCTTTCCTCTACCAAGTTCAGGGGACGTACGTTGGCTTTCGCTTGTCTATTTGTATCCGATTTTCCCGTGCAGGCCGTCGTCCGTCTGGAGCCGGAGCTTCGGGGAAAACCTGTCGCGATTCTTTCGGGCGCTGCTCCTTTGACGAAGGTCTTTGCCGTGAATCAGGAAGCGCGGGACCTTGGTGTCGAAGCCGGGATGACCAAGGTGCAGATGGAGGCCTTCCGGGGAATTGCCTGGAGATCGCGGTCCGTTTCGCAGGAAGAGACAGCTCAAGCGGCCCTTCTCGATTGCGCGTGGAGGATTTCGCCGCGCGTTGAGGATGGCGAAAGGCTCGAAAAGCAGGATTTTTCGGACACGGTGGTGCTCGACCTCACGGGCTGCAAAAAACTCTTCGGCTCGACCGATAAAATCGCGCAAGATCTGAAACGTGTTGCCGCGGAAGTTGGATTTGCAGTCAACGTTGCTGTTGCAGGAAATCCGCAAGCTGCTGTTTGCGCAGCGCACGGTTTCCCCGGTGTCACGGTCATTCCCGAGGGTGAGGAAGGTTTTCGAATTGGAAAACTTCCTCTCGAAGCTCTCCGCGTTCCTATCGAATTCGTCGAGACGCTACGACGCTGGGGCATTCACACCTGCGCGGAATTTTCAGCTCTTCCGGAAGTTGCCGTGGTCGAGCGGCTCGGACAGGAGGGCCTTCGCTGGTGGCGGCTGGCTCAGGGAAGGGACCATCATTCGCTGATCGCCCGGGATTTTCCCACTACGTTCGAAGAGCACATGGATTTGGATTCTCCGGTGGAATTGCTGGAGCCGTTGCTCTTTGTCCTGAACCGGCTCCTCGAACAAGTGTGCTCGCGTTTGCGGATGCACGTCCTTTCGATTGGAGAAATCAAAGTCACACTCGCCCTCGAACCTAGGGACTCGCGAAGCAAAGAGCCGGTTCTTCATATCCGAACTCTGCGGCTTCCCGTCCCTGGACTAGACAGCAAACTGTTTCTGAAACTTCTGCAGCTCGATCTTGAGACGCATCCTCCCTCCCTGCCTGTCGCCTCCATTCGCATCCTGACTGTTCCCGCCCGGGCGCGCTCCCGGCAGCTTGGTTTATTCCTTCCCCTCTCTCCTGATCCAGAGCGTCTCGAAATCACGCTTGCGAAAATTCAAAACACGGTGGGAGAGAACCGTGTCGGCGCTCCGGTGTTGCTCGATACCCATGGGCCTCAATCCTTCCGGCAGACCCGCTTTGTGCTGCCGGAAACGAAAGACAAGCGCACTAACGGGGAAAAGCCGGCGACGGCGGCAATGCGCATTTATCGGCCGCCGCTGCCAGCAAGCGTTGAGTTCAAAGAGGGCACGCCAGCGTTTCTCGCCTGTGAAGGCGCCAGGCGGCAAATACTCGCGTTCGCCGGACCCTGGAAAAGAAAAGGAGATTGGTGGTCGGAAACTCCTTGGGCTCGCGAGGAATGGGATGTCGCGATACGGACGCTGGGTCCGAAAGTCCAAGCAGAGCACGGTTACAGGAACGAAAACGAAACGGCGCTCTATCGCGTGTACAAGGACCTGCGGGCGAAGCGCTGGTTCGTGGAAGGAATCTACGATTGACGTACGTCGAACTTCACTCTGCGTCTGCTTTCAGTTTTCTTGAAGGCGCCTCACGGCCCGAGGACCTTGTTTCGCGCGCGAAAGAACTGGATATGCAGGCGATAGCTTTGGTGGATCGTGACGGCGTGTACGGGGCTCCACGTTTTCACATGGAGGCAAAGACTGTGGGCATTCGAGCCCATGTCGGCGCGGAAATCTCGGTCGAGGGATTTGGAAGCCGGGCCAAATTGCCTGATTGGATGCCGAATTCTTCATCACTGCGACCTGTGCGACTGGCCTTGCTTGTGGAAAGCCGGATTGGCTATCAAAATCTCTGCCGTCTCATCACGCGCTACAAATTACGCGAGAAAGAAAAAGGAACTGGGTCGGCCACTCTGGAGGAGATCGCTGAACATGCGGATGGTCTGGTGTGTTTGACGGGCGGAGAGGAAGGCGTTCTGGCGGCTTCGCTTGCAAATCACGGCTATGACGAAGCGCGAAAGAACGTGGAAAGGCTGATTTCGTTATTTGGGCGGAAGAACGTCTATGTCGAATTGCAACGGCACTGCGATTCTGAGGAAGAGCGCCGCAATCAGGCGGCAGTCCGCCTGGCGGAGACACTGAATCTCTCGGTCCTTGCTACAAATGGCGTGCGCTACGCGACGGCGGCGGAGCGTGAGCTTCTGGACGTTTTCACCTGCATCCGCAATCACGCGAAGCTGGAAACCGCGGGCCGCCTTCTCGAACGGAACGACGAACGACTGCTTCGCTCCGCGGAAGAAATGCGGCAACTGTTCCGGGATTTGCCCGAAGCGATTCACAACACCGGCGAGCTTTCCTCACGACTTGGATACACGCTGGCCGAACTTGGCTATGAGTTCCCGCGGTATCCGGTAGCGGAGGGAGAAACGATGGATTCGTTTCTCAGAAAACGCACGGAAGAGGGATTTCAGAACCGTTACGGCGGGAAACAAAACGAGGAACTGTTCGAACGTGCGTGTAAACAAGTGCAGCGGGAACTGGCGCTGATCGAAAAACTGAAGCTTGCGGGCTACTTTCTGATTGTTTGGGACATCATTCGATTCTGCCGCGAACAAAAAATCCTCGTGCAGGGGCGAGGTTCCGCTGCGAACAGCGCCGTTTGCTATTCGCTGGGAATTACGGCGGTCGATCCGGTCGGCATGGAGTTGCTCTTCGAGCGGTTTCTTTCCGAAGAACGCGGCGAATGGCCGGACATTGATCTCGATTTGCCGAGCGGCGACCAGCGAGAGAAAGCGATTCAGTATGTGTATCAGCGGTATGGCCAGCTCGGTGCCGCGATGACGGCCAACGTCATCACCTACCGCGACCGTTCCGCCGCGCGAGAAGTGGGGAAAGCTCTTGGTTTCGACCAAGAGACGCTCGACCAGCTTGCAAGCGTGGTCGACAGCGGCGAATGGAGAGGTCCCTCCGACAATTTCGAAAACCATTTTCAGCAAGTCGGCTTCGACCTGAATCATCTCCGCATCCGGAAATACTGGGAGTTGTGCGAACGCATCCAGGATTTGCCTCGGCATCTGGGCCAACACTCGGGCGGCATGGTGGTATGCCAAGGGCAGCTCGACGCGGTGGTTCCACTCGAACCTGCAACGATGCCGGGACGTGTCGTCGTGCAGTGGGACAAGGACGATTGCGCGGACATGGGCATCGTGAAAGTGGACTTGCTGGGGCTCGGCATGATGGCCGTGCTTGAAGAATGTCTCGAACTCATCCCCAAGCACTATCAAACGCCGATCGATCTTGCGCAGCTCCCTCCCGATGATCTTCCGGTGTACAAGACGTTGCGCAAAGCGGACACGGTGGGCATGTTTCAGGTGGAAAGCCGAGCGCAGATGGCGTCGCTGCCGCGGAACGCGCCGGTCAAGTTCTACGACCTCGTGGTGCAGGTGGCCATCATTCGCCCCGGTCCGATCGTGGGGAAGATGATGCACCCCTACATGCGGCGAAGGCAGAGGAAAGAATCGGTTCGTTACGCGCATCCTTCGCTCGAACCGATCCTGAAACGAACGTTAGGCGTGCCGCTGTTTCAGGAACAACTATTGCGTATGGCCATGGTCGCGGCGAATTTCACGGGTGGCGAAGCGGAAGACCTGCGCCGCGCGATGGGATTCAAGCGCTCGGAAGAACGCATGAAGAAAATCGAAGCTAAGCTGCGAAGCGGCATGACGCAGAACGGCTTCCGCACGGAAACGCAGGACGAGATCATTACACAAATCAGCTCTTTCGCCCGTTACGGATTTCCCGAATCGCATGCCGCGAGTTTCGCTCTGATCGCCTACGCCAGTGCGTACTTGAAACAGCATTATCTGGCTGCATTCACCGCGGCTTTGCTGAACAATCAGCCAATGGGTTTTTACAGTCCCGCGGTTCTGATACAAGATGCGCGATTGCATGGACTGCGTGTTAGGCCGATCGACGTTCTTCAATCGGAGTGGAACTGCACCATCGAGCATGTACTGAAGAACGAAAAGGACATTCCGTGTTTGCGGATCGGGTTCCGGTATGTCCGTGGAATGAGACAGGCTGCGGCGGAGGAGATAGTCTCGGAACGGCAAAAGCGGCCCTTCGAAGGAATCGAAGATGTAACCCGCCGCGTCGCGGAACTGCAGAAAGCGGAACTGGTGACACTCGGCGAAATCGGAGCGCTCAATCCCCTCGGAAAGGAAATGCATCGCCGGTCAGCACTTTGGCAAGTCGAGCGAGCCGCGCGTCCGGGAGGTCCTTTGCTCGACACGATTCCCGAGCAGTTGGAATTGTCGCCACTGAAGCAGATGACAGATGAGGAGCGCTTGGTCGCGGATTTTCACGGTGCGGGCTTGAGTACGGGTCCGCATCCGATGAGCTACTGCCGCGAGGCTCTCTCAAAGCAGCAAGTGAAACGAGCTTCTGATTTGGCCGGACTACCGGACGGCCAATACGCGCGCGTGGCAGGATGCGTGATCGCGCGGCAGCGACCTGGAACGGCAAAAGGGTTTGTCTTCCTGAGCCTCGAAGACGAAACGGGAATTTCCAACATCATCGTGAATCCCGACCTTTACGAGAAATACCGCAAAGTGATCAACCGCGAGAAGTTCCTGCGCGTCGAAGGAGTGCTGCAGAATCAAGACAACGTAATTTCGATAAAAGCGAGTCGTGTGTTGCCGGTGGCTATCCGGTCTGTAGAAGCCGAGTCGCATGATTTTCATTGAGTCTCGTCTCGCGACTAGGACCGCGCAAAGCCGAGCAACAGCTTCACGTCGTTTTCATTCGCATCGAGTGCGCGGAGAGCAGCGAGATAGCGGGTGCGCGCACCACCTTCGGCGACAAGGTCTTTTCCGGCGCCCCAAGTGAATTCCGATTGGCCATACTTTACGGCAACGATATCGGCAATCAACCGTGCGTGCCGGCCGTTTCCATTGGCGAAGGGATGAATCTTCGTCAATTGATGATGAAAACGCAGGAGCGCTTCATCGGTAGGAGAAGTCTTGTTGTCGAACCAGTGTCGCGTGTTGGCAAGAAGTTGGGGAATTCGTTGTAGGATCTCTTTGGGATCGCAACCGATGTTTAGCTCGGTCTTGCGATAAGTGCCCGCCCACTTCCAAACGTTGTCGAACATGCGGCGATGCAATTCGCGAATGTAAGATTCTTCGAGCGGGTGCATCGATTTCATCATCCGGCTGTCAAAGGCCCATTCTCTGGCCCGGAGAATATTGACGGCTTCATACTCGTTGAGCTCGCCTAGAGTGCTGATGCGAGGAATGAGCTGTTCGGCTTCTTCGGGTCGGATCGGAGTATTTCCGTCTGAGTATTTTTGATTGAGGATGAAGTTCATCGTGTCTTGCGGCGGTTCAGTCGCCTGTTAGCCTCATCCGCGATCAGTTGACTCTCGTTTTCTGGTTTCTGGTCTTCCAGCGCCATCGTATGGAGGACGCTTTTGGCGTCATGCGTGGCTCGCTCGCGAGTCGGTCGCTCCGCCAGTTCCGCGAACGAGCCGGATCTCGGAACGAGTGTGTAAACGAGTTCGCATCCCATGCTTCCCGCAACTCTTCGAAGGGCGCGGATGGAAATACGGTCTTCTGCTTCAGCCTGTTCGAATTGTTGGATGGCCTGTCCGGATGCGCGCATTTTCTTGCCTACTTCGCGCTGGCTAATGCCAAGAGCCTCGCGTACTGAGGAGATCCATCCTCCGGAGGGACGGGGTGGCAGGCTCCGCGCGAGCTCTAAGTTGCGGTCCAATTGGGAGAGGCGTAACTGTCTGAATTCACGTTTCATATTAGCATCCTGTCAAGCTACAGCTTGACAGTTTTCCTGTAATTGTCAAGTTATAGCTTGTTGCTATGCTACGATATGACAAGCTAGAACTTGCCATTCAGCTGAAAAGCGGCGGTTGAGCCGAGATGTCCTCTGAATCAAGGAAGTTGCTAACGCCGACACCGACGAGGCGAAATCTCTGTTGCGGGCCGAGGGCAACACGTTCCCTCAGCGAGAGAGCAATCGCCGTCAACTCTTCGCACGACGAAGGAGGAGAAGAAGGTGTGTGGCTGCGAGTGAGGATCTTAAATTCCGCTGTCTTTAATTTTAGCACCACGGTTCGCGCGACCCGGGATTCCTTGCGCGATGCGGCCCAGGTCAGCTCTGCAAGTCTCCGGATCATCGGTTCGGTTTCGGCGAGCGGAACATCGTGTTCGAATGTATCTTCGGCTGAGATGGATTTTGTTGGCCGGTCGGGCACGACGGCGGACTCGTCGACGCCGCGAGCCAACTCGTAGAGCCGGACGCCGTAACGCCCGAATCGCCTCTCAAGTGTAGCTAGCTCAAGGCGCCGCAGGTCGCCGATGGTCTGTACACCGAGACCTTGCAATTTCTCCTCCGTGACTTTTCCAACGCCCGGAACCCGTCCGACAGGCAGCGAAATCAAGAACGAATCCACTTCGTCCGGTTGAATGACAAAAAGCCCGTCTGGCTTCTTCCAGTCTGACGCGATCTTGGCGAGAAACTTGTTGGGTGCGACTCCAGCAGAGGCCGTCAACTGAAGTTCCGTACGAATTTGTTCGCGAATCGTGCGCGCCACCCGCGTTGCAGTCGGCAACCCCATCTTGTTCAGCGTAACATCCAGATAGGCTTCATCGAGCGACAGCGGTTCGATCAGGTCGGTGTGTCGGCGGAAGATATCGCGTACCTGCCTCGACACAGCACGATAGCGGGGAAAATCCGGAGGGAGAAAGGTAGCGTTCGGGCAGAGGTGTTCGGCACGAACGGCGGGCATCGCGGAGTGCACGCCAAATTTGCGCGCTTCGTACGATGCCGCGCAGACAACCGAGCGATTCCCGCGCCACGCGACAACGACTGGCTTGGCGCGCAGTTGCGGATCGTCCCGCTGCTCGACGGAGGCATAAAATGCATCCATGTCGATGTGCACGATTTTGCGCATTGGGATATCTGGACTATTTTAGGCATAGCGCGGACCTGGGGGGAAACTTCGAAATAAGTCGCCGAAGCGGCGGTTTGGAAAACCGCATTTGTCAGATCTGGTGCGAGGGCACCTACAACGATCTAGAGAACCGTTGGCTTGAGTCGATGCCACGTGAGTACATCGCCTCCTACAAGCCGACCTACAGGTACTGACGGGGACACACGTCCTTTCAAAACGACACCAACCTGAATCCTCACTTGCCGCTTCGCACCGACCTTTCAGGCGCAGGCACTTTCTTGTTGGCCCTCTTCTTGGTGGGCTTGATTCGGAGTGCATCTACTGGCTTCCCACGCGTAGAAACAGCCATCAGCCACGCCTCAAACCCAAATTCAAGGCCGCTTGCCGGTTTGATCTCGCCTAACACTTGAGCGGCTTCTAACGCCACGGCTCCATGTAGGAACGCCCAAAGCGCGACCGACGCACGCGCGGCTCGGTCGGACCCGGCAATTCGTTGCACCTGCTCGACAGTGAACGTCCAAAGGCTTTGGTGGGAAGTCGCATCGCGCTCTGGCGCGTGGAGACTCATCATCACCTCGTAGATGTGACGATTGTCCCTTGCGAACTTAATGTATGCAGATGACATCTGGCGGATTGCGGTCACCGGTTCGCACCCGTGGGCTGCCTTCCTCAGCGCCAGTTCCAGCTGCCGGGCAGCTTCGTTTGCTAAGGCAGCTTCGAGTGCCCGGCGATCTGAAAAGTAGCGGTAGATCGCATTGGGTGCGAGGTCGAGGGAAGCAGCGATGTTCCGTAGCGATAAGTCGCGGATACCGCCATGGGCCAGTTCCTTAACCGCAGCCGAAAGGATGGTTTGACGGTCCGTTTTCGAGGGATACGGCATACAGAACACTGTACACCTTGACACGCCGCAAACCAAGATGTACGCTGTACATGTTGAAGATGATCAGTGTTCATCTTAGGAGAAATGCGATGGCGAACGGCAAAGATGTCGTGGTCACGGGGGTCTCCACCGGAATTGGTTGGGGAAGCACAAAGGTGCTTGTTTCAAAGGGATTTCGCGTGTTCGGTTCTGTACGCCAGCCGGCTGACGCCGATCGTTTGCAAAGAGAGTTCGGTAACGCCTTCGTGCCTCTCATGATGGACGTTACGGATGCCGACGCTGTACATCAAGCTGCCCAGAAGGTCGGCTCTATGATAGGCGACAGGAATCTGGTTGGCCTGGTGAACAATGCTGGAGCTGTCGTGAGTGGGCCACTGCTTTATCTGAGGCCCAGCGAGTACCGGCGGCAGTTGGAGGTCAACATGATCTCCCCGCTTGTCGTAATCCAAGCCTTCGCTCCTCTCTTGGGAACGGATAAGAAGAGGCAGGGTCCCATTGGCCGCATCGTGAACATCAGTTCTACCGTTGCAAGAGTTGCTATCCCGCTTATCGGTGCTTACAGCTCCTCGAAAGCTGGCCTTGAAGGAATGTCGGACGCGCTGCGGCGAGAACTAATGTTATTTGGCATCGACGTCCTGATCATTGAACCGGGCACCGTGAACACGGCGATGTACGACAAGGGCGAAAAAGAAGATCTGAGTGAGTTCAAGCAGACCGAGTATTGGGAGGCGGTGCAGAACTTCCAGAAGTTCATCGTCGCCGAAGCCCGTAATAACGGTTTATCTCCTGAGCGTCTGGGCGAAGCCGTCCACGTGGCACTCACCACGGCGAAACCGAAGGCACGCTACGCGGTCGTTCCGCAACGGTTCAAGAACTGGACTCTGCCGAGGCTTCTTCCCGTGAGGATGCTCGACGCCGCGGTCGCAAAGCAGATGGGACTCAAAAAGCCGTAGCCAAGCTCGAACGGCGGGTTCTCACAGCTCATGACAAGAGGAACCAACGGCAAAAACAGTGTTTCGTCGGAAACGGATCGCTACCAAGAAGCAACTGACCCGATCATGATGATCGATTCGCCGTCGTTGACGTTACGAATCGTTCGTGTGGTTATCGGTATCGATGGGTCAGTGCCTGGGGCTCGCGGCCATCTCAGAGGCCCGCGCCAGTGCTTGCGTGTCGATATACTCCCGGATGCTCGTCAGTTTTCCACTTCGAACGGTGATGGCGAAGACCCAATGGTCCTCGAACGTCCTATTCGTGGCTTTGATTTTCCCCGTAGCGAAGCCGACGACCAAAACCCGGTCTTCCTGCGCTATGAACTCGGGGGGCTCTGGGTACGAAGTTTCCACCGTTTCGTTAGCCTTCTGAAGTAAATCCTCCAATCCCGCGTGCCCGCGGTGCGTGCCGGCCAGCGGCCAGTCCTCACCCGGAATGATCCACTCAATATCTTCGGCAGACAACGCCAGCAAACCTTTCTTATCGCGGCGGCCGATTGCCGCAAGAAAATCCTTCACAATCTGGACATTCTTCTCGATGCTCATCGAAATCTCTCCTTTTTCCTTACATCAAGTGTGTCCGATCTAATCGGACGTTTCGGAACCATCCTTCTCGGGCCAAATCACACCGTCGTAGATCGATTACTGCTCTTTCTTGAACAAATCCTGGAAGATAAGCCGACCCCAAGTGCGGCCGCGTGCGTGCACTAGCGCGCCACCCTCGTTGAGCTTTCCCAACTTTACAGGTGCGAACCCGAGTTGTATGGCCAACTCCGCCACGGGCGCGATCGCGTCCTCATCGTCGCTCGACAGAAAGACGACCCGATGGCCTCCCTCGACGACCGGATCGGTCGCCAGGGTGGCCGCAGCCAGGTGATTGAAGCCTTTCACGAGCTTGGCGCCGGGGAAAGACTTCGCAACGAAGGCGGAGGACAGGAGACCCTCCAGCTCCTCAGGTGGAACCAACGCGTTCATCGCGTCGATGACCGTCTTGCCTTTCCAATTCGGCAGGGCCTTCGCAACCTCGCGATGTTCCCCGAACGGGACCGCCAAAATGATTGTGTCGTCCTCGAGTGCATCCGGCAGCGACTTAGCGACGACCGTGGATCCAATCGCCCGAGCCTGCGGTGCCAACGCTTCGGGCGGCCGGCGGCTCGCGACCGTCACGTCGATGTTTTTACGGGCGAAGGCGTGGGCGAGGGCCTGACCTATCTTTCCGAATCCTACAATGGCGTAGCTCATAACGTTTCTCCGATCTGTGGTGATTATTACTCCCGGCCTTTGACGGCGCGGGACATCAAATTCCGTTCTGTGGCGATCTTCCGTAAACGTCCCGCGGTAAATCACTTTGCGGGCTGCCGGAAGGTCAGCGCTAGCAGAGGTCTGCAGACGTTAGATGGCCGAAAAGCCACCGTCGACGTTCAACTCCACCCCATTCACGAAGCTCGAATCGTCTGAGGCAAGAAACAGCGCGACCGCCGCGATTTCCTCAGGTTGACCCATCTTTCCCCGCGGGATCAGGGACTCGAACATCTCCTTCGCTTCCTTGGTGAGAACTTCTTCCTGCATCGGTGTGGCGATCGGCCCCGGGCCCAGCACGTTCACCCGGATATTCCTACCCTTCAGTTCGTTGAGCCAGGTGCGTGCGAAGGAGCGCAACGCTGCCTTGCTCGCCGCATACACGCTGAAACCAGGAAAACCTTTCACCGAAGCAACTGATCCGGTCATGATGATCGATCCGCCATCGTTGAACAGCGGCAACGACTTCTGAACCGTAAACAGCGTTCCGCGTGTATTCAGGCCGAAGGCCGCATCGAAGTGCTGCTCGGTAATTTTGCCCAATGGGAGGGCTTCGCCCATGCCGGCGCTCGCGAACAAAATGTCGATCTTGCCCTTTTCGCGCTTGACCGTATCGAACAGACGGTCGAGGTCATCGAGATTTGCCGCGTCACCGCGCACGCCGGTCACGTTCCGGCCAATCAGCCTGACGGCCTCATCGAGTTGCTCCTGCCTCCTGCCCGTGATGAAAACGTAGGCACCCTCTTCAACGAAGCGCTTGGCGCTCGCCAGCGCCAAGCCGCTGGATCCACCCGTGATGACTGCAACTTTTCCTTCAAGCTTTCCCATAATTACTCCCTTCGGTAGATGTGTTAGCATCGCGTACAGTTAGTAGATGTCTCCGGAAGTGGACGAGAACTGCTTATGAGTCCTAATCTTTTGTCTATTCGTCCAAAATTGGAGGATGAGTTGGACCCGATAACCGACATGTTCAGAACGATGCACGTAGCCGCTTTCGGTCTTCACAGGCTCGAAGCGACTGCCCCGTGGGGCGTAAAACAGGAAAATCAGGCCGAAGAACAAGTCACGTATTCCGGCAAAGAGACATTCCCAACGGATTTGGCGCACTTCGCCATGCTTTCGCGCGGCAACTGCTGGCTGAGCGTTGAGGGGATTGCGGAGCCGATTCCCCTCACCGGCGGTGATTGCTTTTTGCTGGCTAAGGGAACTTCGATTGTTTTGCGCGACAGCCCGCGAACACATCCGAGGTGGACTTTCCGCGAGGTCGGGGCCAAAGCCAACGGCAACGTCGCTCGTTGTGGAGGAGGTGGCGCACCGACGACAATCGTCTGTGGGTCCCTGAGTTTCGATCGCGCCAGCCTGAAGCCAGTCACTCAGTTATTGCCGAGCTTCATTCTGATGAAGGCCGATGGGGCACGCACGCTTGCTCTTCACAACACAGTGCACGCGCTTGCATCGGAGATGGCAGAACAGGCGCCGGGATCTGACGTCGTCGCGAGTCGGCTGGCCGAGGTTCTGTTTATCCAGGTACTCCGGGCGCATATCGCGTCGGGACCGAAACGCAACAAAGGATGGCTTCGTGCGATTTTCGATCCTCAAATCGGCATCGCCCTGAGTGCCATTCACGACAAAGTGAATACACCCTGGACGGTCGAATCCCTGGCCGGAGCGGCGGGCATGTCTCGCTCCGCATTCGCAGCCCGTTTTAAAGAGCTACTCGGACAAACACCACTGGAATATGTAACCGAGTGGCGAATGCAGAAGGCGATGCAGTTACTACAACAGCGTGACAAGAAGCTCATTGACGTTGCTCGGTCGGTCGGTTACGAGTCCGACGCTGCGTTCAGTAAGGCGTTCAGGCGAGTTGTCGGGGCCAGCCCTGGCGAATACCTCAAACGTGGTTTGAAGACTAGGTAATGCCGGAAGGACGGAAGAGTTTTGAAGCGGAGGATTGGAAAACCGCTGCTAGGCGTCAAAGACCTATGGTGCACGGAACCATCGCTTTGGCAGTAGAGTGGATTGGTTTTACAACAACTGACAAGAACGCGGGGACTGTCAAACTACGCTTAAGCCGTAGAATACATTGCATAGGATTCGGTTCACTGCGAATGCTCGCAAGCCCACAGTGAGGTGTAGGGGCGCATCTGCCTCGTGAGCAGGTGCTGCGGCCAAACGGTGCGCGAATATGTAGTTCTCCAGGTTTAAGCCAGACTTCCCGCCACCGCAGTACGCAATGCAGAAGCTGCAAATGCCCCTGACTCGTGGGCGCACGAGAGCTCAATTCGGGGCCCTGCAGGAGGTCTTAGTGCTCCTGAAGAATCGTTTCACTTATCATTTCAATAACGATTCCACAATTCGTTGGAACACTATGAAAATAAAGCACAAAATATGTACGATTCATAGGATATAATCGTTTCATGGCAAGTGACGTTGTAAGCGAACTGAACCGTGGGGTCTTACCTGCGGCGGACCTCCGAGAGCGCCTGGGTGTGTCACCCGCGACACTCATGCGCATGGTGAGAGAGGCTGGGCCGGAGATCCTGCGAATAGGTCGAGGTAGGGCGACCCAATATGGCTTGCGTCAGGTATGGCCGAACCTGGACAGTTCACGGTTTCCGTTATTCCGAATAAGAGAATCGGGCACGGCAGTCTCCGCGGGGGAACTGATAACGCTTACGGCCCATCAGACAGCCTGGATGCCTATGGCCATGGTCGTGAGTGGGCTTCCCGCCGAATTGGTTGACGCTCGCCCTTCTGGTTTCTTGGGCCGACATTTCGCGGCCGCCAATGCCGATCTCAAGCTACCACCTCGATTATCGGACTGGTCCGATCATCACATTTTGCTCGCGATGTGTCGACGGGGAGAAGATTTACCGGGTGATTTGATTGTAGGCGAAGAATCCTTCGCTCGATGGCAGGAACTCAGGCCTATTTTGAGAAGCCGAAACGATTACCCGGCTCTTGCAGAGGCAACCATCGCAGGTCATCCGCCGGGCTCCTCGGCAGGCGGGGAGCGGCCGAAATTCGGAGTGCTGGTTGACGACCACCATATGCTTGTCAAATTTGCTGGACGGGGAGGAACGGGCGATGCCGTCGCTAGGCGCTGGTGCGATCTGCTGATCTTAGAAGGGATGGCGCTGCAAATTGTAGCGTCGCACGGAATACCGGCTGCACCTACCAACGTCATCGAAACACCCGACTATTGGTTTCTCGAAAGCGAGCGATTCGATCGCGTGGGAGTGCGCGGGAGGATCGCAGTCTTAAGTCTTGCGGCTGTTCACGACGATCTCGCTGACTCGTGGGGGCGCGCTGCCGCTGCACTGAAAGATGCACGACGTTTGAGCGATGAAGATACCCGACGGCTTTGTTGGCTTGACGCTTTTGGAGCGCTCATCGCAAATACGGATCGGCATCAGTACAACATTCTTTTCTTTACAGGAGGTTCTCACTTGCGCCTGGCTCCAGCATTCGATCAAGTCTCAATGTTGTATGCGCCTGCTGCCGATGGCCAAGTTCCACCCCGCCACTTTATGCTGCCGCACGCGACGGCGAATACATTGGAAGTTTGGGAGGATGCACGCGAGGCAGCGCGGCAATTTTGGGAACGGGGAAGTGAGGATATGCGGCTGTCGGATGATGCTCGAATGTTCTGTGCAAGCAACATCAAACTCTTTGCGCAATAGCCTGCCTGCCAAGCAGGTGGCCTGAATATCTGGTGGACGCAACGGTCTAGGGAACGGTCGCCTATGGGGCTTTCTTGCTCGGCCAGCGGAACCTCTCGCGTTCGCGATTATGGCGAGCAAGCATTCGGTTGAAAGCCGGAAGCTCATAGCCTTTCTTCGCTCAATCGCCTGGTGTGATGCTGTCACAAAATGTCGCTGAGATGAGAGCTAGTTCTCACCGAGCGATTGGGCCAGCTCTTCGCAAGATACACCAAAGATGTGTCGCTACGGTCACCGGCTCGCGTTGGACCGTTGCGGCCAACGCCATGCCCAGCCGTGATTGTCGAGACGCTCGGTAAGAAGGATCGCTCCTTCGTCGCCCCATTGCTTGTAACAGGCCCTTAAACCAGAAGCGTCGAGACAACACAATTGGACGTTGGTTAGGCTAGGTGAGTTCTGGCTCTTTGGACACTAGCGACAGAAATTCGACGCGACTCTCCATGAATTGACCAAGAGCGTTCCAAAAAACTTTCTTGATGGGGGTCTCGCTCCGACTAGAAGATCGCGCCGGCGACGGTCGAATTACTCCCCTCTCTCTTTGTGGTCGCCTGGCCGTCGTTGCACCATCCAATACCAAAGTATCCCCAATACCATTGTCCAATTGTTTCCTTTCCGTGCCTCTGGTGCTATCGTTCGAAGCACGCCGCTGCTCTGCGCCGGAATTGCCGGGCGACGGTGCGCGACTCGGCGAGACACGTTTTACAGATTGGCTCAAGAAGTCCGCGGCGGCTGCGGTGAAAGGAGCCTGAGGCCATGCTCCCAACAGCAACGACCAATCCAGTTGGCACGACGAGATTGCCCAACTCTCGTTCAATCAGCGGGAAGCACGCAACCCATGGAGCAGGCAAACACGGCCAGCAGAGCGTTTACTGGCTCACTTCGACGATGCGCTGCATTCCGATGGGATAGGTCCACTTTTCCGAGCACGGAACAGAGTCTCAAGACCCGCTGCACACGCATTGGCGTTTAGAAATGCTGGCGAGTTCTTCAATTCTGCAATACGGGGGTCTTTGCGGAGCATATCCCGCGTTTCCATTTCTCTAGCAAGATCCCCGGTAGATTCGTAGTGGTGGGATGCTTTGGCTCCCTCCTCAGCCGCAGCCAACGTGATGTTGTTCGTTGCGCGTTGAATATGTAAAGCACTCACCGCGGAAGACAAGGCCGTCTCCGCACTTGTCCTGGCTTCGCTGTCCGCCGCGTCAATGGCATCCACGACTTGCTTTGAAAAGAGAATGTCTCCGCCTTGCGTCACCTCTGGAGTGGTGGCATCGCCCTGGACTGCTTTGAGTGCACGGAGAGCAGCCTTCGCGAAGGCATCGTTGATGACCTCAACCTTTTTCTTTCCAGCCGGTTGGGCGGCAGGCTTGACCGACTTGGTAGATGCGTTAACTAAAGGCTGCTCCTGCTGTTGCTTGTACTCCGATGCGGGCGGAACAGGATTTGCTTGTGCGCTTACCTGGACTTCGCTTTCTCGCTTTATTTTCACGGCTCTACTCGCGGCCGCAACATCTTGATCCTGATTTGTCACAACTGCCTGGGGAGCTAACGGTTGCTGGATTGAGGTTGCAGCCGCAGTCGTCGGCGCCGGGGCCGCTGACTTTGGCTGGGCGTCTAAAGCGTCGTACTTGCTGTGCATCGTCTTGAACACGTCTAGATTCTCTGCAACGAGGTGAACCGTGTAGCGATCCGGGGCCCAGCCTGGGAGGAGCACCGTAAGGTAAACATCTTTGGCGGCTGCAATCCGACCAAATGATCCCGTGGAGTCGAGAAGTGCGACTTTCGTTGAAAGTGCACCACCAGTGGTCGCCGCCCACGTAAGATTAGGAAGCGTCACTGGCTGCCCATCGATGGTCACGACGAGACTCGCGTTGCTGAATCCTTTGTAGAGGCCGAGAATATCAATCTGCATAATGGCCGCTTTTTCTGACTTATCCAGCTTCTGATAAAGAACGGGGTAGACGCGAAACCTAACGTGCCCGAGGTTGAATCTTGCCTTTTCCACGTCCGCGGGCGTGATCTTCTTAGGAACAAAGAGCGTCACGCCAAGTGCCGGGTCGGGCTCTTCCATAATCTCTTGCGTCTGCGCGTCAGCGGGCGCTGCAAAAATACCAGTGAGAAGGATTACAACCGCTAGAAGTTTTTTCACTTTGTCTCCTCGGCCGTCTTCTCGGCGACGGCTGCCGTGCGGATCGCTACCCTTCTACTGTGCAGAAGCTACCAAGTGCTCACCTGTTTTATTGGCACTGGCGTATTCCTTCTTCTTGCCGCCAAATGTGTTGATTTCCGAATAGTCGCAGCAGGCCGCACCGTCTTTCATTCCATATGCGCCTTCGCGCGAGCCGCTGCCTCTGCTGGATCTCCCGCCGCCCATTTCGTCGGTTGCCCGCCATCTGCAATCGACTCTCTACCATTTTTCCGTTGCTTGTCTGTAGAACTTTTCACTAATAGTTAATGACTCTGAGGTGCCTCAGAAAAGGAGATCAACCGCAGGCAACAATCCCTTGTCACTTTCTCCTAAATCCGAGCCATCTGGAACGACTCGCAATCATTCTCTTGTGGCGAACTTGCCTTTGGAGTGTTAAGGAGCATCCCACCGATGGTTCTACTCTCTGACGCATCTTGCCGAACGCTGCACCGTCGCGCACCATCATCGCCTTGAAGTTCGCCTAGTGAGGATCGCAGATTACGCCGGGTCACCTTGCTTGCCTTCCATTCCACTTTTTGGAATAATTCCGGAATGGTAATAGGCGATAGACTCCGCGAACTTCGCGAACAAAAGGAATTTTCTCAAGGCGAGATCGAGAAGCGCACTGGACTTCTGCGGTGCTATGTCTCCCGTGTTGAAAACGGCCACACGGTCCCGGCCGTAGAAACCCTCGAAAAATTTGCGCGTGCTCTGGAAGTGCCTGTGTATCAACTCTTCTATGATGGCGATGAACCCGCGAAAGCGCCTGATGTGTTCAAGCGAAGATCTTCTGATGACGGTCTTTGGGGCAGCTCAGGCAAGGACGCAAAGTTTCTAAACAAACTCCGCCGTTTGTTGGGCAAAACCAGCGAAGAAGACCGCAAACTTATTTTGTACACGCTTCAGAAAATGGCGCGTTAGTCACAGAACTCCGTCGCTCATTGCCCACAAATCTGCATTCCACTTGTCCAGTAACCCGACTACGCATCCACTGAAGGGGCGCGCTCCAAGCCGTTGGCGATATCACGAAGCGACGAACCGGAAGCAAGCCCCCGCGAAATGTCCTCCCCCATCAACCACTGTGAGCGCCAACACCGAGCGCCGACGAACCGCTGGAACAATCCCACCGTGATGAGCCAACAGACAGTGAATGGAGGTATGCGGCCTGGCAAAGGCGCGCCCAATCGTATGCAACGACTCTCCCGCTTTCCGGCGGCGCCACACGTCCGCCCGCTGCGCTACCGAAAGCTCCACGTATTTCCCTTGCGTCATTGACACCACCTCGGAAGGAGGATTTATATCAGGTGGTGTTGCATCGACCTATTGAGATCACCCGACTTACCAGGAGTTGACCGCAGTTCGAACTACCAATCGTACTCGCGGTCAGGCGCAGTACGTAGGGTACAGATCCTTCCGTTGGAAGGTGACCCAATGAAGATCAAAACTGCGTCATCTTTCTTGCTGAGGCGGAACACGGACGTGGACTCGTCTGTTGGGCTTTGGGCAGGCATGCGCTTTACGAGTGTAAGCGTGCCTCCGGGCCAAAGGTTGGCGAGCCTGTGCCGGACCCATTTGCCGTCAGGCATGATGCGTGCAGTAGTCCCGCCCGTGGTCTGTGGAGGAGTATCCCCACCAGCCATTAGCTGATCCAGTAGCTTTGCCAATGAGGTCGCAATTGCCAGCTGAGTGTCAGGGATGGGCAAGAGCTTAGGGGGAAGAAGGAGAGAATCGGTGAGACCAGCGGTTATTTGCGCTATCAAGCCTGGGTTGGCACCTGCCAGGTTCGTTAGGACTACTACCGTCAGATTGTCGTCGGGATACCGGGAGATATCACAAGTAAACCCTTGCCATGCCCCGCCATGCTCAATACGTTTGCGATCGTTCTGCTTGCCGATACTCCATCCAAATCCGTAGCCGGCCCTGTTTGGTTTCCCATCATTCAGCGAATAAACCGTCCACATACGGTCCAGGCTGGATTGTTTGAGAAGTTGTGTGCCATAGAGCGCGTCATCCCACTTGGCCAGATCAATAACGTTGAAATACAGCGTGCCATCGGCAGTGGAATTAAAAGTGGGAGAGACCCACTCCTGATTCTTGAGCTGGCCGTCCTCGATCTCATAGCCAGCGGCCCGATTCGGGATGATGTCACGGTCGCTGATTAGCCGCGTGGATGTCATTCCAAGCGGTTTAAAGATGCGCTCGCTGAGAAACTCGTAGTAGGGCTTGCCGGTGACCTTGTGGATCAGAATGCCGAGGAGAACGTAATTTGTATTGCGGTAGTCCCATTTTTCTCCGGGAGCCGCTTCTATGGGCAGCGCCTGGATTTTCGTTACGAGCTCATCCTCTGTGAAATCAAGCCGCATGTAAAAGGGGCCTTTGGGTCCAGTGCGCTCCTCGCTTTCGTACTCCGCTAAGCCCGACGTATGTGAAAGGAGGTTCTTGATGAGAATGGGCTTCCAAGTAGCAGGCGCGTCGGGAAAGTACTTCGCAATACTGTCGTCGAGCGAGAGCTTGCCTTCCTCCACCAACATCATGATGGCCGCAGAAACGAATTGCTTCCCAACAGAACCAGATTGAAAGATCGTCCCCGCCTTGACTGGCACCGCGAGTTCCACGTTGGCCTGGCCATAGCCCTTAGCAAGCAGAATCTGCCCTCGGCTGTAAATGCCAACGGCAAGACCCGGGATCTTCTGGTGAGCCATTTGAGTCGTGATGAAGGACTCGATGGACTTGAGACGTTGTGGGTCAAGTGGCAAGGCGGGAGAAGGAGCTAAGTTCTGGGCGAAAAATACAGTGGTATACGCAAGGCAAACTGCAGCGAGTACAAAGCTTTTGGAAACGCTCACGGAGCCACCAAGGATTCAGAGTTACGACTGGCGGGAGTATACAGCGAACGTAGCTCGCACCGAAATCTAGCAACCATTTGAGTAGTTCCCGACAAACGCGGTTACCGACATGTGGATTTAGGTCAAAACCACTTTTCCGGTAACGCGTGCCAGCTCAGATGGTCGACGCAACACCATCCAATGCGTTGATTCGACACTGCTTCCCGGGGAGAAGCGATCTGTTTGGCTGTTCTCGGTCAAAACCTAGCCAGGGTAGTGTTCCGTTTGATTCAATGCTCGCGAACAATTTGGCCTTTAAGGCTCCTGCAAGTAGACTTCGACCTTGGTGTTGCGTCGACCCATTGAGACCGCCCGACTTATCGGGAATTATCTGACTACCGACCAGGTTCTTGCGGTCGGAGGAATCCAATTCCAGTCGGAGCCGCTCCGCAAGCGCAACCATCTGGTCGAACTCCGGATGCTTCATCATGCTACGGTGACGATGAGCAGATGCGGAGTGATCGGACCCCGTCATTTCCGTATATTCCATCTGCGACCCGTTGACATTCTACAGGGGAAGGCCTAACCTTCCAGTAGAATCTCTACAGGAGAGTGTCTTGAGTCCGGAACAAACCAATCTTTTGCAAGGGACGCTGGACATGGTGATCCTCAAAGCCCTGCGCTTGGGTGAAATGCATGGCCTCGGAATCTCTCGCAGGATTGAACAGATATCGCAAGGCACGTTTGTGGTGAAGTCCGGATCGTTATTTCCCGCACTACGCCGGATGCAGGAAGAAGGCTGGATCAGTTCGGCTTGGGGAGAGTCCGAAACCAACCGCCGGGCAAAGTACTACCGGCTGACGAAGGCGGGCGTGAAACAGTTGGAGGAGGAAACCGCGAAGTGGGAGCGGATTGTGCTTGGGATCTCGCGGACTCTGGAGGCGTCGTGACTAAGAAGCGAAAGTTACGCTGGCTTTCTCGCGCAGTCAGTTTCTTTCGGAATGTTACCGGCAGGCAGAAAGACGAACTGGACATTGCGGCGGAAGTGAGCGCCCACCTTGATTTGTTGATCGAAGAGAAGCTGCGATTAGGCATGAAGCCAGATGAAGCGGAACGAGCAGCGCAAATTGAGTTGGGGGGCGTCGAGCAGGTGAAGGAACAGGTGAGAGACGCACGGACCGGAGAATGGCTCGACACACTCGCACGGGACTGTCGCTTTGCGCTCCGTATGTCGCGGAAGAATTCAGGCTTTACTGCCATCGTCGTTCTTACCCTGGCGCTCGGCATCGCCGCCAATACCACTGTGCTCAGTTGGATCAGCGCTACCTTGCTGAACCCGATTCCGGGAGTCGCTCACACGAGGGACCTTGTCAGCGTCGACCGTGGCGATCGCAGCGGTTATGCCACCCCGCCATTTTCTTATCCCGACCTTCGCGACCTCAGCGAGCGCACTCAAACCTTTGCCGGGCTTCTCGGCTATCACGACGACCACATGTCTCTCACCGGCGTCGCGAAGCCCGAGCGCATTTACGGAGCCCTGACCACCGCGAATTATTTTGACCTTCTCGGCGTCCGCCCGATTCTCGGCCGCACTTTTCTTCCGGAGGAAGGAACGCCGCGCGGGGGGACTGCAGTGATCGTTATCGGTTACGCCGTCTGGCAAAACCATTTCGCTGGAGATCCGCAAATCGTTGGCAAAACAATTCAGATTAATCGCCATCCCTACACCGTTATTGGGGTAGCCCCGCGGGATTTCACCGGCTGCAAAACGGGGCTCCGCACCGACTTGTGGATTCCTCTCTCGATGGATCGCGACGTTTGGGGTTCGAACCGTCTCGATTATCGCGGGGCTGTCTGGCTGAACGCGCTTGGAAAGCTTCGCGCGGGTGTCACGAAGAATCAGGCAGAGGCAGAGCTGAACCTGCTCATGCAGGGAATCGTCGAGCGGTTCCCGGAAGATCACCGGGATCGTTCGAACGAGATTTCTCTCGACCCCCTTTGGCGCTCTCCCTTTGGCATTAACGGCTATCTTTACAAGATTCTTCCGATGTTGCTGGGGCTCGCCGGGGTGCTACTCCTGCTGGCCTGCGCCAACGTTGCGAGTCTCCTGTTGGTGCGTTCGGTCGGCCGTCGCCGCGAGATTGCCATCCGGCTGGGAATGGGCGCTTCGCGCAAACAGATCATCCGCCAGTTTCTGATCGAGAGCCTGCTGCTTGGTCTGCTCGGTGGTACTGCCGCCATTGCGATTACGGTGTGGACTTCTCGCAGCCTCATCGCTTTCTTTCCGCCCAGCTCTCTTCCGCTGACAAACGACGCGCACATTGATCAACGCGTGCTTTTCGTGACGATTGCGGTTTCCGTCCTCGGTGCGATCATCTTTGGTATTCTTCCGGCTCTGCGGTCTTCGAGCACGCCAGTGCAATCTGTTCTCAAGGAGGAAGCGACCAGCGTCTCGCTCACTTTGCACAAGTCTCGTCTATTGAGTGGCCTGGTGGTGGCGCAGATTTCACTCTCGCTCGTTCTCTTGGTCTGCGCGGGACTCTTTACCCGCAGTCTTCAGAAAGCACAGCAATCTGATCCGGGATTCGAAGCAAATCATCTGCTGCTTGCCTCTTATGAGCTCTCGCCCGCTGGTTACACGCGCGCGACGGGTGTGGCGTTCAACCGGCAGGTGCTCGACAGGCTCTCGGCGCTTCCCGGGGTCGAATCCGTGACCTTGGCTGATTTTTCACCACTGAGCTTTAGCATCCACTCCGACTATCTGCAGATCGAAGGCTACGTGCCACAACCGCACGAATGGATGGAGATCAGCCGAGCGATTGTCGGACCGAATTACTTTCGCACTCTCCGCACCTCCGTGATTTCGGGCCGTGAATTCACCGAAGCGGATAGTCCGGAATCGCAACTCGTTGCCGTCGTCAACCAAGCCTTTGTCGACCGCTATTGGCCGGGTGGAAACGCGATCGGCAAGCAGGTGACGGACGGCGGTGATCGCTTCACCATTGTTGGGGTGGCACACAACGCCAAATACCGCTTACTCACCTCCCCGACAGAGCCGGTCATCTATTTGCCGATGTACCAGGCATTTCGCCCGACACAGGACACCACCATTCACCTCCGCACAACTGGCGATCCGCGTACCATCGCTCCTTCTGTGGAAGAGACCATCCATCAGCTCAATCGGGAGTTGCCGCTGTTCAATGTGAATCCGCTTTCCGTCACCATGCAGCTCGGCACACTTTTTGGACGCGTCGCGGCTACATTTGCCGGCTCGTTCGGTCTTCTTGCCATGCTGCTCGCCGCCGTCGGCATCTATGGCGTCGTGGCTTACAGCACTCGCCAACGCGCGCGGGAAATCGGCATCCGCATGGCGCTCGGCGCGGAGAAGGGAGGCATCTACCGTCTCGTTCTTGGCCAGGGATTCCGACTCACGCTGGCGGGCCTCGTCGTGGGCACGGCGCTCGCTGTGGCATTGACGCGGTTGCTTAAGGCGCAACTCTTTGGCGTCAGTGAGACCGATGCTATTACGTTTGCCTCGGTCGGGCTGCTTCTGGCCGTTGTCGCTCTGGTCGCGTGCCACATCCCCGCCCGCCGCGCCACGCGAGTTGATCCGATGGTCGCATTGCGGCACGAATAACAGTCCAAATCATGATCTCTTTCCACATCGGCGCTGAAGCGGACGAAGACAGTTCCTGGTAAACGCGGTGGTCTCAATAGATCGATGCAACACCACCTGATATAAATCTTCCTTCCGAGGTGGTGTCTATGACGCAAGGGAAATACGTAGAGCTTTCCGTAGAGCAGCGGGCTGACGTTTGGCGCCGCTGGAAAGCGGGAGATTCGCTGCATACGATTGGCGTGCCGTGGACAG